>Ga0302314_10012892_pt1 | contig 14419 bp, 12 predicted proteins | sample III_Palsa_N2_3_FD_200533 | JGI IMG/M metagenome (GOLD analysis project Ga0302314, IMG submission 200533) | Peat permafrost microbial communities from Stordalen Mire near Abisko, Sweden - III_Palsa_N2_3 | ecosystem: Environmental > Terrestrial > Soil > Palsa > Peat permafrost | place: Sweden... | reverse complement strand
CATCGTGCGCCGCACCCCCTCCTAGCGTCCACCCCCTCCTAACGCCCCCGGCCCCCTTTCACGCCTCCGACGCGCCCAACCCCCACGCCCGTCGCCGCGGTCATGGCCGCCCGATTTATTGGCTTATGCCCGCTTCGGCGCCCGGACCCGGGAAGATTGGGTGCTGCCGGTACCGCTATTTGCGGCTCACGACACCCAATCATGCAGGTCAGCGCCCCAGGCGGCAGGGCGGGCGGTTGACCAGGCGCCGGGGCCACGGGGCGGCCAACGCCGGCTGATGTGGCGACGCGGCCTATGAGATGTTTCCCCTTCGTCAGGAACGAAGTCTTCGTGATCATGAGCCGCTCGACGAACGCTTCGTCGCCGATGTGGTCGATATGGCGCTGACCGGCATCCGGCCGGCGGCGGCGGAGTGATCCTGGGTGCCGATGTAGCGTAAGGGGCGCCGCGTTTCGCGCAGGAGTCATCAGCGGGCGTTGACGGAGGTGGGCGGCTTGAGCGAGTTCGTGCGGGTTGAGGCGGCGGACGGGATCGCGACGATCCGGTTGGACCGGCCGAAGATGAACGCGCTGAGCACGCAGGTCCAGCGGGAGATCGCCGCGGCCGCGGCCGAGGTGAGCGCGGACTCCGCGGTCGGCGCGGTCATCATCTACGGCGGCGAGCGGGTCTTCGCGGCCGGCGCCGACATCAAGGAGATGTCGGCCATGAGCTTCCAGGAGATGGCCACGGTGTCGGCCGCGCTCCAGACGTCGTTCAGCGCCGTCGCCGCCATCCCCAAGCCGGTCGTGGCCGCGATCACCGGGTACGCGCTCGGCGGCGGGCTCGAGCTCGCGCTCTGCGCGGACTTCCGGGTGCTCGGCGAGCGGGCCAAGGTGGGCCAGCCGGAGATCCTGCTCGGCATCATCCCCGGCGCGGGCGGCACCCAGCGGCTGCCCCGGCTGATCGGCCCGGCCAAGGCCAAGGACCTCATCTTCACCGGCAGGCACATGGATGCGGCCGAGGCCCTCGCCGTCGGGCTGGCCGACAAGGTGGTGCCGGACGCCGAGGTCTACCAGGCGGCGCGGGACATGGTGGCCAGGTACGTGGGCGGCCCGGCCCTCGCGCTGCGCGCGGCCAAGCAGGCGGTCAACAGCGGCCTTGAGGTCGACCTGGCCACCGGGCTCGAGATCGAGCGGCTCCAGTTCGCCGCGCTCTTCGCCACCGAGGACCAGAAGAACGGCATGAGCAGCTTCCTGAAGGACGGCCCGGGAAAGGCCGTCTTCCAGGGTCATTAGTCTCCCGGGGGGAGCGACCCCCCGTACCCCCGGGGCAGGCCCGAAGAAGAGGCGAGGATATCGGGCCTGCTGGCATTCTTGGTGCTGACAAATGCGATACTCAAGACGTGACTGAAGACGGTGGCGACGACGCGCTTTCCCTGGAAATGGTCGCGGCGGCGCTGCGGCTGGACAGCGGGGATGTCGCGATCTACGCCAGCGTCCTGACCAAGTCGCTGAGCGAGGCGCTGCCGCCCGGGTACGTGACCGTCGAGCGCGAGCGGTCGGTGTCCGACCGGATGCGCGGCCGCCCGGGCGAGATCTCCAAGGTGGCGGTCAGGCTCGGCGACCAGACCATGACGCTCGCGGTCAAGAACGGCCTGCCCATCGCCGAGATCTGCCGCGAGGTGCGCGGCGTGGTCCTGTCCCGCCAGACCGTGCCGTTCCAGCAGTGGGCCAGCGCCCTGGCCGGCGCCCTGGTCACCCACGCGGCCGACAACGCCCAGGCCGCCGAGGCCCTGCGCCGCCTCGTCATCGGCTCCTAGCGCCCGACCCCGCAATGCCACGGGGTCCGTCATCAAGTTTTAATAGCAATCCAGAATTCAGGCCGTACCCTGGGTTCCAAGATGCCTGCACTGGACTCACTCCCGCGCAAGATCGGCCCGTACCGCGTCGTCGAGAAGATCGGCGAGGGCGGTATGGGCGTTGTCTACCTTGCCCGGGATACGGAGAATCGCAAGGTCGCGGTCAAGGTCCTCGGCCCCGCGGTGGCCGCTGACCCCGACGCCAGGCGGCGGCTGGCGCGCGAGGTCGAGACCATGCGCCGGATCAAGAGCCGGTACGTGGCCCAGGTTCTCGACGCCGACGTCACCGGTCCGTCGCCCTACGTCGTGACCCGGTACGTTCCCGGCCGCACGCTGGACGCGGCGGTCCGCGAGGACGGCCCGCTGCGGGGCCAGGCGCTCGACCGGCTGGCTTTCGGGCTGGCCGAGGCGCTGGCCGCCGTCCACGCGGCCGGGGTAGTCCACCGCGACCTCAAGCCGGCCAACGTCCTGCTCGAGGACGGGCAGCCGGTGGTCATCGACTTCGGCATCGCCCATGTCCCCGACGCGACCAGGCTGACCAGGACCGGCCTGGTCATGGGCACGCCCGGCTACGTCGCGCCCGAGGTCATCGAGGGCCAGCCGTCGACCGGCGCGACCGACATCCACTCGTGGGGGACCACGGTGGCCTTCGCCGCCACCGGCCGCCAGCCGTTCGGCACCGGCGACTTCCAGACGATCTTCTTCCGGGTGCTGCAGGGCGACGCCGCCCTGAGCGGGGTGCCGGCCACGCTGCTGCCGCTGGTCCGCGAGGCCCTGGCCACCAACCCGCTGGCCCGGCCGCCCGCGCGGGCGCTGGCGTTCCGCTGCGCCGAGCTGGTGCGGACCGGCGGCACGAGGGTGGACGGGACCCGGCTCGACGGGACCCGGATGAACGGCGTGAACGGCACCCGGCTGGACGGGACCCGCGTCTACGGTGACCGCTCAGGACCGCGGCCCGGACCGGTCAGCCCGCGGCCCGCCCCGTCCCAGCCCCCGGCGGGCTGGCAAAGACCCCAAGACCGGTCGCCGTACCGGTCGCCGGCCCAGGCCGCCGCGGAGATGGCCGACCTGCTGCCCGCGGTCGACTACGCCAGGCAGCGGTCCGCGCCCGGGTTTTCCCCGGCCGCCGGCCGCACCGACGGCACCGACCGCACCCTTCGGGCCGACCCGTCCGGCCGGGCGGCAGTGCCCCCGGCCGCGCCCGAGCCGCCGGCCGCCGGGCACGGCGTGGTCGCGCTCGCGGCCATGATCGGGGCCATCGGCCTCGCCGTCCTGCTCCCCGTCGCCGGGACGATCCTGGTGCTCTCGCTCATCACGCTGCTGCGGGCGGCCGACATGGCCCAGACCGCCCTCACCCGCCGGCGCCGGGTGCACGGCGCGGCGCCGAGCGACATCCTCGTGGTTATCGTGACCGCCCCCTGGACCGTGGCCCGGGCGCTGCTGAAGACCGCGCTGCTCGTCCCGATGGCGCTGATCGTCGCGCTGCCCGCGGTGATCGCGGCGGTCGTCTTCGCCCGGGCGCAGACGCTGCCGGTCGCGCTCAGCTGGGGGGCCGGCGCGGCCGTCGCCTGGTACTGCGTGGGCAACGGCTCGCAGGCGCCCAAGCGGCAGCTGAGGCGGATGTCGACCGCGGTGGCGACCAGCCGGGGCGCGATGATCGTCGTCTGCATCTCCACCATGGCGCTCGCACTGGCCACGGTGACCGCGGCGATCTCCCAGCCGCCGCTGATCTGGCCGGCCACCAGCTCGACGATCCCGCATATGCTGCCGTCGCTCAACATGCTGCCGTCACTGGGCAGCGTGCTGCACTCCATCCAGGGGTGGCTGCTCAGCCACACCGTGCGCGTGCTGCACCTGCCCTGAGCCGTGCTCGGCCAGCGGCTTGACCAGGCCGAGCGTGATGACCTGGTTCGCGAGCCGGGCACGCCGGTTCGTCCCTTCCGGCACGCGGAACTTCACGTAGAGCCGGACCAGGTGCTGCTTGATCGCGGCCTCCGACACCACGAGGTCAGACGCGATCTCCTTGGCCGTGGCGGGCGTGACGAACGCGTCGTCGGACAGCGCGGGGCGGCACAGCGCGATCAGCACGTCGAGCTCCCGGCGGGTCAGCTCGGGCGCGGACGAGCGGCTCATCTCGGCGTCGGCGGCCAGCTCCTCGCGGGGAATTCCGACCACGACGCAGCGGGCCGAGCCGAACGCGACCACATCGCCGTCGTCGAGTACCCGGCGGGCGACCGGGCGGCCGTTTATCCGTGTGCCATTACGTGATAATCCGAGGTCGGACAAGTAAAAGTACGGGCCGCGGCGGACGATCTCCGCGTGCAGCCGGGACACACTCGGGTCATCGAGCCGGACATCAACCCCGAAGCCACGTCCGATGGTAGTGACCTCGTTACGCAGAGGGATTGATTCCCCGGTGACCTCAATGCGAATAAAAGGCGTGTCCACGCCAGTCCCTCCTGTTTATCGAAGACGTGACGCTTATCTCACTGTATCGTTAGTTGCCGCCCGCGCATCCGCGCCGTGCAAGGTTTGCCATTTTGACGATGCGATGATTTATACGTGAGCGGCCGCTGTTCGGATCTGTCACCTGGCGTGTTCCCGCGGCGCGGCCTTCCGCGCGGTCCGCGGGGCGCGCGCCGGTCCGGCGGCGTCGACGGTAAACTGCCCAGTGAGCAGCCAGAAGGTCGGCCGTCCGCACGCGGCCTGCCGGGGAGACGATCATGACACCCGAGACCGAGCATGCGCCCGCTGGCTACGGCCGTCGGCCGCGGCTGTCTCCCCGGGGGGCCGATCTCCCGCCTGGGGGGCTCCAGCCCCCGAGCCCGCCCGGCCCGGAGCTGTGGTCCCCGGTGCGGGATACGGGCACCCCGGTACGTTCGACTGAGGCTGCTCGTCCTGTCGAGGCAGTAAGAGAAGCGGGGCGGACCGGACAGCGGGACGCCGGCGCCTGGCCGCCGCCGCCTTCCCCCCAGCCGCCGGCCGCTCCCCGGCCCGAAGCCGCGCCCCACGCCGCGCCCCAAGCCGCGCCCGAGACCGCGCCTGAGGCCGGGGCCGAGCGCGCCCGGGCCGACGGGAGTATCGTCGGTGTCATCCCCTACCTGGTCGTTCTTGTCTGCACCATCGCCGGCGTCTACGTCGCCTGGCACCAGGGCTCGGCGGGCGGGGGCAAGGGGGGCGTCGTCGGCGGCATCGCGCTGCTGGTCGCCGCCGTGGTCCGACTGGTACTGCCCGCTCGGCTCGTCGGCCTGCTCGGCACGAGGAGCCGGGCGATCGACGTGCTCACGCTCACCATCTTCGGCGGTGGCCTGCTTATCGCGGGCCTGGTACTGCCGCGATAGGGCCAAGCCCGGCCGGTTAGCGGCTTGGATTGGCGGTCGAGGCGTGCCGGTAGGTATCTTGACATCGAGAAGAATTTTCCAGAGCAGGAGCTGGCAACACGATGGCCGCGATCATCTACACCCACACGGACGAGGCGCCGCTGCTGGCGACGTACTCCTTCCTCCCCATCGTCTCCGCGTACGCCCGGAAGGCCGGCGTCGAGATCGAGACCAGGGACATCTCGCTGGCCGGGCGCATCCTGGCCCAGTTCGGCCTGGCCGACGACGCGCTCGCCGAGCTCGGTGAGCTGACCGGGCGGCCCGAGGCCAACATCGTCAAGCTGCCCAACATCTCCGCCTCGGTCCCGCAGCTCAAGGCGGCGGTCAAGGAGCTGCAGGGCAAGGGGTACGCCCTGCCGGACTACCCGGAGACGGCGGCGACGCCTGAGCAGGCGCAGATCCGGGCGAAGTACGGCAAGGCCATCGGCTCCGTGGCCAACCCGGTGCTGCGCCAGGGCAACTCCGACCGGCGCGCCCCGCTCGCGGTCAAGGCCTACGCGCGCAAGCACCCGCACGTCAACAAGCCCTTCGCCGCGGGCTCGAAGACCACCGTGGCCACGATGGGCGATCACGACTTCAAGGCCAACGAGAAGTCGGTCACGCTGCCCGCCGACGACACCCTCACGATCGTCCTCGAGACCATCGCGGGCGAGCGGAAGGTGCTGCTCGAGTCGCTCCCGGTGCTGGCGGGCGAGGTCGTCGACGCCACCGTGCTGCAGGTCGCCAACCTGCGGGCGTTCCTGATCAACGCGCTGGCGACGGCGCGGGCGCGGGACGTCCTGTTCTCGGTGCACCTCAAGGCGACGATGATGAAGGTCTCCGACCCGATCATCTTCGGCCACGTGGTCAAGGCGTACTTCACCGACGTCTTCGACAAGTACGGCGACGAGCTCGACGCCGCGGGCCTGTCGGCCAACGACGGGCTCGGCGCGATCCTGGCCGGGCTGCCGGCGCTGGAGAACGGCCCGGAGATCGCGGCGGCCTTCGATGCCGCGCTGGCGTCGGGACCGCGGCTGTCCTACGTCAACTCGGACAAGGGGATCACCAACCTGCACGTCCCGAGCGACGTCATCGTGGACGCCTCCATGCCCGCCCTGATCCGCAACGGCGGCAAGCTCTGGGGGGCAGACGGGGCCGAGGACGACACCCTCGCGGTCATCCCCGACTCCTCCTACTCGGGGGTCTACGCCACCGTCGTCGAGGACGTGAAGCGGAACGGCCCGCTCGACCCGGCGACGATCGGCACCGTACCCAACGTCGGCCTCATGGCCCAGGCGGCGGAGGAGTACGGCTCGCACAACAAGACCTTCGAGATCCCGGCCGACGGCACCGTCACCGTCACCAATAAAGCTGGCGACATCCTGCTCGCCCACGACGTCGAGGCCGGCGACATCTGGCGCGCCTGCCAGACCAAGGACATCCCGGTCCGCGACTGGGTGAAGCTCGCGGTCACCCGGGCCCGGGCGGCGCGGATCCCGGCGATCTTCTGGCTCGACGAGGCCCGCCCGCACGACGCCGAGCTGATCAAGAAGGTCAACGCCTACCTGCCCGAGCACGACACGTCCGGCCTGTCGATCCAGATTCTGACGCCCCAGCTGGCCACGGCGTACTCGCTCGAGCGCATGCGCCAGGGGCTCGACACGATCTCGGTGACCGGCAACGTGCTGCGCGACTACAACACCGACCTGTTCCCGATCCTCGAGGTCGGCACGTCGGCCAAGATGCTCTCGGTCGTGCCGCTGATCGCGGGCGGCGGCCTCTTCGAGACCGGCGCCGGCGGCTCCGCCCCCAAGCACGTACAGCAGCTGGTCAAGGAGAACTACCTGCGCTGGGACTCGCTGGGCGAGTTCTTCGCGCTGGTGCCCTCGTTCGAGCAGTACGCCGACTTCGCCGGGGTGCCCGCGGCGAAGGTGCTGGCCGACACCCTCGACCGGGCGACCGCGACGTTCCTCGACGAGGACCGCAGCCCGGGCCGCAAGCTGGGCACGATCGACAACCGCGGCTCGCACTTCTACCTGGCCCTGTACTGGGCGCAGGAGCTGGCCAGGCAGACCGCGGACGCCGAGATCGCGGCGGCGTTCAAGGAGCTGGCCGAGGCGCTGGCGGCGAAGGAGCCCGCCATCGTCGAGGAGCTCCTCGCCGTGCAGGGCCAGCCGGCCGACGTCGGCGGCTACTACCTGCCCGACCCGGAGAAGGCCGCGGCCGTCATGCGTCCCTCAGCGACCTTCAACGACGCGCTCTCGGCGCTGTGACTAGAGCAGCCCGAGTTCGGTGACCGCGTCCCGCTCGGCGGCGAGCTCGGCGACCGAGGCGTCGATCTTGCCCCGGGAGAAGTCGTTGACCGGCAGCCCCTGGATGATCTCCCACTCGCCGTTGGCCGAACGGACCGGGAAGGAGCTGATCAGGCCCTCGGCCACGCCGTAGGAGCCGTCGGAGACGATGGCCGCCGAGGTCCAGTCGGTGCCGTTGACCCAGTCGCGGGTGTGGTCGATGGCGGCGCTGGCGGCGGAAGCGGCCGAGGACGCGCCCCGGGCCTTGATGATCGCCGCGCCCCGCTGGCCGACCTCGGGGATGAACGTGCCGGCGTACCAGTCGTGGTCCACCTGCTCGGCCGCGCTGCGCCCGTTGACCACCGTGTTGTAGAGGTCGGGGTACTGGCTGGCGGAGTGGTTGCCCCAGATGGTCATGTGCTCGACCGCGGTGACCGGGACCGACAGCTTGGCCGCGAGCTGTGAGATCGCGCGGTTGTGGTCAAGCCGGGTCATCGCGGTGAACCGGCTCGCGGGCACGTCGGGCGCGCTGCGCTGGGCGATCAGCGCGTTGGTGTTGGCCGGGTTGCCGACCACGAGGACCTTGATGTCGCTGGCCGCGTTCTCGTTGATGGCCTTGCCCTGCGGGCCGAAGATCCCGCCGTTGGCCGCGAGCAGGTCGGCCCGCTCCATGCCCGCGGTGCGCGGCCGCGCGCCGACCAGCAGGGCGACGTTGGTGCCGTCGAAGGCGGTCTTGAGGTCGTCGGTGATGTCGATGCCGGCCAGCAGGGGGAAGGCGCCGTCGTTGAGTTCCATCGCGGTGCCCTCGGCCGCCTGCAGGGCCGGGGTGATCTCCAGCAGCCGCAGTCGGACGGGCACGTCAGGCCCGAGGAGCTGTCCGGAGGCGATGCGGAACAACAAGGCATACCCGATCTGCCCGGCTGCGCCGGTCACAGTCACGGTCACAGGAGTACTCATGTCAGGCAGGTTACAGGCCGGTAGCGGACCGGGGATACGTATGGTCCCTCACACCGGCCGGTGTCGCCGCGTCCGGATCAGGCGAGCCGGCGGCCGGCTGGCGAGGGGACCGCGTCGATGTACCGCGGTGTTTCCCAGCCGCGCCCGGCAAAGATCTCAGACAGGAGTGAACGGACCGTGGCTTCGCGTTCCAGCGGCACGAGGGCCAGCACCGAGCCGCCGAAGCCGCCGCCGATCATCTTCGCCCCGTAGGCACCGGCGCCGATAGCGGCGTCCACGGTGAGGTCCGCCTCCGGCCAGGAGACCTCGAAGTCGTCGCGCAGCGACAGGTGGGACTCGGTCATCAGTTCCCCGATGAACCGGTAGGTGTCGCTCGCGGTCGGCGCGCTGTCCCGCAGGGCGTGCGCGATCGTCCGGGCCCGGGCGCTGTCGGTGATCACGTGCCGAGCCCGCCGGCGGAGCACCGGATCGGCGAGCCGCTCGACCGCGCCGACGTCGGTCACCAGGCCGAGCGCGGCCACGCCGAGCAGCCGGGCGGCCTCCTCGCACTCGGCCCGCCGGGCCGCGTACTCGCCGGATACGAGCGCGTGCGTCACCCGGGTGTCGATGATGAGGGCGGCCGCCCCGGCGGCGGCCGGCCGGAACGGCACCTGGGCCACCTTCAGGGTGGCGCAGTCGAGCAGCATCGCGTGGTCGGCCTGGGACAGCAGCGCCGCCGACTGGTCGATGATGCCGGTGGGCGCGCCGACGAAGTCGTTCTCGGCCCGCTTGGCGATCATCGCGAGCTTCTCCCGCTCGACCGACATCCCGTACAGCGAGCAGAGCGCGAGCCCCACCGAGCACTCGAGCGCGGCCGACGACGACACGCCCGCGCCGACCGGCAGGTCGGAGTCGATGCCGACCGACGCGCCGCCGATGTCGTACCCGGACGCGCGCAGCGACCAGGCCACGCCGGCCGGGTAGGCGGCCCAGCCGGTCAGCGAGCCGGGGGCGAGCGAGTCGAGCGATACCGTGACCGGTTCGCCGGTCACCTGGGCCGACCGCAGCGTGAGCCGCCCGTCGCCGCGGGCGGCCGCCGTCGCGGTGACCCCCTGGGCGAGGGCGAACGGGAGGACGAACCCCTCGTTGTAGTCGGTGTGCTCGCCCATCAGGTTGGCCCGCCCGGGCGCGAACCAGACTTCCGCGCTCACTGCGCCCCCAGAGGATCGATGCTCGTGTCCACGGGACGCATACGTTATCCGTCTAGACTGGCCTGACGGAAGATGGCCTGGGATAAGACTGGGACAAAGAGATGGAGCACGTCCTGCGACCGACCACGTCAGCGGACGAGCGGGGGAAGTCGGCGAGCGCGGCGTGACCATGGTCATCTGGGACGTCATCATCGTCCTCGTCATCGTGTCTATCGGCGGGTTCTTCGCCTCGGCGGAGATGGCGCTGGTCTCGCTGCGCGAGGGCCAGGTGCAGTCGATCGCCAAGCGGGGCAAGCGCGGGGCGAAGGCGGCCAGGCTCGCGTCCGATCCCAACCGGTTCCTCGCCTCCGTGCAGATCGGCACGACCCTGGCCACGCTGGTCACCGGCGCCTACGGGGCCGACACCCTGGCCGGGGTGCTGAGCCGCTGGCTGAAGACCGAGAACGTGGATCATCAGGTGGCCGACATCCTGGCCTACGTGGTCGTCACGGCCTGCATCACCTTCGTCAGCCTGGTGCTCAGCGAGCTCGCCCCCAAGCGCCTGGCGCTGCAGCGGACCGTCCCGATCGCCCTGTTCGCGGCGCCGACGCTCGACGTGATCTCCCGCCTGGCCCGGCCGGTCGTCTGGCTGCTTTCCGTCTCGGTCAACGGGGTGGTCAGGCTGCTCGGCGGCGACCCCCGGGCGGGCCGCCAGGCGATGACCGAGCAAGAGCTGCGCGAGCTGGTGACCGGCACCCAGACGATCAGCCCGGACGAGCGCCGCATCGTGAGCGAGGTGTTCGACGCGGGCAAGCGGCAGATCCGCGAGGTCCTGCTGCCGCGCACCGAGGTCGAGTTCCTCGCGGCCGGCACCTCGATCGGGGAGGCGGCGGAGATCGCCGCGAGCGTCCCCTACTCGAGGCTGCCGGTCTACCAGGACTCCTACGACAACGTGGTCGGGTTCGTGCACATCCGGGACCTGCTCGGGCCGGGCGCTCCCGAGCGGTCGACCCTCGTCGATCAGGTGGTGCGGCCGGTCAAGTTCCTGCCGATCAGCAAGACGGTGCTGTCCGCGCTGTCGGAGATGCGGCGGGAACGGGCCCACCTGGCGATCGTGGCCGACGAGTACGGCGGCACGGCCGGCATCGTCACCCTCGAGGACCTGGTCGAGGAGCTCATCGGTGACATCAGGGACGAGTACGACAGCGGTCAGGCCGAGGCGACCAAGCTGCCGCGCGGTGAGGTCGAGGTGGACGGCCTGCTCAACCTGGATGAGTTCGCCGAGCAGACGTCCATCGAGCTGCCCGAGGGACCGTACGAGACGGCGGCGGGCTACGTGCTCGCGGCGCTCGGCGAGGTGCCCGCGGCCGGGGACACGGTCGCCGTTCCCGGCTACACCATCACGGTCACCGAGATGGACGGCCGCCGGATCGCCCGCCTCCGCGTCACCCCGGTCCCGGATCCGGCGCCCGACCCCGATACCGCCGCCCGCCCCGCCCCCGACCAGGCACCCGAGCCCGGCCCCCAGCCGGACAAGCCCGACGAGGGCACCGCGGGCAACTAGACTGTGCCGTTACACGGGGAGAGTGCCTGGTGGAAGGCGGAAAATGTGTCTGGGCCTGGTGGGTTTGACACCGTTCTGGTGGTTGACTTCGGCGCGCAGTACGCCCAGCTGATCGCCCGCCGGGTGCGTGAATGCCACGTCTACTCGGAGATCGTCCCCTCGACGATGCCGGTCAGCGAGATGCTGGCCAAGCAGCCGAAGGCGATCATCTTGTCCGGCGGGCCGTCGTCGGTGTACGCGGCGGGCGCGCCCGCCGCGCCGGCCGGGCTCTTCGACGCCGGGGTGCCGGTGCTCGGCATCTGCTACGGGCACCAGGTGCTCGTGCGCGAGCTCGGCGGCACGGTCGAGCGGACCGGCGCGGCCGAGTACGGCGGGACGCCGCTGCTGGTCCTGCCGGCCGCGGCCGCCGGCGACGGCTTGCTCGCCGGGCTCGGCTCCGAAGTCAGCGTGTGGATGTCGCACGGCGACACGTCCACCGCCGCGCCGCCCGGCTTCACGGTGACCGCGCGGACGGCGGCCACGCCCGCCGCCGCGGTCGAGAACGCCGAGCGCGGCCTCTACGGCGTGCAGTTCCATCCCGAGGTGATGCACACCGAGCACGGGACGACGATCCTGCGCCGCTTCCTCGAGGCCGCGGGCTGCCGTCCGACCTGGACGATGCTGAACATCGTCGAGGAGCAGACCGAGCAGATCAGGGAGCAGGTCGGCGTCGGCCGGGCGATCTGCGGGCTGTCCGGCGGTGTCGACTCGGCGGTTGCCGCGGCCCTGGTCCAGCGAGCCATCGGGGACCGGCTGACCTGCGTTTTCGTCGACCACGGTCTGCTGCGCAAGGGCGAGGCGGCCCAGGTCGAGCAGGACTTCGTGGCCGCCACCGGCGTCCGGCTGCACGTGGTCGACGCCGCCGCCGAGTTCCTCGACGCGCTCAGCGGGGTCACCGACCCCGAGGCCAAGCGGAAGATCATCGGCCGGGAGTTCATCCGGGCCTTCGAGCGCGCGGCCCGGGAGATCACCGAGGAGGCCGGTGCCCAGGGCGAGTCGACCGAGTTCCTCGTCCAGGGCACGCTCTACCCGGACGTGGTCGAGTCGGGCGGCGGCGCCGGCACGGCCAACATCAAGTCGCACCACAACGTGGGCGGGCTGCCCGACGACCTGAAGTTCCGCCTGGTCGAGCCGCTGCGCTCGCTGTTCAAGGACGAGGTGCGCCGGGTCGGCGAGGAGCTGGGGCTGCCGTCGGAGATCGTCTGGCGCCAGCCGTTCCCCGGCCCCGGCCTGGGGATCAGGATCATCGGCGAGGTCACCGCCGACCGGCTGGCGATCTTGCGTGAGGCCGACGCGATCGCCCGGGCCGAGCTGACCGCGGCCGGCCTGGACCAGGCCATCTGGCAGTGCCCGGTCGTGCTGCTCGCGGACGTGCGCTCGGTGGGCGTGCAGGGCGACGGGAGGACCTACGGCCACCCGGTGGTCATCCGCCCGGTGAGCAGCGAGGACGCGATGACCGCGGACTGGTCGCGGCTGCCCTACGACGTGCTCGCGAAGATCTCGACCCGGATCACCAACGAGGTCCGCGAGGTCAACCGCGTGGTCCTCGACGTCACCAGCAAGCCGCCGGGCACCATCGAGTGGGAGTAAGTTCAACTTCTTTCGAATGAACGGTCCCGTGCTCCGCCCCGGCCCGCCTATTACCTGATGGCGGGCCGGAGCAGCGCCTCGGCCAGCGTGAGCACGATCTCCTCGAGCGAGGCGAGCCGGGCGATCACGTCGCGCTGGGCCGACTCGGTGATCTTGGTGACGATCTCCTCGATCTCGGCCCGGTCCGGGCGGCTGCGGACCTCGGCGGTCAGCGGCCCGAGCGCGCAGGTGACCTGCTCGGCCAGCCCGGCGATCCGGTCATCGGTGGCCGCGATCGAGTCGTTGACCCGGCTCACCCGGTCGTACTGGTCATCGAGCCGCTCGTCGAGGCGCTCGAGCCGGTTGTCGAGGGCGCCGACGCGCGCGTCGATGGCGCCTATGCTCGCCGCCAGGCCGTCCAGGGTGGCCGCGATCCCGGCCAGGCTCTGCCCAGGGTGCGCGCCCAGCGCCCCGCGCAGGCCGCCGTCCATGTCCGTGGTCTCCCTGACCTGATCAAGCGCCCGCTCGAGAACGTCGAGCCGGTGGCGGATCTCGTCAAACGCGCTCGCCATTGCCTGCCCGTCCGCGAGGTGGCCCTGCACCGTGCGCGCGAGCAGCTCGCGCATCCGGTCGGCCGCGGCATGCTGACCGTTGCTGTAGCCCGGAAGGCCGGACTGGCTGGCGCGCAACAGCAAATGGTTGTTGCCCGACTGGTCCATCATGCTCCTTCAAGCACTCCCTAGGTGGGGTGCGATCACTTTAGTAGCTCAGTGTGCTCGCACGTGTGCGAGAAGCTAAATAGAAGTGACGACGGCGCGAACGGCCGGCGTGGCCCGTCGTGGCTGGCTGCCGGCCCGTGTTGACTGGTTCCGGAGCGGAGGCTATGGTTCGGGATTAGCACTCACTGATGTAGAGTGCTAATGCGACGAGGCAGGTCTGATCCCCGCGACGGCAGACTGACCCTGGTCGCCATTCGCTAGCCACTCCACCAACACCCTTTTCCGGAGGGGGAGGTCAGATCATGACGACCGCCACCAAGGTTGTTCTAAAGCCGCTCGAGGACCGCATCGTGGTCCAGCCTCTTGAGGCCGAGCAGGTCACCGCGTCCGGGCTTGTCATCCCGGACACCGCGAAGGAGAAGCCCCAGGAGGGCAAGGTCCTCGCGGTCGGTCCGGGTCGTGTAGACGACTCGGGCAAGCGCGTGCCGGTCGACGTCAGCGTCGGCGACGTGGTGCTGTACAGCAAGTACGGCGGCACCGAAGTGAAGTACTCGGGCGAGCAGTACCTGGTGCTCTCGGCCCGCGACGTGCTCGCGATCATCGAGAAGTAGATCACGCCCCGACGGGCCTCCGGCGGCCCGCTTCAACCCGGGCCGTCGGGGGCTCGCTGGGTGTCTAGCCAGGTCCCAAGTACCGCACCTGATCGAATCGTAGGCTGAGGTAAGTCAATGCCCAAGATCCTGGAGTTCGACGAGGACGCCCGACGCCACCTTGAGCGTGGCGTGGACAAGCTCGCCAACACCGTGAAGGTGACGCTCGGCCCGCGCGGCCGCAACGTCGTCATCGACAAGAAGTGGGGCGCGCCCACCATCACCAACGATGGTGTGACCGTCGCCAAAGAAATAGACCTAGACG
>Ga0302314_10012891_pt1 | contig 14420 bp, 15 predicted proteins | sample III_Palsa_N2_3_FD_200533 | JGI IMG/M metagenome (GOLD analysis project Ga0302314, IMG submission 200533) | Peat permafrost microbial communities from Stordalen Mire near Abisko, Sweden - III_Palsa_N2_3 | ecosystem: Environmental > Terrestrial > Soil > Palsa > Peat permafrost | place: Sweden... | reverse complement strand
TGTTCGCCCCCATGGGCGGCGTGGCCGCCCACATCCAGCGGCGCAGGCTGGCCAAGACCTACACCGCCCTGCTCAATGGCAAGGATAGCCACAGCATCGCCGAGGTCGCCGAACACTGGGGCTTCGGCAGCCACGCCCACTTCAGCCGCGTGTTCCGGCGCGAGTTCGGCGTCACTCCCAGCGAGGTGCGGGCGGCGAGCGTGCTTGATCCCACCGCCGTGATTGACGCCGATCTGCAGGGTCTGTTCGACCGCTGGCTCGACACGCCCTAGGTTCTGTGGACTCTTAGGATTCCCATCGGCTGAGGCATGTGCTTCAAGACTGCCTTTTGGAGGCAGTCTTGGGTGTGATGGATCGCCTGGCTCTGAGCGACGCGGCCTGGGAGCGGATGTCGCCGTTGATCATTGGCCGACCGGACCAGAAGGGGTCGACCGGGCGCGACAATCGGATGTTTGTCGAAGCGGTTCTCTGGCTGGTTCGCACGGGCTCGCCCTGGCGCGACTTGCCTGAGGTTTTCGGCGACTGGAACGGCGTCTTCAGACGGTTTAGCCGATGGAGCGCCAAGGGTGTGTGGTGGCGCATCTTCGAGACCATGTCGGATGACCCAGACTTCGAGTACCTGATCATCGATTCCACCATCGTTCGCGCCCATCAGCATGCTGCTGGCGCCCAAAAAGGGGGTCTGAAGATCAGGCCATTGGCCGCTCGCGCGGCGGCCTGAGCACTAAAATCCACATGGCTGTCAGAGGGCTGGGCTGTCCGGTGAAGTTCACGCTCACAGCCGGGCAGAAGGGCGATGCCCCCCAGGCCGGTCCTCTGATCGAAGGTCTTCCCGCCAAGGTCGTCATGGCCGACACCGCCTACGACGCAGATCACTTTCGGCAGGCCATCGCCGAGAAAGGCGCGCTCGCGGTCATCCCCAACAACCCCTCCCGCGCCAAGAAACACCCGCTGGAAAAGCACCTCTACGCTCAGTGTCATCTCGTCGAGTGCTGCTTCAGCAAGCTTAAGCAGTTCCGCAGGGTCGCCACACGCTTCGAAAAAACCGCCAGGAACTACCTCGCTATGGTCACCCTCGCCGCCATCGTCCTCTGGCTACGATAAGTGTCCACAGAACCTAGAGTTTCTCGTGTCGATGGAAACAACCGGCTTGGCGCTCCCACGCTTGGGGGCCTCTCAAAGTTGGATGCAACACGATTTGAACCTTATACCTAAGCCTTTGATTTAATTGACGCCGAATTCAGCGCCAAAACGAAACCCCCGCAATACATTGATGTTGCGAGGTTTTTTCAGAAAACCTGGGTGCGGGGACGCGCGCCCATCTCAAATTGCGCCTGATCTCGGAGCGTCTTGCGGCGTTCGTTGAGCGCGCCCTAGCGTCAAGCGTCGGGCTATTTCGCGCGGCGGCGTAGGTCATCGCCATCAAGGTCAGGGTCAGCTCCTGGACGTGGTGGGGGCCGCTGCAGGTTTTCACCTCGGCCAACGAGCGGGCAGTAGAGTGGGGCCTGATGGCCGCCGGAACGGCTAATCTCCTTGCCGCGGGCGCGTAGACCGAAGCTGAAATCGTGACCCCACAACGCGAACAGCGCCCGTGCCGGGGGGAGCACGAGCGCTGCGCTTTAAGGACACCGGGACCGTTGGGGGAAACCGGCTTGTCCCGCTGTCGAACGTTAAATTGGTGGCGCAGCGCGGCTTTGCAATGGCGCCAATGGGGTCATTTTGCGTTCGGCGCGCCGGTCAGATTCCGACAACCGCTGCGCGACCAAAGGAACTCTGGCAGCAAGGGCGTCGTGTGGGGTCTTCCCGGCGATTTCCACCGGGCACTCGCACACGGCGTCCTCAAGCGCACGCGTTCGGGGCGCTCGCTGACCTCCGCCTGATCGCATCGCGGCCACCCTCGGGTCAGCCTTCGATGAGTGCCTGAACTCTGGCCGCCAGGGATGTAATCGGGAACGGCTTGGTGATGACCGACATGCCGGCGGCGAGGAGACCGTTACCAACCACCGCATTCTCAGCGTAGCCGATGATGAAGAGCACCTTCAGGTTCGGGCGCTTTTCTCGGGCTGCGTCAGCCACTTGGCGGCCGTTTAGACCTCCGGGCAGTCCAACATCGGTAATGAGGAGATCAATTGAGGCGTTTGAGTTCAGGATTTTGAGGCCTGACGGCCCGTCGCCAGCCTGCAAAACGCGATAACCGCTCTCAGTGAGCACCTCGGCGATAAGGGTTCTGATGGAATCCTCGTCATCGATGACAAGCACCGTCTCGCCGTGCGCAGCTTGGGCCGGCGCGAGCTCCTCGTCGATCTCTTCCGCACCCAACTCACCGGCGAAGCGCGGGAGGTAGAGGCACATGGTCGTGCCCTTTTCGAGTTCCGAATAGATGCGCACTTGGCCGCCGGACTGTCTGGCGAAACCATGCACCATGGAAAGCCCGAGGCCAGTGCCCCCGCCAAGAGGCTTGGTCGTAAAAAATGGATCGAACGCACGCTCGATCACGTCCGGCGGCCGGTCAGGGCGCACATGGCCGCGCAGTCCATCATCAGCCGCAGGTGCTGTGGCCTGGAGTGCTCGCCACCATCTCCAGACAATGGGTCATAGCCATCGAGAGGCATTGGATGTGGCAGTCGGCCAGCGCCGTCATGCACTCGCGGGTCTTATGGCTAAAGCTGTCCAATCTCCCTCCGCCAATTTCGAAGTCACGCGCGAACCCAGGCCGTGCGTCTCAGTATTCGGTCCGGTCCAGCTTGAACGCCCGAGGTTCGCCGAGGGCGCCAACGGCAGCGCTAAGCCTCTTGGCCGGCGCGACGAGGCGTGATCGTTTCGCGCTTAAACCACCGCCGTCTCGACCGGGAATCTCATGGTGCAGATTATGCCCTGGGCGCCGGACTCAAGCTCGACTGAACCGCCGAGATTGCGCAGCGCTACCTGGAAGAGCCGCGAGCCAAAACCCTTGCGGCCTGTAATCGCCATCGGCGGGCCGCCCAATTCGCGCCAGGTGAGTTGCCCTTTTCCAGCGGCGTCCGCCGTCCACGCCAGCTCGACCTGGCCGCCCTGCCCCTTCAGTGCGCCGTATTTGAGAGCGTTGGTGGCGAGTTCGTGAACGACCAAGGCGATGCTGCCCGCCGCATCCGACCCTAACCAAATCTCGCGCAGGCGACCCTCTCTTGCAAAGCGCTCGACGCCAAACGGCGCCAGGACGGTGTCGATGAGCTCATCGAGTGGGATTGCGCCGCCACCTCGCGCCAGGGCGATGTCCTGGGCCTTGGCCATAGCCCCCAGCCGTTCGTTGATCAGGCGCTCGCACTGTTCGACGGTCTCGCTGCCCTGGGCCGACTGGCTGACGATCGCCATGACCACCATCAACCCGTTCTTGGATCTGTGCCCGAGCTCAGTGACGAGGGTCTCCAGTTCGCCTTCCTTGGCGAGTAAACGCGCCTCCGTGCCGGCCTGATCCTGCAGCACGCGCGCGAGGGTTCCCCCGATCAGGATGATGAGGCCGCTGGTCAGGACGAAGGAGGCCAGGCTCCACGGGTTTGGTCCCTCGAGCAGGCCGCCCGGCATGAACCACGCGATGGACGCGATGCAGGCCGCCAAGGCTGCCGCGGATGCGGGCCAGTAGCCGCACCAGACGGCGACGAAGAGCACCATCGGCAGATAGAGAATGAAGGGGACGCGAGAGCCCAGCCAGGTATTTAAGGCCAGCCGCATAGCGGTGGCCAGGACGACTCCGGCTAACGCCCAGAGCGCCGCTTTGAGGGGCGGCAGAGCCTTGCGTGGAAGACAGCGTTTGAGCCCCTCCCAAGTCACGCCGACTGATCCCTCCAAATCGGCCAAGATATTGGCCAGACATGCCGATAGCGCAATGGAGCAAATCAGCAGTGCTGGTACAAGCAAGCCTCTGATAGGGCGCTTTGTTGGAGCCAGACCCCATCACCGGCAAAGCCTTACCGGCGATGCAGCCGCCCGACCCTTAACCGTCTGCCGGCGCGCACCTTTTCACGCTCTAGGCGTTGCTATTAATACGGCGGCGCGGACCTATCGCCCGGTGCGCCGCGTCGAGAGTCTCATTGTCCCAATCCGATCATCCTAGTCTCGAACCCGGCCTGGCCGGTTCCAACCCGCCACCGCTCCCGACGGCGGCGGCGGCCGAAACCGGAATCCGTTCCGATCATGCCAGGGAAGTTGCCGAACTGGTCGAAGAGAACAGGAAGCTGGCCGAGGGCATCGCCGCGCGCGACGCCCTGCTCGCGGTGGCCGGTCATGAGCTGCGAAACCCCATGACCCCCATCCTCGGCCGGGTCGAAATGCTGAAGCGGATGGTCGCGAAGCCTGGCTTCCAGGTGGAACGCGTTCAGAAAAGCCTTGAACAGATCGAGTGGTTGATCGACCAGTATATGAAACGGGCGACGACGCTGCTGGACGTGTCGCGGATTACGAGCGGCAAACTGGCCCTGAACAGCACTCCCGTCGAAGTGTGCGGCCTGATTCGTCAGGTGGTGGAGAATTTCCGGCCGATCGCCGAGCATTCCGGCTGTGAGCTGACCATCAACCTGCCGGACGGTGAGCTTGCAGTGTCGGGCGACATCCTCGCCCTTGAGGAGATCATCGACAATCTGGTCTCGAACGCCATCAAATATGGACGCGGCAAACCGATCGTGGTCAGCGCGCACAGCGACGGCAGCGTAAACCTGGTCAAGTTGAACGTCAGCGATCAGGGCCCCGGAATCTCCACGACGGACCAGGCTCGCATCTTCGAGCGGTTCGAACGCGCGGTGCCGCTGGGGGAGCGTAAAGGCGGGTTCGGCGTTGGGCTTTGGATTGTGCGTCAGCTCATCGAGGCGATGGGGGGCAAGATCGAGATCTTCAGTGACCCTGGAGCCGGATCGACGTTTTGCGTATCCATTCCGGTTCAGCCGCCGGAGGAGTCTTCATGAGCGACGCCACTTCATCGCCAGATGTCCCGGAGAGGGTTTCGACCGGAATCGGCGGGCTGGACAGGATCCTGGCCGGCGGCTTCATGCTGGGCGGCATCTACATGGTCCGAGGCGCTCCCGGGGCCGGCAAGACGATCCTGACCAACCAGATCTGCTTTCACCATGTCTCCGGCGGCGGTCGGGCGCTGTTCGTCACGTTGCTGGCGGAAAACCACGCCCGGATGATGAGCAATCTGCGGTCGCTGTCGTTCTTCGACGACACCAGGATTCCGGAGAAGCTCTCGTACCTAAGTGCTTTCCGCGAATTAAAGGAGAAGGGCCTGAAGGGCCTCATCGACCTCATTCGTCGGGAAATTCAGCGGACACGCGCGTCGATGCTGGTGATCGACGGGCTGGTGTCAGCCCAGGTCGCGGCCGAGGACGAGCAGAGCTTCAAACAATTCGTTCGGGACCTGCAGGAGATCGCGCTGGCGACCGACTGCACCATGTTCCTGACCGCGAGCGCCATCGACAGCGTCACGCCCGAGCAGACCATGGTGGATGGGCTCGTCCAACTGAATGACCGGCTCTATGGTTGGGAAGCTGAGAGCGATCTGCAGGTGACCAAGTTCCGAGGCAGCGGTTTCCTGCGCGGGCGGCACTCCTACGCGGTCACCAACGCAGGCATGGTCGTCTATCCCCGCACGGAAGCTCTGCTTGCTCGCCCGAGCCGGCCTGATCAGACCGACGTCATCCGGGTGTCCACCGGCATTGATCGGCTCGATGCGATGATCGGAGCCGGAGGATTGCCAGGGGCGTCCACCACCATGGTTATGGGGCCGTCCGGTGTCGGAAAGACAACGATGGGGCTGCAGTTTCTGTCGCGCTCGTCGCCATCCGAGCCTGGCCTGATGTTCAGCTTCTACGAGACGCCGGAGCGGCTGCAGGCAAAGGCCGCCGGCGTCTGTCCAGGCCTTGCTCCGCTCCTTGAAAGCGGGGCGGTGGCGTTGATGTGGCAGCCGCCGGTCGCGGGCATGCTCGACGCCTACGGCGAGGCGCTGTTGACCGGGATACGAGAGCGGAAGGTCAAACGCCTGTTCATTGATGGCCTCACCAGCTTCAAGAACGCCGCGGTCGATCCCTCCCGCATTGGACATTTCTTCTCGTCGCTCGCCAACGAACTCCGCGTTCTGGGCGTGACGACCCTCTATTCGCTGGAGGTGCCCAACATCCTGGGTCCGGCCGTGCGCGTTCCCGTCGACGATGTCTCCAGCCTGGCCGAAAACATGATCCTGCTGCGCTACGTCGAGCTGCGGTCAAACGTCTACCGGATGATCTCTGTGCTGAAGATCAGGGACGGCGACTTCAATCCATCGCTCTATCAATTTTCGATCAGCGCCAACGGCCTGGACATTAGCGCGACCACCGAAAGCGCCGAGGCTATTCTTGCGAGTCTCGAAGACTCGCCCGGGCAGTATGCTCCGAGCAAGACGAGCGCCAATCCTCGAGCCGAGGGCGGAACCTAGCCCATGGCGATCGTTCTGGTGGTCGATGACGAATATGGGATCACCAACCTCTTGGAGGATGTCCTCTCGGACGAGGGGCATAGGGTGCTTACGGCCACCAATGGCCAGCAGGCGCTTGAGCGCCTGGCCGAGGAGCGGCCGGACGCGGTGCTCACGGATTACATGATGCCCGTTATGGATGGCGCGGCCTTAATCAAGGCCATGGCCGATGACCCCAACCTTAAGCAGATTCCGGTCGCCGTGATGAGTTCGGTGCCGGAGGCCACCGTGAGGGAAAACTGTCCCGCCTTCGCCGTCCATGTGCCGAAGCCGTTCAAAATCTACGCTGTCATCGACGTGGTGGCGGATCTGGTTGGCAAGCCCTCGGAGTGAGCCGCTAGCGACCGCGGCGGCCGTCGGTTGCGCCAAACCACCCACGCTCCGCGCTCGCTCCACGGCCGGCTTCCCAGGACCACCTCAGCCGTCAAAGCGGAGGCGCAATATCCCGACTCGGCAAAGCCATAGCGTATGCGGGCTATTCGGCCGCCATCAGCTCAGCGGCTCCAGGCATCCGGGCGCCGGCGTCGATCTCGCGGGTGATCACCGTGAAGTTCGTCAGCCAAGCCGTGCCGAAGGTGTGGGTGATGGCGACATCCGCGGCGTCACGGCCGCGCGCGATCACCACACGGCCAATGCGGGGGGCATTGTGTCGCGCATCGAAAGTGTACCAGCCGCCTTCGAGATAGACCTCGAACCAGGCGCTGAAATCCATCGGCGCATCGACGGCGGGCACCCCAATGTCGCCAAGGTAGCCGGTGCAGTAGCGGGCCGGAATATTCATCGCCCGGCACAGCGCGACCGCCAAGTGAGCGTAGTCGCGGCAGACGCCCACGCGTTCTTCGTGCCCCTGGACCGCCGTCCGCGTGGAGCGGGCGTGATGATAACCGAACTCGATCCTGTCATGGACATAGTCGACGATGGCCTGGGCCCGCTCCCAACCCGCGGGCGTTCCGCCGAAAAGGGACCAAGCAAGGCCGCTGAGCTGGTCTGTTTCGCAGTAGCGGCTTCCCAGCAGGAAGGGCAGCGCGTGACCGGGCAGGTCCTCGACCGGGATTTGTCGGGCCAAGGGATTTTGCACATCCGGCAATCCGCTGTCCTCGATGACGAAATCCGACGAGAAGGTGATCGGACCGGCTGGCGCCTTTACCCGCGTCACCAGGTTGCCGAATTCATCCTCGTGCCGGCTGATCCCCGCTGGCGCGCTCGCCACCAGGGTGTCTGGGGTGATCAGGTCGTGGCGCCGATCGGGGTGGACGCTCAGCTTCAAAAGGATCGGCATGGGGGTCATGCAATCGAATGTGATGCGGTATCCGGCTTGAATTTTCATGGTGGTCTCGACTGGATTGGGTACGAGCCGGGATCAAGCCCGGCGATTTCGCGCCTCAACCCCATCGGACCTCATCCGGTTCCCTTCATGACGCCACACAGACGACAATACTCAAAAAGACCATTCTACTCATTGGACGGCGACGATCCGCGACATTGAGATGGGGGGTCTGCCAAACGACGATCTGGCATGCCAACTTTACCTTTTGGACGGTTCCTTCTGTCCGTGACGCTGACGACAACGACGACGGCCAGCCGGTCGGCCTCGTCGCCCGATCAACGCAAGAGGCCGTTCGCGAGGCTGACCGGGTGTGGGCCAGTTGCGTGGCGACACCGGGACCAGCGCATTTCAGAGTCTACAACGACACCACCGGCCGCCTCATCTATGAGCGCGACTGTGGACCGAGCTGCTAGGCTCTGCCGGCCTCCGACTGGCTATCACCTTGCCTCGGACGGCGCCCATCCCTGCGGTCCTGGTAAAGACAAGGCGAGTTTCAGTCCTGTCTGGCTCCACTCCCGCGCAAGGGAGCCCCGCAGCTGCCGTTCGATCATGCCCTTCATGATGGCCATGCCGTAGCCGGTGGGCGGGTCGACCAAGGGCGCAGGACCCCCGCTTTCCTCCCACAGCAGGGTGACGCCGCCCGGCGCCGAAAGCGCTCCATGGGCTACCGCGTTGTTGACCAGCTCGTGGACGACCAGGGCGAGGGGCTGGACAACATGGGCGGCCACCGTGATGTCGGGTCCCGCAAGTCTGATGCTCGGAGACCGGAAGGGATCGACCTGCTGGCGGATGACCTGCTCGAGGGCCACCTCCCGCCAGCCCCGCTCGGCCAGCAGGGCATGGGCGAGCGCCAGGGCCTGCACCCTCTGCTGGATTGAGGCGGCATATCGGGCAGGGTTATCGGAGCGGCTCAGCCGCACGATGCCGTCGACGATCGCCAGGACATTGCGAGCCCGGTGATCCACTTCCTTGAGCAGCCGGTGCTCGGCCGCTTCGAGCCCCTGCACCTTGCGAAGCTCGGTAACGTCTATCTGGGACGCGAAGACGTAGAGCAGCTCGCCGCCCTCATCGTGGACGGGACTTAGGCCCAGCTTGTTCCAGAAGGCCGAGCCGTCCTTGCGGTAGTTCAGGATTTCGATCTCGATCTGCCGATCCTGCTGCAGAGCCTCCCTTATCGCCGCGACCGCGGCCGGCGAGGTGGCCTCCCCCTGAAGAAAGCGGCAATTTCGGCCGAGCACCTCTTCGGCCCGATAGCCGGTAAGGTGCAGGAAGGCCTTGTTGGCGAGGACGATGGGATTGTCGTGCTGACGGGGATCCGTGATGACCATCGGCATCCGGGTCCGTTCAAGGGCGATGACCGCCAGTGTATCGCGGTCGGCCAGGGCCTGCGCGGAGACGGCCGCCGGCTTGTCAGCACGAAGGGACGGCGAAGGTTCAATCACGTCTGACACGGCGCACACTCTCGGCCATCGGCTCGGGTTAACGCCGCGAGATCAGGCAGGTTGCTTCGGCTAAGGTGCTGTTCTTGCAAGCCATCCGCAGCGGACCGACGATGGCGGCCGCCCAGGGGCCGCCCGCGGCGCCGGACCGCCTCGCCGGCTCACTTCGGCGCCCACCGAAACCATGCGACCGCTCAGCCATTAGCGACCCGGCGGGGCTCAATCGGAGACTCGCCACGGGTACAGCTGGGTCGCCACTGACGATGACTGCCGCAAAAGTATCCGAAGACCATTCCCTCGCGGCCAGCCTGAGACCCTTCCTACGTCTGCGCCGGGACGAACTGACTCTCGGTGAGATGCTGGACCGGGTCGAGGGCCACGACGGACCAGGCCCGGTCCTGTTCATCCTGACGCTGCCGGTCCTGCTGCCGCTGCCCCCGGGGTTCTCAATGGTGTTGGCGCTGCCACTTCTCCTGGTGGCGCCTCAGGTTATTCTTGGGCGGGAACGGGTTTGGTTGCCCCGATTTCTGCGTGAGCGCTCGATTAAGCGGGAGGCCTTAGTGAAGGTCATTCGACGGGTCTTGTCGCCCGTGGAGAAGATCGAAACCGTTGTCAGGCCGCGCCTGGGCTTTCTGACTGGACGGATCGGCTCAGCCTTGGTTGGCGTCGCCTGCACCATCCTCGCCGTGGTCCTCGTCCTGCCGATCCCCTTCGCAAACCTGGCGCCTTCCATCGCCATGGGCCTGTTTTCCGTTGGCCTGACCCGAAAGGACGGCCTGTTCGTCCTCGCCGGCTACGGGGTGATGGTCCTGGCCGCTTGCTTGATCGCCCTCGGCGTCCACGGCTTTGGCGTCGGTCTGCGCGATCTTCGATCGCTGTTTTAGATCGTCCCGACCGATCGCGACAGCGGCAAGAAATCCTTCGGGCTCCCGATACTCGTCAGCCTCAGCTTGTCGCCTCGACCGGCACCAGGGCGCGGAAAGCCGTGGGCAGGAAGCGGATCTTCACCTCCCGTTCGATCTGAATCAGCTCGCCGTCCAGGATCACCGGGATTTCGCCATGGGCGTGAACGCTGACGCTCTCCACCTTGGCTCGCGTTACGGAGCTATCGCTGCGCCACCCGTCAAAGGCCGCATGGAAGGCTAGGCCAAAAAGGCCGGCCGCAGTCGCCGGATCCAGCGCCACCGCCTCCAACGCTTCGTCGTCAGCGCTCATATCCTGTGAGATCAGCGGACAGATGACGGCGACCGCGTCGGCGGCCCCCCTCACCTCCCCGAATTCGTAATCGATGGCGTCCGACAGGCTGCGCCGGGCCGCGGTGACCGCCCTTTTCACCGCCTCGACGAGATGGCCGTCCCGGACCGCCTCCCTGGCGTCGGCCCAAAGGGATGGCGCGCCCAGGATGGCGGCGCAGTAGAAGCGGCGTCCTTCCGCGTCCCCGCCGCTGACCTTGCGGATAACCGGTTCGGCCAGGGTCGCCCTCAGGGCGGCGCGCCAGTCGGCGGAGCCGTAAAGGGCCTTGGGGAGCATGTTCATGGTGCCGCCAGGCAAGGGAATGAGCAGCGGCCCGCCATGACCGCACAGGTTCGCGGCGGTGGCGATCGTCCCGTCCCCGCCGAGGACCACAAGCACATCGGCCCGGCCCACCGCGTCCGCCAGGGCTTCGCCGAGCTCGCCCGGTCCGACGCTGATCACCTCGGCATCAAGGCCGGCCTCGGAGAAGATTGACCTGGCCTGGTCTTCCGAGTGGGCGTCGCAGCTGCCGCTGCCGGTGTTGAGCACGGCGATGATGCGGCCGGCCAGGACGTCTCGGACTTGGGACAAGTCGGCTCCTTTGTGATGCCGACCGGGGTCCCCCGATCGTCCATTCGCCTCGGCGAAGACCGCGAGGTGCTAGCCCAACGCCCGAGCGCCGCTATCGAACCGGCGCTTTCGGTCCGAGGATGAATTTCCCCACGTAAGGCCCGCAAGCCGGCGCTCAAGGAACGGTTTGCACCAGGCAATCGTTGGCTCGAACGGCGAACGATCCAAAGCTCGCCGGGGAGATCCTCATGCAAGACGCCGCGGAGCCGCAGACCATTGTCGACTGCAAGGACGCCGCCGAAGCTGTCGGCCTGTCCTACGCTAGCCCCGATACGCCGGGCATTTCACGCAAGCGTGCTGGAAAGGGCTTCACCTATCGCGGCCCGGGCGGCGAGCGGGTCACCGATCCTGTGACGCTGAAGCGTATCCGCGCCCTGGTCATCCCGCCCGCCTGGACGTCGGTCTGGATCTGCGCCGATCCAAACGGCCACATCCAGGCGATCGGCTACGACCAGAAGGGGCGACGGCAGTATCGCTATCACGCCAAGTTCCGCGAGATCCGGGACGGGGTGAAGTTCGATCATATGATGGCCTTCGCCGAGGCCCTGCCCCGGTTGCGCCGCCAGGTAGCCGCCGACATGGCCTTGGCAGGCCTTGGACGGCGCAAGGTGCTGGCCACGGTCGTGCACCTACTCGAGACCACCATGATCCGGGTCGGCAACCAGGCCTACGCCAAGGAAAACAAGAGCTATGGCCTGACCACCCTTCAGGTCCGCCACGTGAAGGTGGAGGGCTCGGAGCTCAAGTTTCACTTCAAGGGCAAGAGTGGCAAGGTCTGGAAGCTGAACCTGCGCGACCGCCGGGTCGCCCGGATCCTCAAAAGCTGCCAGGAACTCCCCGGCCAGCACCTCTTCCAATATCTCGACGAGGACGGCGCGCGGCAGGCGGTGACGTCCGCGGACGTCAACGACTACCTGAAGGCGGTGAGCGGCTCGGACATTACCGCCAAGGATTTCCGCACCTGGACCGGTACAGTTCTCGCGGCCATGGCGCTCGCCGAATTCGAAAGCGCCGACAACAAGGCGCTGGCCAAGAAGAACGTCACCCAGGCGATCGAGCGGGTGTCCGCCCGACTCGGCAACACTCCGACCATCTGCCGCAAATGCTATGTCCATCCGGAGGTTGTGAACGCCTATCTCGACGGCGGCCTGCTGCTGGAGGTGCGCCAGACCATTGATGACCAGCTGCGGGATGAGTTGGCCAGCCTTCGCCCGGAAGAGGCCGCCGTCCTGGCCTTCCTGAGAGCGAGAGTCGCCCGCGAACTTGCCGCCGCTCGTCCGATGCCTGCCTCCATCCGACCGCAGCCGGCGCGGCGGGCGGCTAAGACAAATGCTGGGCGCCGTCCGCAGCCAAACGCGCGGGTCATGCCTGGGCGCGGATACGCCTCGGGCGAGCCAGCCCCTGCCACGCTCTAATTGAAGTCATCACGATCCGATAAGCTTGGCGACCTGAGATAGCGGCCCAATCCCAATTGGCCGCCGTTAGTCGAGTCGGCCTTTGTCGCATTTGATCTGCAACTGGTTTTGCCGTCTGGCGTTTCGGTGAGCGCCTCAACTTGCGTCAGTACCGGGGTAGACATGAACCAGCCAGGGGATACCCAGCACCCGCTCGTCGCGCGGTTCAAAGACTTCATCAAGGACCGCAGCTTCCCTTGCGTGGGGGCGAAGTCGGCGATCGGTCGCGACCAGATGAAGTTCGTCGTCGCGCGGGACATATTGTCGTCCTGGGACGACCTGCGAATCTACACCGCCCTGCTCGAGTTCTCCACCGCCTACCGCGAGGACCCCAGGCTGTTCCAGAGCTTCGTGGTGCTGTTCGAGCAGCCTGTAGAGATCAATGAGGACCAGTTCGAGCGCGCGCTCTGGACGCGGGTCCAGTCGCTCGCCGACAAGGACGCCTGGCATGGGCAGAACTACGACCCGCGGGTCAGCGCCGATCCTGACAGCCCTCACTTCTCCCTGAGCTTCGGCGGCGAAGGGTTCTTCGTGGTTGGCCTGCATCCCCGCGCGAGCCGCCCGGCCCGCCGTTTCGAGCGGCCCGCGCTTGTCTTCAATCTTCATGACCAGTTCGAGCGGCTGCGGGACGAGCAGCGGTACGAGACTCTGCGAGATAGCATCATCGAGCGAGATGTGGCGATCGCCGGCTCGGTCAACCCGATGCTCGCCCGGCACGGAGAAGTCTCCGAGGCGCGCCAGTACAGCGGCCGCGCCGTGGACCGGGACTGGAACTGCCCCTTCACCGCCAAGCCAAAGGTCGACGTCGATGATTTCTGAAATCGCCCCCCGCTCCGGCGCGGCCTTTCGCCTGGCCAAGGGCCAAAGGCTGAAGGTCATCGATCCCCAGGGCGAACAGGTGTCGGACCTGGTGGCCTTCAACGCCGAGGACACGGGCGAGGTCATCTCCTCGGGCCGGTCGCTCGACTACGCCAGCAAGATCTACCTGACCACGGGAGACACGATCTACTCCAACCGCAGCAATGTCATGCTGCGCATCGTCGAGGACACGGTCGGCCGCCACGACTTCCTACTGACGCCCTGCTCGAAGGACACCTTCCGCATCATCTACGGCGACCAGCATCCTCACAGGGGGTGCTTCGGCAACCTCGCCGAGGCGCTCGAACCCTACGGCGTCAAGCCGGACGAGATCCCGACCGCCTTCAACGTCTTCATGAACGTGACGATCGACGCCGAGGGCCGCCTTGCCGTCGAGCCGCCCCTGAGCAAGGCCGGCGACTACATCGTCCTGGAAGCGCAGCAGGATTTGATCATGGCGCTGACGGCCTGTTCGGCGCTCCAATCCAACAACTACGCCTTCAAGCCCATCCACTACGAGATCATCGACCCCGCGGCTGCTGACGATGCCGATGAGGAAGAGGGCGCCGACGACGCGACGTCCGCCGAGATCGTCCGCAACCCTGCTTAATCCCAGCTGACCGAAGAGCGAGAAACAAGGAGCCAGCAATGGCGCGTCTGAAAATTCGCCATGAGAGCGTCTACAGCTATTCTGCGCCGGTCCGGTTTGGCCGCTGGCGCCTGCTGTTTCGGCCGGTCGACAACCACGCCAACCGTCTGATCGGCGCGACCCTGGAGACGCCGCCCGCGAAGATCGAATGGGCCAACGACGCTTTTGGAAACTCGGTCTGCTTTCTCACCCCCACGATGGAGTCCAACGAGCTGCGCGTCGTGAACAATCTTGTCGTCGACCGCTATCCCGCGCCCCTGGTGAAGGCGCCGGTTGACGATCCCTGCTCGGCGACGCCGATCGTCTATGCCCTGAGCGACCGGGCGGTGCTCGCGCCGTTCATTGGTCCGAC
>Ga0302314_10012889_pt1 | contig 14421 bp, 9 predicted proteins | sample III_Palsa_N2_3_FD_200533 | JGI IMG/M metagenome (GOLD analysis project Ga0302314, IMG submission 200533) | Peat permafrost microbial communities from Stordalen Mire near Abisko, Sweden - III_Palsa_N2_3 | ecosystem: Environmental > Terrestrial > Soil > Palsa > Peat permafrost | place: Sweden... | reverse complement strand
ATGGAGGCCCAGCCGGAGCGCCTGCTGATCGACCTCTCTGCAGTCGAGTTCATCGACAGCACAGGTCTCAGCGCTCTGATCCGAGCCGATCAAGCTGTCACTGCGAACGGGCAGCGGTTATCGCTGCGCGGCGCTTCCGGTCAGGTCCGGCGATTGTTCGAGCTGACCGGCCTGTTCGACAGATTGAACTTCGAGGACTGACGAGCGGTCGGCCTGGTGAGCGTCTGCCCGGGCGTTCAAGGCATCGCGCTCACTCTGCGCTGAAGACCAGGGCGCCGTCGCTCAGAGTCTTCGCCGTCAACGGCATTCCTGGTCGATAGACCAGGTGCGTCGGTGACGGGGCGTCGAGCAAGACCGCGTCGGCGCGGGCGCCGAGGCCGAGGTGACCGATATCGGAGCGGCGCAGCGCACGGGCGCCGCCAAGGGTCGCGGCGGTCAGCGCCTCACTCACCGTCATCTGCATGTCCCTCACCGCGAGCGCAATGCAGAAGGCCATGGCCGAGGTGTAGCTCGAGCCTGGGTTGCAGTTAGTCGCCAGCGCCACCGCGACGCCGGCGTCGAGCAGCCGGCGGGCGTCTGGGTATGGCTGATGCGTGGAAAAGTCGGTCGCCGGCAACAGCGTCGCGACCGTCTGGCTTGATGCCAGCGCGTCGACGTCCCCGTCCGACAGGTACGTGCAGTGGTCGACAGACGCCGCGTCGAGTTCGACGGCGAGTTGGGCGCCGGGTCCGTGACCGAGCTGATTGCCGTGCACGCGCAGACCAAGCCCGGCGGCACGTCCGGCCGCCAAAACCCGGCGCGACTGCGCATAGTCGAAGGCGCCGGTTTCACAGAAGACGTCGATCCAGCGCGCCCACGGCTTACAGGCTTCGAGCATTGGCCCGCAGACCAGGTCGACGTAGGCATCGGGATCGTCGGTGAACTCGGATGGCACGACATGGGCGCCGAGGAAGGTCACGTCGTCGGTGAGTTCGGCGGCGGCGGCGCAGAGCCGTGACTCGGTCTCGACGTCGAGCCCGTAACCCGACTTGATCTCCATGTGAGTGATCCCGCAGGCATACGCGGCGTCGCGCCGGGCCTGCGCCAGAGCGACGAGCTCGGTGGTGCTGGAGGCTCTCGTGGCAGCCGTCGTCACGCGGATGCCGCCGGCGGCGTATGACGCCCCCGCCATGCGCGCCGCGAACTCGTCACTGCGGTCGCCGGCGAAGACCAGGTGCGTGTGCGAGTCGACGAAGCCCGGGATCAGGCAGCGGCCACCAGCGTCGATCCGGGAGTCAGCGGCCCCGGCAGTGCTGCCAGCGGGCAGCACTGCGGCCACCCGTTCGTGCTCAAAGACGATCGCGGCGTCTCGGAGTTCGCCGAGCTCGGGATCGTTGGTGATAAGCAGTCCGACGTTGTCGATCACCAACGAGGGCGTCATCGGCCGCTGACCGTTCCGATCGCGTTGCCGATCGCCGTCCGCAGTTCGGCGGCGACGTCGATCGAGAGATGCCTGCCGTCGACAACGATTCGCCGGCCAGCGACGATCACGTCGCGTACGTCGGCGGCGCTCGCCGAGAAGACGATCGCGTCGGCCGGGGTGCCGGCGGTCCTGACGCTGTCGGTTGCGACGGTCACGAGGTCCGCCAGCGCACCCTCAGCGATCAGTCCGCCATCGGGCCAGCCGAGGCAGGCGTGGCCGTTGGCGGTCGCCGCGCTCACCAGGTCGGCGGCACTGTGGTGGCCGCGAACGCCGGTCGCCAGCCGCTCGTCGAGCTCGATCGCGCGCGCCTCCTCAAACAGGTCGATGACCGCCTGCGAGTCGCTGCCGACCGCCAGCCGCGAGCCGGCATCGCGCAGCCGGCGCGCGGGGCCGATCCCGTCGGCCAAGTCGCGTTCGGTTGTCGGGCAGAGGCAGATGCTGGCGCCGGCGCCGCCCAGCCGTTCGATGTCGCCGTCGGTCAGATGCGTGGCGTGCACGGCGGTGAAGTTTGCGCTCACCGGCAGGACCGTGGTCGGGGTGGCGCCGTAGCGCGAGAGGCACTCTTGGTTTTCGCCGGGCTGCTCTGAGACGTGCGCGTGCAGCGGCCGCCTACCCGTGAACTCGGCGACCTGCGCGGCGGCGGTCGGGTCGACCGCGCGGATCGAGTGGATCGCCGCGCCGATCCGCAGCTGTTCGCTGTCCCGCAGCTCGGCGACTCGCTGCGACCAGGCAGTCACGTCACGGTCGCGGAAGCGGGCGATTCCGCCCTCCAGGTAACAGGTGTCGAGCAGGGTCAGGCGGATCCCGGTCTCGGAGGCGGCGGCAATGATCGCGTGGCCGGTCTCGTTGGGGTTCGAATACGGTGAGCCGTCGGGTGCGTGGTGCACGTAGTGGAACTCGCCCACGGTGGTCACGCCGGCCAGCAGCATCTCAGCGAAGGTCGCCCGCGCCAGCGCATGGATCTGGTCAGGATCGACCTTGGTCGCGAGCGTGTACATCTGCTCGCGCCAGGTCCAGAACGAGCCGGCACCGACCTGGGTGTGGCCACGCAAGGCCCGCTGAAATGTGTGCGAATGGGCGTTGGCGAGCCCCGGCAAAGTGAGGCCGTGCAGTGCCTGCGCTCCTGCAGGCGGCTCGGGGGCGTAGCTGACGGCTGTGATCAGCCCGCCGGTCAGGCCGAGGGTCACGCCGGTGCGGACCTCGTCATCGATCCAGGCTTGCTCGCACCAGTAGGTGGCTGTCATGAGCCAACCCGCGCGACCAGTGCCTGCGCCCGCGCCACGAACGCGTCCTTGTGGTGGCGTTCGAACTGCTCCCAGGTCGTGAAAGTGGTCGGGTCGCGCACACGGTCAAGGAACATCACGCCGTCGAGATGGTCGACCTCGTGCTGGAAGGTTCCGGCAGTGAGGCCGCGGCGTATCTCAGAGTGGGGCACGCCGTCACGGTCGAGGTAGTCGACGCGGACGCTGACAGAGCGTTCGGCCTCACCGCGTAGATCTGGAACTGAGAGACAACCCTCGTTGATCATCACCGTCTCCGGGTCGACCGGCTCGATCGACGGATTGACGATCACGGTCAGCGGTATCGCTGGTTTGTACGGATAGCGCGGATGGTTGGCGCCAACTTCAATGACAGCCACGCGGCGCAGATCTCCCACCTGGTTTGCGGCGAGTCCGGCGCCGCCGGCGGCTCGCATGGTCGCAATCAGGTCGTCCACGAACCCCTGGAACTCGGGTGCAGCGAGCTCGGCCGCGGATACGTCTTGCGCCCGCTGGCGCAGGACGGGGTCGCCGACGGTGACGATCGGCAGGACGCTCATCGCTCATGCCTCGGCCATCGGGATCCGCACTGCGCGCTGCTCGGCAACCTCGATGGCGCGCTCGTAGCCGGCGTCCGCGTGACGGATCACGCCCATGCCGGGGTCGTTGGTCAGCGCCCGCTCGAGCTTCAGCGCGGCCAGCTCAGTGCCGTCGGCGAGACAGACGATCCCGGAGTGGATCGAGCGCCCGATGCCGACGCCGCCGCCATGGTGCAGGCTGACCCAACTGGCGCCCGACGACGCCCCGACGAGCGCGTTCAGCAGCGGCCAGTCGGCAATCGCGTCCGACCCGTCCTTCATCGCCTCGGTCTCACGATAAGGCGAGGCGACCGATCCCGAGTCCAGGTGGTCTCGGCCAATCACGATCGGGGCCGAAAGCTCTCCCGAGGCGACCATCTGGTTGAAGCGCAGCGCCAGGCGGTGGCGTTCGCCGTAGCCGAGCCAGCAGATGCGGGCAGGCAGACCCTGGAAGGCGACGCGCTCTGCGGCTGCGGTGATCCAGCGCGACAGCGGCTCGTCGTCGGGGAACTCTTCGAGCACGGCGCGATCGGTGGCCGCGATGTCGGCCGGGTCCCCGGAGAGAGCGACCCAGCGGAACGGGCCCTTGCCTTCGGCGAACAGCGGCCGGATGTACGCCGGCACGAAACCCGGGTAGTCAAAGGCACGCTCGAAGCCGCCGAGCTTGGCCTCGGCCCGCAGCGAATTGCCGTAGTCGAAGACCTCGGCGCCGGCGTCCTTGAATCCGACCATCGCGGCACAGTGGGCTGCCATCGCCCGGCGGGAGCGGCGGATGTACTCCTGCGGATCAGAGAGGCGCAGGGCATCCGGGTCTTCGACGGTGTCAGGCACGTAGCCGCCGAGCGGGTCGTGAGCGCTGGTCTGGTCGGTGACGATGTCCGCCTTGAATCCCATCGCCAGCAGCTCCGGGAGCACGCGCGCGGCGTTGCCCTCGAGCCCGACGCTGAGCGCCCGTCCCGCCAGCGCCGCCGCGCGGCAGCGCGCGACGGCGTCAGCCAGTGAGTCGGCTGCTTCATCCAGGTAGCGCTCGGCGATCCGCCGCCGGATGCGGTCGCCATCGACGTCAATACAGAGCGCCACGCCGCCGTTGAGCGTGACCGCGAGCGGCTGCGCGCCGCCCATCCCGCCGAGGCCGGCGGTCAGGGTGATGGTCCCGACCAGCGAGCCGCCGTGCCGGCGCCGGGCCACCTCGGCCAGGCACTCGTAGGTGCCCTGGAGGATGCCCTGCGTGCCGATGTAGATCCAAGAACCGGCGGTCATCTGGCCGTACATGGTCAGACCGAGCTCCTCCAACCGGCGGAACTCGTCCCAGTTGGCCCACTCGGGCACGAGGTTCGAGTTTGCCAGCAGCACCCGCGGCGCCCACTCGTGCGTGCGTAGCACGCCGACCGGCTTGCCTGACTGGATCAGCATGGTCTCGTCGTCGGCGAGCGTTCGCAGGGTGCGGATGATCGCGTCGTAGGCCTCCCAGGAGCGCGCTGCGCGACCGGTGCCGCCGTAGACGACCAGATCCTCGGGCCGCTCGGCAACCTCGGGGTCGAGGTTGTTCATCAGCATCCGCATCGCGGCCTCCTGCGCCCAGCCGCGACAGCTGATCTCGGATCCTCGCGGCGCGCGAATCGGCCCACGTTCGTTCATGACAGCTCCTTCAGGGGTCCGGTGACGGTTTCGGTTGCGAGCTGCAGACGGCCGGCTGCGAGGAACTCAACCGCCGCTTGAATCTCAGGTGCCAGGAAGCGATCCGGACCTGGCCCGGGAACGGTCTCGCGCAGGGCCGCGATCACAGCCGCGGTCGCCGGCGCCGGCACCAGCGGTGCGCGCAGCTCGATCCCGCGCGCGGCGGTCAGCAGCTCGATCGCGAGCACCTGGGTCAGCGCGTCGACCGCACGCCGCAGCTTGCGGGCGGCAGACCAGCCCATCGAGACGTGGTCCTCCTGCATCGCCGAGCTGGGGATCGAATCGACGCTTGCCGGAACCGCCAGCCGTTTCATCTCCGAGACGAGCGCGGCCTGCGTGTACTGGGCGATCATCAGCCCCGAGTCGACCCCGGGGCTGTCCGCCAGGAACGGTGGCAGGCCGTGGCTGCGGCTCGGGTCCAGGAAGCGGTCGGTACGCCGCTCGGCCATCGAAGCGACGTCTGCCGCGACGATCGCCAGAAAGTCGAGCACGTACGCGACCGGTGCGCCGTGGAAGTTGCCGTTCGACTCGAGGCGCCCGTCGTTTGTCACGACCGGGTTGTCGATCGCCGAAGCAAGCTCGCGTTCGGCGACCGTGGCGGCGTGCTCGACCGTGTCGCGCGCCGCTCCACAGACCTGTGGCGCGCAGCGCAGCGAGTAGGCGTCCTGAACGCGGGTGTCCTGCGGCCCGCGATGGCTCGCGACGATCGGGCTGGCGTCGAGCACGGTCCGCATCGTCGCCGCGGAGATCCCCTGGCCGGTCTGCGGGCGCAGCGCGTGCAGGTCGGCGGCGAACACGCGGTCGGTCCCGAGCAGTCCCTCGACGCTCATCGCGGCGGTGATGTCAGCGGCGGTCAGCAACTCGCGCAGGTCGGTGATCGCGAGCGCCAGCATGCCGAGCATCCCGTCGGTGCCGTTGATCAGCGCGAGGCCCTCCTTCTCACGCAGAACGACCGGGGTGATGCCGGCCTGCGACAGCACTTCGCCGGCGTCGCGGCGCTGGCCGTTGGCGTCGCGGACCGGGCCTTCCCCGATCAGCGCCAGCGCGCAGTGCGCGAGCGGAGCCAGGTCCCCTGAACATCCAAGTGAGCCGTACTCGTGCACGACCGGCGTGACCCCGTGGTTGAGCATCGCGGCGTAGGTGGTGGCGACGACCGGTCGCACGCCGGTGCGACCGGTCGCAAGCGTCGAGAGGCGCAGCAGCATCAGTGCGCGGACCACCTCACGCTCGACCTCTGGCCCGGAGCCGGCGGCGTGGCTGCGGATCAGGCTGCGCTGTAGCGTCAGGCGCGGTTCGCCGGCGGGGATCTGGTGCGTGGCGAGTGCACCGAAGCCGGTTGAGACCCCGTAATGGGGCACGACATCGCCTGCCAGCCCCTCGATGATCGCTGAAGCGCGCTCGATCTCCGTGATCGCTTCATGCGAGAGCACGACAGCAGCGTCGTGGCGGGCAACAGCCACGACCTGCTCGATTGTCAGCGGACCGCGACCAACGGTGACAGCGGCAGTTTCAGACATTCGCCGCATTAGATCGCAAGCGACGAGAGCCCGGCAAGCAGCCGGTGCGACTTCTGTCTGGTATCTGAGACACTGGCTTTCCGTGACGAACGTACCGGCTGTGAGTCAGGCGATGGCGGTGCTGAAGCTGTTGGCGCGCCAGGCGACGCCGATGCCCGCCGCAGCGATCGCGCGTGAGCTCGGTCTGCCCCGATCGACCGTTTACCACCTGCTCACGGCGCTGCGGGATGACGGCTTTGTCGTCCATCTCGCAGACGAGCGTCGCTTCGGCCTCGGGGTCGCTGCCTTTGAGCTCGGCTCGGCCTACGCGCGTCAAGAGCCCCTACGGCGAATCGCCGCGCCGGCCCTGGCACGCCTGGTCGCCGCTACCGGACACAACGCCCACTTCGCGGTGCTGCACGGCCAGGACGTGCTGTACGTGATCGAGGAACGGGCGCCGGGGGAGCCGAGCCTCGTCACGGACGTCGGTGTGCGTCTGCCGGCGCCGATCACAGCCAGCGGGATCGCGATGCTCGCGGCGCTTCCAGAGGCACAGCTCGCGGCGCTCTTCCCGTCGCGCGGTGCACTCGTGTTGCGCGACGGCCGCGGCCCGGCGACGCTGACACAGCTGCGGCGCCTGCTTGAGGACTGCCGGCGCGACGGTTACGCGGCCGAGCACGGCTCTGTGACCCCCGGCTTGGCATCGGTCGCCGCCGCCGTGCTCGACCATCGTGGCTACCCGATCGCGGCCGTGGCGCTGACCTTTCGCGCGGCCAACGAGCACAAACAGCCGCCCGCGCAAGAACTCGCACAGCACGTCAGCAGGGCGGTCGCGGCGATCTCACTCGGAATCCGCGGGAGAGCCCGCGATGAGCCGCGCGTCGCGGGCTGATCGTCGCCAACTACTCTTCGTGAGATGAGCGCCGCCTACATCTATGAAGCTGTCAGAACTCCGTTCGGCCGCTACGGTGGCGCACTCTCCGGAGTGCGCCCAGATGACCTCGCCGCCGAGGTTCTGAAGTCACTCTTGGCCCGCGTCCCGGAGCTTGCACCGGGACAGATCGACGATGTGATCTACGGCGTCGCCAACGGTTCCGGGGAAGACAATCGTGACGTGGCAAGGATGGCGGTGTTGCTCGCGGGTCTGCCGACGTCAGTCCCGGGGGCGACGGTCAACCGCCTCTGCGGCTCGAGCCTTGAGGCCTCGATCCAGGCCGCGCGCGCGATCGAGACCGGAGACGCAGAAATCGTCGTGGCCGGCGGGGTCGAGTCGATGAGCCGCGCGCCTTGGATCCTGCCGAAGCCGTCAAAGGCGTTCCCGGCGACCAACGAGACGCTCTACTCCTCAGCGCTCGGCTGGCGCATGGTCAACCCGCGCATGCCGTCGCAGTGGACCATCTCCCTCGGAGAGAGCGTCGATCGGCTCTGCGAGGCACAGGGGATCGACCGCGAGGCCCAGGACGAGTTCGCGCTGCGCAGCCATCAACTCGCTGCCAAGGCCTACGCCGACGGAGTCTTTGATGAAGTGGTGCCGCTCCCGAACGTCGAGCTCACACAAGACGAGGGCATCCGTGCTGACAGCTCGCTGGAGAAGCTCGCGAAGCTGAAGCCTGCGTTCGTCGAGGGCGGCACCGTGACCGCCGGCAACTCGTCGCCGCTGAACGACGGAGCCTCGGCGATCCTCTTCGGATCGCAGGCAAGCGCGGCCCCGCTGGGCCGCGCACCACTGGCCCGCGTCGTCTCGCGTGCAGCCCACGGTGTTGACCCGGATGTGTTCGGCATCGGCCCGGTTGAAGCGGCCAACAAAGCCCTGCGCAAGGCCGGCCTGAGCTGGGAGCAGATCGACGTGGTTGAGCTGAACGAGGCGTTCGCTGGCCAATCACTGGCATGTCTGCAGGGCTGGCCGGAGCTGGACCCGGAGAAGGTCAACCAGTACGGCGGTGCGATCGCGATCGGTCATCCGCTCGGTGCCTCGGGGGCGCGGATCCTCGGGCGGGTTGCGCACGAACTGCACAAGCGCGGCGGCGGCTACGGCCTCGCAGCGATCTGCATCGGCGTCGGACAGGGCCTCGCCGTGATCCTCGAGGGCTGCTAAGAGCCCTGCCGCCAAGCAGCGGCGGGCGTCACGGGCGTGTTGTGCAGGGCCGAGTTGGTGCTCGTAAACGGCGCGGTGTGCTGGCTCGGAGCCGATGTCGGCTGCGTGGGATGTTGTACAGACCCGCTGGTGGGGATGTAGTGACCGCCGGTCGAGGTGGGCACGTTGGTGGGCGCGGTCCTGCGCCGGATGAGCCCGACGGGAGTGGACGACGTTGGCGTGGTGCTGGTCGTCGTGTTCTGCCCGGTTGCCGTCGACACGATCGTCTGGACCGTCGTGTTTACCGTGCCGGTGATCGAGGTCACGGGTGACTGCGCTGTGGTTGTGGCAGTGGTGGTGCCCGCGACCGGGGTGTTGGTGCCGGCAGTTGGGGTGCCGCTGGTGCCGGTCGTACCGCTCGTACCGCTGGTACCGCTGGTACCGGTCGTGCCATGGGTACCGCTGGTGCCGGTGCTCGGGGCGGAGGTGTTAACCGTGCCCCTGCCGCCCCAGCTCGAGCCGGTCCCGGCCGTGGTGCTGGTCGGAGCGCCGGTGGCGCCGCCGGAGGTGGTGCCAGCCGATGGGCTGCTAGTGGTCTGAGTCACCGGGGGCGTGGTGGTCACCGGCGTTGGGTTGGCGCTCGGCTGTGCCGCCGTGCTCGGGCTGCCGGAGTGATGAGTGGAGCCGGCGCCGTGGGTGTGCGTCGCACTGGCGTGATGGTGATGCTTGTGCTCATGCCGCGCCGGCGCCGCGGCGACCTTCTCATGCGGGATCGATACGTACGTCTCCGGAGCCACGTAGGTCGAGACGGGAGCGATCGCGGTCTTGTGCACAAGAGCCACGGCGCGAGCGTGGTGATGGTGAACTGGTTTCACGACCACGGCCGCGACCGGCCCTCTGAAGTGATCGCTGAGGATGTGGTGGACCGGCGCGATCAGGACCATGCCGCCGACGGTGCCAACGGCGCACACCGAAGCTGCGCAGGTCGCGGCGATCTGGCTCATTCCGGCACCGAGCAGCGCAGCCTTACTGGCGCTGAGCGCACCCGTTGTCAGACCGCTGGTGGCGGTGCCGAACGCACCGGCTTGGAAGGGGAGCGCAGCGCGCAGCGCCTTGGCGTCGCCGCGCAGCGCGGTGCGGTAGGAGCGGCACGAGGGGCAGCCGCGCAGGTGGCGGCGAATCGTCTTGTCGTAACGGCGACCATCGGGCTCGGTCTCGATACAGGCCCGCGCGGTCGCGCACGGGAGCTCAGTGGCCTCGCGGTAGCTGCGAAGCCCGACGCGCGCCCGCGCGATCAGACCGCGCACTGCGTCCTCGTCGAGCTCCATAAAGTCGCTGATCTCGACGTAGGAGTGGCCGCCCAGTTCGCGCATCAGGAGCGCGGTCCGCTGCTGCTCGGGCAGCTCACGGATGCCGTCCATCACCACCTCAAACTCGGCCTTGCCGGCGGTCGGGCGGGCTGGGATATCTGGCAGCTCGCCGTCGAGCGTCAGCAGCCGGTGCTTGCGGCGGCGGGTCGTGTCGATCGATGCGTTACGGGCGACCCGGATAAGCCAGGGGCGAAGCTCCGCCGGAATGTTGTTGCGCAACGCGATTGAAAGCGCGGTGAAGGTTTCCTGGGTGGCGTCCTCAGCGTCGTGGGCGGTGCCAAGCACGCCCATGCAGACGGCGAGCACCACTGGGCGGTGGCGCTCGTAGAGCACGTCAAATGCGGTCTCGTCGCCAGCGGCCACCCGCTCGGCAAGGGCGGCATCAGACCGCATCCGCAGTAGGCGGCGCGGCACGGCGATAGGTGGCCGGGCGCCAGGCGCCAGGGCACGGGGTTCACCACCTGTTACCGCGCTCATCGGGTCAATTCTCCCAGGTCTGCTGTCTTACTCATTGCTTTTTGTGGCTTGCGGCGCCGAACCGGGCACGGTGCTTGCGCTTCCCGCCTACCCCGATTCGTTCTTTACGAAGCAGTCGCATCGCCTTCCTGAGCTCCACGCGTTGAGCGTGATGCAGCGCGGCCGCGCTGCTGCTCGACGAACTCGATGCCGGGAAGTCGATCAGCACCTGCAGCGGGTCGGCCTCGATCGCGCCGGCTGTCTGTCCAGGCGTGGAGAACAAGCCACCAGCGACGACATCCCCTACGGAAACGCTGCTGAGCGAGCCGAGCGAACCGCCGCCGGCGAACACCAACGTGCTCGAGCCGATGTCGAAGGTGTCGGTGCCGGTAAAGAGGCCGCTCGGGGTGGACTCCGTTACGGTCGCCGTGACCGTCTCAGGTGAGCTGCTCGTATCGGTGGCGGTCACGGTGCCGACAAAGGCGTAGAGCGATCTGGGCGTCTGCGCGGTCTCTGCCGTCACGGAGATCGCCGGGTTCGAGATCAGGTCCGCCAGTGACTCACTGGGCGTGCCATCGAAGGTCGCCGTGAACCTCTGTCCCACCGCCAGAGCGTTGATCGTCGAACCGCTGGTGCCGCCGACGTCGAAGGTCGTGGCTGAATCAGTCGTGATGATCGTGTTCGGCGTACCGCTCGAGGAGCCGCGCTCGCAGTGAGACCGCGCCTTGTGCGCGACCTTGGCGTGTGAGTGGCGGCCAAAGCCGCGGTCGTTCTGGGGCGTCCACGCTGAACCGCCACCATGGCCCTGCACCACTGAGGCGGTGGCTGTGAACTGATCGGACGTGGGGTTGACCGCGGTGATCACGCCGCTGACCTCAACTTCGGGCGTGGGCGCCACGAACGCGAAGATCTTCGTGGGGGTGCCGGCAACAAGCGTGGCGATCGGAGTCGTGCTCGGCTGGCCCGCGTAGGTCGCGTAGAAGGTGTCACCGACGGTGACGCCGGACTGGCCGACGCTCACAACCTTGGTCTCTGTGCCCTCGGTGATCGTGACCGGTGTCGTGGTGGTGGTGGCGCTCGAACCGCCCGCGCCCGGCGTCAACACGTAGGCGTTCGCGTCGAAACTGCCGGTGCCGAGCGAGGTCACGGTGCCTGTGAGAACTGCGCCCTGCCCAAAGGAGCCGTGATGCCAGCCGCGGCCGAAGCCGTGCGCCCCCGCCTGAGCGACCATCGCGCTCAAGGACAGCGACAGCACAAGAACCCCCGCAACGGCGGTCAATTTACGTCTCATATGGATAGTCCGTTCCCCATCTTTAACCGGCCCCTGTGTTGTTCCGCCCGTATCCGGCCAACACAGCTTTCGACGGTTCAACGCACAGGCTGAAGCAAAGTACGTCGCCGATCTCGAACACTGGACGTTTGTACTTGCAAGGTCTTGCGTGGTTCTCACCTGCAAATGGTAGGTTGCGTGATGAGGAGAATGGCTATCGAGTCGGCTCAGTCTGGGGCGGAATTGATCGAGACGGTGTGTAACCGCCTTCGGGAGCGCTTGCCCGCTGACGAGGCGCAAGCCTGCGAGGAGTTCGCGCGCCAGTACTACCGCTGGGTTCCAGCGGACGACCTGGCCGAACGTGATCCCGCTGATCTCTGCGGCGCCGTACTGGCCCACTGGAAGCTCGCGCGCCACCGCGGTCCGGGTGAGACGCGCTTGGCCGTCGGCACGCCAAGCCTTGAGGAAAACGGCTGGCGCTCAGCCCACAGCGTGGTGGAGATCGTCAGCGACGACATGCCGTTCCTCGTTGACTCGGTGGTGATGGAGCTGACGCGGCAGGGCTACGGCATGCATTTGGTCATCCACCCCGTGATCCGCGTCCAGCGGGACGCGGATGGAGCCCTGTTGACGGTCGCGCCTCCTGGCGCCGACGCGGAGGGCACCGAGGCCGAGTCCGTGATCCACGTCGAGTTTGATCGCGAGCCGGACCCGAGCCGCGCCAACGCGCTCAAGCGAGACATCGAGCGGGTTCTTTATGACGTGCGGGCGGCGGTGGAGGATTGGCAGTCGATGCAGACGCTTGCGCTGGGGTTCGTCGATCACGCCGGCGAGGGCAGCACGGAGATCGCCCCACACGACGTCAGAGAGGCGAGGGCCTTTCTGCGCTGGCTGACCGATGATCGCTTCGTATTCCTCGGCTATCGCCAGTACGACCTCACGGTCGACGGTGGCGCGGGGCAGCTGCACGCCGTCCCCGGCAGCGGTCTCGGCATTCTGCGCGCCGAGCCGGAGTCCGGGTCAAGGCAGCTCGGCGAGCGCGCGCTGGCGCTGGCGCTCGAGCCAACACCGCTGATCATCAGCCACGCGAATTCGCGCTCGACCGTGCACAGGCCCGCCTATCTCGATTACGTCGGCGTGCGCCGGTTCGGCCCCAATGGCGAGACCGTCGGCGAAGACCGCTTCCTCGGGCTCTACACGACCACCGCCCACCGCGACTCTCCGCTGCAGATCCCGCTGGTGCGAGACAAGGTCAACTACGCCCTCGACCAGGCGGGATTCCCGCCGCACAGCCACGACGCCAAAGCCTTGATCGCGATCTGTGAGAGCTACCCCCGCGATTCGCTGCTGCAGCTCGATGCCGAGGAGTTGTTGCGCTCAACCACCGGCATCCTGGCACTGGGCGAGCGTCAGCGGGTCCGCCTGTTTGCGCACGTTGACGCGCTCGGTAGGTTCGTGAACTGCCTCGTCTGCCTACCGCGTGATCGCGTCACCACCGAGTCTCGAGACCGCATCGCCCAGATCCTTCTGGAGGCGTTCGACGGCTCTCAATTTGATTGGGATGTGCAGCGGACCGAATCAACGGTCGCGCGCATGCGGTTCGTGATTCACGCTGGCGGTGAGGTACCCGCGGTTGACGAGAGCGAGCTTGAACAGAAGGTCGCGGCGGTGATCCGGTCTTGGAACGATGATCTTCGTGAGGCGCTCGTCGAAGCCCATCGTGAGCGCGTTGGGTTGGCGCTGTACCGCCGCTTTGAGGGTGCGTTTCCGCCTGCGTACCGCGCCGACCTGCCTGCCGGCGGTGCCGTCCAGGATGTCGCCCTGGTCGAACGGCTGCGCGAGGAGGAGGGGCCGATCCTGCGGCTTTACCGCGAGTCCGGCCAGGCTTCCGGTGGAGTTCGCTGTCGGCTGTTCAGTCGCGAGCCGATCTCCCTGTCCGACGTTCTGCCCAAGTTTGAGCGGATGGGGGCTCCGGTCAGCGACGAGCGCCCGTATGAGATCAAGCCGATCGGCGACGCGCCGGTCTGGCTATACGACTTTGGCCTAGCCCGTGAGGTCGACGACCTCGATGCCGTTCACGAACTCTTCGAGAAGGCGTTCCTGGGTGTCTGGCACGGCGTGCTGGAGAATGACCAGCTGGGAGCATTGGTCCTGGGGGCCGGCCTGTCCGGTGAGCGGATCGTGATCCTGCGCGCCATCACGCGCTACCTGCACCAGGCTTGGGGGGCGTTCACCGACCGCTTTATGGAGGCCGCTCTCGTACAGACCCCCGGGATCGCGACACTGCTGGTGGAGCTCTTCATCGCACGGCTCGACCCGGATGCCCGCGACGACGCGCGTGCCGCCAGCCTGCACGAGCAGATTGAGCTCGAGATCGACTCGGTTGAGAGCCTCAACCAGGACCGGATCCTGCGGACCTATCTGGCGGCGGTCTCGGCGATCCTGCGCACCAACTACTTCACTCACCCGCGGGAGATCACGGTTCCACGTGTCGCCCCCCGCGGACGCGTCGCGAGGACCAACGGACCGATCGACCGCAGCTACCTCAGCTTCAAGCTCGACCCGGCGCTCGTCGGCGTGCTGCCGCTGCCGCTACCGCGCTTTGAGATCTTCGTCTACTCGCCACGGGTTGAGGGCGTGCATCTGCGCGGCGGCAAGGTCGCCCGCGGGGGACTGCGCTGGTCGGATCGCCGTGAGGACTTCCGTACCGAGGTGCTCGGCCTGATGAAGGCGCAGATGGTCAAGAACGCGCTGATCGTGCCGGTCGGCTCGAAGGGCG
>Ga0302314_10012888_pt1 | contig 14422 bp, 17 predicted proteins | sample III_Palsa_N2_3_FD_200533 | JGI IMG/M metagenome (GOLD analysis project Ga0302314, IMG submission 200533) | Peat permafrost microbial communities from Stordalen Mire near Abisko, Sweden - III_Palsa_N2_3 | ecosystem: Environmental > Terrestrial > Soil > Palsa > Peat permafrost | place: Sweden... | reverse complement strand
GGCGAAACCTCCGTTACGGAGCTGGCTGAGCCGTTTGAGATGAGCATGCCTGCCGTCTCCAAACACCTTCGGGTGTTGGAGCGCGCCGGTCTGATCGAGCGCGGACGCGAAGCCCAGTACCGCCCCTGCAAGCTGAAGGCCGAGCCTCTGCGACAAGCCGCCTGTTGGCTCGACGAGTATCGCCAGTTCTGGGAGGCCAGCTTCAACCGGCTGGAGGCGTACCTGAAGCAAGTTCAGGCCAAGGAAGCAGAAGCAAAGGAGAAGAAGCATGTACGCAACGGCAAGTAGTGTGGCTGAGTTAGCCGGCGATCGTGAGATCGTCTTCACCCGCGTCTTTGATGCTCCGCGCGAGATGGTCTTCGACGCATGGACGGACCCGCAGCAGGTGGCCCAATGGTGGGGCCCGGTCGGCTTCACCACCGCGATTCAGGAGATGGACGTCCGCGAAGGCGGCGTTTGGCGGCACGTCATGCACGGGCCTAACGGTATGGACTTTCCAAACCAGATCGTCTTCACCAAAGTCATTCGGCCTGAGCTCCTGGCCTATGCGCACAGCGGCGGACGCAAGGGAGATCCCGGCGCCAGCTTCCACACCACCGTAACGTTTCAGGCAGAAGGCTCGAAGACCCTCCTCACCATGCGCATGGTCTTCGAGCAGGCCGACGTGCGGGAGCATGTGATTCGCGAGTACAGAGCCGTCGAAGGAGGAATGCAAACGCTGGAGCGACTAGCAGGCCACCTTACGAACCACTCGCCGCGACCCCCGCACATACACAGCGAATTCAACTGCCTCGCTCAACTCATCGAGCAGGGTTAGTTCCGCCACAGCCCTATTCCAAACGGAGAGAAAGGTTTCAAAGCCCATGCTCATCGATTTGCTATTCGCAGTCGTGATTCTCATCGCCATTTTTGTTTTGTTCGTCTCCACAAAGCCATCCGCCTACAGGGTCGTGCAGCAGACCATCATCGCTGCGCCTCCCATCATCGCCTTCGAGCAGGTCAACGACTTTCATTCCTGGCCCGCATGGTCTCCTTACGCCGAGATGGACCCCGCCGCCGTGTACACCTACAGCGGCCCAGCTTCCGGCAAAGGAGCGAAAGTCGCTTGGGTTGCGAATAAAAAGGTGGGCATCGGCAACATGACTATCCTCGATAGCCGCCCCGGCGAGTTCGTCCGCATTCGTCTGGAGTTTCTCAAGCCGTTCGCCTCGGTCAACGACGTGGAGTTCAGCTTTGTGCCGCAAGGCAATCAGACTGTGGTCACATGGTCGATCGTCGGCCCTCTCAACTTCGTCTTCAAGACCATGCACGTACTGCTCAACATGAACAAGATCATCGCCGGCCAGTTCTCTCATGGACTGGCCAGGCTAAAGAACGTCGTTGAAGGCGCAAGCGTCATCAGTCGAGCCTAAGAAGCCAACCATCTCGCAAACCCACACAAGCACCCAAGGAACAGGAGACAGCTATGAGCCCCGCAACGATGGAAGTGAAGCCAACAGAAGCAAAGCAGAAAGCAACCCACGAACTCTTCATCACCCGCATCTTCGACGCTCCACGCGAACTCGTATGGCGTGCCTGGTCTGATCCTTCCATGGCCAGCCAATGGTCTGGCCCACGCGCCTTCCCAGCCGTACACGTGGAGTTCGACGCGCGCGTCGGCGGCAAATGGCGCATCTGTCTCCGCGGCTGCCCTCCGGGTACCGATACCCCGGTCGAGCTCTGGCAGGGCGGCGTCTATCGCGAGATCGTCCCGCAGGAGTTGTTGGTCTATACCTTCGCCTGGGAAAAGCGCAGCGAAGTCGGCCTGGCCGACGACGATCCTCACGAAACAATCATCACCATCCGCTTGGAAGAGCATCAAGGCAAGACCACGATGCACTTCCATCAGGCCTTCTTCGCCGCCGCCGAAGAGCGCGATGGTCACCGAGGAGGCTGGAACAGTGCCTTCGACCGACTACAGGATCAAGTCGGCCGTATGCAGGGCATCTTCGTCGAAAGCAGGAAGCTCGACGGTGTGCCCTTGGAGGTCAACTTCACGCGCATTTTTGCTGCTCCGCGCGAGCTCGCTTGGAAAGCGTGGACGGATCCCGTAATACTCAAAGAGTGGTGGGGCCCGACGAACTTCACCAACCCTGTTTGTGAGATCGATCCCCGCGTCGGCGGCAAAATCAACATCGTCATGCGCGGTCCCAACGGCCAGGAGTATCCCATGACGGGCGTCTTTACGCAGGTGAAACCACCGGAGCGCTTAGCGTTCGACTCCGGCGCGTTGGATGAAAACGGCCAGCAAATGTTCGAGATCAGCAACACGGTGAACTTTGAAACAGTGGAAGGCGGAACAGAAGTCATGCTGCACGTGAGCGTCAACCACTACACACCGGTGGCGCCGAAGTTCCTCGCCGGCATGGATCAAGGCTGGAACCAGAGCCTCGTTCGCCTTCATGTCTTGCTGTCGAGAATCGCGTAGCAGACCGAGGGCGGCTGCATCAGCGGTCGCCCTCGTCTTTTACAGCTCTCCGGTAAAAAACTGGGCGCGCCCATAGCCAAAGCTCCAGTCCACATCTGCATTGATGAGGAGCGAAACAATAATGTCGGACGATTCGATATTGCAGCAAGCCTTCAGCTCCGAGCAGAGAATTCGGTAAAAAGTCTGCTTCTGCTCCACCGTCCGCGGCCTGCTTTGGACAGTCACCACCAGAACATCGTTCGTCCGCTGGATACCAAGCCCGGTGTCTTCCACAATCATCTGGTTCGCCGGATGCTCCTGATAAATCTGGTAGCGGTCGCGTATCGGTACTTTGAAAGCCGACACAATCGCCCTGTGTATCGCATCCAGGAGCTTTTTGATCTGCTCCTTGCTTCGTCCTTCAAGGGCATCCACTCGTACCAGGGGCATACTCTAGGTTCTCCGTACTAGATGGCCTCATCCACGTGTCGGCCTCTTGGCTAAGAGTAGCGGCACGCAGGTCTGGAAAGATTGTCCAAAACAAGCGTCTTTTGGCATTCCAATCCACCTGCGTTCTAAGGGCTATTTCGCCGGAATCTCTTCAGAAAAACAGACGAATCCCCGCAACCCCACTGGCCCCCGCAGCCACACAAGCCGCAGCATTTTCCATCGTCACCCCACCCAGTGCGACTACTGGTATCTCTTCCGCCGCCGCACAAACCTCACGCAGCCGCTCCAGCCCGGCACCCTCCACCACAAGCTCTCCCGCAACCCGCTTCTCAAACACCGGCCCAAACAGGATCAAGTCTGCTCCAGCGTCGTGTGCTCGTTTTGCGTCCGCCAGGCTGTGGCAGGCAGCACTCACCACCGGCTTCGGCAACCCTGCCTGTGCAAACAACTGCCGCACCTGTTCCGGAGCCAACTCCTCGCGGCCTGAGGTCAAATGAACGCCGTCCGTTCCCGCTGCTATCGCAATATCGGCACGGCTGTTGACCATCAGCTTCGTCCCCCCGCCAGCCCCGCGAACAACCGCCAGCATCGCCTCCGCCAGCCGCAGCAACTCTTCTCCGGCCAGCGCTTTTTCGCGAAGCTGCACAAATTCCACGCCCTCAGCGGCCCATCGCCGCGCATCGGCCAGCAGACCAGCCAGTCGCGCTTCAGCGGTCTCCCCAAAGCGAGAAGCATCGGTAATGGCATAACGAATCAAGCCGATAGTGTAGCTCCAGACACCGCACCCGGCTATTCATAAAACCCGGTTCCCCGAAAGGCTTATGATGGAGAACGGCGCACTCGAAACACTTGGAACGCTTGCATCTTATTTCTGGAGACCTAATCGACGCCTATGGGCACTGTTTACGACCTGATCGTCATTGGTTCCGGCCCCGCAGGGCAACGCGCCGCTATTTACGGCGCCAAGATGGGCAAGAAAATCGCTCTCGTTGAAATGCGTGAAGTAGTCGGCGGAGCTTGTATCAATACCGGCACCATCCCCTCAAAGACCATGCGTGAGGCCGTTCTTCACCTCTCCGGCTATAACTACAAGTCCATCTACGGGATGAACTACCGGGTCAAAGAACGCATCACCATGGCGGATCTCGCCTTCCGCGTACAGCACGTCATCAAGACCGAAATTGACGTCACCGAAGCCCAGCTTTCGCGCAACAACATCGAAATGCTGGTCGGCGTCGCCAGTTTTGAAGACCCGACGCACGTCAAAGTCACCAACTCCAAGGGTTCGACGATCTACGAAGCCAAGAACGTTTTGATCGCCACGGGGACAAAACCGGCCTCTTCGGCCAAGGTTCCTATTAACGGAACAACAATTATTAACTCCGATCTCGTACTCGACCTCGTCAACCTGCCTAAGACCATGATCATCGTCGGCGGCGGCGTTATCGGCGTGGAGTACTGTTGCATGTTCGCCGCGCTGGGCGTCCGCGTCACCCTCATCGAACGCCGTCCCCGCCTGCTCGAATTTGCCGATCAGGAGATCGTGGAAGCCCTCAGCTACCACCTCCGCGACGCCCGCGTCACCATGCGGCTCAACGAGGAAGTCGAATCGGTAGAAGAACTTGCAGACGGTACGGTCGTCGCAAACCTCGAATCCAAGAAGAAAGTCCAGGGCGACGCTCTGCTCTACGCCGTTGGCCGCCAGGGCAACGTCGACGAGCTGAATCTCGCCGCAACGGGCATCGAATCCGACGCCCGCGGCCGTATCGCCGTCGATAAAGACTTCCGCACCAAGGCGCCGCAGGTCTTCGCTGTCGGCGACGTCATCGGTTTCCCTTCGTTGGCTTCGGTCTCCATGGAGCAGGGAAGAATCGCCGCCGCCCGTGCCTTTGGCGACGACTCCGTCGTCTCCAACCCCAGCTTCTACCCCTACGGCATCTATACGATCCCCGAGATCAGCTTCATCGGCAAAACCGAAGAGCAGCTCACCGACGAAGATGTTCCCTACGAAGTCGGCGTAGCGTACTACCGCGAAATCGCTCGCGGTCAGATTCGGGGTGATACCACCGGACGCCTCAAGATCATCTTCCACCGCGAAAGCCACGCCATCCTCGGCGTGCACATCATCGGCGAAGGCGCCAGTGAGCTGTTGCACATCGGCCAGGCTGTCATGGCGCTGGGCGGCAAGCTCGATTACTTCGTCGAAACCGTCTTCAACTACCCAACCCTCGCCGAGTGCTACAAAGTAGCCGCTTTCAACGGTCTGAACCGCGTGGCGAACGTTTAGCGGTCGAGCCCGTTTGACTTGCGTCCCCCCAGCAAGCTACTGTCTGAGAACTTTCGGGCGGATGAAGCCCTTTTTCCTCAACTTGACCTTCTGATTGGTTCTGCAAGAAAGGCGGGCGAACGATGGCGCAGTCGAGCACAAGCAACGCATCCCCAGCCGGCCCTGGTACGCCGGGTTCTGTCAAAACGATCGGCGTCATCATGGTGGAGCGTATCTCCGCCGCATTGATCGTCGACCACAAGCTCTCCGGCGAACTCCTCAGCTACCCCTCCAGCCCCGCGCCGGAGAACGCCGACGACGACGACTCCCTCGTCGAAATGCCCACAGACGCCATCATCAAGGCCATGTGCGAGCTCATCGTCCAAGCCGCCAAGGGTAATGAGAAATCGCTCAGTGCCGTAGGCGTTGCTCTACCCGGCCTCGTCCGCAACGGCGTCGTCGATGAAGCCCCCAACCTCCCGCAGCTCAAGGGCGCACGCATCCGTGACCTGCTCACGGCTCAGCTCGTCGCTCACGGCATCACCGCTCCGGTCACCATCCTGAACGACGCCGACGCCATGGCCGCCGGCCTCGCCGCCGACCACGGCAAGCTCGACAGCTTTGTCCGTGTCTGGACTATCGGTACCGGCATTGGCTACGGCGTTTATCCCTTCACCGACGGTGTCTGGGAAGGCGGCCACTCCGTCGTCTCTCTCGACGACAAGGAAAACTTCTGCGGCTGCGGAGGCCGCGGCCACCTGGAAGGCATCATGGGCCATCGTGCCATGCGTCTGCGCTTCCTCGACATGGAGCCGGAAGAGGTCTTCGAAGCCGCCAACCGCCGCACCAACCCCGACCACCGCTGCCTGGAGTTCAAACACCTCTGGCACAAGGCGCTGGCTGCGGCAACGGCAACGTCCATCCACTTCCGCGGCGCGGGCAAGTTCTTCATCACCGGCTACAACGTCCGCTTCCTCGACCTCGGCATGTACAAGGACTACCTGCACCAGATGATCAAGATGAGCCCGCTGCAGAACTACTCCCTCGAAGTAGTCACCGACGACCAGCTCACACGCGTTATCGGCGCAGCAGTAGCAGCGGAGCAAGCTGTAGGGCGGTGAGACACTGTACCGTTCTATGGTACATTTGTAGTGAAGCGGCATGATCGAGAGTTGGCGCGATGACTGGCTCCGGGATTTCTTTCTCAAAGACATTTTTGCCAAGAAGCTTCCAGCGGATATTCGCGACAGGGTCTTCCGCAAACTCCAGATGTTGGATGATGCAAAATGCGACGCCGATCTTCGGGTGCCACTGAGCAATCACTTTGAACGACTCACGGGTGATCTTGATGGCTGGCATTCGATCCGCGTTAATTTGCGTTGGCGATTGATCTTCCGTTGGAATGGCAGTGAAGCGCGCGATATCTATCTAGATGATCATTCGTATCGATGAAGGGGTAGGAATGTTGCTCACGAAAAGAAAACCCGTTTCAGCCGGCACACTCCTTGTGGAGGAGTTTATGGAGCCGCTTGGACTGACTCAGGGCGATCTGGCCCTGTCTTCCGGCTTGCCGCGCAAGCACGTCAATGAACTCTGTCGGGATCGTCGGGCCATTACAGCCGATACGGCGTTGATCCTCGCCAGGGTCTTTGGTAACTCGCCTGATTTCTGGCTCAATACACAGCGCCGCATGGATCTTTGGGAGGCGCTGAATACACCGAAGCGAGCCCTCCGAATCGCTCGTGCCCTGCCGCTTACCGGCAAAGCTCGATCCGCGAAAGCAGCGTAGATCGAATCAACGATCGGTCTGCTGCGCTCCGTGGAATAAGCGGAGGATGGTGACGCGTCCCAAGTTCAGTCGATAGACCGCAACAAACGGCGTTCGGGGAATCACAAGGTTATAGACGTCAGGGATTTTGGTCGCTTTTCCGAGCTGTGGCCAATTGGCAAGCAACGATGTGCTTTCTGCAACCAGACCAGCCATGCGCTCAGCGGCGCTTGGCTTATCTTCTGCAATGAATCGTAATTGAGCTAAAGTTCCCGGCTGGCTCGCGGCGTCCACTCAACGATCACGCAACATGCCGCTGTTTCTCAACTCTTGCCTTCCACTCTTTGCGGAGTTCGGTCAGGTTGCGTATGACTTCTTCGTGCGGGATCATCACGGTATTCGGATCGTCCGCTTCGCGCAAACCGAGTTCAACCTGCTCCTGAAACCACGCGTCATACTTTGCTTTGTCTTGCAGTATGGGGTCAGTCGGTTTCAGTAGGTTCGGGTTGTCAGCCATCGCTCACCTCACGAGTCTATTTTCTCCTACCGCTGGCACTTCGGACAGTAAATCGTCGTCCTTCCGCCAACGACGATCTTCTTCAACGCCGCACCACAGTCCTTGCAGCTTTCGCCGGCCCGCCCATAAACCTTGTGCTCCTGCTGAAAGAACCCGCGCACGCCATCGGCGTCCACATAGTCCGACACCGACGATCCACCCAGTTCAATCGCCTTCTTCAACACCTGCTGCAGAGCTGTGCGTAGCCGTTCCAACTCCACACGCGTCAGCTTTCCACCCTGCTTCGTCGGCCGAATCCCCGCACGAAACAAGCTTTCGTCCGCGTAGATATTCCCCACGCCATGCAGGATCGACTGGTTCAGCAACGCCGCTTTAATCGCCAGTTTGCGCCCTTTGAACAACGTCGCAAACTCCTCCACGCTCACAGTCGTCGGTTCAACTCCTGGCCCAGCATAGCCACCTTCCGCTGTCTCCACAGATAACCGCCCAAACCGCCGCGGATCGACAAACCGCACCTCGCGCCCATCCGTCAGCGAGAGCACAGCGTGCGTATGCGGCGGCAGCGGTACTTCGGCCTTGGACACCAGCAGCCGTCCCGTCATTCCAAGATGCACCAGGAACTGCGCGGTGTGTGCCTTGCCGCGCACAACATCCATCACAATCGTCTTACCCACGCGCCGCACTTTTTCAATCTTCGCTCCCGTCAGCGTCTCCACAATCTCGCTCTCGGCAGACTTGAACGTCTGCGGCTTGCCACTGGTCCACACGCGCGCAATCTTCTGTCCACGCACTCGTGCGTCTACACCGTTGGCAACTGTTTCGACTTCGGGCAATTCAGGCATCGCTCTTTAGAATACGCATCCACGCCGTAAAATGAAGCCATGTCCGCCAATGCAATCGCCGACACCTTTCTCGCCTTCTCCGTTAAGCGCACCCAGCTTTCGGAGCAGGACATCCTTCGCTGCCTCGACAAGCTGTCCGACGAACAGATCTGGCACCGCAACGGCGACCACGAAAACTCCATCGCCAACCTGCTCCTGCATCTTGAAGGCAACATGCGTCAGTGGGTGCTGCACGGCATCGCAGGCCAGCCGGACGTTCGCCAGCGCGACGCCGAGTTCACATTGATCCCCGTTGCCGAAGCCGCCGAAGTCCGTGCCAGCCTCCTCGCGACGCTGGAAGAGTGCCGCAACGTATTCCGCTCGCTCCCGCCCGATCGCCTGCTCGAAAAGATCGATCCTCAGCCCGGCGGCATGTGGGGTCCTGTGCCTGTTATGGATGCCATCGCGCAGGTCGTCGGCCATATCCAGTTGCACACCGGCCAGATCATCCTGCTCACCAAGCAGCTCCTCGCCACCGACCTCGATCTTTCCACCCCACGCAAGCGATAAGTCAACCGCGCGTTCTACGTCCCGCTTCACGATAGACTGGTAGCCATATACCAGCTCTACAAGTCATACTGCTGCATCGTCTTACGGAGATCTCCGCCCCATGGGTCCATTCCAACGAATCCTCAAAAATCTGGGTGCCATGTTCGCGGGCAAGATCATCTCCATCATTCAGCAGGTGGTCATCCCGCCTATCTTCATCTATCGCTACTCCACCTCCGGCTTCGGCGAGTGGCTCGCCCTTTCAGGCGCTGTCTCCGCGCTCGGCATGTTGAACTTCGGCGTGCAGACCTATATGAACCAGGATCTCGCCGTCCGCTTCCAGCGCGGCGAAACCCAGGGCTACCACATTCGCCAGTCCACGGCACTGCGCTTGCTGCTCGGCATCGTCATCACCACGGCTGTGCTTCTGCTGTCGTTCTTCTTCATCCCATTCGATACCGTGTTGAAGCTCCACATCTCCCGCGCCGCCGCGCAGTGGACGCTCTATCTCCTCGCCGTTCAGGTACTCTTCATGATCCTGTTCGGCTACCTCGCGGGCATCTTCATGGGCGTTGCTCTCGCGCATCGCGGAGCCCACTGGGGCAACGCGCAGGCTATGGCCAGCTCGCTCGGCCTGCTCGCTGGCGTCGCCCTCCACGCGCCGTTTCCAGTGCTCGCCGGCATCCAGCTTTCCACGCTTCTCATCTGCTCCATCGGCGTCCTCATCGATCTCCGCCGAATCGCGCCTGAGCTCTCCCCCAGCCTCCGCTACTGGGATGCCCCCGCCGTCAAAGACATCCTCAAAGGCAGCGGCTACTTCGGCCTCATTGAGATGAGCACGTTCCTCACCTACTCCGCGCCACTGCTGCTGCTACAGCGCTTCGTCGGTCCGGTTGCAGTCGCGGCCTTCGGCCTCATGCGAATCATCTTCTCCATGTGCCGACAGATTCTCGCCATGTTCACGCAGTCCATGGGCGCTGAGATCACCAACCTCTTCGGCCGCCGCGACTGGCCCGCGCTCTCGCGCCTGTACGACTACTCCGAGCGGCTCATCTTCTTCCTCATCACGCTCGTCAACCTCACCGTGCTCATGCTCTCGCCCGTGCTCATCACCCTCTGGGTACACAAAAAACAAGTCGCCGGAGCAGCCCCGCACCACGTCAGCGATCTCTTCGCTGTCTACCCCTACATGCTGGCCTCGGCCATCTCCATCGTCATCAGCCTCAAAGAGCACAAGTACCAGTTCCAGTTCTCCACCAACACGCACATCGAGCTGGCCAAGGTCATGTTCTCCAGCTACCTTGCAATGGCCATCGTCTCCATCGGCACCATCTACTACACCGGCGTCACCGGCTTCCTTTGGACGTGGCTAGCGGTCGAAATCTTCCAGACTGTCCGCCTGGTCCGTATGAACGAAAAGCTCTTCGCCCACATTGAAACCCTGGACACCATCTACATCACGCGCCTCGTCGCCATCTGCACAACAGGTCTCGTCCTGGCCTTCGCTGCTCTCACGCGTACTTCAACGCTGCCGCTGATCACGCAAGCCGCCATCGCAACGGTCGCCGCCTGCCTCGTCGGAGGCGTCTCCTGGCAGCTCTTCCGCGTCAAAGAGGTCTACTCCAGCATGATGGGCCGCTTCAGCAAACGCTTCGCCTGAGCCGCGTTGTTACTGCTTTCTCTCGCGAAAAATAGGTAACGGATCAGTTTCCGGTGAACCCGTCATCCGGGAGTGACTGTAACTTCTTATAAGCCGACTTTCTATGAGCAGGTCCGTGTGGTCAAGTCGTCTTTCGCGTTTTCTGGCACAATTTTGTTAGAGGTGCCTGAGTGGCCCAAAGGGCTGGAGAAATCCGGATGGTGTCTTGAGCGTTGATGATCCGTTCAGGAACGCGTGGGTTCGAATCCCACCCTCCACGCCACCTTCGGGTGGCGTTTTACTTGCGGCGATATGTGTTGCTCTCCACCGTGTTTCTATTCGCACTCTTGATGAGCTGTCTTGCTGCAAGCTCGGTGCATGTTGGGGTTCGAGAGGAGAGTCGATGCTGCCATTTATCGGTCGGCCTCGAGGGCCGAAGTCGGCTCGCAGTCATCGGAACACGGTGTCGTCGCAACGGGTGAACATGGTGATCTCTCAAGCAGCTTGTTCATAAAACGGCACATATGTAGCCTGAGTGCTCCAGAGGTGATGAAGCAGCACTGCAAGCTTGCGGGCTACGGCGACGACGGCTTTACTCCTGGCCTGCTTGCCGCCTCGGCCAGCCAAGTGGAGACCCCACTGTCGCAACGCCGAGTCTCGCCCGTGTGGTCGAAGGATGTGATTAGAGCACTCGATCAGCAGACTTCGAAGATAGGCGTTGCCGGCATGCGTAATGCCGAGCTGAGGATCGTGATCTCCGGACTGACTTCTCCGAGGCCGTAGACCGAGATAGCAGCCAACATCGCGACTTCGCCCGAACCGTTCCTTGCTGCCGAGCGTAAGCACGAAGGTCAGGGCGGTGAGATGGCCGACGCCGTGGACCTTCAGCAGCGCCTGCGTCTCCGGATACTCGGTCTGTCCGAGTTGCTGGATCTGCCGGTCGTACTGCTTGATCTTGATCGTCATCTCCGCGATCTGCTGGAGCACTGGACCGAGCGCCTGCGCAAGTCCAGGCGGCATAACAGCTAGACTGCGCTGAGCGAAGCAGGTTGTCGCGGAGGCGGGCATACGGTAGCCGCAGGACTTCGTCAGCCCACGCACGGCGTTCACCGCAGCCGTCCTCAGCCGCACCATCAACGCTCGCGCACGGATCAGAGTAAGGGCCTGCTGTTGCTCAACAGAGCGATGGGCGATCGGACGAAGGATGTTCGGATCAAGCCGGGCATAACGCGCTAGCTTCTCCGCATCTACCTGATCGCTCTTCCGGTCACTGTGCGAGATCGCCCGCAACTCACGGACGTTCGCCACGATGACTTCGTGTCCTAGTTCCTGCAGCTGTGCGCTAATCCAGATCGAGTGCGTTCCAGCCTCCATCGCAACTCGTGCTGATGGCACATCGGTGAACCACTTCTCGATCGCCTTCGGGGTCGTTCTGAAGCGGCCCCGGTCGACCGCTTCGCCGTCCTGGTTGAGGGTGCAGTAATGGCTCCAGACATCGCCAAGGTCGATACCGATCGTCATCTCAACCTTGGCCTGTCTGCGTGGAACTTCAGCGATAAGGCGTTGCGCTGGCTTCTTCATGGGAATAGTCTGCTCCTCCTCAGGAGGACCTGCTCATCCCATTTATCGGTACTAATGCGGCGTTCGCTGGTTCTCTTTCCACAACTTCCTTGAGAAACGCGTAAAATAGGCGCCATGTCGAGATGCACAGCACCTTCCAGAGGCCATCACACAGCATCAGGTCGGGCGAATTGCCCCGCCTGCGGCGGCAGTTCCGGGCGCTGGGGTGGCGGATATAGCAGCTACTCCTATCCGTCATATTCCATTTCTGCCTCCTCGTCGGCTAGCGCAAGCCGCTCTTCCGGAGGTAGCGGAGGCGGTGCAGGCGGTAGTGCTCGACCACGGTGGTCACCGATAGGATCGTCTGTCTCTTACACGCCTTCCGAAGTCCGTGCGCTCACACCATTCCGCGAGGCGCTGGAGAAGATTGGCCCTAAGCCAGACAAGCGCGACATCTTCTTATGCCACGCTTGGGACGACCGTGCTACATCGGCAAAGGAGCTTCACGACCTACTCGAGTCTCGTGGAGTCAAGGTTTGGTTCAGCGAAAAAGATGTGCTGCTTGGCACGCCGCTGATGCGTGAGATCGACAAGGGCTTGGCGCAGTCTCGAGTGGGCATTGTGTTGGTTACCCCGGCCTTTTTGACGCGCATAAAGAACTCCGGGATCGCAGAAAAGGAGCTGTCGGTGCTTCTGGCTCGGGATCAACTCATTCCGATCATGCACGGCACCACCTTCGAACAGTTATTGGATGTTAGCCCCATGCTCGCGTCCCGTAGCGGACTGAGTACGAAGGATGTCGACATGGCAAATGTGGCCATGAAACTCAAGGAGCTGATGCCACTGTTCCCCGACACGCCTGTCAACTAGACCGATTCAGACGGTTGAATGACCGTTCCTCCAATCTCTCCCACCATCTCTCGCGTTCACGCTCTCCGTAGGCCTCATAAACGCGCTTCCCGCTACTCAACGATCTCAACGATCGCCTGCTCCGGAAGCACGTCAAGAGCGGCAGACTTCCGCTATTGCGACTTCTCGTCGCTAATCCTAAGTTGGTGAGTGCATTGTCAATTTAGCGAGAGTCGAAAGCTTACCGGAGCATAGAAGAGTTCAGCGCTTGTAAGGGCCAAGTTCCCCATCAAAACGTCTTGAAGTAATCCTCAACATATTCCCTCAGGCTTAGGCCAGACTTGCTCATATTCTGCAAGTAGAGGATTCTTCCGCCGAGCCGTTTAGCTACCTTTAAGGGACCGCGCTTGTCGGGCGATTCGCAGGTCAAGACTATTGAAGAAAAGGAACGCGAACCGACCCAAGCATCAGCTTCGTCCTTCTTCAAGCCTGTGGGCCTCATGGCAGCCGTTGCAAAATGCGCCTGGAAGCGATGGACAAAATCTCCCTCTTCTTTCTCAAGCCAGACGCCTTGATCGAATCCCGCGACTCTTCGAGGACCGCTAGCCGGATTCATCTCGGAAAAACCGAAAAGCCATCTCACTTCCACGGTGCCATTGGAAAGCGCGGCCTCAATGTAACGTTTGCGGCGTTCGTTGTCCCCCCCATCTGGGGCGGCCTGCCATTCGATGTCGACCTCACGCGGCATCGTGATAACGAATCGGTCAGACGGCAGTTCCGTCGCGAGATCAATCTCTTCTTTGAAAAAGAAGTGCCAAGCATTGTTATCCAGCGTTAGCGCAATCTTTCCATCCGGACGCGCTTTAAACGGAATCATGGGGAATCGTAGCAAAACCCAAGCCATAGATCTCAACTGGCGAGAACATGCCAAGGCACTCATCGAGCCGTGCGGTCCCAAGTCTTGGATTATCAGTCCTGAGAAACGCTCATCTCGTCAGTTTACGTTCGCCGACGAGATGCCAACTTCTTGTTACTGATCTGAACTCAAGCTGTTGTTTCCTTAGCTTCGGGTTGAACCTGGCTCGATTTCGGGTAACGATTCTGTTCCTTGCGTAAAAATGCTACGGCCACAATCGCGGCAGCAAATCCCGAGGCGGCGCCAACTCCTAGCGCCCAGCGCGGGCCAAAGCGATTGGCGACCCAACCTACGATGGGTGCGCCGATGGGTGTGCCGCCAAGTGCAACGGCTAAACGAAGTGCCATGACACGACCGCGCATTGCGGGTTCCGCAGAGAGCTGCATCATGCTGTTGGTGGTGTTGGTGAGCGTCAAAGCAGCAACTCCGATCAGCACCAGCGAAGCAGCGAACCACCAATAGCCAGGAGATAGCGCAGCAAGTGTGCAACCGATTCCAAAGGCAACTGCGCCAATGAGCAAGGAGCCGAATTGAGGATTCTTGCGGCCAGCGGCGAGCAAAGCTCCTGAGATGGTGCCAACCGCCATGATGGAGGAAAGCAGACCGAAGCCCTTCGCGTCCGTATGGAAGACTTTGACGGC
>Ga0302314_10012884_pt1 | contig 14423 bp, 8 predicted proteins | sample III_Palsa_N2_3_FD_200533 | JGI IMG/M metagenome (GOLD analysis project Ga0302314, IMG submission 200533) | Peat permafrost microbial communities from Stordalen Mire near Abisko, Sweden - III_Palsa_N2_3 | ecosystem: Environmental > Terrestrial > Soil > Palsa > Peat permafrost | place: Sweden... | reverse complement strand
TGAGGGTGGCCAGGACGCTGCGCCCCGGGGCATCGGCGCGGTGCTCGCCCAGGTAGACCCCCTGCCAGGTGCCGAGCGCGAGCTGCCCGGCGCTGACCGGGATGGTCAGGGCCACCCCCAGCAGCGACGTCTTGACATGCGCCGGCATGTCGTCGGGTCCCTCGGCATCATGGGCGAAATAGGGCGCGCCATCGGGCACCGTGCGCGTCAACCAGCGCTCCAGGTCCGTGCGTACGGTCGGATCGGCGTTCTCGTTGAGGGTCAGCGAGGCCGAGGTGTGCTGCAGGAACAGCTGCAGCATGCCGATGCGCACGCGGCTCAGATCGGTCAGGGCCTTGACCACCTCGCTGGTCACCAGATGCATGCCGCGCGGCCGGGCCGCGAGACGGATGCGGTACTGGAACCAGACCACCCCGCCCTCACCGGCCGGCCGCCTGCAGCGCCGACTGGATCTGGTGGGTCGAGACGCCGATCGGGAAGATGGTCAGTCCGAGCTGGCTGGCCAGACGCGCATCGGTGTACTGGTTGCGGCCGTCGAAGATGGTCTTGGCCTTGAGCTGGGTCGCCAGGCGGCGGAAGTCCGGCCGCCGGTAGGGACGCCACTCGGTCATCAGGCACAGCACGTCGGCGCCCTCGGTGGCCTCGTAGTGGTCCTTGAAGTAGGTCACGCCCGGCAGGTCGCCCAGCGCCTTCTGGGTCGTCTCGATGGCCTTGGGATCGGTGGCACGGATCGTGACCTTGGCGCTGGACAGGGTCTTGACCAGCTCCAGCGCCGCGGCCTCGCGGATGTCGTCGGTGTTGGGCTTGAACGCCAGGCCCCACACCGCCACGGTGAGGTTCTCCAGGCGCCGTCCGGTCAGCTCGCACCAGGCGCTGAGCTTGCGCTGGATCAGGGACTTCTGCCGCTGGTTGACGTCATCCACGGCCTGCAGCAGGGTCGGCTGGTAGCCGACCTTCAGACCGGTGTCGATCAGCGCGCGCACGTCCTTGGGGAAGCAGCTGCCGCCGTAGCCCACACCGGGATGGAGGAACTGCAACCCGATGCGCGAGTCGGCACCGATCCCCAGGCGCACCTGGCGCACGTCCGCACCGACGCGCTCGCAGAGATTCGCGATCTCGTTGATGAAGCTGATCTTGGTCGCGAGCATGCAGTTGGCCGCGTACTTGGTCATCTCCGCGGACTTGATGTCCATAGCGAAGAAGCGCAGGCCATTGCGGATGAACGGCGAGTAGAGGTCATGCAGCACGCTCTCGGCGCGCGCCTGGTCGACGCCGACCACCACGCGGTCGGGCTTGAGGAAGTCGTCGACCGCCGAGCCTTCCTTCATGAACTCGGGGTTCGAGGCGACATCGATGCCGAAGCTGACGCGGCGCTTGACTAGCTCCTCGGTGGCCCAGGCGCGGACCTTCTCGGCGGTACCGACCGGGACGGTGGACTTGGTGACGATTAGGCAGTAGTGGTCCAGGCAGCGTCCGATCTCGCGCGCCACCGCCTCGACGTAGCGCAGGTCGGCCTCGCCGCTGGCCGACATCGGGGTGCCGACGCAGATGAAGGCGACCTCGGCCTGGGCCAGCGCCTGCTTGGGGGCGGTGGTGAAGTGCAGGCGCTCGGCGCCGATGTTCTCCTGCAGGAGCTCCTCGAGCCCGATCTCGTAGATCGGGGTCTCGCCGCGCCGCAGGATCTCGACCTTCGCAGCGTCGACATCGACGCACCAGACATCATTGCCCATCTCGGCGAAACAGGTTCCAGATACCAGACCGACGTAGCCGGTGCCGAAGATGGTTATGTTCACGTGCTCCCCAGTAGCGGCCAGTTTGGGGGTGCTCCCTGCACAGCAAGATGCAACGTCCTGTACAGATCCGCCTGTCTAGCCTGAGGCCGCCGAGGCGCCACCGGCCTGCTCGCAGGCCGCGAGGATCCGCCACTGCTCGGCCAGCAACGGCCACAGCGCCGGATCCGGCGCCACCGCCAGGACCTGGGCGTTCGCCACGTCCAGCACCTGCATCGTGGCCAGCGGTCCATCGAGATGCGGTGCGCACAGCCGGGCATAGGCCTGGAGCTGGCGCACATCATGCTCGCCGCCCGCGCCGGCACCGCTCTTGAAGTCGTAGAGATGCCAAGACCCTGCCGCATCGCGCAGCAGCAGGTCGAGGGTGCCCGAGACCAGGCGGGATCCATCGCCATCGTGCAACTCGGCGCAGAACGGCTGTTCGCGCAGCTGGCGCTGCATGCCCGGCCAGCCCGGGACCCAGTCGGTGCGGCTGAGGTGCGCGGCGACGCGCTCGAGCAGGGCCGGCTCGACCAGCCGGACGAAGGGGGCGATGGCCTGCCGGGCCAGGCCCGGGGCCATGCCCAGGCCGTGCTGCCGCAGCGCCTCATGCACGCGGATGCCCAGGGCCCGGCGCAGACCCGCCGCCTGATCGGCGGCGGCCGCAAGCGGTGCGGTGGAGGCCGCACCCGCGAGCAGTTCGCTGACCGAGCGCACACGCGGCACCGTGCGTGCCGCCGCCACGGCCAGCGGCGGCAGGGCCTGCGCTGCGGCGCGCTGCGGCGCGACGCGCGCGGCGGGCTCCTGGCTGGGGATGGTCAACACCCAGCGCACGCGCGCCTGGTCGAGCCAGTCGGCGGGACAGCGCACCTCGTCGCTGGCGACGTGGTTTCCGGAGCGGATCAGGTGCAGCTCCTCGACCGCCCGCGTGCAGGCGACGTAGAAGGCGCGGCTGTGCTCGGCCATGCGCTCGGCATGCAGCTGCTCGAGGGCCAGGAAGCGGCGCATGCCGACCAGCTCCTCGCCGCGTCCGGCGCCGCAGCTCAAAGCCAGGCCCTGGTCGGTGGCGCGCCCGAGACCGGCGCGGCGGCGGTCGTGGTCGACGAAGCGGCCAGCCATCTCCGGCAGGATCACCACCGGCCACTCCAGGCCCTTGGCGGCGTGGATGGTCGCCAGACGCACGCCGCTGGCGCCGAGCGCCTCGCTGTCGGCCTCAGCGCCGTCCGCGCCGAGGCGGCGGCGCTCCTGCAGCCGCTCGAGGAAGCTGGCGACGTCCGCGCTGAGCCCCGCGGCCGCATGCTCGTCGGCGAGGTGGTGCAGATTGGCCAGACGCCGGCGCGCCAGGGGCAGTCCGCCATAGCGCCGGGTCAGCGCCGGCTGGCGGGCCAGGAAGCGCACCCCGGCGGCCGGGCCTTCGGCGCTAAGCAGGGCGCGTACCGGCGGCAGCAGCGCGCCCAGCGGGGTAGAGCCCAGGATCAGCTGTGCTGCCTCCTGCGAGGTGGGAGTCGAGAGCGCCAGGACCAGCAGGCGCCGGTCCTGGGCATCGGCCACCCCCCACGGCCCGGCCACGGCGCAGGCCAGCGCGAAGCGGTCATGCGGGTCGAGGCACAGGCGCAGCACCGCTTCGACGTCCCAGCACTCCTGCGCCTGGTACAGCCCGTGCGGGAAGTCGGTGTCGACCGGGATGCCGGTACGCTCCAGGGCATCGGCATAGAGCCGCATGCGCGCCCGCGTGCGCAGCAGCACCGCGTGATCTTCCGGGGCGCGCCCGCGCTCGAGCGAGCCGGCGATGAGGTTGGCGATGTGCTGCGCCTCGGCCGCGGCGGCGGTCTCGTCGTCATCGCGCGGCTGCACCTGCCAGCACGCCACCACCCCGCCGCGCGCGAACTCCGCATGCGCCCGTCCGGCACCGATCAGCTCCGGCCGGAAGCCGGCGCTCAGCGGCGGGATCGAGAACAGCCCGCGGACCATCGTGACCAGCTCGGGATGGCTGCGGAAGTTCAATCCCAAGGGCGCGACCGCGCCGCCGCGCGCCTCGACCCCGTCCTCCCAGCCCTGGAACAGGGCCGGCTCGGCATGGCGGAAGCCGTAGATCGACTGGCGGTGGTCGCCGACGGCGAAGATGCGCGGACTGCTCGGCACCGCCCACAGGTGGTCGATCAGCCGGCCCTGGAGGCGGTTGAGGTCCTGCGCCTCATCGAGCAGGATGTGGCGGAAGCGCTCGGCCTGCTCGCGCGCCACCGCCGGCAGCTCGAGCAGCCGCAGGGCCTCGCGCGCGGTCCCCGCGAAATCGGCCAGGGCGCGGCTGCGGGTGATCTCATCGAGCAGCTCCTGGTAGCGCGTCAGGACGCGCGCCAGGGTCTGCGCGCGTTGCATCAGCAGCTCCTCGCCCTCCGGCGTCCAGGCGGCGAAGGCGCCCAGGCTGGCGCAGCGCAGGCGGGCCTCGCGGCCGGGTCGGGCACCGCTGCCGCTGCGCCGGGCCGGGTAATCAAGGGCGTCCTGCAGCTGGCGCACGCAATCATTGAGCTCGAGGTTCTTCGAGCCGCTGACCTTGAGCTCGTCGACGTTCCGAAGCCAGGCCTGGACCTGCGCGATCGGCACGGCGGCGCGCGAGCCATCCAGCGGCGGGCCGGCGGGGATGGCGCGCAGCATCTCGACCAGCTTGCCCTTGGCGGTGGGCGCGCGGCACAGCTCCTGGGCCTGCGGCAGGAGTGCCGTGAGGGCCTCGATCTGCGCGCGGCGTGCGGTGATCAGCTCCCCCACGAGTGGTCCGCCGGGCGCGAAGAACTGGTCGACCGGCAGCGCCGCGGCCTGGATGGCGAGCGTGGTGACGAGCTCGCGCAGCGCGTGCTCGCCATAGGCGGCGACCAGCGGCGCCAGGTCGCCGCCGCGCAGCGCATTGGCCTCGGCGCGCAGCCGCAGCCAGGCCGCCTCCTGGCACTGCCGGCCCTCCGGGCCGTCGCTGCTTGGCGGGGTCAGACCGGGATCGCGTCCGAGCCGGTCGGCGTGGTCGCTGACCAGGCCGAGGCAGAAGGAGTCGACGGTGCCGATCGGTGCCGCCGGCAGCTGCGCCAGGGCCAGGGTCAGGTGCGTGATCTCGGCGGGCGTGAGCTCGGCATCGGCGCCATCGCTGCCGCGGTAGTCGGGGAAGCTCGGCACCGGCTGGGCCAGCACGGCGCGCAGCACCGTGTCGATACGCGAGCGCAGGTTGGCCGCCGCCTCGCGCGTGAAGGTGATGGCGAGGATCCGCTCCGGGGCCAGGAGCGTGGCGTCACGCAGCAGGCAGGCGCAGTAGCGCACCGCCATGACCTGGGTCTTGCCGCTGCCAGCGGCGGCGGTCGAGATCACGCTGCGGTCGACCAGGAAGGCCGCGCGCCGCTGCTCGTCGGTGAAGCGCGACCAGGGCGCGCTCATGCGTCCTCCTCGGTCTCGGTGACGTGGCTCTCCAGGCGCGCCTCATCCAGCCGCGCCAGGGGAGCGAAGCCGCGCGCCTCGCACAGCCCGTCCGCGGGATCGGTGGCAGCGGTCCCCTCGCTGATCAGGAGGATCGCCTGCCCGATCACCGCCAGGCGCTCGCCAAGCTGCTCGATGGATGGCGGATCCTGGCCGAGCTGGACCGGGCTGGAGGCCCCCCGGTAGCCGGCCGCATCGCCATCGAGCAGCCCGCGGTAGTGCGCCGAACTCACCGTGATGCCCTGGCTGACCAGCGCCGCGGCATAGGCCGCGAGCTGGCCTTCCTGGGCCTGGCGCAGCAGGTGCCGGTAGGAGGGCACGGTGGCGAACTTGTAGTCGACGATGCGGCAGGTGCCATCCGCCCAGCGGTCGATGCGATCGGCGGTGCCACGCAGGGTCAGCAGCACGCCCCCGCCCGGCTGCGGATGCGGGATCGGGATCAGGAGCTTCTGCTCGGAGAGGCTCTGGCAGTCCTGGACCAGCACGGCCTCCGCGGCGAGGGCGATGAGCACCTGCTGGCTATCGCGGCGGCGCATCACCACGCCCAGGGGATCCAATGCCTGGCTGATCCATTCCTCGACCAGCTCCCGGCAGCGCGCCTCCCAGGCCGCCGCCGGCTGCCCGGCAAGGTGGCTGAGCAGCGCATGCAGCTCCTGGCCGTCGAGGCGCCGCCGCACCGCATCGAGCGCCGGCATGACGCGCAGGGTGGTGAGCACGAAGGCGAAGGGGTCATGCAGCAGGTCATTGAGCCGTGAGGCGGTGACCTGCAGCTCCTGCGGGGGGCGCACCGGCAGCTGGAAGCGGAAGCTCGGCCGGCGCACCACCTGGCCCCACAGCGCCTGCTCATGCGCGCCCTGGCTGTCGCCCGGTCCCAGCGGCGCCCCCGGCACCGCCTCGGCAGCACTGCGTCCGCGCTCGACGACCAGGTCGACCCCGAGCTGGGCGCACAGTCCGCCCAGCCACGGTGAGGGCACGCGCTCCCCGCACGGCATGCCGAGCACCACCAGCCGGGTCGCGCGGGCCAGGGCCGCGAGGAACGACGCGATCTCGCCCGAGGCCTGCCCGGCCTCGTCCCAGGGATCGCGTCCATCGAGGGCCATGGCCAAGGTGCGACGCTCGTCGGGATTCAGGCAGACGCCGCGCCGCGGACTGGCCGGCCACTGGCCATGCTCGAGGCCATGCACGAGGGCCACGGCCCGCGCCTCGGAACGGCCACGCACCGCGTCGACGATCAAAAGCGCGGCGCCGGGATCGGTTTCCGCGCCACGCACCACCGTGACGCTGCCCAGCGCGAGCTGGTCGCGCAGCTCGGTCGGACCGACCGGGGCGTGCCCCTGCAGCTCGTTGAGATCCACCAGCAGCTCGTCGACGCCCAGCGCCAGCCGCCGGCACAGCTCCTGCAGGTTGCCCAGCCACGTCCCCTGCGGTGGCGTCAGCACGCGCAGCCACTCGCGCAGCCACGCCACGGTCGCGGTGAGCCAGGGCTTGGCGTGATCGCGCTCCTGCCACTCCTGTGAGTCGCTTAGCGGCTCGACCTGCAGCAGCGCGAGGCGCTCGAGCGCGGCCCCGGCCGCGAGCGGCGCCCAGCTGCCGCGCAGATGCCGCACCGGAGTCGGGGCGACGCGCGGCGGCAGCCCCCCTGCGCCGCCCTCCGGCAGCGCCAGCGCGAGGCGTTCGCAGACCGCCAGGAAGTGCTCCCAGCTGGCCTCCTCGCACCAGGAGCCGAGCGCCTGCACCAGTCCGCCGCTGGCGGTGGCACCCAGCGGGATGGCGAAGCTGCCGCGCACCGGCACGCCGGCCGCGGCCAGGCTGTCAGCCATGGCCAGTCCACGCTCGCCCATCACCCGCTGGTAGAGGGTGGCCTGCCCGGGACTGACGGCCTGGCGGCGCAGCCAGGCGGCGATGGCGCGCCCGGCATGCGCATCATCGCGGTAGTGGTAGAAGTCGATGCTGCCCGCAGGCAGCGGCTGCTCGGTCAGGACCTGGGACAGGACGAGGCGCTGGGCGGGCGCATGCGGCGCCTGGGCGTGCACCGCGGCCAGGTGCTCCTCGACCGCCTCCGGGAAGGTGGCGCGCAGGCTCGCCAGCAGCGATCCGCGCTGCAGGCGCGCATCGGCGACCGCGGTGATGACCAGGGTCGCATGGCGCGCAAGGCTGCGCAAGACCTGCAGCTCGGCCGGCGAGAGGCTGATCAGGTCATCGATCACCACCGTCGGCCAGACGCTGGCCGCTGCGCTTCTCTCGGCGGCCTCGCCCAGGCTGCGGCCGCGGCTGCGCAATCCGGAACCGACCAGGCGCCGACCGATGTGGGTGATGACCTCCAGCTTGCGCGCCAGGCGCGGTGCGCTGCGCTCCAGGGTCCGCCGCGCCAGGTCGAGCTCGTCCTCACCGAGGCGGTGGCTGTCGAAACGCAGGCAGGTGTCGGCCAGGTCCGCCGCGGTGGCGCGATAGCGCGCGATCGGCGCGAGCACGCTGCCATCCAGCGCCCCCTCGGCGCACCAGCGCCGCACCAGGTGCGCGGCGATGCGCGTGGTCAGCGGAGCGACGGGCACGGTGGCGAGGCTGGCGAAGAGCGCCTCGAGGCTCAGCGTGACCGGCAGCGGTCCGGCGCCGAAAGCAGCGTGCCAGCCGATCACCTGTTCGCGCAGCAGCACCCCGCCCGGGGTCACCAATACCGCAGCGCCAAGGGGCGCGGCCTGCAGCACGCTCCAGACGCGCCGTGTCTTGCCCGACTGGTGCGGACCGATGATCAGGGCCACGGCCATGGGCTGACTCTGGCGTGTCCCGGCCTATGAGAAGCCTGGATTTGGCCATCCATGGAATCGATGGCACGCCTGATGAGATGGGGTCTCGTGGTTGTGTGGACGCGACGTTTACGCTGGCCTTCCTGGCTCAGACAACGGGAATTCAGCGACGACTTCACGGGTCCGCGAATCCACGGCCACGGTACTGAGCACTTCCGAGTGATGGATCATCTCGTCGGACTCGACATCACGCAGCATGCCCTTTTTGCGAAAAACCTGCACACTGAATTGCGCGAGCTCGATTGCAAAGCGTTTCGCACGCACCACACGGATTATCCGCCTGACACCCCCGGTGCGATCGCGCACGCCCATCCAGTAGTAGGCGTCGTCGTGAGGTGACGCAGCTGCTGCCTGGGTCACGACATTCCACCCTGACGGGGGTGCTGGATCGAATACCGGCAAGGCCCGGTGGCGTGCATCACGACCCCCTGATCCCTGATACACGTTCGGCGCTCAGGTCTTGAAGAAGACCTCGTCGACGAACTTGGTGGTGATCTCCGAATGCACGAAGCGTGCGTCGCGGATCAGCTGCTGGTGGAAGCCGATGGTCGTCTTCGGGCCTTCGATGATGTACTCGGACAGCGCCTGGTCGAGGAAGCGGATCGCCTCGCGGCGGTCATTGCCGTGGACGATGAGCTTCGCGATCATCGAATCGTAGTTCGGCGGGATGGTATAGCCGGCGTAGCAGTGGCTGTCGACGCGCACGCCCCGGCCGCTGGGCGAGACGTACATGTTGATGCGGCCCGGGCTCGGCGCGAAGCCGGCCTGCCAGTCCTCGGCATTGATGCGCACTTCGATCGCGTGGCCCTTGGGCTTGATCTGCTCCTGGGTGAAGGGCAGCTCCTCGCCGGCCGCGACCGCGATCTGCTCGCGGATCAGGTCGAGGCCGGTCACCATCTCGGTCACCGGATGCTCGACCTGGATGCGGGTGTTCATCTCCAGGAAGAAGTACGCCTTGCGGTCGAGGTCGTAGATGAACTCCACCGTCCCGGCGTTGTAGTAGCCGGCCGCCTTGGCCAGGCGCACCGCGTCCTGCTGCATGCGCTGGCGCGTATCCTCGGTGATGACCGGGCTCGGGCTCTCCTCGACCAGCTTCTGGTGCCGGCGCTGGGTCGAGCAGTCGCGTTCCCCCAGGGCCACGACGTTGCCCTTGGTATCGCCGATGATCTGGATCTCGATGTGGCGCGCGCGCTGCACGTAGGCCTCGATCAGGCACTCGGAGCTGCCGAAGGCGGCCTCCGCCTCGCGCTGCGCCTGGATCAGTCCCGAGACCAGGCTGGCGTCATTGTGCGCGATGCGCATGCCGCGCCCGCCGCCGCCATTGGTGGCCTTGATCATCACCGGGAAGCCGATCTTGTGCGCGATCGCCAGGGCCTCCTCCTGCGATTTGACCGGGCCTTCGGAGCCGGGCACGGTCGGCACGCCGGCCTGCTTGGCCAGGGTCTTGGCTTTCGATTTGTTGCCGAGCGCGTCCATGGCTGAGCTCAGGGGACCGATGAACTCGATCTTGCAGTCACGCACCACCTGTGCGAAGTGGCTGTTCTCGCTCAGGAAGCCGTAGCCGGGATGGATGGCGTCGACGTCGGCGAGCTCGGCCGCGGCGATGATGTTGTTGATGTTGAGGTAGCTCTGCTTGGCCGGCGGCGGTCCGATGCAGATCGACACATCCGCCATGCGCACGGCCAGGCTCTCGCGGTCGGCGGTGGAATGGACCACACAGGTCTCGATGCCCATGCGCCGGCAGGTCCGGATGATTCGCATGGCGATCTCGCCGCGGTTCGCGATGAGGATTCTTTTGAACATGGACGTGAGCTGCCTAGCCTCGTTGAGGGTGAGATCCGCACTGCCGCCGGCGGGATCAGCCGACCAGGAACATGACGGTGCCGTACTCGACCGGCTGCCCGTCCTTGACCAGGATCTTCTTGATGGTGCCGGAGACGCCGCTGTCGGGCTTGATCTCGTTGAAGACCTTCATGGCCTCGATCAGGCAGACCACCTTGGTCTCATCGATGGCCATGCCGACGGTGACGAAGAGGGCGGAATCCGGATTCGGCTTGAGGTAGACCGTGCCGGGGATGGGAGAGATGATCTGCTTGTAACCAGCGGTCTCGTCGACCTTCGGTTCCGCAGGCGCGGTTGCGGCGAGGAGCGGTGCTGCGGGGGCAGCAGCTGGTGCAGCGTAGGGGATGGCCGGGGCGGAAACTATGGTGGTCGTGGAGCCCTTCTTGAGTTTGACCTTCAGGTCCGGGGCCTCGATCTCGACCTCGGTGAGGTCGTTATCCTTCATCAATTTGGTGATTTCCTTGAGGATCTTGATGTCCATGTGCTGAGATAGCTCCGATCGGCGGCCCGTGCCGCATGGGAAGAATCGCACCTGAGCCATGCCCAGGAGGGCGGCCACCGTAGTCCCTGCGGAGGGTGAGTCAATCGCACCACTGGGGGCCTGGGCGCAGCACCGTCAGCACATGTCCGCCAAGCGACAAAGCCGCCGCCGGGAGGTGCGTGCCCACGGCGGCGGCCCCTCTAGCATGCCGCCATGCCCTCCAAGGTCATCCTTCCCAAGTTCGGCCAAACCGTCGAAGTCAGCGAAATCACCCAGTGGACCAAGGCGGAGGGCACGCTGATCCGCAAGGGCGACGTGCTCTGCGAGATCGCCACCGACAAGAGTTCGCTGGAGGTCGAGAGCCCATATGACGGGACGCTGCTGAAGATCATCCTGCCGATCAAGCAGTCGGCACCGGTTGGCTGCGTCATCGCCATCCTCGGTACCCCTGGCGAGGTTGTGAGCGAGGTCTTCCTGGCCGAGTGCCTGGCCAGCCTGGGCGGGGCCGGCGCCACCAGTGCCGCCTCCCCCCCGATCCCGCAGCCGCCAGCGCTGCCGAGCGCGGCCCCGACCGCCCCCGTCGCCGTGGCGCCGCCGCTGGTCGCGCGCGCCGCCAGCGCCGCCGCCGCCGCTCCCGCCGTGTCCGCGCCCACCCCGCGCCTGCTGCCGCCAGGCCCCCCCGGGCGCATCTTCGTCTCGCCACGCGCCCGCCGCCTGGCCCAGGATCGCGATGTGCCCCTGGAAGTGCTCAGTGGCAGCGGCGAGCACGGCCGCATCACCACGGTCGATGTCCAGGCCTACCTGCAGCAGGTCGGACCGGTCTCGCCGACGGCGCGCGTCGCCGCCCTGGAGCATGGCGTCGACCTGCGGGTGGTGCGCCAGGAGGGCACGGCCGGGCGCATCATGCTCGACCACCTCTCCAAGCCCGCCGCCGCGGCGCCGGCGGTCGAGCCGCTGCCTGCCCTGCAGGCGAAGAGCGAGGCGGCCTCGCCGATGCGCCGCGCCATCGCCGCAGCGATGCTCGCCTCGAACAAGGAGATCCCGGCCTTCGCGCTCGAGGCGACCGTCGAGGCGGGTGCGCTGATCGAGGCGCGCGCCGCGCAGAAGAAGCTCGGGGTCGCGGTCGGCTATGGCGACTACATCGCGCGCGCCGTGGCCCTGGCCATCCACCGCCATCCGCAGTTCGCCGCGCAGTGGCGCGACGGCACCATCGCCTACTCCGATCGCGTGCACATCGCCTTCGCCGTCTCGATCCCGGGTGGTCTGGTCACCCCGGTGGTCACCGACTGCGATCTGCGCTCGGTGGCCGAGATAGCCGCCGCCTCGGCGGTCCTGGTCGAGAAGGCGCGCACCGGGAAGCTCAAGAACGAGGAGTACTCGGGCGCGGTCTTCACGCTCTCCAACCTCGGGGGCTTCCCGATCGACCGCTTCACCGCGATCGTGCCGCCCGGCCAGAGCGGCATCCTGGCCATCGGCCGCATCCGCGACGAGGTCGTCGCCAAGGATGGCGGCATCTTCATCGCCAAGCGCCTGAGCCTGACCCTGTCGGCGGATCACCGCTACATCGATGGCGCGGACGGCGCGAAGTTCCTGACCGAGGTCAAGACCCTGCTCGAGACGCCAAGCCGCCTGTAGCGGCAAGCCGCGCGCGAGCGGGTCCTTGTCGTCTTAGCTCGTGTCCGTCTCGCAATGCCGCACTGCAAGGCCACGACATGAGCTTGCGGGCAGGAGCCCGCTGATCCGTGGTAAACTACGATCAGATGAGTAGTCCGCTCCTGGGCCGGTAGCCGCCAATCCGCAGTCGTGCGCCAGATTGGACCGAACCACCGGCGTGATCCTGCTTCATACTGTCCATGCAAGCGTGGTCCTGGAGCATCATGGTGGATGAGACGATGCAGCCGGGGCTGTCCAGCAGCGATGGTGAGCTGGTCCGCGCCACCCGCGCCGGCGACGAGCAGGCCTTCGCGCTGCTGGTGCTGCGCTACCAGCCGCTGGTCCAGAGCTATGCCCGGCATCTCATGGGCCAGGATCCGATCGCCGAGGATCTGATCCAGGAGTCGCTGATCCGCGCCTTCACTGCCTTGTCGAGCTTGGAGGATCCGCAGCGCTTCGGCGCCTGGCTGAAATCCATCGTCTGGCGGCAATGCCGCGACTGGGTGCGACGCCGCCGCTCCAGCGTGGTCGGCATCGCGGAGCACTTCGCCCTCGCCGCCACGACCGTCGACGCCGCCACGGACCCGGGTGATGACGCCTGGCTGGCCCGTCTCGAGCAGACCATCGAGGAGATGAGCGACGGCAACCGCATCGCCTTGGCGATGTATTTCGTGCTCGACGAGCCGCAGGCGCGCATCGCGGAATTCCTCGAGGTGCCGCTCGGGACGATCAAGCGCCGCATCTTCGATGGCTGCCGCGAGCTGCGCGCGGTCACATCGTCGCAGCTGCTGGATGCCCCCGAGCGGCGCCGTTTCATCGACCAGCTCACCAGCCTGCTTCGTGCCCATATCCACGATTCCAAGGACCTCCCATGAAGATCGCCTTCGTCGCCGACATCCACGGCAACCTGCCGGCCCTCGAAGCCGTTGAACGCGACATCGCGTCCTGCATGGCGGAGCAGGTCTACTGCCTGGGGGACGTGGTCGGCTATGGCGCCGAGCCGCTGGAGTGCATCGCCCACATCCGCGAGCGGGGCTGGCAGACGCTGCTGGGCAACCATGAGGCGGCGATCATCGAGCCGGCCTATGCGGAGGCGTTCAATCCCTACGCCCGCGCGGCGCTGCTCTTTAGCATGGGCGCGATCGGCAAGGAGGGCAGGGCGTGGCTGCGCACGCTCCCGCTGACCATCGAGACGGATACCTTCCAGCTGTCCCATGGCTGGTCGCATGGTGCACGCCGCTTCCAATACGTGCTCAGCGAGCAGGACGTGGGGAACATCTTCACGGAGTCGACGCGGCCGCTGGTGTTCATGGGCCATGGCCATTATCATGCGCTGTTCAGCCGTCTTGCCGGTCAGAGCGCCATCACCTACACGCGGGAGTCCGGTCAGTCCATCAGTGAAGGTGCCAACGCGGTGATCAACGTGGGTTCGGTCGGACAGCCGCGCGACAATGATCCGCACGCCTGCTGGGTGCTGTACGACGAGCGCGCCCGCACCGTGGACTTCCGCCGCGTCGCCTATGACGCTGCGGAGGCCGCCAGGCGCATCCGCGACGCCGGACTGCCGCAGAAGCTGGCCGACCGGCTGCTCGAAGGCCACTGAGACAACACCAGCTCCCTCTCCCTCTGCCTCTCCGTCTTCATCTCCATACCTCACTGGCTCAGGCGACGGCGACTGCGGAAGCGATCAGGTCAGGACCGAGCTGCCGCTCCAGGGGCTGAGCGTGCCGTTGGCGGTGCTGGGCGTTGAGCGGATCGCCGCCTCGACGGTCAGCGGCGGCATCGTCCCGGCGCCGCCGATCACCGCGCGCATGCCGCCGGGCGGGATGGGCGGCAGCGGTCCCTCGTGGGGGAAGTCGAAATGGATGATCACCGAGCCACGGCTGCCGAGGCGCTCGAGGATGTGCGCCTGCAGCATCTCCTCGACCGCGTGGCCCTGGGCGATGGTCCATTCGCCGGGCACGGTCATGTGGAAGTCGATGTGCGTGATATCGCCGCTGGAGCGCAGGCGCAGGTTATGTACGTCCATCCAGTTCGGCTGGCGGATCTCGTTGATCGCAGCGACCACCTTGCCGAGCATCGCCGCATCGACCTCGTCAAGCAGGCCCGCCACCGCATGGCGCAGCAGCTTGACCGCTGTGACGATGATGAGCACGGCGATGGCCATGGCGGTGAAGGAGTCGATCAGGACGCGCCAATGCTCGTTCTTCACCACGTACATCACCACCAGGCTGGCCACCACCCCGCTCGAGGTCCAGACATCGCTGAGCACATGCTGGCCGTCGGCGACCAGGATCGCCGAGCCGGTGCTGCGGCCGATGAACAATAGGTACAGGCCCAGCGCGAGGTTGATCAGCGCGCAGGCGACGATCAGCCACAGTCCGACCCCGATGCTCACCAGCTGGTGCTGGCCATGCACGA
>Ga0302314_10012883_pt1 | contig 14423 bp, 13 predicted proteins | sample III_Palsa_N2_3_FD_200533 | JGI IMG/M metagenome (GOLD analysis project Ga0302314, IMG submission 200533) | Peat permafrost microbial communities from Stordalen Mire near Abisko, Sweden - III_Palsa_N2_3 | ecosystem: Environmental > Terrestrial > Soil > Palsa > Peat permafrost | place: Sweden... | reverse complement strand
CCCTCCCTTCCCTTCGGGAGAGGTGTGAAAAGGTGGAGCGCAAAACACCTCTCTCGACGGGAGAGGGAGGGGCCCATTGCAAAGCAATGGGAGGGTGAGGGGTTACGCGCTCGCCGAGCGAACGCCGGCCTAAGCCCGACCCTCAACCCCCGTCACGTCTTCCCAGAACCGTTTGGCCTTGCCCAGAAACCCGGCGGTCTGGGGGTGTTGGCGGTCTTCACAGAGGCCGGCGAGTTCGCGCATCAGCTCTTTTTGGCGGGCGGTCAGGCGGGTGGGGGTTTCGACGAACAGCTCCACCACCAGATCGCCGCGTTCGCGCGAGCGCAGGGACGGCATGCCGCGGCCCTTCAAGCGCACGGTCTTGCCGGTCTGGGCGCCCTCGGGCACCTTGACGGTGAGCTTGCAATTGCCGTCGCAGTTTTCGCCGCCCATCAGGCAGGGGGCGTCGATATCGCCGCCCAAGGCCGCGATATGCATGGGCACCGGGACGCTGCAGAGCAGGTCCAGGCCGTCGCGTTCGAACAGCTCATGCGGGCGGACCGACAGGAAGATGTAGAGGTCGCCTCTGGGGCCGCCGCGCGCGCCGGCATCGCCTTCGCCGGACAGGCGAATCTTGGCGCCGTCGTCGACCCCGGCCGGCACACGCACCGAAAGCGTCCGCTCCTGGCGCACCTGGCCGTGGCCACGGCAGCTGGTGCAGGGATCCAGGATCATACGGCCGGAGCCGCCGCAGCGCGGGCAGGTGCGTTCGATGGAGAAGAAGCCCTGGCTGGCTCGCACCCGGCCGGCGCCGGCGCAGGTGGCGCAGGTGGTGGCGTTGGTCCCGGGCTTGGCGCCCGTGCCGGTGCAGGCTTCGCAGGTCATGGCCGAGGGCACGTTCAGGGTGACCTCCGCGCCAGCGTAGGCCTGCTCCAGGCTGATCTCGAGGTCGTAGCGCAGGTCCTGGCCCCGGGCGGGACCATTGGGCCGCTGCTGGCGTCCGCCGCCAAACATGTCGCCGAAGGCCTGGCCGAACACCTCGTTGAAGATGTCGTGGACGTCGTTGAAGCCAGCCTGGCCGCCCCCGCCGCCGCCATTCACACCGGCATGGCCAAAGCGGTCATAGGCGGCGCGTTTCTGCGCATCCGACAGCACCGAATAGGCTTCGTTGATTTCCTTGAACCGGCCCTCGGCCTGTTCGCACCCGCCATTACGGTCGGGGTGATGTTCCATCGCCAGCTTGCGGAAAGCCGACTTCAGCTGGGCCTCATCACAGGCGCGTTCAACGCCGAGAATTTCATAATAGTCGCGCATGGGAGATTTCTACTGGCTCCAGCGTACTGAGCTGAAGTGGGGCCTACCCCACCCCGCCGCAAGGTCTCTTGCGCGAGGTGGGGGGCTCTTCAAGCGAAGGCGGCGGCGACGTTCCCCGGTCATAGGAATAATCGCTGCATGCATCGTGCCACAATGAGCCAATGAGTCGCACCCGGTGCGGATAGGTTGGCGCATGGCGGTCACCTCTGGCCCTCCGGGTTCTTAAGGCTTCTGGCCTTCGTCGACTTCCTCGAACTCGGCGTCGACCACGCCGTCGTCGGGCTTTTCAGCGCCGCCTTCGGTTTCACCGGCCTGGGCCTTGTACATGGCCTCGCCCAGCTTCATCGACGCCTGTGACAGGGTTTGCGTCTTGGCGGCGATGTCCTCGGCGTTGTCGCCTTCGACAGCGGTCTTCAGTTCCGCCAGGGCGGTTTCGATGGCCGTCTTGTCGTCGCCGACGATCTTGTCGCCGTGCTCGGCCATGGCCTTTTCCGTGGAGTGGATCAGGCTGTCAGCGTGATTCTTGGCGTCGACCACGGCCTTGCGCTTTTCGTCCTCGGCTTTGTTGGCCTCGGCTTCCTTGACCATCTTGTCGATGTCGGCGTCCGAAAGGCCGCCGTTCGCCTGGATGCGGATCGACTGTTCCTTGTTGGTCGCCTTGTCCTTGGCGCCGACGTTGACGATGCCGTTAGCGTCGATGTCGAAGGTCACCTCGACCTGCGGCACGCCGCGCGGGGCCGGCGGGATGCCGACCAGGTCGAACTGGCCCAGCATCTTGTTGTCCGCCGCCATCGGCCGCTCGCCCTGGAACACCCGGATCGTCACGGCCGACTGGTTGTCGTCGGCGGTGGAGAAGGTCTGGCTGCGCTTGGTGGGGATGGTGGTGTTGCGTTCGATCAACGGGGTGAAGACACCGCCCAGGGTTTCGATGCCCAGGGTCAGCGGCGTCACGTCCAGCAGCAGCACGTCCTTGACGTCGCCTTGCAGCACGCCGGCCTGGATGGCCGCGCCCAGGGCCACGACTTCATCGGGGTTGACCCCCTTGTGCGGCTCGCGGCCGAAGAAGGCCTTCACCGCCTCGACCACCTTGGGCATGCGGGTCATGCCACCGACCAGGACCACTTCGTCGATGTCGGTCTTCTTCAGGCCGGCATCCTTCAGCGCCTGCTCGCAGGGGCCGATGGTGCGCATGACCAGGTCTTCCACCAGGGCTTCCAGCTTGGCGCGGGACAGCTTGATGTTCAGGTGCAGCGGGCCCGAGGCGTTCATCGAGATGAAGGGCAGGTTGACTTCGTACTGGGCGGTGGAGCTGAGCTCCTTCTTGGCCTTTTCCGCCTCTTCCTTCAGGCGTTGCAGGGCCAGCTTGTCCTTGCGCAGGTCGACGCTGGTTTCCTTCTTGAACTCGTCGGCCAGATAATCGACCACGCGAAGGTCGAAGTCCTCGCCGCCGAGGAAGGTGTCGCCATTGGTCGCCTTGACCTCGAACACGCCGTCGCCGATTTCCAGCACGGAGATGTCAAAGGTGCCGCCGCCCAGGTCGTAGACGGCGATCTTCTTGCCGTCGTTCTTGTCCAGGCCATAGGCCAGGGCCGCCGCGGTGGGTTCGTTGATGATGCGCAGGACTTCCAGGCCGGCGATCTTGCCGGCGTCCTTGGTGGCCTGACGCTGGGCGTCATTGAAATAGGCCGGGACGGTGATCACGGCCTTGGTGACCGTCTCGCCCAGGTGAGCTTCAGCGTCCTGCTTGATCTTCTGCAGGATGAAGGCCGAGATCTGCTGCGGCGAATAATCCTTGCCGTGGGCGCGCACCCAGGCGTCGCCGTTCGGGCCCTTGACGATCTCATAGGGCACCATGCCCTTGTCCTTGGCCACCACGGGGTCGTCGAACTGACGGCCGATAAGGCGCTTGATGGCGAAGAAGGTGTTGGTGGGGTTGGTCACCGCCTGGCGCTTGGCGGGCTGGCCGACGACGTTTTCGCCGTCTTCCAGAATGCCCAGGACCGAAGGGGTGGTGCGGACACCTTCGGCGTTTTCGATCACTTTCGGCGCCTTGCCGTCCATGATGGCCACGCACGAATTGGTGGTGCCCAGGTCGATGCCGATAATCTTGCTCATATGAGGCTCAAAAGCTCCTTGTTGGCGGACGGGGTTTACGACCTCATCGAGCGCCGCTTCTATCCCGCCCCCGTGGGTTTCCGGTCTCCGATGGACCGCCTAAGACGGCCCGGCTGAAGGGCGCCGGTATCGAAGAGCCGATCACGACGCGTTGACGCCGATATGGGCGCCCTGGAGCCCGCCGCAAGGGGTGTGCGGGACGCGCAGTGCTCCCCCGGGGTCGAGCGTCCTTAAGCAGGTCGGCCTATATAGGAAAATGATGGAGATCAACGGCTTTCAGCTTTTCCCCACAGCCCTGGCCCCAGACGCACAGGCGGGACTGGTCCAGGCGGTGATGGCGGCCGCCGGGACGGCGCCATTCTATCGGCCTCTGACGCCCGGCGGAAAGGCCATGTCGGTGCTGCAGACCAGCTTCGGTCCCTTGGGCTGGATTACCGATCGGGGCGGCTATCGCTATGAGGCGCTGCACCCCCAGACAGGCTTGCCCTGGCCGGCCATGCCACAGGTTTTGCTGGAGATCTGGCGCCGATACGCCCCGGAGGCCCCGGCGCCGGACTCCTGCCTGATCAACCTCTATCGCGGCAAGGCGAAGATGGGGCTGCACCAGGACGCGGATGAGTTGGATTTCTCCGCGCCGGTCCTGTCGGTCTCCCTGGGCGACACCGCCGTCTTCCGCCTGGGCGGCGCGGCGCGGTCCGATCCGACCCGGACCCTGCGGCTCTCGTCCGGGGACGTCTGCCTGCTCGCCGGCCCCTCGCGGCATTTCTATCATGGCGTCGACCGCATCCTGGCCGGCTCATCGCGCCTGATCCCCGGTGGCGGACGGGTCAATCTGACGATGAGACGAGCGAACGTTTGAGGCGGCGAGCGTCTTTGACTCCCCCGCGTGTCCAGCGGCAAACTGTCGCAAACGCTGGAGGAGCCGCGCCCATGTTCAATCTCAAACGCCCCGACGGACCGGAGCCCGAAGACTTCCACCTGTCCCGGCGCGGCGCGCTGGCGGGGGCCTTCTTCGCCGGCTATGCGGTGGCGGCCTTCTCTGCTGACGCCGACCCGATCCATACCGACGAGGCCGGGCTGATCACCGCCAAGGTCGACCTGTCTTCCGGCATTCCGGCCTATGTCGCCCGCCCCGCCGGCCCCGGCCGCCATCCCGCCGTCCTGGTGGTGTCGGAGATTTTCGGCGTCCACGAATATATCCGCGACGTCTGCCGCCGGTTCGCCAAGCTGGGCTATGTGGCCATCGCCCCGGCCTTCTTCGTCCGTGTGGGCGATCCCGCGCCGATGCCGATGAGCCAGATGGGCGACATCATGAAGATCGTCAGCGCCGCCGCCGACCCGCAGATCATCCGCGACGTCGACGCGGCGGTGACCTGGCTCAAGGCCCAGCGCTTCGTCGACAAGGCTCGCATGGCCGTGACCGGCTTCTGCTGGGGCGGTCGGGTGACCTGGCTGGCCTGCGAGGAGTTCCCCGACTTCAAGGCCGGCGCCGCCTGGTACGGCCAGCTGGAGCCGGTGGAGGGGCGTCCCGCCGACGAGTCCAGGCTCTATCCGGTCAAGCTCGCCGCCCAGCTAAAGGCCCCCGTGCTGGGCCTCTATGCCGGCCAGGATCCGCTTTCGAAGGGGATCCCCGACATGAAGGCGGCGCTGGCGGCGGCCGGCAAGACCGGCAGCGACTTCATCGTCTATCCGGACGCCAGCCACGGCTTCCACGCCGACTACCGCCCCAGCTACAACGAAGCCGACGCCAAGGATGGCTGGACCCATCTGCTGGCGTTTTTCGCCGCCAATGGCGTCGGGCCAGGCACGACCGCCAGCCACCGCTCGGCCGGGCTTCGAACCCATCCCGCAGTAGCCGCCAAGGGATAGGGGACCCTACCCCGGCGCCGGTCCGACATACCGCGCCCTCGGCCTTATCAGCTGGCCCGTGCGCATCTGTTCCAGGGCGTGGGCCAGCCAGCCCGCGCAGCGGCCCATGGCGAACATCAGGAAGGCCGCGTCGTCGGACAAATCCAGGCGCGAAACCAGGGCGGTGAGGGCGAAGTCGACATTGGCCCTGGCGCCGGTCAGCCGCTCGGCCGCCTCGTGCACCTCGGCAAAAATCGGGCCGGGGGTGAAGGCCTCCAGCAGCGCCTGCGACCGCGGATCGCCCCGCGGATAGAGGGGATGGCCGAAGCCGGGCACCGGCAGGCCCTGGGCCAGCCTGGCCCGCACCGCCGCCTCGGCGCCGACCCGCTCGGCCTCGGCGATGAAGGCCTGGACCCGGGGCGCGATGCCGCCGTGGAGCGGGCCTGACAGGGCCGCCAGCCCCGCCAAAGCCGACGCCGCCAACGAGGCGCCCGTCGAGGCCGCCACGCGGGCCGCGAAGGTCGAGGCGTTGAGCTCGTGGTCGGCCAGCAGCACCAGAACCCGGCGGATCAGCTCGCCCCCCTCCTCGTCACAACGCCAGGCCCGCGCGAGGCGCGCGTGGATGGGGCCTTCCAGCGCCTGCCCCGCCCCCGCCTTCCCTGCCAGGGCGTCGGCGAAGGCGTCCAGCAGGCCGGCGGCCTCCGCAGCCAGGGCCAGGCTGGCCCGGCCCCGCGCCGGCGCATCGGTCGCCGCGCGGCTGGCCAGCAGGGCGAAGGCGCGGGCGCGGGCCGTGGGGGCGTCCGGAACGATCCCCGGCGTCCTGTCCTTGAAAGCCACCCCGTCCCCGCCGCGGAGCAGCCGCGCCACCTGCTCGAGGGTCTCGGTGCGGGCCAGTTCGGTGGCGTCGCGGCCGCGATAGTAGAGCCGGCCATCGACCACGGTGGTTATGGCCGAGGCCAGCACCGGCTCGCCCCAGGCGATGGCGTCCTGGGCCACCAGTTCCGGCTTGCGACTGCGGGTCTTGCGGGTCTGCAGCCTAGCCACGTCGTCGGCCAGGTAGAGGCTCTTACGCGGGTCCTCGCCATCCGACCGCGCCTCGATCCGCCCCCGGCTGACATAGGCGTAGAGGGTCTGGGCGCGCACGCCGAGCCGCGCCTGCGCCTCGGCGGCGGTGATCCATTGGGTCATTGGTCACACATTGATTCAGTTGATCAAGATTGACGATCCATCCATTCAACATCACATCGCCCTCCGCGACAAGGTGTCGGGATGAGGAGAACGACCATGATCGATGGTCTGGATGGGTTGGAAAGTATTGTGGCCGCCGAGACGGTGCTGTCGGAAGTCGACGGCGCGGCCGGGCGGCTGGTGATCCGCGGCTGTTCACTGGATCAGCTATCGGGACGGGCGTCCTATGAGGACGTGGTCCACCTGCTGTTCGACGGCTTCTTCGAGGAACTGCGCGAGGCCGGTGATCTCGCCGCGGCGCTGGGCCGCGCCCGTGCCGAGGTGTTCGCCGAGGTCCAGGCCCTGGACAGCCGGCTGCTGGGTCTGGGAACTACCGAGGCGGTGCGGGCGCTGATGGCGCGCTTGCCGGACGGCGATGATCTCGCCACCGCGCTCAAGCTGGTGGCGGCGCCGGCGGTGTTCACCCCGGCGGTGAGCCGGGCGCGGCAGGGCCTGGCGCCCATCGCGCCAGACGCCGCCTTGGGCCACGCCCGCGACATGCTGCGGATGATCAAGGGCCGCAACCCCTCCGACGCGGAGGCCGCTGGCCTGGACGCCTATCTGGTCACGGTCAGCGACCATGGCCTCAATGCCTCGACCTTCGCGGCCCGGGTGGTGGCGTCCACTCGCGCCGGTCTGACCTCAGCGGCCCTGGCCGGGATCAGCGCCCTGAAGGGTCCGCTGCACGGCGGCGCGCCGGGGCCGATCATCGAGATGCTGGACGAGATCGGCGCCCCGCAAAACGCCCAGGCCTGGCTGGAGGCGGCGCTGGATCGCGGCGACCGGCTGATGGGCTTTGGCCACCGGGTCTATCGTGTCCGCGACCCCCGCGCCGACGCCCTGAAGCGGGCGGTGAGCCGGCTGGTCAACGACGGTTCAAACAGCACGCCGGGCCGGCTGGAATTCGCCGAGGCCGTTGAAGCGGCGGCGCTGGCGGTGCTGAAGGCCCGCAAGCCGAACCGGTCGCTGCAGACCAACGTCGAACTCTATACCGCGCTGCTGCTGGAAGCCCTGGCCTTCCCGCCGGACGCCTTCACCTGCGTCTTCGCCACGGGGCGGATCAGCGGATGGCTCGCCCACGCCAAGGAGCAGCAGGCCGGCGGCCGGCTGATCCGGCCGCAGTCCCGCTATGTGGGGCCGGTTCCGAGGGTGGCGGCTTAGGGTACTTGCGTGCTTCGACACGCACCCTACAGGCGCGGCTCAGCATGACGGGAAATTTAGGGCTTCACAAAAGCACGTCATCCTGAGCCGCCGCGCAGCGGCGTATCGAAGGACGCGCTCACCCCGCCGTTAGCGCCTCCGCCTCATCGCGGCTGGAGAAGACGTTGTCCACCAGGCCCCAGGCCTTGGCTTCCTCGGCGGTCATGAAGTAGTCGCGGTCGAGGGTGTGCTCGACCTCCTCGATCGTGCGGCCGCAGTGTTTGGCGTAGAGCTGGTTCATCCGCCGCTTGGTTTTGACGATGTCCTCGGCGTGTCGCTCGATGTCCGACACCTTGCCCTGAAAGCCGCCCGAGGGCTGGTGCAGCATGATGGAGGCATTAGCCAAGCAGCTCCTGAGGCCTGGCTCGCCGGCCATCAGCAGGAAGGATCCCATGGAGGCGGCCATGCCCATGCACAGGGTCGAGACCGGGCTCTTGATGTACTGCATGGTGTCGTAGATGGCGAAACCCGATGTCACCACCCCGCCGGGGGAGTTGATATACATGTCGATCTGCTTCTTGGGGTTCTCCGCCTCCAGGAACAGCAGTTGGGCGCAGATCAGCGCCGAGACCCCGTCGTCGATAGGCCCGTTCAGGAACACCACACGCTCACGCAACAGCCGCGAGAAGATGTCGAAGGATCGCTCGCCCCGGCTGGATTGCTCCACCACCATGGGCACAAGGTTCATCAGGCTGCCCATTTGGCGCTCCATTGCATGAGGGTGTTGTCGTTGACCGCGCCGAGCAGGGAGCCCGCGCCGGCGGCCTTGAAGCCGGAATGGACCAGCCGCAGATGCGAGCCGCCCAGAGGGGTCGGCGTAACTTCGAAGGTAACGGTGGAGTCCACCAGCGCGCCCTTCTCGTCGGACTCGCGCCAACGGTAGGACAGCTTCCGCTCCGGTTCGGCCTCCAGCACTTCGCAATCCACCGCCTTGTCGGGCGCCGCCTCGACCGTGAAGCCGTGGCCGACATTCGGGGCGATGTCGTTGGGGCCGAGCCAGGCGGCCACCAGATGCGGCTGGGTCAGGGCGCGCCAGACCTTTTCCGGGGCATCGTCCAGGTCGTAGTCGAGGATGATGTCCTCTGAACGCGTGTCAGGCGCATCGGCGATGTCGCTCATTGGTCCATGCCTTTCAGAACATCTTTCAGCCGCTCGATCCGGTCGGGCCAGAAGGCGCGGTATTTGTCGATCCAGTCCACCAGAGGCGCCAGGGCCGCCGGCTCGGCCTTGTAGAAGGCGAACCTGCCCGCCCGCCGCTCCGACACCAGGCCCACACCCCGCAGGGCGGCCAGGTGCTGGGAGATGGCGGGCTGGGAGACGGAAAAGCCCGTGGTCAGGTCGGACACTGTCATTTCCCGGCTCATCAACTGCTCGAACACCGCCCGCCGGGTAGGGTCGGCGAGGGCGCGGAAAACGCCGGTGTGGTCGAACGACTCGGGGGTCATGGCAATCATATAAGCGCGCGCTTATCTGATTGGCAAGCCCATCGATCAATATTCGACGGCGCATCCGTAGGGCAGGGTTTCCGGCGTCTCCACCGGCTTGCCGGCGCGCAGGTCGGCGATGGCGGCGCCGACATAGCTGGGCCCGCCAGGCAGTTCCGCCGCCGGATTGTCGTCGACAGCGCCTTCATAGGCCAGCCGGCCGTCGCGGCCGACGACAAAGAGGTGGGGGGTGGTCTTGGCGCCGTATTCGCGGCCGATGTGGCCATCGGCGTCGGAAAGGAAGGCCGCCACATGCATGCCGGTGCTGGCGATCCGCGCCCTCATCCCCGCCGGGGTCAGATAGCCGGGCCGGCCGGGGGCGGCGGTGTCGATGGCGATCCAGACCGCGCCCTCGGCGCCCGCGCGCTTCTGCAACGCCTGCATGGCGCCGTCCTGATACTTCATGCCGGTGTAGGGACAGGCCGGGCTGGTCCACTCCAGCACGACGATCTTGCCGACGTAGTCGCTGAGATGATGGATGCGGCCATCCGCCCCCGGCGCCGCGAAGTCAGGCGCCTTAGCGCCGGGGTCGATGTGGCTGAGCAGGTTGTCGGCAAGGGTCTGCGGCGCGACGACAAGGCCGACCGCAAAAGCAAAGGCGGCCAAGACGCGTCCGTGTTGGATACGCATCCTGGCCGCCCGCTTCAGGCTTTAGTGGGTCGCGGTCGTGCTCGCCGACGCGACCTTCTCAGGCTTGGCAGGTGTGGCGGCCGCGGACGTGGGCTTAGCGTCGGTCGACTTCGGTGAGCTAGGATCCTCCGGCGTAGCCGAACCGGACGCATGGTGTCGGTGACCCATCATGGACTGGACCGTGGCCCACTCATCGGGGCTGATATAGCCCTGCTTCTTGAAGTCGATCTGGTCGAAGTGGGCCAGAATGTTCGATCCGACCGGGCCGGTCAGCTCGTCCTTGGTGATCTTGTTGTCGATCCGCTGGTCGAGCATACCGAACAGCCGGCTGCCGTTGAGCGCCTCGTCAAAACTGTTCGGCGCGGCCGAGGTCTCGCCGACCCAGCGATAGCGCAGGGCGGTGTAGAGCATCTCGTCCATCGACTGGTCGCCCCACGGCACGGTCCGGTTCGGGTTCGGGTTGGCCGGGTTCCGGATCGAGTTGTCGTAGGTGTAGATGGCGATCAGCTTGGAGCCGGCCGGGATCTTGATCGGCTGGGCGAAGTTGTAGTCGCGCTGCCAGTTGAAGTCGTAGTTCGGCAAAACCAGCAGCAGCTTCTTGGCGCCGTCCGGGGTCTGCAGCCACAGCTGGGACGAGGCCCCGCGGTAGTGGGCGTGCGGGAAGGCGGAGTAGAGCAGCGCGTCCTTCGGGAAGGTGATGTAGGCCTTCTGCTCCCAGGCGCCCTGGTTCGGCGGGATCGAGATGTTCGGGTTGGCGATGACCGACCCGTGCATGATCAGGTCCGGCTTCTTGTTGTAGAAGTAGAGCCCGATCTTGGAGTGCTCGGTCACTTCCTTGCCGAACGGCGTGTAGTGGTTCTGGAAGCCGATCGCGCCGCCGGGGGGGACAAAGGCCCCAGTGTCGGCGGGCATGACTTCCGATTCCGCGCCCACGGCGTAACCGCCGACAGACACGCCCCACTTGTCCTCGAACGCGGGCTGGCCCGCCGCCGGGACGTCGGCCATGTAGCCGGTGAGGATATGGTGGACCACCTGGCGGTTCTCGACCTTGATGGTCGAGGCGCGCAGCCACTTGCCTTCGGTCTCGGGGTTTTTCACCCAGGGGTGCTGATAGTCGACGATGCCCGTCGCCGCGACCTTATAGGCCGGGACATCGAGGATCACGTCCGGCTTGCCAAGGGGCCAGTCGGAGGCGACGAAGGTCTTGGCCGCCAGCGGATCCTTGCCCTCGCCGCGCGGGGCGCCGGCTTCGACCCAGTGGACCAGGGTCTTGATCTGGTCGCCGGACAGGCTCTTGTCGTCCAGGAAGTGGCCGACGGTGGGGTCGGCGCGCCACGGCGGCATTCGCTGGGTGCGCAGCACTTCGCGGATCATCGGCGAATAGGCCTTGATCTTCTCGTAGCTGGTCAGCGGCATCGGCCCGATGCCGTTCTGCTCGTGGCAGGCGACGCACTTGTCGCGAACGATCGGCGCGATGTCCTTGACGTAGGATATCTTGGAGTAGGCGATCTTGTTGCGGTGGGGGAAGTCGATCAGGCAGCCGACCGCGTCCTCGCGGGCATCCGCCACCGGCTTGCCGGCCAGGGTCGCGTCCAACGCGTCCTTGGCCCAGGTGTGATCGGCCTTGGCCTTCTGGCGCTCATAGGTGACCCGATCGTCGATCGGCCCGCGATAGACGATCTTCCAGGTCTTGGGATCGATGACGATCGCCTCGGCCGTGCGGGTCACGCCCAGCTGCTCGCCAACCAGCTGGTTGGAGTCCATCAGGATCGGCAGATCATAGCCGAAGCTCTTGGCCTCGGCCTGGATGTCGGCGTGGTTGTCGGTCGGGGTGGAGTTTAGCATCATGAACTCGACGCCCTGGCCGGCGTATTGTTTCTGCAGTTCCTTCACCGAGGCGGCGGTGTTGCGGATCACCGGGCAGCCATTCTGCTGGGTGATCAGCACGATGGCCTTGGCGTCCTTCATCCGACGCAGCTCGATGGAGTGGTAATCGGCCGTGGTCAGGCGGAAATCGTCCACCTTGATCGGCGAGGCGACTTCAGCGTCGCTCGCGTGGGCCGGGGTGGGGCTCATGAGCTTGACGCCCGCGGCGCCCAGTCCCAAGGCCGCGGCGCAAACCGCCGCAATCGCCAAAGTCCGTGTCGCCAAAATTCGTGTCGTCTTCATTGCCAACCCTCCCCAGGGTTTCGTTCATTGTTTTCGGGCGCGCGGAATCCGGCGCTGAGCGTGCGTCTACCACAATGACGCTGCCGTCATATTTCAACAAGTGAACACTGCTTAATTTTTGCGCCGACTTGTCTGACCGAAACCTTAAGCGGGCTCGACAACAGGTTTAGACGCCAAGGCGCGAAGGACGCGAAGACGCGTATGCCCGCATGCCAATCAGCGGGGACGAGCCCCGCGCGCGATGACCGCTACGCGCGCCTTGGCGTCCGAACAGATCACCCCGGCTGCTTGACCGTCCGCAGATACGGCTTGTGCTCGGTCCAGCCGTTCGGGAACAGCTCTTTGGCCGCCTCATTGGTCACCGATGGGACGATGATCACGTCCTCGCCGTGCTTCCAGTTCACCGGCGTCGCCACCTTGAACTTGTCTGTGAGTTGCAGGCTGTCGACGGTGCGCAGGATCTCATCGAAGTTGCGGCCAGTGGAGGCCGGATAGGTCAGGGTCAGGCGCAGCTTCTTGTTCGGGTCGATCACGAACACCGAGCGGACGGTCATGGTGTCCGAGGCGTTGGGGTGGATCATGCCGTAGAGGTCGGCGACCTTCTTGTCGTGGTCGGCGATCAGCGGGAAATTCAGCTTGGCGCCTTGCGTCTCCTCGATATCGGCGGCCCAGCGGCCATGGCTGTCGCTGGCGTCCACTGACAGGCCCAGCGGCTTGACGCCCCGCTTGTCGAATTCCGGCTTCAGCTTGGCCACGGCGCCCAACTCGGTTGTGCAGACTGGGGTGAAGTCCTTGGGGTGGGAAAACAGGATCACCCAGGACGAGCCGGCCCAGTCATAGAAGTGCAGCGGCCCTTCGGTGGAATCCTGGGTGAAGTCGGGAACGACGTCGCCGAGTTGTAGCGCCATGGTCTTGATCCTCGCGAAAATACGGTTGGAATTGATCTTATCGGGCTGGGGCAGAAGGTAGTATGTCGGCGGACGCCATCACACCCCCTTCCCTCTCCTGGGCCTTAGAGAAAACCTCAATGCTGTTGCACCTTTCCACCTGGGCCGAGATCGAAGAACGGCTGAAGACCAATCGCAGCATCGTCATTCCCATCGGCTCCAACGAGCAGCATGGCCCCACCGGCCTGCTCGGCACCGACTGGCTCTGTCCGGAGATTATCGCCCACGAAGCCAGCAAACAGGGCAAGGACCTGCTGGTCGGCCCGACCTTCAACATCGGCATGGCCCAGCATCACCTGGGCTTTCCGGGCACCATCTCGCTGCGGCCCTCCACCTTCATCGCCGCCATCGGCGACTGGACCCGTTCGTTGGCGCTACACGGGTTCGATCGGATCCTTTTTCTCAACGGCCACGGCGGCAACGTCGCCAGCATCGAGGCGGCCTTTTCCGAGATCTACGCCGAGGTCAGCTTCGCCAAACGGCCCGCCGGATTTGCCCTGAAGCTGAAGAACTGGTGGGACCTGCCCGGCGTGACCAAGCTCGCTTACAGCCAGTTTCCCACCGGCCACGGCAGCCACGCCACCCCGTCGGAGATCGCCGTGACCCAGTGGGCCTATCCGGACTCCATCAAGACCGCCAACTATGCGCCGCAGATCGCCGGCTCCGGCCCGATCCGCGAGGCGCAGGACTTCCGCGCCCGCCACCCCGATGGCCGCATGGGCTCCGACCCGCTGCTGGCCACCCCGGAGAAGGGCGGCGAGCTGGTCGCCCTGTCGGTGAAGGGCCTGGTGGACGAGCTTGCCGCCTTCAGCGCCGAGCCGCGCCTGGCCTAGGATTTCGAGCCTTCAGAAAAAGAATTTTTGGCGGGGTTGATCGGCGGAGACGCCTCGCATAGTGTCCGCCGCCTCGTGAGGGGGCCCTTAAAGGCCCTTTCCCGCGAACCCGAAGACCTCGGGGCTATAGCTCAGCTGGTAGAGCGCTTGAATGGCATTCAAGAGGTCAGCGGTTCGACTCCGCTTAGCTCCACCAATGGAGGCCCGCAGGTAAACCCTGCGGGCCTTCGCCTTTTAGGATCACCAGTGGGTGGCGCGCGTTGGCTATATGTTGGGCGCAAACTATTCAGCTCCGGATTGCGCCCGGGCAGTTGGCATTGAATACCGAGCAGTCCAGTTCATTCGGTGCGCCTGCGCCCGACTTTTTCCAGGGCGGCGGGACGATGGGCGCGCATATGCGCGCTTTCGATTGGTCCGCCACGGCCTTAGGTCGCCCCGCCGGCTGGCCGCAGCCGCTGCGGACTGCGATCCGGCTGATCCTGAACACCGGCCATCCGATGTATGTCTGGTGGGGTGCGGACCTGCTCTGTTTCTACAACGACGCCTACAGCCAGTCGATCGGTCCGGAACGCCATCCAGGTTCGCTGGGGCGGCCGGGCCGGCAGATGTGGGAGGGTTATTGGTCCCCAGATCGACCAGGTCATGGCGGGCGGCGGCGCCACTTGGCAGGAAGACGC
>Ga0302314_10012882_pt1 | contig 14424 bp, 12 predicted proteins | sample III_Palsa_N2_3_FD_200533 | JGI IMG/M metagenome (GOLD analysis project Ga0302314, IMG submission 200533) | Peat permafrost microbial communities from Stordalen Mire near Abisko, Sweden - III_Palsa_N2_3 | ecosystem: Environmental > Terrestrial > Soil > Palsa > Peat permafrost | place: Sweden... | reverse complement strand
CCCGTAGAGCAGGTAGAGCTCGCTGATCGGGGTGCCGCCGAGGCCGTTGATCATCAGCGCGACGTCGTCGCCGGAGTTGAACGGCAGGTCGGTCACGACCGCCTCGAGCAGCTCGTCGACGATCGCGTTGGCGCTGGCCAGCTTCTCCCGGCTGCGGCCGGGCTCGCCGTGGATGCCGACGCCCATCTCCATCTCGTCGTCGCCCAGCTCGAACAGCGGCGATCCCTTGGCGGGCGGGGTGCACGAGGTCAGCGCCATGCCCATCGTCCGGGTGACGGAGTTGACCTTGTTCCCGATCCGCAGCAGCTCTTCCAGGTCGGCGCCCTGCTCGGAGGCGGCGCCGACGGCCTTGATGACGAAGAAGTTGCCAGCCACGCCGCGCCGCCCGACCGTCCAGGTCGAGTCCTTCACCGCCACGTCGTCGTTGACGAGCAGCGTGCCCACGGTGATGCCGTCGGCCTCGGCCAGCTCGGTGCCCATCTCGAACGCCATCCGGTCGCCGGTGTAGTTGTTGATGATGTGCAGCACGCCCATCGGCGAGTTGAGCAGCTTGGTCGTCTCGTACACGTAGTCCATCGGCGGCGCGGCGAAGACGTCGCCCGGGCAGGCGGCGTCGAGCATTCCCTTGCCGACGGCCATCACGTGCGCGGGCTCATGGCCCGAGCCCGATCCCTGGATGATCGAGACCTTGTTGTCGTGCGGCGCGTCCGCCCGCATGATGAGGTTGTACTCCGGGATGTACTTGAGCGTGTCCGGGTTGGCGAGCGCGATGCCCTGGAGCATCTCGGGCACGAAATTCCTGGGATCGTTGACGAACTTCTTCACGACAGGGCCTCCATTGGTTGTCGTCGGTCACGGTCTCGGTTGGTCGTTTCAGGGGGACGCCGGGCGCTTCGCCCATTCCTCGGCGAGCGCCTCGAACATGACCGCGACGGCGACGGCGCCGGCGTCGAGGGTGCCGATGCTGCGCTCGCCGGTGTACGAGGCGCGGCCGCGCTTGGCGATCATCTCGGTGGTGGCCTCCGCCCGGTCGCGCGCGGTGACCGCCGCCGCCCGCAGCACCTGCGCCGCCGGGTGCCCCGCCTTGATCTCCTGCTCGAGGACGTCCACGGCCGGCTCGAGCGCGTCGAGCAGGGTCTTGTCGCCGAGGTCGGACTTGCCGCGCGCCTTGATCCCGGCGATCGACGCCCGCAGCATCGCGATGATGTGCTCGCCGTCGAGCGTGGTCACGGTGCCGGCGGTGGAGCCCGCGCGCAGGAACGCGGTGCCCCAGATCGGGCCCGAGGTGCCGCCGATGCGGCTGGTGATCACGATCGCGACCTTCTTGAGGAAGGTGCCGATGTCGGTCCGGTCGAAGCCGTCCCAGCCCTCGAGGACCAGCTCGAAGCCGCGGGCCATCGAGTAGCCGAAGTCGCCGTCGCCGACGACCGCGTCGAGGTCGCCGAAGTACTTCTCGTTCGCCACCGCGGTGGCGGCGATCGTGTGCACGACCGCCTCCACGTCCGCGAGATCCGCGTCGGACATGCTCGTTCCCTCCGTACCCTCCGCGCCGGCCAGCAGCCCGGCTAGGTCCGCCAGCGTGATCTGGTCCCCCGGCGGCGGCGCCGGGCTGTGGTTGGCGATGAGCACCGTCGGCTCCCCGCCGTTGCCGGGATCGCCCAGCGACGAGACGACCATCGCCGCCTCGCTGAAGTCCTCGCCGGCGGTGATCTCGTTGACGGTGACCAGGCAGGTCAGCCCGGCCCCGACCGCCGCCAGCAGCCCGTTGCGTGAGTCCTCGACGACGACCGCGCGATCGGCCGGCACCTCGAGGGTGCGGGTGGCGAGCAGGTAGATGTCCGGGGCCGGCTTCTTGGCCGGGACCACGTCGCCCGCGAACACGGTGACCTGCCGGGCGGTCTCGGCGCCGACGGCCCGCGCGAGCGTCGCCCGGACCGACGGCGCGGCCGACGTCGAGGCGACGGCCACCAGCCAGCCGGCCGCCAGCGCCTCTTCGACCAGCCGGGCCACTCCCGGCCGGGGCGGGACCGCGCCCCGCGCCACCAGGTCGAGGTAGATCTCGGTCTTGCGGCGGTGCCAGGCGGCGACCGCGGCCCGCTGTCCGTCGGGGTCGGCCGGCAGCCCGGCCGCGGCGACGAACTCGGGGGTGAGCAGGCTGGCCAGCCGCTCCTTGCCGCCGCCGATGAGGACCTTCTGCTTGTAGTCGTCGACCGACCACCGGACCGGCAGCCCGAACTCCTCGAAGGTCTGGTTGAACGCGACCAGGTGGCCGTGCAGCTCGGTGTCGGCGAGCACTCCGTCGCAGTCGAGGATGAGCGCTGACGTCACCATCGCGGGGTCACCAGGCCCGGCCGACGCTGCCGAACCGGCGCATGTGCTCGGCCGCCATCTGCATCACGTCGGCCCGGACGGCCGCGAACAGCGACGGCGGGTCCCAGCGGCCGCGCTCCCGCGCTCCCTCGAGGAACGCGAGGTTGGACTTCATGTAGACGATCTTCAGCGCGGTGGAGATGTTGACCTTGGCGCAGCCCCGGGCGATCAGGTCGGTGAACTGGGCGTCCGTCATCCCGGTGCCGCCGTGCAGCGCGATCGGGATCGGCTCGGCCGCGACGATGTCGGACACCCGCTGCGCGTCGAGCTTCGGCTCCGACCGGTACACGCCATGGGCGTTGCCGATCGCGGGCGCGAACACGTCGATCCCGGTCGTGCGGATGAAGTCGAGCGCGACCGGCAGCGACTCGCGGTCCGCCTCTTCGTCGGAGCCGATGCCGTCCTCGACGCCGGTGATCGCCTCGATCTCGCCCTCGACGCTCGCGCCGACCGTCCGCGCCTCGGCCACGATGTCGACGGTCAGCCGCTGGTTCTCCGCCACCGGCAGCCGCGAGCCGTCGAACAGGACCGAGTTCCAGCCCTTGCGCAGGCAGTCGCTGATGAAGGCGCGGTCCGGGCAGTGGTCGAGGTGCAGGGCGACCGGGACCTCGATGCCCGCCGTCATCGCCTGCCACAGGGCGAACAGCACGTCGAGGCCGATGGACCGCACCGTCTTGACCGAGGTCTGGATGATGACCGGCGCGCGCTGCTCCACCGCCGCCGCCAGCACCGCCTCCATGGTCAGGTCGTTGACCACGTTGATGGCGGCGACGCCATAACGCTCGGCGAACGCCCGGTCGACGATCTCCTTCAGTGGCACGACAGGCACGCGCTGACACTCCTCGTATCCGGGTAACGATTTCGAACCTAGGCGGACCCCCGACCGCGCGAATCAGTGGAAACCCCCGCTTTCGGCTGAGGGCTTCCCCTACCGTGGCGACGCCGCCCCCGGTAGCGTCCCTACCTCACGCCTCGTACCCGGTTCGCCTGGGCGGCAAGCTCGGTGCGGTTCCTGGCGCCGGTCTTGCGGAGCACCGCGCCGGCGTGCTTCTCGACCGTCTTGACCGACAGGACCAGCCGCTCGGCGATGATCTTGTCCGGCAGCCCCAGCTCCATCAGACCGCGCACCTGGCGCTCCCGCCGGGTGAGCGGCTCCTGCCCGGCCTCGCGCAGCCCGCGGTGCAGCCGGTCGAGCACCTGGCCCGACAGCACCGCCTGGCCGCGCCCGGCCGCGACGACCGCCCGGGCGAGCTCGGGGCCGTCCGCCCCGAGGTCCACGCAGCCGCGGGCGCCCGCCCTGATGGCGGCGGCGACCAGCGCGTCGTCGCCCGCCTCGCACAGCCCGACCACGGCCAGGCCGGGGAAGGCCGCCAGCAGCATGGCCGCCACCGCGGGCAGTCCGAGGTCGGCCAGCACGACGTCCGGGTCAAGCTCCCGGCAGGCGGCCAGCGCGTCCTCGGTCGAGGCGGCCTCGCCGACCACGTCGAACCCGGGCTCACCGACCGACAGCAGCCGGGCCACCCCGGCCCGCAGCAGCGGCCTGCCCGCGGCGACGAGGACCCGCAGCCGGGACCCGCGCCGGGCCTGCCCGGGCCGTCTGAGCTCGGCCGCGCGCCGGGCGGTCTCGGCCAGGTCCGCCTCGGCCGCGTCAAGGTGCAGCCTGATCGACAGCAGCCGCCGCCCGAGGCTGTCCTGGACCTCGCCGAGCAGCCGGTCGCGCTCGCTCGCGGTCGCCTCGGCCCGCGCCCGCTCCTCGGCCGCCTCGTGCATCCGGGCGGTCGCCAGCGCGATCGCCGCGTGCCGAGCGAACAGCTCGAGCAGCTCGGCGTCCTCGGGGCCGAACAGCCGGCGTTCGTCGCGGCTGAACACGACGCAGGCGCCGATGACCTGGCCCCGCCACTCCAGCGGCACGCCGATGACCCCGCGCAGGGTGGCGCGGTCCTCGGCCGCGACGTGGCCGCCTTGCACCTGGTCGTACCGGTCGAACCAGACCGGCGCGCGGCGGGCCACCACCACGCCGGTCATCCCCTCGCTGAGCGGGAAGACCTGACCCGACTGGCAGGCGACCCCGATGTCGGCTTCCTTGCGGTAGGTGCCGGCCACCTCGTCGACGCTGCAGATCGAGCCCGCGGTGCAGCCGAGCAGCTCCGTGCAGCGCAGCAGGATCCGCTGCAGCAGCGGGCGGAGCGAGAACTCGCCCGCCAGGTCCTCGGCCACGGCGATCAGCCCGGCCGCCCGGGCGGCGGCGTCGGTCGGCAGCGCGGCGAGGTCATGGCCACGCCCGCGGGCGACGATCCGGCGGTCGGCCGACACTGCGCCCCTTCCGCATCTGCGACAACGCTGTCGCCGCCGCGCGGCCTGCGCAGCGGTCAGTTCCGAGCATCGCCCCGTCCGCACCGCGTCGTCAAGGCGGCGGGAACGCCGCTGGGAGGTGGCGGCCAGGCGGGGAGGTGGCGGGTGAAGCGGGGCGGTGGGGTGGCGGGGGCATGGGATGCAAAGCGCCCCGGGGCCAGAGGAGTCTGGCGCCCGAGGCGCTGCTGTCTTGCCTGGCGGTCGGCCGGGTCAGTGCTCCTCGTGGGAGTCGTCGTCGCCGGCGCCGATCGCGGCGTGCTCGCCGCCCTCGATCGCCTCGTGGCCGTTCGGGCCGTGGCCGTTGCCATGCCCGTTGGTGGGCTCGACGGTCTCGGTGAAGGCCTGGTTGGCGTACGCCCTCGCCCAGCCGAGCGGGCCGCGGGCGGCCGGAGCCGGAATCCCGTTCTCGTCCGCCTCGACCGGTGTCGGCAGCGCCTTGTAGACGTGCTTGGAGTCGACGAGCGCGCGCTCCTCCTCGGTCAGCGGACGCTCCTCCTCGACGAACTCGCCGTTCGGCAGCTGGTGGATGATGCCGATCTCGACCCCGTGGGTGAGGAGGCCGGCGTCCTTCCGCTGCAGCCCGAGACATATTCGTTTCGTGATGTAGTAACCGCCGATGGGCAGTATGAAGACCGCGAACCGCGATATCCAGGTGATCGTGTACAGCGGCACGTCGAACGCGTTGGCGAGCACGTCGTTGGCGCCCTCGGCCCACAGCACGCCGTAGAACAGGACCGCCGCGACGCCCACGCCGGTGCGGACCGGGGCGTTGCGCGGCCGGTCGTTGATGTTGTGGAACGACTTGTCGCCGGTCGCCCACTGCTCGAAGAACGGCCACAGCCCGGCGCCGGTGAAGATGATGCCGAGCGGCACCGCGGCCGGGATCAGCACCGAGAGCGAGAGCGTGTGCCCGAGGAAGTTGATCTCCCAGGCGGGCATCATGCGCAGGCTTCCCTCCAGGATGCCCATGTAGAAGTCGGGCTGGGACGCCGACGAGATCGCCAGCGGCGTGTAGGGGCCGTACAGCCAGATCGGGTTGATCTCCGCGAACGTCGCTAGCACGACGAGCGCGCCGAAGATGAAGAAGAACCAGGCCTGGCCCTTGAGCAGGAAGTACGGGAAGAACGGCTGGCCGACGACGTTCTTCTCGGTGTTCCCAAAGGCCGGCATCTGCGTGTGCTTCTGGTGGAACATGATGAACAGGTGGGCCGTGATCAGGCCCAGGATCAGGCCCGGGATCAGGAACACGTGCAGGATGTACATCCGGGGGATGATCGAGTCGCCCGGGAACGCGCCGCCGAACAGGAAGTACGACGCGTACGTGCCGACGATCGGGACGCCCTGGAGAACGCCCTCGGTGATCCGCAGGCCCGCGCCGGACAGCTGGTCGTCGGGGAGCGAGTAGCCGAACAGGCCCTCGATCATGCCCATCGTGAACAGCACGATGCCGATCAGCCAGTTGATCTCGCGCGGCTTGCGGTACGCGCCGGTGAAGAACACCCGCAGCATGTGCGCCATGATCGCGACCATGAAGAGGTCGGCCGCCCAGTGGTGGATCTGCCGGATCAGCAGGCCGCCGCGGACGTCGAAGGAGATGTTCAGGGTGGACTGGTACGCCTGCGACATCGTGATGCCGTCGAGCTTGGTGTACGAGCCGTTGTAGACCACGTCGCTCATCGACGGGACGAAGAACAGCGCTAGATAGGTGCCGGTCAGCAGCAGGATCACGAACGACCAGAGCGCGATCTCGCCCAGCATGAACGACCAGTGGTCAGGAAACACCTTGTGCATCAGGACCCGAACGCCCTTGGCGCCGTGGAACCGGTCGTCGAGCCAGCCGCCCACTCCGGAGACGGGGGCCGGGATCTTTACTGCGTCGTCGCTCATCCGCGCTCCCAGAAGCTCGGGCCGACCGGCTGGGTGAAGTCGCTGGCCGCCGCGATGTAGCCGTCCGTGTCAACCATCAGCGGCAGTTGCGGCAGCGGGCGGGGTGCCGGGCCGAAGATCACGCTGGCCCCGGCCGACGCGTCGAACGTCGACTGGTGGCACGGGCAGAGGATGTGGTGGGTGGTCTGCTCGTACAGCGCGACCGGGCAGCCCACGTGGGTGCAGATCTTCGAGTAGGCGACGATCGTGTTGTCGAGCGTCCAGTTCTGCGTCGACACGGTGACCCCGCCGACGACCCGGGTCGGGACGTTCAGCTGGCCCGGCTCGAACGAGATCAGGATCACGCCCGCCTTCGCCAGCGCGTCCTGGTCGTCCTGGTAGCCCTCGGGGATCACGGTGATCATGGACCCGGCGACCGACAGGTCGCCCGGCGTCAGCGGCCGCAGGCCGCCGAGCGTGACCGCGCGCAGGCCCTTGCGCCAGACCGTGGTCCGCAGACTCGTCTGCGGCAGCGGGCCGAGGTCGCGCAGCAGCACCAGCGGCGACAGCGCCAGCGGCAGCGTCGCCAGCAGCATCGTCCGGCGGATGAGCGGCCGCTTGGTGATCTGCGAGATCGCGGCGCCCTCGGCGAACGAGCGCTGGAACGCCGCCCGGTCGGCCGGGGCGGAGTTCATGTCGTGCCGCTGCTCCTCGATCTCGATGTTCGGGGTCAGGTGCCTGACCCAGATCATCGAGCCGATGCCGAGCGCGAGCAGCGCGATCGAGAGGCAGGAGCCGAGCGCCAGGTTCGACCGGAAGGCCGCGACGACGGCGTTGGCGCCCTTCGGGATCGTCGACTGCCCGACCTCGAGGCCCACATAAGCCGCGATGAACCCGCAGCCCGCGAGGAACGCGAGGATGAACAGGGCCGCCACGACGCGCTCGGCGTTCTTGGCGTGGTCGACCATCGTCGGCTCGGCCGAGAAGGCCGGCTCTTTGGGCTCGTCGATCACGTCGACGGCCTTCGGCGCGGGCGAGGGTGTCCCGATCACCCGACGGGGACCGGAGATCTCCTCCGGAGACTCACTCATCAGAGCTGATCCTCTCCGGCATGGACCACTGGGTCCCGCCGCTTGGCGGTGAGCCACATGGCGATGAGCACCAGGAAGCCGAGCCCGCCAAGCCAGGCCAGCAGGCCCTCGGTGACGGTACCGGTGCGGCCGAGGGAGAAGCCGCCGGGGTTTGCCTCGTTCCTGGTGGCGATGATGTAGCCGATGATGTCTTTCTTCTCGGCCGGGGTGACGGTGCCGTCGGTGAACGCCGGCATGGCCTCCGGGCCGGTCAGCATCGCCTCGTAGATCTGGGTGGGCGTGGCCGCGTTGAGCGACGGCGCATTCTTGCCGTAGGTCAGCGCCCCGCCCGCCCCGGCGAAGCCGTGGCACTGGGCGCAGTTGGTGCTGAACAGCACCTGGCCGAGGGCGGTGTTGGCGCCGGCGGTCGAGACCTGGCTGGCGGCCGGGATCGCCGGGCCACCGCCGAGGGACGAGATGTAGCCGGCGATGTCGTAGATCTCCGCCGGGGTGAAGTCCGACGGCTTGCGCTCGTTCTCGGCGCCTAGCTCCTTGGCGGGCATGCGGCCCGTCGACATCTGGAAGTCCACCGCGGCCGCGCCGGCGCCGATCAGCGACGGCGCCACCGACGTGCCCTGGGCGTCGAGCCCGTGGCAGGAGGCGCAGCTCTGGACGAACAGCGAATGACCTTGCGAGGTCTGCGTAGTGTCCTGGGCAGGTGATGCCGCCGACGCACCGCCGCCGGCGAGCGCGGCATAACCCGCGCCGACGGCGACAAGTCCGGCGGCGATGGCCGCATAGCCTGCGGCCGGATGCCTGCGCCGGGAGATGATCGAACTCACTCGGTATCCCCTGGGTTACTGGATGAGGTAGATGGTCGTGAACAGCGCGATCCAGACAACGTCGACGAAGTGCCAGTAGTACGACACGACGATCGCAGTGACCTGCTGCTCGTGAGTGAATTTCTTGGCGACGTAGGTGCGTCCGAGCACAAACAGGAACGCGATCAGGCCGCCGGTCACATGGAGGCCGTGGAACCCGGTGGTCAGGTAGAAGACCGACCCGTAGTTACTCGACGAGATGGTCAGGTGGTCTCTGGCGACCAACTGCGACCACTCGTACGCCTGCCCGCACACGAAGTACAGGCCCATCAGGAAGGAGAGCACGTACCACTCGCGCAGCCCCCACTTCATGAAGTTCCAAATGCTCGCCACGCGCCTGATCTGGCCACGCTCAACCGCAAACACGCCCATCTGGCAGGTGACCGACGACAACACGAGCACGGTCGTGTTGGTCGAGCCAAGCGGGATGTTCAGATGAGCCATGGGCCACGGGAGGCCCTGGCCTTTGTCTACCGAACGGATCGTGAAGTACATCGCAAACAGCGCAGCAAAGAACATGAGCTCGCTGGACAACCAGATGATGGTGCCCACACTCACCAAGTTCGGTCTGCTGGCCGGACTGCGCGGTACCGGTGCCGTCTCGGTCACGGATGTCGTCGCCACGATCGCCATTATTACGACACCCCGTAGGGGATCCGCAGCCGACCCCCCGACTTTGGTCCAAGTTCCCTGGAAGACCCCACGGCGGGCGGGGTTCTGGCGGGCCTCCCCGCGCGCCCGTGGCGGCCTGCGGACCAGTAGGATGCTGGTCCATGAAGGTCGTCGTTTACAGTCACGACGCCGACACGCGGGCAGAGATGAAGCTCGCGATCGGCGTCCGCCCCGCCCCTGACGTCCCGGAAGCGGAGATCGTCGAGGTGGCGACCGCCCCGGCGCTGTTCCGGCTGCTCGACGCGGGCGGCATCGATGTCATGGTCCTCGACGGCGAGGCGCAGCCGGCCGGCGGCATGGGCGTCAGCCGCCAGGCCAAGGACGAGATCTATAATTGCCCGCCCGCGCTGCTGGTCATCGGCCGGGCCGACGATCGCTGGCTCGCGACCTGGTCCCGGGCGGAAGCGGTGGTCGCGCACCCGATCGACCCGGTCGCGCTGGCCAAGGAAGTGGCCGGGCTCATGCGTTCCCGGGCCCGCACGCTCCCCACGGGCAAGTAAAAAGCTCAAAAGCGTAACGATATCGAACGGACCGTTTGCTCCGCCCCCATCGGTCCGCCCCCTCCTGAATAGGTGCCAACCGATGGACACTCCGAGCTGGCCGGCGCTGATCCGCGCGCTTATCGGGCGGCGGGCGCTGTCCGCCGAGCAGACCGCCTGGGCCATGAACGAGATCATGGAGGGGGCGGCGTCGGCCGCCCAGATCGCCGGGTTCGGGGTGGCGCTGCGGGCCAAGGGCGAAACCGCGGCCGAGATGTCCGGGCTGGCGGCGTCGATGCTGGCGCACGCCACCCCGATCAGCATCCCCGGCCCGGTCACCGACCTGGTCGGGACCGGTGGGGACGGCCTGCACACGGTGAACGTGTCGACGATGGCGACGATCGTGGCGGCCTCGGCCGGGGTGCCGATGGTCAAGCACGGGAACCGGGCGGCGTCCTCGGCCTGCGGCGCGGCCGACGTGCTGGAGGCGCTCGGGGTGGTGATCGACCTGCCCGCGGCCGCCAGCGAGGCGCTGTTCGCCGAGGTCGGCATCGCGTTCCTGTTCGCGGCGATGTACCACCCCTCGCTGCGGCACGCGGGCCCGGTCCGGCGCGACCTCGGGGTGCCGACGGCGTTCAACTACCTGGGACCGCTGACCAACCCGGCCCGGCCTTCGTCGCTGGCGGTCGGCGTCGCCGATCCCCTGATGGGGCCGGTGCTGGCGGGGGTATACGCCGCTCGCGGTGAGTCGGCCCTGGTGTTCCACGGCGACGGCGGCCTCGACGAGCTCAGCACCACCGGGCCGTCCACGGTCTGGGTCGCCCGCGACGGCGCGGTGACGGCGACCTCGTTCGACCCGGCGGCGCTGGGGCTGCCGCGGGCGTCGATCTCGGACCTGCGCGGCGGCGACCCGGAGCACAACGCCGGCGTGCTGCGGGCGGTGCTGGCCGGCCAGGTTGGCCCGGTTCGCGACATCGTGCTGCTTAACGCGGCCGCCGCGATGACCGCCGCCGGGCTGGGCGGCTCCGGGGACTCCGCGGTGACCTGCTCCGACTCCGACTCGCTGACCAAGGCGCTGGGCGATGGGCTGGCCCGGGCGGCCGCGGCGGTGGACTCGGGCGCCACGGCCGAGCTGCTCGAGCGGTGGACGCAAGCCAGTCACCGGCTGGCGACGCCGCGCCCGCGCGGGTAGCCGCTGCTTTTGGTGCGCCCTGCCGGGGCTTCTTGCTGTTATCTGGTGGCGGGCCGGGCGGCGGGGCCGGGGCGTATGGCGATTGGGCCGTTGGGACGACCGTTTCGGCCTATAGCCCCCGCGGCGCTGTCGGCTACGCCAGCGACAGATGCCGGGTCCTGTCGCCTACGCCAGCGACAGCGCCTAGTGGTGTCGATGGCGTAGGCGACAGGTGCCATTTGGTGTCAATGGCGTAGGCGACAGGGCCGCGTGGAGTCGACGTCGTTGGCGGGGTGGGCGGCAGAGTCGCGTGGGGTTGATGGTGCGGGGACGGGGTGGTAGACGCCGTCGGACAGGCCCGTGATGGCGCCGGTCGGGGTCGACGGCGCATAGGCCTGGGCCGCGCTGGCTGCTGTCGGGGTCGATGGCGCAGATGACAGCTCCCGTTTCTCGTCGGTGGAGTGGGTGGGTGGGTGGGTGGGTGGGTGGGATGGGATGGGCTCGGTGGAGTGGGTGGGGTGGAGTGGGGTGGGCGCCTTAGGCGGGCTCGCCTTGGATGGCGAAGGCGGAGAGGCGGCGGGTGGCGAGGATGAGGGCGCCGATGGTCACGATGACGCCGAGGATGAGCGAGGTGGCGAGCGAGAGGCCCGCGTTGAGGTTGGTGTCCGGGTGGATGGCGTTGGCGATGCCGAGGCAGTAGTGCGCGATCGAGAGGATGCGCGCGCCGCCGACCAGGTTGCTGAGCAGGCCCTCCCAGATCAGCACGTAGAGCAGGCCGAACGCGATCGCGCGGGTGGTCAGCACCGACGCCAGCAGGAACACCGCACTGTAGATGACCGAGCCGACCAGGGCGCCGACGAACAGCGCGACCGCGAGCTTGGCGCTGTCCGGGGCGAGCAGGCCGGCCAGCAGCTCGGGCACGGCCGCGAACACCGCCGTCACCGCCGCCGCGACCGCGAACTTGGTGACCACGATCGATCCCCGGCGGACCGGCGTGGCCAGCAGGTGGATGGCGCTGCCGTCGTCGATTTCGGCGCCGAGGACGCCGGTGCCGATGATCAGCGCGGTGAGCGGGAGCAGGACCGAGAAGCCGAAGTCGCCGAGCACCCGGTCCGGCCACAGCACGTCCGCGCCCGGTCGTGATGCCCGCAGCACCAGGGTGAGGGCGATGAGGATCACGGCCGGGATCGCGAACAGGAACGCGCGCCTGCGGCCCAGCGTGGCGCGGAGGGTGAGCGCGGCGATCGTCGGGTTGAGGTAGGCCGACATGACGGGTTAGCTCCCTTGGCTTGAGATCAGGTAGCCGAAGACGCTCTCCAGCGATTCATCGGTCGGCAGCAGTTCGCGCAGCGCGATCTTGTTGTCTCGGGTGAGCACCGCGATCTGCGCGCAGAAGGCACCGAAGTCGCTGGTCCGCACCTGCAGGCCCTTGGCCGTGAGCTCGACCGCGGTGGTGTACGGGCGGCCGACGAGCAGCGCCGCCAGCCTGCGGTCGTCGGAGGACCGGACGTTGAAGACGTGCGGCCGGCTGGTCATCAGCCGCCTGATCGCCCGGAAGTCGCCCGAGGCGGCGAGCCGGCCGGCCACCATCACCTGAATGGTGCCGGACAGCCGCTCCACCTCCTCGAGGATGTGCGAGCTGAACAAGATCGTGCGGCCTTCCGCGCCGAGCTTGGCCAGCAGCTCCATCATGTGGATCCGCTGCCGCGGGTCCATGCCGTTGAACGGCTCGTCGAGGAGCAGGATCTCCGGATCATGGACGAGCGCGGCGGCGACCTTGATCCGCTGCCGCATGCCCTTGGAGTAGGTGGCGATCCTGCGATCGGCCGCCTGCTCCATGTCGGTCATCTCGATCGCCTTCCTGGTGGCGGCGCCGGGATTCGCGAGCTCGTGCAGCTTCGCGGTCGAGGAGACGAACTCCCGGCCGGTGAGGAAGGCGTAGACCGAGTCGCGTTCAGGCACTAGGCCGAGGCTGCGGTAGATGTCGGGATTTCGCCAGGTCGGCACCGGCTCGCCGAGCACCGGGTGCACGGTCAGGGTCCCCCGCGACGGCGCCAGGAAGCCGGCGATCATGTGCAGGATGGTCGACTTGCCGGCCCCGTTGGGACCGAGCAGGCCGGTGACGCCGGGGCCGATCTCCATCGTGATGTCGTTGACCGCGACCACGTTGCCGTACCAGCGGCTGACGTTCTTGATCTCGATGACGGTCATGACAGGCGCTCCTTCCGGTAGCGGGCGGCCAGGCCGTACAGGCAGAGCGCCAGGATGGCGACGAGAACGAGGGCGTAGACGACGCCGAAGCCGCCGGGGCTCGACACGCCGTCGGCCGGGTCGGTGCCGCCCAGCCACATCCGCACCCCGTCGAACAGGGTGAACGGGCTGAACAGGCCGGAGACCTTGTCGGCGAGGCTCGGCACGTAGAGGATCGGCTGCACGTGGACCGGCCCGCCTGGTGGCCCGCCCTTGACGACGGCGACCTGCGGCCCCTGGTTCTGCTGGCCCTCGACCTGAAGGAGAATCTCGGCCAGGGTGAAGGTAAGCAGCAGGACGATCGCCACCGCGCCGGTGGCGAAGGCCCGGCGGCCGGTCAGGCTGGCGAGGAACAGGCTGATCGCGGCCAGCACCACCGCCCACATCAGGCCGACCAGGAGGCCGGGGATCAGCGCCCTGGTCTGCGCCCAGACGGCGCTGCCGCCATGCACGTTGGCGATCGAGCCGGCGTAGAGCAGCAGCAGCGGGACCTCCATCATCACCAGGCAGGCGCCGGTGAACGCGAGGTACTTGGCCAGCGGGTAGTCGATGGTCTTGATCGGGCGGGCGAAGTAGAGCGGGAGCACCCGGCTGCGCAGGTCACGGGAGACCAGCTCAGGCGCCTGGACGGCGACGAAGACGGTCATGACCAGGTCGCGCAGGGCCGGCGTGTACGTGTCGTAGTCGACCAGCCGGGGATTGCCCTTGGACATCGCGAACGCGTTGACCACCGCGGGCAGGCAGAGCGCGACCAGCGCGACCAGCGGGACGATCTTGGCCTTGGCGCCCCGGCCGAGGCCGAACGCGCCGCGGAAGCTGTGCCAGGCCAGCGCCCTGATGATCTGGGCCCGGCCCAGCCGCGGGCCGTCGTAGCGCCGGTAGCCGAGGTCATGGATGACGCTGCCGGCGGCCGCGGCGGAGGCGGACGTGCTAGCGGACATCGGCCGCCTCCTGCTCGCCGAAGCCTGCGCCGGGGGCGTCCGGGCTGGTGCGGCCGGGATCGCGGAACAGCTCCTCGACCTGGTGCCGGCGCTGCTCCATCCGGCTGAGGGGCAGGCCCAGGTCGGCGACGGTGTCGCGGACGGTGTCGTAGGTCGCGACGCCGCCGATCGGCACCAGCAGGCTGCGCTGGTAGGTGGTGGGACGCAGGCCACGGCGGACCAGCTCGTCGTGCAGCGCCGCCAGCCCCTCCTCCACCTCGATCAGCAGCGTCTGGCTGGACCGGGTGAAGCTGTCGATGGTGTCGGCCCGCAGCAGCCGGCCGCCCTCGATCGCCACCAGGCGGTCGCAGATCCGCTCGATCTCGCCCAGCA
>Ga0302314_10012880_pt1 | contig 14426 bp, 9 predicted proteins | sample III_Palsa_N2_3_FD_200533 | JGI IMG/M metagenome (GOLD analysis project Ga0302314, IMG submission 200533) | Peat permafrost microbial communities from Stordalen Mire near Abisko, Sweden - III_Palsa_N2_3 | ecosystem: Environmental > Terrestrial > Soil > Palsa > Peat permafrost | place: Sweden... | reverse complement strand
CCTGGTCGATATCAACGATCTCGACGAGCTTTCGTACATTCGCGTCGAAGGCGACGAGCTCAGGATCGGGGCGCTGACCCGGCACGTGGAGCTGCTGAAGTCCGATCTGCTCGCGAGGCACTTCCCGGTGTTCCGTGATGCTGAGGAGGTGATCGCCGATCCGGTGGTGCGTAACCGTGGCACGATCGGGGGCTCGCTGTGCCAGGCTGACGCGGCCGAGGACCTCTCGGCAGTGTGCTCGGCGGTCAAGGCCCAAGTGGTGATCCGCGGCGCCGGCGGCGAGCGACTGGTCGGGATGGAGGAGTTTCACGTTGGTCCGTACGTGACGGCGGTCGGCGATGGCGAGATCCTCATCGAGGTTCGCATCCCGCTGCGCTCCGGCGGTGGCAGCGCGCACGAGAAGGTCGAGCGCCGCGCCGGCGACTGGGCGATCGCCGCCTCCTCGGCAGCCGTGTGGATGGACGGTGGCACGATCGCGGATGCTGGCATCGCGCTCAGTGCGGTCGGGCTGACGACGATTCACGTCACCGGCGCGGAGGAGCTGCTGCGCGGCAAGGCTCCCTCGGACGAGCTGTTCGCGCAGGCGGGCCAGATCGCGGCCAGGGATTGCTCCCCGAGCTCGGACTCTCGCGGGCCGGTCGACTACAAGCGTCACCTCGCCGGCACGCTCACCACCCGCGCGTTGCGTCGCGCGGTCGGACGCGCCCTGCATCAGGAGGCCTGACCAATGATCAACAACGTGATGTCGCGACGAGCCACCGTGCTCGCCGCACGGGAGGAGATCTAGCCGTGGCTAACGAGGCTTATCGAGCCGTGTTTTTGCGTGTGCACCCGACGGGCAAGATGGTGCTCAGCTTGACGACTCAGGCGGATGGGAAGGAGGCGCAGTACGGTCAGCTTGTTGCCGACTTGCTGGACGTTCCCGCGCTTGATGTGAAGGTGGTTCCCGCGGATACGGATCGCTTCGGCGAGGGTCACGGTTACAACACGAGTCCCTCCGGGGGAGCGCCGCAGGCGATCCAGCGTGCGGTCGGCAAGATCCTCGCCAAGGGGCAGTTGCTCGCCGGCATGGCGCTCAGCACTTCGCCCGGGAGCTTGAGCTGGTCGAACGGTGCCTGGGTCAGCGGTTCGCAGAGCAAGACGCTCGAGGACATCGCGCTGTACGCGCACGGCAGTGGAGCGCTGCCGCCGGGCGTCGAAGGCGGGCTCGACGCCCAGGCCGTCTACTCGGACTAGAGCCACCCGTCCGCGAGAGGCTCAGATATCGTGCTGACAGTCATCATCGTCATTGTCATGCTCATGATCGGGGTCGGTCTGACCGCGCTCTATCGTGAAGTCGGCCTCGGGCGAGGCGCGGCGGATGCGGCGGATGCGCCCGCCGCGCCGTCGCGGTGGCCGTTTGGAAACCTGGCAGTAGGTAACGCGATTGCGGGCTTTCCGGAGGACGCCTTCACGGGATTCCTGGTCATCTGCGCCGACGACGTCGACGCCCTCGGAGCCGTCTACTCAGTGGCAGTCGTGGCGGAGGAGTGGGGCTACCCGCTACTCGTCGCGGTCGCAAGGACGCTCAAGCCAAACGGGTGGAGGGACCGTCTCGACGGCCTGCCCGGCAACGTCTCTCAGCACGAGATGAACGTTGACGCGATCAGCTCGCTGAAGCCCGCCGCTCTGCCGGTCACGCTGTTCCTGAACGAAAGTCGCGTAGTTGACGCGAGCCTCGCGATGGACTCGCCGTCGGCGATTGCCACCAACTTCCAGCGCTCCCGGTCTGGCCTGAAGCGCTGAGCCCCAGTCGTTCCGGCTCGACGTCGAGCCAAATTAACGCGCTGTTCACGCGTCCGTCGAAGGCCAGAAACGGCTCGGACGTACCCTCGCTGCTCACGTCGCCCTAAGCGAAGGGAACTCAGCATGCAGATGACCGAAACGATGTACCACGCGGTTGGCGGAGACGCCGGACTGACCCAACTGGTGGACCGCTTCTACACGCGCGTATGGTCCGATCCCGACCTGAAAAGCTACTTCGAGGGGATCGACAGAGATGATCTCAAGCGTCACCAGCGGTCGTTCCTCACCTTCGCCCTCGGCGGTGGCCCTGACACCGGGCGATCGCTGCCGGAGGCTCACACCGGCCTGAGGATCACCGACGAGGCGTTCGACCGGGTGGCGAAGCACCTGCGCTATACGATGGAGGAGCTCGACGTGGACAAGTCGGTCGCCCAGATCATCGCCGGCTTCGTCCAGGGCAAACGGTCCGCGGTCGTGATGCAGACGGGCTACTGAGTCAGCCCGCTGAGGGCCCCTTCAGCCCGCCAGTAGCGCCGACAACGTCGCCGCCGCGCATCCGTCGCGGAGCGCCTCGCGCGCCTGGCGCGCACCCCGGAGCGGATCCGGGGCCAGTCCCGCCGCGTAGAGCCGCAATCCGGCGCTCAGGGCAACCGTGTGCGCGAGCAGGTCATCGCCCTCTCCGCTCAGCGCGACGCGCGTCAACCACGCCGACTCCTCGGCGCCGCCGGCGCTGCGCAGTCGGGCGCCGAGCAGCTCCGGCAGCTCCAGGCTATGGCCGCTCTGGTGCGCCACCGGCCTCCCGGGACGCATCACGTCCGACCCCTCGAGGCCGCGGACTGCCACGGCACACTCGGCGCCCAGCCGCTCGAGCGCTCCCACCAGCCGCTCGGCGTAGGGCCCGTGCGTATGCCCAACGACGAACCGCCGCGCGCCGAACCAGTCGACCAGCTTCTCGGCCGAATGGACCGGGCCTCGCAGACCGATCTCGTCGCGCAGCGCGGCCAGGCGGCTCCAGCCGGGGAGGGACACGCCGACGTGCACGACGCAGGCGCCGCAGCGCTCGAGCATCGCGCGGGACTCGACGAGCGTCGGCCTGCCAGGCCCTCCGAGTGCCGCCAGCACGTCGGCCACGGTCGTGCCGTACTTCGGCCCGAGCGTGTCCCCGCAGTGCATCACCACGCCGGCGCCGCACGCCGCGGCGGCGGCCCCGGCGGCGAGTGACAGGTGGGGCGCGTCCGACGCCCCGTCGTATGCTCCCGCACACGCCACGAGCGGCCGCTCGAGCTTCGCGCGCACGGATGGGGCGGCGTCGCGCAACGCCTGAGCCATGCCCGCGAGCTCGTCGGGCTGCTCGCCCTTGATCCGCATCGCGATCAGGAACGCGCCGGCCTGCGCGTCTGAGACCTCGCCGGCGAGCAGCCCGGTCATCGCCTCGCGCGCCTCCTCGAAGGTCAATGCGCGGCTGCCGCGAACGCCGGTGCCGACCGTCCGGATCGTGGCCCGGAACCCGTCGTAGCGGCTGTGCCCGAGGTTGGCGCCCACCTCAGGCGTCACGCTATGACTCCCACCGGTAGCCGACGCGCCGCACGGTCTTGAGCTTGGTGGCGTGCTCTGAGCCCAGCTTGGCGCGCACCCGGCGCACATGCACGTCGACAGTTCGCGCGCCGCCGTAGAAGTCGTAGCCCCACACCTGACTGAGCAGCGCCTCGCGTGAGAACACGCGCCGCGGATGGGTCAGCAGGAACTTCAGCAGCTCGTACTCCATGTACGTGAAGTCCACCGGCTCACCGTCGACCCTCACCTGATAGGTCGCGAGGTTCAGCTCGAGCTCGTCGCTGCGCACGATCTCGTCCTCCTCGATCCCGTGCACGGCCCGGCGCGCTCGCGCGATCCGGGCGGACAGCTCGGCGGCCGTGAAGGGCGCCACGATCAGCTCGTGGACCTCGAGCATCTCGGGGTTCAGCTCGAGGTCTTCGGGCTCGACGCTCACCACGATCGGCACGCCACCCAGATCCTCATCCTCGCGCAGACGGGTACACAGCGGGGTGGCGTCGCCCCGGTCGTCCAGCACCATCGCGAGGTCGGGCCGGGGCGCAGTCGCCCCGGCCTCGCCCGGGGGTCGCAACGAGCCGTTGATCGCAACTCGGCGGGGGCTGAACCCGAGCTCAGCCAGCATCCGGGCTGCCTCCTCGGCGGCCTCCCCTCGCTGGGCGTATATCCACGCGTCGCCCATCCTCACAGCGCCCGCAGGTAGCGGCTGCGCTCGAACTCGGTCACGGTCTTGCGGTACTCGTTCCACTCGCGTCGCTTGTTGCGGACGTACCAATCGCACAGGCGGTCGCCGAGCGCGTCGCGCACCAACTCGGAGGACTCGAACAGGGCAACGGCTTCGCGTAGGTCCTCGGGGAGGGCGCGCGCTCCCGGCGGAGGGTCCTCGCCGGCCTCGGCGCCCAGCTGGTAGCCCCGCTCGATGCCGCGCAGGCCCGCGGCGAGCACGAGCCCGAAGCACAGGTACGGGTTGCAGGCGGAGTCGGGCGAGCGCAGCTCGATCCGGGCCGCTGCCTCGCGACCGGGGCGGCTCGAGGGCACGCGCACCAGCGCCGAGCGCGCGTGGCGGGTCCAGCTCACGTGCTCGGGAGCCTCGAAGCCACCCGCCAGGCGCTTGTAGCTGTTGACCCACTGGTTCGTGACCGCTGTCAGTTCACGCGCGTGCGCGAGAACGCCGGCGAGAAACGCCCTGCCTGTGGCGGACAGCGGCTCTTGCTCCTGCTCGTCGAAGAACACGTTGCGCTCACCGTCGAACAGCGACAGGTGGACGTGCATTCCCGATCCTGACTCGTGCTCGAGCGGCTTGGGCATGAAGGTCGCGAACACATCCTGCTCGCGCGCCACCTCCTTGACCGCGAGCTTGAACGTGGTCACCGCGTCGGCCATCGACAGCGCGTCGGTGTGCGCCAGCTTGATCTCATGCTGGGAGGGCGCGACTTCGTGGTGGGACGCCTTGACCGGAATCCCCATCTGCTCGAGGTACTCGATCGTGCGCCGGCGGAAGTCGCTGCCGTCGTCGAGCGGGGTGAGATCGAAGTATGTGCCCTGGTCGAGTGGGACCGGCGGCTTGCTCGGATCGGAGCCCTCCTCGAACAGGAAGAACTCGATCTCGGCTCCGACCTGCATCGTCAGCCCGAGGTCGGCGGCCTGCCCCAGCACGCGCCGCAGTGCGTGTCGCGAGTCACCGGGGAACGGTGCTCCGTCCGGGAGCCGCACGTCGCACAGCATCCGCGCTGTACAAGCGCCGGTGCCCCACGGCAGGACCTGAAACGTCCGCGGATCGGGGCGTGCGATCACGTCACGCTCGGCGAGTCGAGCGCCGCCCTCCAGCGCCGAGCCGTCCAGCCCGACTCCATCCTCGAGCACCGTCTCGAGCTCGGTGACCGGAATCGCGATGCTCTTCAGCATGCCGAGCACGTCGACGAACCACAGCCGCACGAACCGCACACCGCGTTCCTCGACGGTGCGCATCACGTAGTCCCGATTGGAGAGCGTCAGGTCTGTATCGGTCGGCATGCGGCCTCTGGCCTGTTGGACGACAGCAGGGTGCCACCCGGCCGGCGATAGGTCATTGGCCGGATGTAGAAACCGCCTCGCTGCGGGCACGAATTCACACAGCGTTCATCCAACCGACCCCGCCGGGAAACCGAGGCGCCGCACCATGTGACGGTGTCGGCAGCCACCGAGACCCGTTCGCTGTGCCCGTACTGCGGGGTTGGCTGCGGGCTGCTGGTGGAGACCGCGCGTGGACGGCTACGAGGGATCGCCGGCGACCCGCTGTATCCGGTCAACCACGGGCGCACGTGCCGCAAGCCGCTCGAGCTGGCATCTGCCGTCCACGCAGCCGATCGGGCGACGGTGCCGCTGATGCGGGCCGACCAGGACTCCCGTTTCGAGCCGGCCAGCTGGGATCAGGCGCTCGGCTCGCTCGCAGGCCGGCTGCAGGCGATCGCCGCCGAGCACGGTCCTGACGCGCTCGGCTTCTACATCTCCGGACAGCTGCTGACCGAGGACTACTACGTCGTCGGCAAGCTCGTCAAGGGCTTCCTCGGGACCAACAACCTGGACTCGAACTCGCGCCTGTGCATGTCTTCGGCGGTCGCCGGCTACATGGGCGCTTTCGGCTCCGACGGACCTCCCGGCGCGTATGCCGACATCGAGCTCGCCGACTGCTTCCTGCTGCTCGGATCGAACACCGCGGCGTGCCATCCGATCGTGTGGTCGCGGATCCGCGATCGCCAGTGCGAGGGGGCGTTCGTGATCTGCGTCGATCCGCGGCCCACTCCGACCGCGCGCGCCGCGGATCTGCACCTGCCGGTGCGCCCGGGCAGCGACCTGGCCCTGCTCGCCTCGATGCTCGGGGTGATCGAAGCCGAGGGGCTCCTGGACGAGCGGTTCATCGAGCTGCACACGAGCGGCTTCGAAGCGACGATTGCGGTCGCGCGCGAATGGACCCCGGAACGAGCCGCCGAGGTCTGTGGCGTGCGGGCAGAGCTGATCGTCGAGGCGGCGCGGCGCTTCGGAGGCGCACAGGCTGCGCTCGCACTGTGGTCGATGGGCGCCAATCAGTCGACCGTCGGGACGCTCAAGAATCGCGCGCTGATCAACCTCTGCCTGGCGACGGGCAATCTCGGCCGCCCCGGCTGCGGGCCGCTGTCCCTGACCGGGCAGCCAAACGCGATGGGCGGACGCGAGACGGGCGGGCTCGCACAGCTACTGCCCGGCTACCGCAGCGCCGGCGACGAAGCCGACCGCAAGGCGATGGCCGCTCACTGGCGGATCCCGGCGTCAGCGCCCGGGATCTCCGGGAGGCCGGGGCTGAGCGCGGTGGAGCTGTTCGAAGCCGTCGCCGAGGGAAGCGTCAAGGCACTCTGGATCGTGGCGACGAACCCGGCTGTATCGATGCCCGACACCGGGCTGGTGCGCGCCGCGCTGGAGCGCGCAGAGCTGGTCGTGGTCCAGGACGCCCATTACCCGACTGAGACCTCGGCGCTCGCGCACGTAGTGCTGCCGGCCGCCGCGTGGCCGGAGAAGGAGGGCACGATGACCAACTCCGAGCGTCGCGTCGGCTTGGTACGCCGGGCGCTAGAGCCACCCGGAGAGGCGCGCCCCGATTGGCGGATCTTCGCCGGTCTGGCGCACGCGCTCGGGTTCGGTGAGCAGTTCGGCTGGCCCGATGAGGCCGGTGTGTTCGAGGAGTTCGTCAGCTGCACCGCCGGGAGGCTGTGCGACATGAGCGGGCTCTCGCATCAGCGCCTGCGGCGTGAGGGAGGGATCCAGTGGCCCGCCGGGAGCCAGCGACTGTACGCCGACCGGCGGGTGGCAACACCCGACGGGCGCTCGCGGTTCGCGCCGACGCCTCACGCACCGCCCGCCGAGAGTCCGGACGACGACTACCCGTTGCTCCTGACCACCGGTCGCGTCGCCGACCAGTGGCACACGATGACCCGTACGGGGAAGTCCCCCGCGTTGCGGGCCGCCTTGCGCGAGCCACTGCTCGAGCTTCATCCCGATGACGCCGACACGGCCGGCGTCGGCGAGGGTGATCTGGCACTGGTCAGCTCCCGGCGCGGCGAGCTGCGGCTGCGCGTCCAACTGGTTCCAGGGATCGCCCGCGGCGTGGCGTTCGCGCCGTTTCACTGGGGCGCGCTGCACGCCGCCGCCGGTGCCGGTGAATTGAACACCGCCACTCAGCGTGCGACCGACCCGACCTCGAAGCAGCCCGAGCTCAAGGCGCTGGCGGTCCGCGTCGAGCCTGCGCCCGGTGGCGCCGGCGGTCCAGCGCCCGTACGGCGCCGCGCCGCGCCGAAGGTCCCCCGGCTGGTGGTGGTCGGCACCGGAATGGCCGGGCTGGCGGTGGTCGAGGAGGCGGTGCTCAGACGGGGACCGCAGGAGCTCGAGGTCACGATGCTCGGCGAGGAAGCCGTCCCTCCCTACAACCGCATCCTGGTCTCGAAGCTGCTCGCCCAAACCTGCGGTTCCGGCGACCTCGAGCTGCGCCCGCGGGCCTGGTACGCAGCGCACGGCGTGGATCTGAGGTCCGGCTGCGCGGCGAGCGGGCTCGATCTCGACCGCCGCTGCGTGGTCGACGAGGCTGGTGAGACTCACGCCTGGGACGCGCTCGTGCTCGCGACCGGATCGCGACCGTTCCTGCCTCCGATCCCGGGCGTCGAGAGCGCCCATGTTTACAGCTTCCGCACGCCCGGGGACGTAGACGCGCTCGTGCACGCCTGCCGCCCCGGCTTCATCGAGGCGGTCGTGGTGGGCGGCGGCCTGCTCGGGCTCGAGGCGGCGGCTGGGCTGCTGGGGCGGGGGGTACGTGTAACGGTCGTCGAGCTCGCCGAGCGGCTGATGCCCCAGCAGCTCGATCCGGGCGCGGCGGCAATGCTCGAGCGCACGCTCAGAGGGCTGGGGCTGCGCACGCGGCTGGGCCGCTCGGTCGCGAGGATCGCCGCCGATCGCGTGCTGCTCGACGACGGCGAGGAGATCGAGGCTTCGCTGGTCGTGATCGCCGCCGGGGTACGTCCCGAGACCTCGCTTGCGCGCGCTGCCGGGATCGAGTGTGGTCGCGGGATCGTCGTCGATGACCAGATGCGAACGAGCGCTCCCGGGGTGTGGGCGGTCGGCGAGTGCGCGGAACACAACGAAACCGTTTACGGGCTGTGGGCTCCGCTGGCCGAGCAAGCTCGCGTGGCAGGCGCCGGGGTCGCCGGCGACCCGGCGGCGTTCCACGGCACCACCCCCGCAACGACCCTCAAGATCGCGGGCGTCGATCTGTTCGCGGGCGGGCGTCCCGCCTCGGGTCGAGGTTGCGACGAGCTCCTGTTCGCCGACACCCGCCGTCGGCGGTACCGCAAGCTCGTACTGGACGGCGACCGGCTCGCGAGCGCGATGCTGGTCGGCGACGTCGCCCAGGCCAGAGAGCTGTCCGCGCTGTTGCGCAGCGGCGATCCGGTGCCCGCTTCGCTGCTGGAACCCGCCGGAGCGAGCGAGCAGACCGCCGATGAGGCCCCGACGGCGACCGTCTGCTCCTGCAACGCGGTCACTCGGGGTCAAGTCCTCGAGGCGATCCGGCGCGGCGGCTTGACCACCGTCGCCGGGCTCGGCCGGGCGACCCGCGCGGGCACCGGTTGCGGCGGGTGCTCCGCCGATCTCGAAGCCCTGCTCGCGAGCGCCGCTCGGACCACTTCGAAGCCACTCGACGCCGGGGTGAGGGCATGAGTGAGGCCGCCCGCGGGATCGTGATCGTCGGCGGCGGGATCGCGGGCCAGGCAGTGGTGGAGGCGATTCGCGATCGTGACCGCGACGTGCCGCTGACGCTGATCTGCGGTGAGCCGCGGCTGCCGTATGACCGTGTGCGACTGTCCGAGCTGCTCGTATCCGGCGAGGATCCGGACGGCCTGGCGCTGCGGCCCCGCGAGTGGTTTACCGACCGCGGCGTAGCGGTGCTGACGGGGCGGCGCGTCGCTCGCCTCGCGCTCGAGCGCCGCACAGTCGAGCTCGACGACGGCGAGACGATCCCGTTCGCGCGCCTGGCGCTCGCGACCGGATCGCTGCCGCTACTGCCACCGATCCCCGGCATCGACCTCGACGGCGTGTTCGCTTTCCGGGGTCCCGAGGACTGCGACGCGATCCGGTCCGCCGCGGCGTCGGCGGAGGTGCGCCGCGCGGTCGTGATCGGGGGTGGGCTGCTCGGCCTGGAGGCGGCGAGGGGGATCGTCGCGCAGGGCTGCCCGGTGACGGTCGTCCATCTGATGGATCGGGTCATGGAGCGCCAGCTCGACGCCGGCGCAGCGGACCTGCTGCTGCCGAGACTGCGCGAGCTCGGCGTCGAAGTCCTGCTCGAACGCCGGACCGACGCGATCATCGGCGACGAGCGTGCGTGCGCGCTGCGCTTCCACGGCGGGGAGCAGATCGACGCCGACCTGGTCGTGGTCTCGGTCGGAATCCGTCCCGAAGCCTCTCTCGCCCGCGCGGCGGGGCTTCGCTGCGAGCGCGGGATCGTGGTCGACGACGAGATGCGCACATCTGTGCGGGACGTGGTCGCCGTCGGCGAATGCGCCGAGCACGACCGCGTCGTCTACGGGCTGGTCGCGCCGATCCTCGAGCAGGCGCGGGTCGCCGCGGCGACACTGCTCGACCTCGACGGCGATCCCTATCGCGGATCGGTACCGTCGGCCAAGCTCAAGGTGGCCGGGATCGATCTGGTGGCGATCGGCGCCGCCGAGGGCGACAGCGAGGCGATCAGCGTCGATGCCGGGGCCGGCGTGTACCGCAAGCTGGTGGTCCGCGATGGGCTGGCTGCGGGCGCGGTGCTGCTCGGCGACGTGCGCGGCTCGGAGGCGCTACTGGCCGAGATCGCGGCGGCTGAGCCCGTGCCCGACCCACTTGGCCGGCTGGCGGCGGCCGCTGCGCTGGGGCCGGAGGACCTGCCCGACGGCGCCCAGGTCTGCAACTGCAACGGCGTCTGCAAAGGCGAGCTGATAGCCGCCGTGAGCGAGGGCGGGTGTGCCACGCCACGCGAGGTGATGGCGCGCACGCGGGCCGGAACCGGCTGCGGTTCCTGCAGGACGACCGTGACCGCGATCGTCGCCGCCGCCACAGGCGGCCTGCGGGACGAACCCGCGTACCTGTGCGCGTGCGAGCGACAGACGCGGGAGCAGCTCGCAGGGGCGATCCGCGAGCACCGCTGGGCGTCGGTGAGCGACGTGGCGGACGCTTGCCGGACCGGCCGCGAATGCGGTGCCTGCAAGCCGGCGCTGGCATACCTGGTCTCCCAGATCAACGAAAACCGCCACCTTGAAGAGCGTCACGCACGGTTCATCAACGATCGCGTCCACGCCAACATCCAGCGGGACGGCACCTTCTCGGTCGTGCCGCGGATTCACGGCGGCGTCGTGACCCCCGATCAGCTGCGCCGGATCGCCGACGCGGCCGACAAGTACCAGGTGCCGATGGTCAAGATCACGGGTGGCCAGCGGATCGACCTGCTCGGCGTGCGCAAGCAGGATCTGCCGGCGATCTGGCGCGACCTCGGCATGACCTCGGGATTCGCGTACTCGAAGGCGGTGCGGACGGTCAAGACCTGCGTCGGCACCGACTTCTGCCGCTACGGCCTCGACGACTCGATCGGGCTCGGGATCGAGATGGAGAAGGCGTGGGAAGGGCTGCACACCCCCCACAAGGTCAAGTCCGGCGTGTCGGGATGTCCACGCAACTGCGCCGAGGCGACGGTCAAGGACATCGGCGTGGTCGCGCTCGAGGGCGCTTGGCAGGTTCGGATCGGCGGCGCCGCGGGGGGCACCGTCCGCGAGGGCGACGTGCTCTGTACCGTCGAGACGCGCGCCGAAGCGCTCCGCGCAACGACCGCCTTTCTGCAGTTCTACCGCGAGCACGCCGAGTACAAGGAACGGACGTACGACTTCGTCCCGCGGATCGGACTGGAGCAGGTCCGCGCGGCGGTGCTCGACGAGCGCTCGAGCGCGGCCCTGCTCGAGCGTCTGCGGATCGCCAAGGCGGCCACGCGGGACCCGTGGCTCGAGCGCGACGCCCCGTATCACCCACGACAGTTCCACGATCTCGACGATTCGCAGCTGCCCGCCGACAGCGACGAGGCGCCCGACCTCGAACCCGCTGTCGTCGGTCCGCCGCCCGATGGTGTCAAGTGATCCGCGTCTGTGGCGTCGAGGATGTGCCACCCGGCGAGGGTCGAGCGGTCGAGGTGGGCGATCGGCGGGTGGCCGTGTTTCGCGCCGAGGACGCATGGTTCGCGCTCGACGCGACCTGCCCGCATCGCGGCGGCCCGCTCGCCGACGGAATCGTGGCTCGACGGACCGTCATCTGTCCCTTGCACGAGCGCCGGTTCGACCTCGCCACCGGCCAGGAGTGCGCCGGCGGCTACGCGGTGGCCGCCTATCGAGTCGAGGTGAGAGGTGGCGAGGTGTACTTGGAGCTGGGCGTCGATGTGGAATCGGCGTCAGCAGGTTCCACGCCGGCCGGAAGCTCGGCGCCGGCCGAACTTCCAACGGAACCGGCGCCAGCCGGTGCCGCGCGCAGCAGGCGGGCGCTGTTACAGACCACGAAGGTGGAGGACAACGCCATCGCCGCGCCGGCGACCAAGGGGTTGAGTAGGCCGGCCGCGGCGATCGGGATCGCCGCCAGGTTGTAGAGAAATGCCCACGCGAGGTTGCCCCTGATCGTCTTCAGCGTCCTGCGCGCCAAGCTGATCGCCGTTGCCGCGACGCGCAGATCGTCGCGGACGATGATCAGGTCTGCGGCATTGATCGCAACGTCGGTGCCGGAGCCGACCGCGAGGCCAAGATCAGCGGTCGTCAACGCCGGGGCGTCGTTGACCCCGTCGCCGACCATCGCGACCGATCGCCCTTCTTCCTGCAGGCGCCGGATCAGCGCGACCTTCTCGGCGGGAAGCGCGCCGGCCACAATCTCGGTGATTCCGACCGCCTCACCGACCGCTGTGGCGGTCGCCAGGTTGTCTCCGGTCAACAGGACGCAGCGCAGTCCGAGCGCCTGCAGCTGGCGCACCGCCGGCGCGGCAGACGGCCGGATCACATCGTTGACCGCGAACGCGCCGATGACGTCGCGATCTCGGCGCACCACGACCACCGTTCGCCCAAGGCCCTCCCACTCGGCACAACGATCCGACAGGCCGGGTGTGAGCGCGCGAAGCGCCCCCCCGGCCCGCCCGACGTAGATCTCGTGTCCTTCGACGACGCCGCTCGCGCCGACCCCGGGGAGCGCGACGAACGAGTCCACCGCGGGCAGGTCACCGAGCCGGCGCTCCGCCTCGGCAGCGATGGCGCGCGCCACCGGGTGCTCGGAGGCCCGCTCGAGCGCCCCCGCCAAGCGCAAGGCCTCGTGCTCCTGTACCCCGGCGGCCACCTCGACGTCGGTCAGCGTCATCTTTCCCTCGGTCAGCGTGCCGGTCTTGTCGAGCACGACCGTGTCGACATGGTGGGAGGCTTCGAGCGCCCGGTAGCCCTTGAAGAAGATCCCCTGGCTCGCTCCGGTCAGCGAGGCCGTGAACAGCGCGGCCGGGGTCGCGAGGCCAAGGGCGCAGGGACAGGCGATGATCAGCACCGAGATCGCCGCGCTGAAGGCTGCGGTCGCGGGATTGCCGGTCAGCAGCCAGGCCAGCAGCGTGCCGAGAGCGATCACGAGGACCGCGGGGACGAACACGCCGGAGATGCGGTCGGCCAGGTGCTGGACCGCCGCCTTCTCGTTCTGGGCGTGCTCGACGAGACGCATCATCTGGCCTAGCTGCGTGTCGCGCCCGACCTTGGTCGCTTGCACGACGACCCGGCCGGTGAGTGCGACCGTGCCTCCGAGCACCGAGTCACCGGGACCCACCTCGACGGGCTGGGACTCACCGGTCATGACGCTCAGGTCGATCGCCGATTGGCCGGACACGACCTTGCCGTCGGTCGCCACCGTCTCGCCTGGGCGAACGACGAAGCGCTCGCCTGGGACCAGGTCGGCGACCGCTCGTCGCTGCTCGCCGCCCGTGGCGTCGAGGACGGCCACGTCCCGCGCGCCGACCGCGGCCAGCGCGCGCAGCGCGTTTCCGCTCCGCTGCCTGGACCAGGCCTCGAAGTACCGACCGGCGAGCAGGAACATGATCACCCCGGCGGGGACGTCGAGATAGATCCCGGCGCCCGACCCGCGGCGTGCAGCGGTGTCGAGTACGAACATCGAGTAGAGCGACCAGCCCGTCGCCGCCACGATTCCCAGCGACACCAAGGTGTCCATCGTCGTGGTCCGGTGTCGAGCGCCGCGGACCGCCGCCTGGTAGAAGGGCCACGCGGCCCAGGTGACCACGGGCGCGGCCATCGCGACCATGAACCACTGCCATCCCGCGAATCGCGTCGACGGCTGGCTGGAGAAGTCGATCGAGTAGTCGCACAACGGCATGAACACCACCGCGGCGAGCAGGAGCCGCCATTTCAGGAAGCGCAGGCGCCGCTTGAGATCGGCGTCCGCGATCGCCGCGGCTCGCTGCGGATCCTCACCGACCAGCTCTGCCGTGTACCCGGCGGAGGTGACCTCCTCGATCAGCCGCTGCACAGATACATCGGCAGGCAACGCGATCGTCGCGCGCTCGGTGGCGTAGTTGACCCGTGCCACGACGCCCTCGAGGCCGTTCAGCGCTCGCTCGACGCGAGCTGCGCAGGCGCCACAGGTCATCCCACCGACAGCGAGGGAGACCTCGTCGCCTGAGTGCGGGCGCGGGCCCGGGGCGGCGTCGGCTGGCTTGTGGACTTGATGGAGCACGGTTGGGAACCAGGTTAGGACGTTGCCGGAACGCCGCGGCTGAACCTTACCCGCACCACGTGGCGGGTGCGCCCAGCGGCCGCGGAGCGTGCAGCGGGGAATCCGCGGCCGCTGAACCGCTCTGGCGCCGCCGTCGTATCAGGTTCAGGCTGGTTGCTAGCGTTCGGTCTGTGGAGGAAGCATGAGCATGAGCATGCGTATGAGTGGGGGTCACGGTTCGGTCGTGGCTGGGGGGATGTCGATGAGCTCGGCCGGTCATGGCGGTGGCGTGAGCATTCTTCCTACGTGGTTGGCGGTGATCTGGA
>Ga0302314_10012878_pt1 | contig 14427 bp, 12 predicted proteins | sample III_Palsa_N2_3_FD_200533 | JGI IMG/M metagenome (GOLD analysis project Ga0302314, IMG submission 200533) | Peat permafrost microbial communities from Stordalen Mire near Abisko, Sweden - III_Palsa_N2_3 | ecosystem: Environmental > Terrestrial > Soil > Palsa > Peat permafrost | place: Sweden... | reverse complement strand
TACGCCTATCTGCCGCAGATCGAGGCGGTGCCGGGTGTGACCAAGGTCGCCTATGCGACCTGGTTCGGCCCCTATTACCAGGACCCGCAGGAGGTCATCTTCTGCTTCCCGGTCGATCCGGAGCGCTATCTTGGCATCTATCCGGAGCTCAAGCTGCCCAAGGACCAACTCCAGGCCTTCATCCAGACGCGCACCGGTGCCGTCGTCAGCGATGCGCTGGCGAAGAAGTACAATTGGAAGATCGGCGATCGCGTGCCGCTGAAATCGACGATCTGGACCAAGAAATCCGACGGCAATTCCGATTGGACCTTCGATATCGTCGGCATCATGGATACCAGCGCCACCAACGGGTTCGCCCCCGGTTTTCTGTTTAACTACAGCTATTTCGACGAAGCGCGGAATTTCGGCAACGGCATGGTCGGCTGGTATATCGCCCAGATCGCCGATCCAAGCCATTCGGCGGCGATCGCCGACACGATCGACAAGCTGTTCGAGAATTCGACCTATGAGACCAAGACCCAGAACGAGAAGGAAAACGCGCAATCCTTCCTGAAGCAGCAGGGCGACATCAACCTGATCGTGACCCTGATCATCGGTGCGGTCTTCTTTACCCTGCTGTTCCTGACCGGGAACACCATGATGCAATCGGTCAGCGAGCGGATTCCCGAATTCGCCGTGCTGAAGACGCTGGGTTATTCCGGCGCTGGCGTGACCGCGATCATCCTCAGCGAATCGCTGATCCTGAGCGTCATGGCGGCCCTGATCGGGCTGGCGCTGGCCTGGTCGATCTTCCCGCTGATGCAAGGCGTCATCGGCGTGGCGACGATGCCACCCGGCGTACTGGTGCTCGGCATTGCCATGGCGGTGCTGATGGCACTCGCGACGGCGGCGCCGCCGGCGTGGCGTCTGCAGCGGTTGAAACTCGTCGACGCCCTGGCCGGACGGTGAGGAGAGCAGCATGAGCCTATTGCGCCAGATCGGCACCGTCACGGCGATGAACCTCAAAAACATCCCGCACCGCCTCGGCACGTCCCTGGTCATCGTCATCGGCATCGGCGGCGTCGTCGCCGTGCTGGTGTCGGTGCTGGCCATGGCGGTGGGCTTCAACGAGACGATCAAGAATGCCGGCCGGCCGGACCGGGTCATCGTGCTGCGCGGCAGCTCCAATTCCGAGCTGTCGAGCACGCTCGGCCGCGACGCCGTGCTGACCATCGAGGATGCGCCCGGGCTGAAGAAGACGGAGAGCGGCCAGCCGATCGCCGATGCCGAAGCCGTCGTCATCGTGAATCGGCTGCAAAAGGGCAGCGGCACCGGCGCCAATGTCACCCTGCGCGGGGTCGGTCCCATGGCCTGGCTGCTGCGGCCCGAAATTCATCTGACCGAGGGGCGGATGTTCGTGCCGGGCAAACGGGAGATCATCGTCGGTCGGTCTGCCCAAAAGCAATTCGAGGGCATCGAGGTCGGCAGCCAGATCGCCTTTCGCGACGGTGATTGGACCGTGGTCGGCAGCTTCGAGAGCCATGGCGATTCCCATGAATCCGAAATGATGGCGGATGTCGAAACCGTGCTTGCTGCCTATCGGCGGGAGGTCTTTCAGAGCGTGACCGCGCTGCTCGCCTCGGTCGGTGATTTCGACCAGTTCAAAACGGCGCTCACAACCAACCCGACCCTGCAGGTCGACGTCAATCGCGAGCCCGAATACTACGCCTCCCTGTCGGCGCCGTTGAGCAAGGTGCTGTCCTTCGTCGGTTATTTCGTCGGCAGCATCATGGCCGTGGGCGCCCTCTTCGGCGCGCTCAACACCATGTATTCCGCGGTCAGCGCCCGCAGCCTGGAAATCGCCACCTTGCGGGCGATCGGCTTTGGTTCGGCTGCGGTGGTCATCTCTGTCTTCGTCGAGGCGCTGCTGCTTGCCGTCACCGGCGGCGTCATCGGTGCCGCGATCGCCTGGATCTTCTTCAACGGCAATGCCGCCAATACCTTGAGCGGCAATTTCACCCAGGTCGTGTTCCGCCTGACCGTGACACCGGAGCTGATCGTGATCGGCATTATCTGGGCGGCCGCGATCGGCCTGGTCGGCGGGTTGTTCCCGGCCATCCGCGCCGCCAGGCTGCCGATCGCGACAGCCTTGCGGGCGATGTAACGCGCGTGCTCAGGCCTTGATTTCGAGCAACTCGACTTCGAACAGCAGCGTGGCATTCGGCGGGATGGCGCCGCCGGCCCCGCGGGCGCCATAGCCCAGCTTCGGCGGGATGATCAATGTGCGCTTGCCGCCGACCTGCATGGTGGCGACACCTTCATCCCAGCCGCCGATCACCTGGCCGACGCCGATGGTGAATTGGAACGGCTTGCCGCGATCGAGCGAAGAATCGAATTTCTTGCCCTTGGCGCCGTCCTCATAGAGCCAGCCGGTATAGTGCATGACGCAGCGCTGGCCGGTCTGCGGCGTCGCACCGGAGCCGACGGCGTCGTCGATGATCTGAAGTCCTGATTCGGTCGTCACGATATGTCCTTGTGTTGCGGGCGGGACCCGGCGCGATGGGCAGGGCGAATGCGGGAATGTGTCTGTTTAGCCGAAGCCGGCGGCACGTCCCATTGCTTTTTCCTCACCATTGGCTAGCTTGCCCCGACCATCACCCGCGAGACCATCCATGGGCAATATCGTCTGGCTCGCCTCCTATCCGAAATCGGGCACGACCTGGCTGCGCGCCTTCCTGCACAATTTCCTGCGGCCGACGGATCGGCCCTACGATATCAATCGTTTGACCGATTTTTCCGCGAGCGAGTGCGACGCTGCGCTGTATCGGCACTACGATTCCCGACCGGCTTCGACCTATAGCATTGCCGACGTGCAGCGCCTGCGGCCGAAGGTGCATCGCGACCTGACCAAGGCTTTTCCCGATCTGGTCTTCGTCAAGACGCACAATGCCGTGCTGATGGTCGAGGGCATGCCCCTGCTGACGCCGCAATTCACCGCGGGATCGATCTATATCGTTCGCGATCCGCGCGCTGTCGCCCTGTCCTATAGCCATCATTTCGGCCGGCCGGTCGATGAGGTCATCGACTTCATGGCGAATGACGGTGCCGCCACCGGCAACGACGACCGGCATGTCTTCGAGAGCCTGGGCAGCTGGTCGACCCATGTGCAGAGCTGGACGCAGCAGCCGAACCCGCGGCTCCATGTCATGCGCTACGAGGACATGCTCGCCGACCCGGTGGCCAGTTTCGGCCGGGTCATCCGCTTCCTCGGTCGCGAACCGCCGGCGGAACGGCTCGACCAGGCCATTCGGTTCAGTGCCTTCGAGGTGTTGCAGGAACAGGAACGCCAGACCGGCTTCGTCGAGCGGCCGGCCACGGCCACCGAATTTTTCCGCGCCGGCAAGGCCGATGCCTGGCGCACCGTCTTGACCCCGGCCCAGATCGGTCGCATCGAACGCGACCACGCGCAGCAGATGCGTCGGTTCCAGTATCTTTGACCAGTTGAAGACAATGAAAAGGCGGCCGGGAAAACCCGGCCGCCACGTACCCAATATTCTTGTCGGTATTAACCCCGCAGCAGGGTCAGGATCGACGAGTTCTGCGTACCACTGGTCGTCAGCGACTGGATGCCCAGCTGCTGGCGAAGCGTGAGAGCCTGGGAATTGGCCGCCTCGGTATTGAGATCGGCCAGGGTCAGGGCATCGGCGCCGCTGGTCAGGGTGTTGGCGTAGTTCGCGCTGAAATCCGAACGCGTCTGCAGAACGGCAACGTTGGTACCAAGCGACGCCGAGATGGCGTTGAGCTGGTTGATGGCGGTGCTGATGCGGTTGATGGCACCCGAGAAGATCGACTGGGCCGTCGAGGCTGCAATTGTGCTGCCTGCGCTGGCGGTTAGATTGAGCTGCGAGAAGCCAGCCGCTTCATTGGTCAGGCTCGCATCGCCGACGATCGAGCTGAACACCAGCGTGCCGTCGGATTTGAACGCCGCCGCCTGCGTGAACAAGGCACGGGCATTGGCGCCCGTCGCCGTGGCCACCAGGTTGAAGCCCTGAATGGTCAAGGTGGCGGCGGTGCGATCGGAGAACTGCGTCGTCAGACTCGACGCGGTCGAGGTCAGCAGGTTGAGCCCTTGGAACGACGCATCCTTGACCAGCTGGGCCAGCTGGCTGCCGATGGTGTCGAACTGCTGGGTGTCCGAGATGCGGTTGCTGAGCGAGGCGCCGCGTGCGGACTGCAGCACGCCTTGCAACTGACCGAGCAGAGCCGAAACGGCGGAGGTTGCCGTCAATGCCGCCTGCACACTCTGGACCGACTGGTCGATCGTGGCCTTGGCATTGAGGATGGTGGTCGACCGATTGCTCAGCGACTGGGCTTGGAAAAAGGCCTGGGCGTTGTCGGTAACGCTGTTGACCTTCTTGCCGGTATTGAGGCGGTTCTGGGTACGATTGAACAGACTGGTGACGCTGGTCAGCGACAACAGTGTTTGCCTTTGTGTTGCGGTAAGTGTGATGTCTGACATGGTAACATTCCTTTAAGGATCTTACATTGTCGGCTTGGCCGACAATGGCCCGTTCATGGGCGGTTCCGAGTACCGACCAAGTCGAGGAGAGGGCTTCGCCCACTGAGCCTCTTCTAGGTCCATTGTCACGATACTGCGGTTTTGGGCAATACAGAAGAATTGTTACATAAAATTTTAGCGACCGCGCCGGTTCCGCAACCGTCGCAAATAACGGACGGCCTCGAACACCCCGCCGGCAATACAGGTCACGCCGGTAACTGCCTGATATTACGGAACCCCAATTCAAGCCGCGGGATAGCACCCGGCGAGGCGCGCCCGTTCGCGCAGCAGGGCGAGGATTGTGTCACATTGCGGCACGGGCTGATCGACCAGCCCGGCCAACTCGACCACCGCGCCCAAAAGCGCATCGATTTCCATCGGACGACCCCGTTCGAGATCCTGGAGCATCGACGTCTTGTGCGCGCCCACTTCGCCCGCCCCCTCGATCCTCTTGTCGACATCGATGGCGAAGCGAATGCCGAGCGCCTCGGCGACCGCTCGGCCTTCCACCATCATGCTGCGGGCCGCCGCACGCAGATCCGGCCGCAGCGCGATCCGATCGAGGGTCGAGCCGGTCAGGGCCGAGATCGGGTTGAAGGCCATATTGCCCCAGAGCTTGACCCAGATCTCGTCGCGGATGCGTGGCCGCACCGGCGCCTTCAGCCCGGCTTCGATCATCAGCCTGGCCAGCGCCTCGGCGCGGGCGCTGCGGCTGCCGTCGGGCTCGCCCAGGCTGAAGCGGTCGCCATAGCTGTGTTCGATGATGCCGGGCGAGGTCACCTCCGCGGCCGGATATACCACCGTGTGGATCACGCGCGACGGGTGCAGATGCTGCCAGAGCCTGCCGCCGGGATCGACGCTCTCGACCACCCGGTCGCGCCAGGGCCCGTCCAGACCATAGAAATACCAATAGGGCACGCCGTTGATGCCGGTGATCAGCACCGTCTCCGGTCCCATCAGCCGGGCGATCTGCGGCGCTGCCTCGGGCAGGGAATGCGCCTTGAGGGTGACGAAGACATAATCCTGCGGCCCGGCCTCGCCCGGATCGGCGACGCAGCGCAGCTTGAGCGTGACGCTGTCCTCGCCGCTCTTCAGCGTGATGCCGTTCGCCTGCATTGCCGCCAGATGGGTGCCGCGCGCGATGATCGTCACCGCGGCACCGGCCTGGGCCAGTTTGACCGCGAGGAAGCCGCCGATGGCGCCGGCGCCGTAGATGGCGATCTTCATGCGCTGACGCCCAATCGCTCGGCCAGACCGATGCGCTGCAGCTTGCCGGTCGCCCCTTTGGGAATCTCGGTCAGGAACACGATTTTGCGCGGCACCTTGAAATCGGCCATCCGGGCCGCCGCGAAATCGCGCAATTCGCGTTCATCCGCCGACGCACCCTCGCGCAGCACGACCGCGGCAGCGACGTCTTCGCCCAGCTTCGGGTGGGCGAAACCGAAGGTCACGACCTGGGCTACGGCCGGATGGTCCATCAGCACGGTATCGACTTCGAGCGGGCTGATCTTCTCGCCGCCGCGGTTGATCAACTCCTTGAGCCGCCCGGTCAGGCGCAGATAGCCGGCCTCGTCGAGCGTGCCCTGGTCGCCGGTGCGGAACCAGCCATGGGTAAAGGCCGTGGCATTGGCCTCCGGATTGTTCTCATAGCCGGCCGTGACGTTGCGCCCGCGGATGACGATCTCGCCCAACTCGCCTGCGGCCAGCAGATTGCCGTCCAGATCCATGATCGCAACTTCCGGTCCGGCGGCTATGCCGACGCAGCCGGCGTAGCGCGGTCGCGGCGGCAGCGGGTTGGCAGCCATCTGGTGCGACGCCTCGGTCATGCCATAGCTCTCGATCACCGGGGCGCCGAACGTGGCCTCCAGCTCGGTCATGACCTGCGGCGGCAGCGAGGCCGATGACGAGCGGATCAGGCGCAGCCGGCCGGATTTGATGATCTCGGCATTGCGCGGCGCCCGGGTCAGGATCGCCTGGTGCATGGTCGGAACCGCCGTGTACCAGCTCGGCCGGGTCTCCTCGAACCATTGGAAGAATTTGAGCGCATTGAAGCCCGCCGTGCAGGACACGGCGGCGCCGGCGGCCAGGCTCGACAGCACCGCTCCGATCAGCCCGTGGATATGGAACAGCGGCATGATGTTGAGGCAGACATCATCCGGCCGCAGCTCGAGCGCGCGGCCGATATGATAGGCCGAGGCCGTGATGTTGACATGGCGCAGCGGCACGATCTTGGGCCGCGACGTCGTGCCCGAGGTGTGCAGCACCAGCGCCACGTCATCGGCACCGGCGAAACCCGGCCGCGCCGGGCTGCCGCTCATCGCCCGCTCCGGGCGCAGCGTGAAGTGGCCGGCGGCTTCGGTCTCGTCCGGGACCAGCTCGATGATCGGGATGCCGCGCGTCGCGGCCACGGCCCGGGCCGGGCTGTCCAGGCCGGCCAGGATGACCAGCGCCTTGGCATTCAGATCCGACAGATAGAAATCGAACTCCTCGGCCCGATAGCCGGCATTGAGCGGCGCCGTCGTGGCCCCGCAGGCAAGAGTGACAAAGACGCTCGCCATTTCCGGCCCGTTCGGCAGCACGATCGCGACCCGGTCGCCGCAGCCGATGCCGAGCCGGTTCAGGCTTTCGACCGTCGCCACTGCGAGTGCCCGCAACCCGCCATGGCTGAGCGGCTTCCGGCCCGGGCTCAGGATCGCCGGGGCGTCGGCGGCACCCTCATTAAGCAGGCGAATAACGGTATCCGCTGGATACATCGTGACAGTTCCTCGTTCCCGGCGCAGACGGCAAGATGCCGGGCGGATCTGCGACCCGCCCGGCGTAGTGTACTTGCTCAGGCGGCGCCGTAGCCGACCACGGCCTTGGTCTCGAGGAACTCCTCGAGCCCGAACTCACCCCATTCGCGGCCATTGCCCGACTGCTTGTAGCCGCCGAAGGGCGCGCCGATATCCATAGCCGGGTAGTTGACCTGGACCGTGCCGACGCGCATCTGGGCCGCAACCTTGCGGGCGTGGTCGAGATCGCCCGATTGCACATAAGCCGCCAGGCCATAGACCGTGTCGTTGGCGAGGCTGACAGCCTCCTCCTCGGTCTTATAAGGCAGGATCGACAGCACCGGCCCGAAGATCTCCTCGCGGGCGATGGTCATCTCCGGCGTGACATTGGCGAAGATGGTCGGTTGCACATAGTAGCCGCGGTTGAGGCCCTCGGGCCGCCCCGTCCCGCCGGTGACCAGCGTCGCACCTTCATCGATGCCGGCCTGAATCAGCCGCTGGATCTTGTTGTACTGCAACTCGCTGACCACCGGCCCGAGCACGGTGCCTTCCGCGGCCGGCGGACCGACCTTGAAATTGGCTGCCGCCGCCTTGGCGATGGCGACCGCCTCATCATGCTGGTCGGCCTGGACGAACATCCGGGTCGGCGCATTGCAGGACTGGCCGCTATTGCCGAAGCAGCCGGTGACACCCTTGGTTACCGCCTTCCGGAGGTCGACATCCGAGAGCAGGATATTGGCCGACTTGCCGCCCAGCTCCTGATGCACGCGCTTCACCGTGTCGGCCGCCGCCTTGGCGACCAGGATGCCGGCGCGGGTCGAGCCGGTGAAGGACACCATGTCGACATCGGGATGGCTGGAGATCGCCTGTCCGACCGTGGCGCCGTCGCCATTCACGAGGTTGAACACGCCCTTGGGCACACCAGCAGCGTCGAGCACTTCAGCGAAGATAATGGCGTCGATCGGCGCGATCTCGCTCGGCTTCAGCACCATGGTGCAGCCCGCCGCCAGCGCCGGCGCCACTTTGCAGACGATCTGGTTGATCGGCCAGTTCCACGGCGTGATGAAGCCGCAGACACCGATCGGCTCGCGCGCGATCAGGGTGGTGCCCTGCATGTGATCGAATTCGAACTTGCCCAGCACCTCGATCATCTTGGCGAGATGGGCGACACCGATGCCGGCCTGGGCCTGCATGGCGAGTTGCATCGGCGCGCCCATCTCCTGCGAGATCGCCTTGGCGACATCCTGGTAGCGCGCCTGATAGGCCTGGAGGATCCGCTGCAGCAGTGCCACGCGCTCTTCGCGGCTGGTGCGCGAGAAGGCGGGAAACGCCGCCTTGGCCGCCGCCACGGCGCGATCGACATCGGCCGCACTGCCCATGGCGATCTTGGTATAGGCCTCTTCAGTCGACGGATCGATCACATCCAGCGTGGCCGTGCTCAACGGCTCGACCCAGGCGCCATCGATGTAGAATTGCAGTTCGTGCGACATTGGTATCCTCCCCAACTCGTTCTCGGCCAAACCCGGCAACAGCAATTTGGTAGCACCGCACGCCGCCGGTGACCACCCCCCGAGCCATCGCGGCAGCCACGCCGCCGAGATGTCGCAGCCGCCGCCCGGCCGCTGCCGGCCACGGCTCAAGCTTCATTGAATCTCAGTAATGTCGCTCTATCTCTGATCCCTCCCGATCACGTGCGGGAGCCGCAGGGCTGCTATTGATGGATGTACCGGAATTTCGATCGCTGATTCTCGATGAACGATTGCGGGTTTTGTTCGACTATTGGCAGCACCTTCGCGGCGCCCGACCGATGCCGGATTGGTCCGAGATCCGGCCCGAGGAACTCGCCGCGGTGCTGCCCCATACCTGGGTCTGGCAACTCGACGTCCATGGCGATCTCCGGCTCCGTATCATCGGCGAATCGGTCATGCAGATCATGGAGCTGAACCTGAAGGGCAAGGGTCCCTTCGACCTGTATGCGCCGGAGCAGGCGCTGCCGATCGTCGAACGCCTGACCCGGGTGATGGCCGAGCCGAGCTGCAGCTTCGCGCTGGGCGAAGTCTATTCCGGCGGCCAGCTGGTCGGCGTTGGGCAAAGGCTGGGATTGCCCTATTTCGATCGCCGGGCCGATCGCCCTGGTGTCATCGGCGCCTCGGTCCTCGACAAGCGGATCAAGGCCAATTCCGATGGCGGCACCGCCATCTACAGCCTGACCGGCAACGAGCGCTATCTGTCGCTGGCCTAGCGCTTCCGGGAAATCGCCTCGAGCCCAAGCTCCCTGGTTTTCGGCCCGAACCCGCCAATTGAAACCACGACCATGAGCATCGCGAAGCCGATGAACAGGAAGACCGAGACGACGCCGCTCGCTTGCAGCAGATAGTCGATGGCAAGGCCGGCGAAAGCGGCCGAAAGCCGGCTCCAGCCATAGACGAAGCCAACCGCACGCGCCCGAATTCGGGTCGGGAAGAGCTCGGCCTGGTAGTTGTGAAACGCGAACGACATCCAGTTGTTGGACAGCGTCACCAGCACCCCGAGCCCGATCAGGGCCACCGGATCGAGCGCTGCAGAGAACAGCAGCCCGAAAACGGCGATGCCGATCGCGGCGGCGCAGATCTGCCATTTCCGCTCGAAGCGATCGGCGACGAGCATGCCGAGCAGCGGTCCGATCGGATTGGCGATGGCGATGATGAAGGAATATTCCAGGCTCTTGGTAATCAGGATGCCCTTGGCGATCAGCAGGCTCGGCACCCAGGCGGCAAATCCATAGAAGCCGATCGTCTGGAAGAAGTGGAAGACCGAGAGCATGATCGTGCGACCGCGATAGGCGCTGCTCCAGATCTCCGCGAAACCGCTTTTTCCGCTATTTTCCTCGACGATCGCGGCCGGCAGCGGCAGCGATAAGCGGGTTTCGCGGATGATCGCGGCCTCGATCCGCGTGACGATCTGGTCCGCTTCGCCGAGCCGACCATGCCGTGCCAGCCAGCGCGGCGACTCCGGCACCGCCCGCTGGAAATAATAGGCCGCGAGTGCTCCGGCTGAGCCGATCAGGACGACGATGCGCCACCCGTCCAGGCCGAAGATCTGTTCCGGTACGAGCAGCCAGGCCAGCAAGGCTATGAGGGGAACAGCCGAGAAGGTGATGAACGCGCTCAGCGCGAAAGCCCGACCGCGATCCCGCGCCGGGATGAGTTCGGCGATATAGGTGTCGATCGTTACGAGTTCGATACCAAGGCCGATGCCGCTGATGAAGCGCCAGAGATCGATGCCAAATCCCGAGCCTTGAAAGGCAAGCCCCAGATTGGCGAGCGAGTACCACAGCAGTGCTGCGATGAAGACCGTACGCCGGCCGAACCGGTCGGCGGCGGAGCCCAGCAGCATCGCGCCGACGAAGAGCCCGGCAAAGGTCGCGAAAACGAAACTGCCGATCCCCTGCAGGCCGAGCGAGACGAGGAAACGCAAGGGGCCGAGCGATTCGGGGCCGAACATCCCGGCCTTGACCATGCCCGGCGCGACATAGCCGGTGAAAAAGAGATCGTAGAATTCGAACGCACCGCCGAGCGACAGCACGATGACCACGCGCCAGAGATGCCAGGCCCGCGGCAGCCGGTCCAGCCGCGCGCCGATGCCGGCTTGAGCGACGCGATCGGCTGCATTGTCCACGGCTATTTCCCCCTCACCTGCTTTTTCGTTGCACCAGTCGTACGCTCCAGCCGCTGCTCAGCCGGCGTTCAGCACCTCCGGCAGGACCGCGACGCGGATCCCGGCCCCGAGCAGTGCCGCCCGGACGGCCGTCGCGACGACAGAAGCGGTCGGTTCGTCGCCATGAATGCACAGGGTCTGCACCGGCCGTCGCAGAATGCGGCCGCCGATCGTCAGAATTTCGCCCGCCGCCATGCGCACGGCCTGCGCCGCCGCCACTTCCGGATCGTGGATGACGGCACCCGGCAGCTTGCGCGACATCAGCAACCCGTCATCGGTATAGGCGCGATCGGGGAAACCCTCGGCAGCAAAGCGCAGCCCGGCCGTCTCGGCGGCCGCGACCAGGGGCGAGCCCGAACCGGCGATCAGGATCAGGCGCGGGTCGACCGCCTTCACCGCCCGCGCGATGGCACCGGCGACGATCGGATCGCGCTCCGCCATGTTGTAGAGCGCGCCATGCGCCTTGACATGGGCGACCGCGATGCCGGCGCGGGCGGCGATCGCCTGCAGCGCGCCGATCTGATAGGCGACCAGCGTCTCGATCTCGGTTTCCGACAGCGGCATCGGCCGCCGGCCGAAGCCCTGCAGATCGGCCAAGCCGGGATGGGCGCCGATGCTGACGCCGTGGCGCTTGGCGATCTCGCAGGTCCGGGCCATGACCTGCGGGTCGCCGGCATGGAAGCCGCAGGCGATATTGGCCGAGGTAACCAGGGCCAGAACGGTTTCGTCATTGCCCATCGGCCAGGCCCCGAAGCTCTCGCCGCAATCCGCATTCAGATCGATCAAGCTGGTCATCCGCACTGCCCTCCTGCGCTGGCCGGCTAAAGTCGCATGCCCGGCCGCGGTTGGAAATGGCGCGCAACGGCGCCCCGCCTGCACAATTCCGGCACGAAAGTGGCGCCAATTCGGTAAGGCGTCGCCATCTGCGCGGCACGGCCTGCAGCGATGCTGTGCGACCCTATATCGCGTCGGCGGAGTCCCGGATGGCAAGAGCATCGCGTTTCGTCCTGGCCGGCCTCGTGCCAGTTGCTCTCGTCGTGCTCATCTGGCACCGACAGCTTTCATATGGGGCCCATGTGCTGGCCCGGCACGGCGGCACCTATTGGGTGGATGTGGCACCCGACAGCCAGCACCTGTCACCCTCGATGCGGCTGGCCCTCGCCGACGCCCCGGCCGCCCTGCCCGGCGCGTTCGACTGGCAGAGCCTGGCACCCGGCTTCGAAATCGGCGATCTGCCGGTCTCCGCGGCGGATCATGTCGTCGACCACATCCTGCTGGCGCGCATCGATCCGGCCCGGTTCCGCTTCGTCCTGCGGAACGCGCCGGATGGCAGCCGGAACCTCGACGACTGGATGGCGCAGCTGGGCGCCGCCCTGGTCGTCAATGGCAGCTATTACGACCGGACCGGCGAACCCAATACCCCGGTCTTGAGCGACGGCGCGCCGCTTGGATGGAGTCTCGGGGACACAATACATAACTCCTCGTCGACTGGCGCGCTGACACAATGTGAACTGATAGCAGTCTCCAATGGGTGGTCAGAGTTATGTATTGTGTCCCCGAGACTCCCCCATGTATTGTGTCCCCGAGACTCCAGAGTTATGTATTGTGTCCCCGAGACTCCGTGTCCCCGAGGGCCGGATGTCTTCACCCGATAGCCGTGCGCCCCTGCTTAGCACTACATCGGACCGAGCTTCGCCGCTACACTGCCCTCTTGATCGATCGACGCGCGAGGGCAGCAGGTGACACCGCACGACGTTGCCCCCCGCTTTCTCGCAGCCGGAGATACCGCCCTGGTCATCGAGTTCGGCACGACCGTCGACCCGGCGCTGATCGCCGCGGTGCAGGCGCTCGACCGGGCCGTCGCTGCCGCGGCCCTGCCCGGCGTGATCGAAACCGTGCCGAGCTTCCGCTCGCTGATGATCCATTACGACCCGCTGGTCACCAGCGCCGCGGCGCTGACCGACGCGGTCGCGGCGCTGGATCGCGCTGCGGTGGCGCCGGCCGCGTCGGGGCGGTCGTGGCAGCTGCCCTGCTGCTATGCCGCGGAATTCGGCCCCGATCTCGATCATGTCGCGGCGGCGACCGGGCTCTCGACCGAGGGCGTGATCGCCGCCCATGCCGCGGCTGCGTTCACTGTCGCCATGCTCGGTTTCCTGCCCGGCTGCCCGTTCCTCTCCGGGCTGGACCCGCGCTTCGACTTGGCCCGCCGGACCGAACCGCGCACGCGTCTCGCCGCCGGCTCGGTCGCCGTCGCGCAGACGCTCAGCGTCATCTATCCGACGGAAAGCCCGGGCGGCTGGCACCTGATCGGCAATTGCCCGCTGCCGCTGTTCGACCCGGGCCGCACGCCACCGACCCTGCTGGCGCCCGGCGATGCGGTCCGCTTTCGCGCCATCGATGCCGCCGAACACGGCCGCATCCGGGCCGCTGGCGACTATGATCCGGTGCGCGAGTGCTTACAGTGGTGACCGCCTGTCTCGCCATCGATCGGCCGGGCCTGGCCAGTTCGGTCCAGGATCTCGGCCGCTTAGGCCTGCAGCGCTATGGCGTGCCGGTCTCCGGCGCCCTCGACCCGCTCGCCGCACGGCTCGCCAATGCCCTGGTCGGCAATGACGACGGCGAGGCGGTGCTGGAGATCCAGGCTCTCGGCCCGAGCTTCACGGTCGAGGCGGACTCGCTGCGCCTCGCCCTGGTCGGCTCCGCGATCGGGCTGCGCATCGATGGCGCCGTGATCGATTCCGGGCGCTCGGTCACCGTGGCCCATGGCGCCAAGATCGTGATTTCCGGCTTCAGCGACAGCGCCTGCTGCTGTCTCGCGGTCGCCGGCGGCTTCGCCCTCGAGCCGGTGATGGGCAGCCGCTCGACCTATGCCCGCGGCGGCTTCGGCGGGCTGGGCGGGCGCCTGCTGAAGACGGGCGATGTGCTGCCGCTTCGGCACGCTGCAGCGCCGCCGGGTCCGGAACGCCGGGCCGGCGAGATCGATTACGGCCACGGGCCGATCCGAGTCGTGCCGGGTCCGCAGGCCGATTGGTTCGAGCCCGATTCCCTCGCCCGCTTCTATGCCGAGCCCTATGAGGTCACCGCCGAAGCCGATCGCATGGGCATGCGGCTTTCGGGTCCGGTGCTGCGTCATCGCCACGGCTTCAACATCGCGTCCGACGGCATCGTCACTGGCGCCATCCAGGTCCCCGGGACGGGCCAGCCGATCGTGCTGCTGGCCGATCACCAGACCATCGGCGGCTATCCCAAGCTGGGCACGGTCGCCTCGGTCGATCTGCCGCGCCTGGGCCGGCATCGGCCGGGCCAGCTTCTGCACTTCACGCCGACCGAGGCCGCGGCGGCCGAGATCCTGCGCCGGGAGCAGGAAACAGCGTTCCGCCGCCTGCTCGCCGGCATCGCACCGCTGACGGCGACGCCGGACAC
>Ga0302314_10012876_pt1 | contig 14430 bp, 8 predicted proteins | sample III_Palsa_N2_3_FD_200533 | JGI IMG/M metagenome (GOLD analysis project Ga0302314, IMG submission 200533) | Peat permafrost microbial communities from Stordalen Mire near Abisko, Sweden - III_Palsa_N2_3 | ecosystem: Environmental > Terrestrial > Soil > Palsa > Peat permafrost | place: Sweden... | reverse complement strand
CCCAGCAGGATTCGAACCTGCAACCCACGGAGTAGAAATCCGTTACTCTATCCAGTTGAGCTATGGGACCATCCGGCGACCCGATCGCGCGGCCTTCATAGCACTGCCAATATGAAAAATCCGCAACTGCGCCAAGTCGGTTCTTGATGATTTCAAGCCGGTTGTTGACGATTTTCAGGCTCGTTCCGAACCATTCTCATTGTCTCATCGACCAAGCAGGGCGGCGGACCGTTGCTTCGGTCGGCCTTCAACGCCAAGCTGCGTCCGGCGGGTTGCCGGCGTGAACGGAGCGCTCCTCGGCCATGCCGTATGCGACTTTTTCGCGCCCCTGTACCATGGCCATGAGTCCGTCACCTTTTCGCGCATTTCTGCTTGATATACGCGGCGTCAGTCCGCGCCAGGGAGTTCCGTCATGATTGGTTTGGTTCGCGCCGCGATCGTCTGCGCCACGCTCGCGTTTGGCCTCGTGACGGCTCAGGCGGCGGACAAGGCCTTCAAACGCGACGATCTGGCGGATTCCGCGATCAAGCTGGAAGCCCAGATCAAGAGCGAAGCGGGGCCGGTCGCCAAGTCCGGGGCGAGTCTGCGAACCGACGCGGATGCGGCCTTCAGGCGCAGCGATTTCCGGACTGGCCTGCAAATTCTTGGGCAGATCGCCGCCACCACACCGGACGACAGTGCCAATTGGCTGCGGCTTGCCCGCACCATTTTCCAGATCAAACCCTCCAACGCCAGCGAAGGGACCTTCCTGCTGGAACGGGCCTCGACCGCGGCCTACATCGCCTATCAGCGCGCCGGCAATCCCGGCGAGGAGGCCGACGCCCTCGCCGTGCTCGGCCAGGCGATGTCCGAGCGCAAGCTGTGGCGGCCGGCGCTGGATAGCTTACGGCTGTCGCTGGATATGCGCGAGGTCGCCGACGTGCGCGGCCAATATGAGAAATTGCGCGACGAGCACGGCTTCCGCCTGCTGGATTACACCGTCGATTCCGATTCCGTCTCGCCGCGGGCCTGTTTCCAGTTCTCCGAGGATCTCGCCAAGCGGACGGATTTCGCCCCGTTCCTGGCGCTGGCCGGCAGCGACAAGCCGGCGCTGTCGGCGGAAGGCAAGCAGCTGTGCGTCGATGGCTTAACGCACGGCGAGCGCTACAACATCAATCTGCGCGCCGGCCTGCCGTCCACGGTGAAGGAAAGCCTGCCGAAATCGGCCGAATTCAACATCTATGTGCGCGACCGCAAGCCGTTCGTGCGCTTTACGGGGCGAGCCTATGTGCTGCCGCGCACCGGCCAGCGCGGCATTCCCCTGGTCAGCGTCAACACGCCTGCGGTGACCGTGAATGTGTTCCGGATCGGCGATCGCAACCTGATCAACACGGTGATCGGCAGCGATTTCCAGCAGCAGATCTCCAGCTACCAGCTTTCCGACCTCGGCGACGAGCGCGGCGTCAAGGTCTGGACCGGCGAACTCGCCACCGCCACCACGCTCAATCAGGACGTCACCACGGCATTCCCGGTCGATCAGGCGCTCGGCGACCTGCAGCCGGGCGTTTATGTCATGACCGCCAAGGCCAAGGGTGCGAGTACCGACGATGACGGCCAGTTGGCGACCCAGTGGTTCATCGTTTCCGATCTCGGGCTGACCGCGTTCTCCGGCAATGACGGCATCCACGTCTTCGTCAACTCACTGGCCTCGACCGATGCGGTCGCCAGGGCCGAGGTGCGGCTGGTGGCGCGCAACAACGAAATTCTTGCCACCCGCAAGACCGACGAGTCCGGCCACGTGCTGTTCGAGGCGGGGCTGGCGCGCGGCGAGGGTGGCCTGTCGCCGGCCATGCTGACGGTGACCAGCGAGAAGGCCGACTACGCCTTCCTCAGCCTGAAGACCGATGCCTTCGATCTGTCGGATCGCGGCGTCTCCGGCCGGGCCGTGCCGGCGGGCGCCGATGCGTTCGTCTACGCCGAGCGCGGCGTCTATCGCTCCAACGAGACGGTCTACCTCACGGCGCTGCTGCGCGACGGTCAGGGCAATGCCGTCACCGGCGGACCGTTGACCTTGGTGATCGAGCGCCCCGATGGCGTCGAGTTCCACCGCGCCGTCTTGGCCGATCAGGGCGCCGGGGGACGCAGTCTGGCGGTGCCGTTGAACTCCGCCGTGCCGGCCGGAACGTGGCGGGTGCGGGCGTTCACCGACCCCAAGGCGTCAGCGGTCGGCGAAACCACTTTCATGGTCGAGGATTATGTCCCTGAACGTATCGAATTCGACTTATCCAGCAAGGACAAGGCGATCAAAGTTGATGCTCCTGTAGAACTTAAGGTCGACGGTCGTTTCCTCTATGGCGCGCCCGCGTCCGGCCTGCAACTGGAGGGCGACATGCTGGTCGCGCAGGCCGCGGAACGGCCGGGTTACGCCGGCTATCAGTTCGGCGTCGATGATGAGGAGACCGCCAGCAACGAACGCACGCCGATCGAGAATCTGCCGGAGGCGGACGCCAACGGCGTCGCCACGTTCCCGGTCAGTCTCGCCAAGGCGCCGACCTCGACGCGTCCGCAGGAGGCCCAGATCTTCATCCGAATGGCGGAAGCCGGCGGTCGCGCGGTTGAGCGCAAACTGGTGCTGCCGGTCGCACCAACCGCCGCGATGATCGGTGTGAAGCCGTTGTTCGGCGACAAGAACGTTGCCGAAGGCGACAAGGCCAGTTTCGACGTCGTGTTCGTGTCACCGGCCGGCAAGCCGCTGGCGCGCGACGGCCTGCGCTACGAATTGCTGAAGATGGAATCCCGCTATCAGTGGTACCGGCAGAATTCGTCGTGGAACTATGAGCCGGTCAAATCGACCACGCGGGTCGCCGACGGCGATCTTGTCGTCGCCGCCGACAAGCCGTCACGGATGACGCTGTCGCCGCAGCCCGGCCGCTATCGGCTGGACGTCAAATCCAACGAGGCCGATGGTCCCCTGACATCGGTACAGTTCGACGTCGGCTGGTACTCCGACGGCTCCGCCGATACGCCGGATCTCTTGGAAACCTCGATCGACAAACCGGACTATCAGTCCGGCGACACCATGACGGTGTCGGTCAATGCACGGACGGCCGGCAAGCTGACCATCAACGTGCTGGGCGACCGGCTGCTGACCACCCAAACCACGGACATCAAGGAAGGCACCACGCAGGTCAGGATTCCCGTCGGCAAGGACTGGGGCACCGGAGCCTATGTGGTGGCGACGCTGCGCCGTCCACTCGACGCGGCCGCGCAGCGGATGCCGGGCCGCTCCATCGGCCTGAAATGGTTCGGCATCGACAAGAAGACCCGAACGTTGCAAGTCAATCTCTCGCCGCCGGCATTGGTGCGCCCGGGAACGACGCTGAAACTGCCGGTCAAGCTGGGCGGATTAAGTCCGGGCGAAGACGCCAAAATCGTCGTTGCCGCCGTCGACGTCGGCATTCTCAATCTGACCAATTACAAGCCGCCGGCGCCGGATGACTACTATCTGGGTCAGCGTCGCATGACGTTGGAAATTCGCGACATCTACGGGCAATTGATCGACGGCATGCAGGGCACCCGCGGCCAGATCCGGACCGGCGGCGATTCCGCCGGCGCCGAGCTGCAGGGCAGCCCGCCGACGCAGAAGCCGCTGGCGCTGTATTCCGGCATCGTCACCGTCGCCGCCGACGGGTCGGCCGAGATCAGTTTCGATATTCCCGAATTCGCCGGTACCGCGCGGGTGATGGCGGTGGCATGGACCGCGACCAAACTCGGCCGCGCCACCACGGACGTCACGGTGCGCGATCCCGTGGTGCTGACGGCGACGCTGCCGCGCTTTTTGCTCGATGGCGATCACGGCACCATGAGTTTCGATCTGGACAATGTCGAGGGCGCGCCTGGCGACTACAGCATCAATGTGAAGGCGTCAGGGCCGATCAAGGTCAGCGGCAATCCGATGACCACGGTGAAGCTCGCGGCCAAGCAGCGCAGCTCGATGGCGCTGGCGCTCGATGCCGGCGGCACCGGAACAGCCCAGCTCGATGTCGATATCAAGGGGCCGAACGGGCTGACCTTGGCGCGGCATTACGCGCTCGACGTCAAGGCGGCGACCCAGATCCTGGCGCGCCGCTCGATCAGGACGCTGGCCAAGGGCGAGAGCCTGACGCTGACGTCGGACATGTTCTCGGATCTGGTGCAGGGCACCGGCAGCGTTTCCTTGTCCGTCAGCCCCTCCACCGCGCTCGATGCCGCTACCATCCTGAAGGCGCTGGACCGCTACCCGTATGGATGCTCGGAGCAGATCACCAGCCGCGCGATGCCGCTGCTTTACGTCAACGACCTCGCGGCCGGCGCGCATCTGGCGATGGATACCGAAGTCGACCAGCGCATCAAGGATGCGATCGACCGGCTGCTGGCGCGGCAGGGCTCGAACGGCTCGTTCGGCCTGTGGTCGGCGGGCGGCGACGACGCCTGGCTCGATGCTTACGTCACAGACTTCCTGACGCGCGCCCGCGAAAAGGGGTTTAACGTGCCTGACGTGCTGTTCAAGAGCGCGCTGGATCGGGTGCGCAATTCGGTCGTGAACGCCGACGAGCCGGAAAAAGACGGCGGACGCAACCTTGCTTACGGCCTCTATGTGCTCGCCCGCAACGGCGCAGCCCCGATCGGCGACCTGCGTTACCTCGCCGACACCAAGCTTGGTAATCTGGCGACCTCGATCGCCAAATCGCAACTGGCGGCGGCGCTGGCGCTGGTCGGTGACAGAGCGAGGGCGGAGCGGGTCTACGCGGCGGCGCTCGACAGCCTCACGCCAAAACCGACGCTGGAGTTTGGACGCACCGATTACGGCTCGGCGCTGCGCGACGCGGCGGCGCTGGTTTCGCTCGCGAGCGAAGGCAATGCGCCGCGGGCGACGCTGACCCAGGCGGTCGAGCGCGTCGAAGTGGCGCGCGGCTTGACGCCTTACACCTCGACCCAGGAGAACGCGTGGCTGGTGCTGGCGTCGCGTGCGCTGGCCAAGGAGACGCTGGCGCTGGATATCGATGGATCGCCGGTCAAGACCGCGGTCTATCGCAGCTACAACGCGGTCGAGATGGCGGGCAAGCCGGTCAAGATCACCAATACCGGCGATGCGCCGCTGCAGGCGGTGGTCTCGGTCTCAGGCTCGCCGATCACGCCTGAGCCTGCGGCGTCCAACGGCTTCAAGATCGAGCGCAATTACTTCACGCTCGACGGCAAGCCTGCGGACGTGTCGAAGGCCAGGCAGAACGATCGCTTCGCGGTCGTGCTCAGGATCACCGAGCCCAAGCCGGAGTTCGGCCACATCATGGTGTCGGATTATCTCCCCGCGGGTCTCGAGATCGACAATCCACATCTGGTTTCGTCCGGCGACACCGGCACGCTGGACTGGATCGAGGACGGCGAGGAGCCGCAGAATACCGAGTTCCGTGACGACCGCTTCACCGCCGCGATCGATCGTGCCGCCAATGACAAGTCGGTGTTCACGGTGGCTTACGTGGTGCGCGCGGTATCGCCCGGCAAATACGTGTTGCCGCAAGCCTATGTCGAGGACATGTACAATCCCTCGCGCTACGGCCGGACCGGCACCGGCACGGTTGAGGTGCGTCCGGCGAAATGAGCGCAGCAGAGACCATGGCGCCAGTCGTACCGCACGGTCGGCGCTGGCAACGGATCAAACTGGCGGCGGCCGCGCTGGCCGTTGCGGGCTTGATTTCGGCCGGCGTCTTCACGAGTTGGGTCATCTCGCTCGGACCATTGCCGTTGGCGCAGGCCCGGCAGGTCTCCCCGACCGTGGTCGATCGCCACGGCAAATTGTTGCGCGCCTACGCGATGGCCGACGGCCGCTGGCGCTTGCCGGTCGATGCCGAGACCAACGTCGATCCGGGTTATCTGAAGCTGCTGTTCGCCTATGAGGACAAACGCTTCTACACCCATCACGGCATCGATCCGCTGGCGCTCGGCCGCGCCGCGCTTCAGCTGAGCACACGTGGCCGCATCGTGTCGGGCGGCTCGACCATCACGATGCAACTCGCGCGGCTGATGGAGCCGCGGCACGAGCGGTCGCTCTCAGCCAAATTGCGCCAGATGGTCCGCGCGGTCGAGATCGAACGGCAACTGACCAAGGACCAGATTCTCAATCTCTATCTCGCGCTCGCGCCCTATGGCGGCAATCTTGAGGGCATCCGTTCGGCTTCGATTGCGTATTTCGGCAAGGAGCCGAAACGGCTGTCGTTGGCGGAAGCCGCACTGCTGGTGGCATTGCCGCAATCGCCGGAAAACCGCCGCCTCGATCGCCACCCGGACGTGGCGCGCACCGCGCGTGACCGGGTGCTGGACCGCATGGTCGAAGATGGTCAGGTCTCGAGCGAAGATGCCGCTGCGGCGAAGGCCGTGCCGGTGTCGCGGATGCGCAAGCCGATACCGATTCTGGCGCCGCATTCCGCCGATCGCGCCGTTGCCAATTTTAAGAATGTGCCGGTCATTTCCTTGACGCTTGACGCCGGTCTGCAGAAGACCCTCGAAGCATTGGCGCGCGACCGCGCGATCGCGCTGGGTTCGAACATTTCCGTCGGCATTCTCGCGGTCGATAATGAGAGCGGCGACGTGTTGGCGCGGGTCGGCTCGCCCGATTACTTCGATGATCACAGGGCAGGGCAGGTCGACATGACCCGCGCGGTGCGCTCGCCGGGCTCGACCTTGAAGCCGTTCATCTATGGGCTCGCTTTCGAGGACGGTTTTGTTCATCCGGAAAGCCTGATCGACGATCGGCCGATCCGGTTCGGCGACTACGCGCCGCAGGATTTCGACATGACCTTTCAGGGCACCGTGCCGGTGCGCAAGGCGCTGCAGCTCTCGTTGAATGTGCCGGCGATCGCGCTGTTGGACCGGGTTGGCGCCAGCCGGCTGTCGTCGCGGCTGAAGCAGGCCGGCGGCAATCTGGTGCTGCCGAAAGACGAGGTGCCGGGATTGGCGATGGGGCTCGGCGGTGTCGGTGTCACGCTGCAGGATCTGGTGCAACTCTATGCGGGCATTGCGCGGCTCGGCACCACGCGGCCGTTGCGCGAGACGATGAGCGAGGACGAGGGGCCGCGCGATCCGTTGCGGTTGATGGATCAGGTGGCGGCCTGGCAGGTCGGCAATGTGCTGATGGGGACGCCGCCGCCGGAAAATGCGCCGCATAACCGGATGGCGTTCAAGACCGGTACCAGCTACGGCTACCGCGACGCGTGGTCGGTTGGCTTCGATGGCCGCATGACGATCGGGGTCTGGGTCGGGCGTCCGGATGGGGCGCCGGTTCCAGGCCTGGTCGGCCGCACCGCGGCGGCGCCGATCCTGTTCGATGCCTTTGCCCGCACCGGCAAATTGCCGATGCCATTGCCGAAGCCACCCAAGGGGGTGCTGATCGCCAGCAACGCCAAGCTGCCGCTGCCGCTGCGCCGGTTCCGCCCGCTCGGGGAACTGGTGCGGACGGGGAGTGAACAGGCGCCCCATATCCAGTTCCCCCTGAATGGCTCGCGGATCGACGCAGGGGGCGCCGATGGTGTTTCGTTTTCCGCGGTGCCGGTAAAGGTTGCCGGCGGGGTGTTGCCGATGACGATGATGGTGAACGGCGTGGCGGCGGGCGAGATCGACAGTCGCCGCCAGCGGCTGGTCGACCCCCCGGGGCCGGGCTTTGTCCGGCTGACCGTGGTCGATGCCACGGGCGCCGCGGACACAGTTGTTGTGAGAATTCAATAGGGGGTCGCCAAGCGGTTGTCCCGATGGTGGTTTCGGCGTATGCGGAACCAATGGCCGAGACCTATGCCCGCCCCCGATTTGGAGAGCCGCGTGAGCCGAAAAATCGGGTGAATCCCGGTAGCCGGCTCATGGGGGTGATTGATTTCGTTACCGCAAGCCATTTTCGTGCCGGTACATTCCTGCTGATCTGTGGCCTGCTGTTATTCCTGCCGGGATTTTTCAACATCCCTCCGATCGACCGCGACGAAGCGAGGTTCGCGCAGGCGACCAAGCAAATGGTCGAGACGTCTGATTTCGTCGATATCCGGTTCCAGGACGACGTCCGTTACAAGAAGCCGGTCGGAATTTACTGGCTGCAGTCGGCGGCGGTCGAAACCGCGTCCGCGCTGGGGCTGCCGCGCGCGGAATTGCGGATCTGGCTATATCGGATTCCGTCGCTGATCGGCGCCATCGGCGCGGTGCTCCTGACCTATTGGACGGCGTTGGCGTTCGTGACGCGGCGCGGCGCCGTACTGGCCGCGTTGATCATGTGCAGTTCGGTGTTGCTGGGCGTCGAAGCGCGGCTCGCCAAAACCGATGCGATGCTGCTGCTGACCGTGGTGGCGGCGATGGGCGCGCTGGCGCGGGTGTATCTGTCCTGGCAGCGGGGCGAGGATCCGGCGCATCCGCCGTGGACCTGGCCAGTGGTGTTCTGGACCGCGCTGGCGGGCGGCATCCTGCTGAAGGGCCCGCTGATCCTGATGTTCGTCGGGCTGACGATCGTCACGCTTGCGATCCTCGATCGTTCCGCGAACTGGATCTGGCGGCTGCGCCCGGTATGGGGCCTGATGTGGATGCTGGTTCTCGTGCTGCCGTGGTTTGTCGCGATCTTCTGGCGTGCCGGCGACGCATTTTTCGCAGATTCGATCGGTGGCGACATGTTGAGCAAGCTGTCGGCGCAGGAATCTCACGGCGCGCCGCCCGGCGTCTATCTGTTGCTGTTCTGGATCACGTTCTGGCCGGGCGCGCCCCTGGCGGGAATGGCGGCGCCGGCGGTCTGGCGGGCGCGGCGCGAACCCGCCGCGCAGTTCCTTCTGGCGTGGCTGATCCCGTCCTGGATCGTGTTCGAACTGGTGCTGACCAAGCTGCCGCATTACGTGCTGCCGCTCTATCCGGCGATCGCTATCCTAACCGTCGGCGCGCTGGAGCGCCGCGTGCTGTCGCGATCCTGGTTGCGGCGCGGCGCCGCTTGGTGGTTCGCCATTCCTGCGATCATGTCGGTCGTCGCCGTGATCGGCGCGGTGACGGTGACACGTCAGCCGGTGTTTCTGGCGTGGCCGTTCGTGGCGGCGGCGCTGATCTTCGGGTTATTCGCGTGGTGGCTGTTTGACGACAGCCGCGCCGAACGCTCGCTGTTGAATGCCGTGGTCGCGGCGATGTTTCTGGCCATGGCCATCTATGGTGTCGTGATGCCGGCGCTGACGCCGTTGTTTCCGAGCGCGGAGATTGCCCGCGCGCTGCGCAACGTGGTCTGCGTCGGACCGAAGGCTGCCGCGGCCGGGTTTCACGAGCCAAGCCTCGTCTTCATGACGGGAACCTCGACCCTGCTGACCGACGGCTCGGGCGCCGCGGATTTTCTCGGCCAGGGCAGTTGCCGGTTCGCGCTGGTCGAAGCGCGTTCGGAACGGGCTTTCGCCCAACGCGCCGAGGCGATCGGCCTGCGTTACAACGTCGCTACGCGCGTCGACGGCTATAATATCTCGCAGGGCAAGGCGGTTTCGATCGCCATCTTCCGCTCGGAAGGTACCGAGTAAAATGTCCACTCCGGCCACAGGCGGCGAGTCCGCAAATTATCTTGCGCGCCTCTCGACGTTGACGCTGTTGTCGTTTGCGCAATTGCTGCGCCCGGCATCGCATCCGCAATCCGGCGAGGCTGTGCGAAGACTGCAGCGGCACGCGTTGCTGCTGATGGCGCTCGGTGCGGTCGCCGTCGTCGCACTGATGTTCGGGTTTGACGTTCGCGAGATCAGCCTGATGCCGCCGCGCGGCGCGCCCGGCCTGTGGCCGGTTCGCATTCTCACCGACTTCGGCAAGGCGGCCAACGTGCTGTGGTCGGTGGCGGCACTGCTGCTGATGGTCGCGCTGGTCGCGCCGCGGCTGCAGGGAGGCTCGCGATCGCGGCTGCTCCGTTTTGGCACAGAGTTGCAGTTCATATTCCTGGCGGTGCTGCTGCCGATCCTCGCCGGCGAAGTCATCAAATGGATCGTCGGACGCGGCCGGCCGTTTGTCGGCGGCGAAGCCAATGCCTTCAACTTCTCGCATTTCGCGGGAACCCAGGCTTACGCCAGCTTCCCGTCGGCGCACGCCATCACCGGCGCCGCGCTGGCCTTTGCAGTCTCCGCGCTGTGGCCGCGGGCGCGGGTCGCGATGATCGTGTATGCGTTGCTGATCATCGCCAGCCGGCTGGTGCTGTTGGCGCATCATCCCAGCGACGTGGTCGCGGGCGCCCTGATCGGGGTGGTCGGCGCGATGGTCGTGCGATACTGGTTTGCGGCCCGTGGCCTGGGCTTTGTCATTGGCCACGCCGGCGCCATAACGCCCCCGATGTGAGCCGGTTTGGCTGTCGTCAAGGGGTTGCTCGTTGGGCGGCAGCCTCATAATAAGCGGGCGCCGCAACCCCTGTTCGCGGGGCTAGCTCTGACCAGTCAAACTCAAACCGGGTGCTGATTTTGCCTTCTTCTGACCCCGCCGCCGTGGCCGTCTCTATCGTTGTGCCCGTGCGCAACGAAGCCGAGAACGTGGCGCCGCTGATCGCGGAAATCACCGCTGCGCTCGACGGCCGCTGGGTCTATGAAATCGTCTACGTCAATGACGGCTCAACGGATGCCACCGCCGAGAAGCTTGACGCCATCATGAAGCAGCGCGGCAATTTGCGTCAGGTCCGTCATGCGGTTTCATCAGGCCAGTCGTCGGCAGTGCGCAGCGGGGTCCGGGCGGCGCGCGGCGCCATCGTGGCGACGCTCGACGGCGATGGGCAAAACAACCCGGCGTTCCTGCCGGATCTGATATCGGCGATCGGGAACGGCGGCGGCCGTATTGGTCTCGCCGCGGGCCAGAGGGTCGGGCGCAAGGATACCGGCTTCAAGAAGCTTCAGTCACGCATAGCGAACGGCGTGCGTAACGCCATTCTGCGCGACGGCACCCGCGACACCGGCTGCGGCCTCAAGGCGTTTCCGCGCGAGGTGTTTCTGGCGTTGCCGTATTTCGACGGCCTGCATCGCTTCCTGCCGGCGCTGGTGCGTCGCGAGGGATACGAGATCGCCTATGTCGACGTCACCGATCGGCCCCGCCATTCGGGCGTGTCGAATTATGGCTTCTTCGATCGGCTATGGATCGGAATCATGGATATCGCAGGTGTGTGGTGGCTGATCCGACGAAAGAAGCCGACGCCCGTTGCGACCGAGGTTCAATAATGCTGATTCAATATGGCCAGGCACTCGGCGATTATCTCTACGACGTGTTCGTCGCCAAGTTCGATTTTTGGCTGGCCTTTGGCCTGGTCGCGCAATTGCTGTTCACCGCGCGCTTTTTGGTGCAGTGGATATCGAGCGAACGCGCCGGGCAAAGCGTGGTCCCGATGGCATTCTGGTTCTTCTCGATGGGGGGCGGATTGATGACGTTGGTCTACGGCGTCGCCAAACGCGAGCCAGTGATCATCCTCGGCCAGAGCCTGGCCACCATCATCTATGTCCGCAACATCATGCTGATTGTCAAGAATCGCGGCAAGCGATCGCAGACGCTGGATCTCTGATCGTTATCGCGTGACCTCCCAAGATGTGGCCGCCAAAAGCGTGACTTGCTAGGTCTGGCGGCCCGCGGCGGGCAGGGCGGCCAGTTCGCTCTCCGCGTTCTGACGGGCGGGCAATTCGCCGGCGGCGTCGAGCACAGGATAGGCCACCGAACAGATGTGCGAATGAATCCGCCGGAGGTCGCGCAGCACGTCGAGATGTAGCGAGGTGGTCTCGATCGATTCGGGCCGGCCTTCGCGCAGGCGATCCAGATGCCGTTCGGTGGCGGCGATCTCGGTATTGCGCAGATGCGCCTTCTCGACCAGCAATTTGCGGGCCTCGTTGACATCGCCTGACATGAAAACGCCGAACGCGATCCGGAGCGAATCCATCGTTCGCTTGTGGAACGCCGACAATTCCTCGGCGCCTTCCTGCGAAAACTGAAAACGGCGCTTGATCTTCTTGGTCGCGAGCTCGCTCAGATTCTTGTCGATGATATCGCCGATGTGCTCGAGATTGATGGTGAAGGAGATGATCTCCATCGCCCGGCGTCCTTCGTGCTCGTCGAGGCTGCCGCGGGTCAGCTTGGTCACATAGAGTTTGATCGCTTCGTCGAGATTGTCGACGCTGTTGTCCATTTTGGAGACTTGGTCGACCAGGCTGCGATCGTTGGTCATCATCGCAGCCATCACCTTGCGCAGCATGATTTCGACGTGATCGCCCATATGCAGGGTTTCGCGGGCGGCGTCGGCCAAAGCCAGCGAGGGGGTTTCGAGCGCGCTTTCGTCGAGATAGCGCGGCCGCGACGGGTCGGTTTCCCGGACTTGATTCGGCAGCAGCTTTTTCAGCAACCGGGCCATGTTGTCGAGCAAACCGATGAAGAGGACCGCCGTCCCGACGTTGAAGGCGGTGTGAAATTCGGCGATCAGCTTGGCCAAATCCGGCTGCCAGGCCTGCAAGTGCTCGGCGATCGGCCGCAGGAACGGCGCCACCAGCAGCACGCCGACCAGCCGATTGACGAGATTGCCGAGCGGCAGCCGATAGCTCGCGGGGTTGTCGCGGCGCGCGCCCTCGAACACCGGATTGATCGCGCTGCCGAGATTGGCGCCAAGCACCAGCGCCAGTGCTGCGAACGGCGAGATGAACTGCGCATAGGCCAGCGACATGACCAGCAGCACGCTGGCCACGCTCGAATGTACCGCCCAGGTGACGGCCGCGCCGATCACGATGCAGAGCACGGGATCGCCGGTGATGGCGTTCATGAAAATGCGCACGCCGGGCGCGTTTTCGGCCGGCGCCAGCGTGTCGAGCAGGATATGCAGCGCCAGCAGCATCAGGCCGAGGCCGATCGAGACCCGGCCGATGTCCTTGATCCGGGAGCGAGCGCCGCTGCGGAACGCCACGAGGCCAAGCACGAACAGCACCGGCGCCGCGGCGGAAATGTTGAACGACAGAATCTGAACGATCAGTGTGGTGCCGACATTGGCGCCGAGCATGATCGCCAGCGCCGGCACCAGGCTGACCAGACCTTCCGATGTAAAGGAGCTTGTGATCAGCGCGGTTGCGGTGCTGCTTTGTAGCAGCGCCGTCAGGCCGATGCCGGCGGCAAAGGCCGCGAAGCGGTTGTTCAGCGCCTTCGCCAACAGCAGACGCAGATCGGGACCGAACGCGCGCAGAATTCCGCTGTGGACCATGTGCAGGCCCCACAACAGCAACGCCACGCCGCCCATCAGATCGAGAAGAACCAGGCTTCCCATCAGCTCTTGCTTCCTGATTTGAATCGAACGATCAAGCTATCGCCAAATGCCGGCGGATCAATCAATTTCTTGCAAAGAACGTTCCAAAATGAACGCCAAAACGCGTGCCTCAGCGCTCCGGCAAGCGGCCCTTGATGGCGTTGGCCCATGCGCCATAGGTAATCTGTCCAGCGCTGTCTTCTCTGAGGTGCGTCCGCACCCGCGTTTTCAGCCCCGCGAGATCATCGGGCGCCATCTTGGCGAGGAGATCGCCGAGCGTCGGCGCCGCCATCACCGCCCCCCAAAAATCGTCGAAATCTGCAAAGCGGCGCTGCACGTCGATCCGCCGCGTTTCGAGCTCGACGAGGCCGGCATCGGTCCATAATTTTTGCAGCGCTTCGATCGTCGACGCCTCGAAGCTGGGGGGACGGGTCGGTGTAAAGCCCATCGCCTTCAGCTCCGTCTGGATCGGTTGCAGCGGGAAGCCGCCGCCCATGATGTCCCAGGCGTAGGCGGCGACCGTGCCGCCGGGAGCTACCACGCGCACCATCTCGGCGACGCCCCTGGCGGGCTCCGGAACGAAGAAGATTACCAATGCCATGATCGCGACATCGAACGCGCTGTCGGGGAATGGCAATGTCATCGCATCACCCTTTTCGAATACCGCCATCTCGGTACCCTTGCGCGTGCGGGCATAGGCCAATTGCCCGTCCGAGGGATCGACGCCCCTGACTTCCGTGGGCGCGTTGCCGGCCACGATCAGCTCGGTGAAGGCGCCATTGCCGCAGCCGACATCGACCCATTTGAGGCCCTTGCGCGGCGCCAGCCAGTCCAGAAAGATTTCGCCGGCAAGGCGGCTCCAGACACCCATCATCCGCTCATAGGCAACGCCGTCGTCGAATCGGATTGGTTGTTCGGCCATTGGATTACCTTTCTTGCGCTCGACGGCGCGATCTCGAAATCGTGTCGATCGTGCTCATGTTCAAGCCTGAGCGGCGTTAAAGGCTGCAAACCCGAGTTCGAGATCGGCCTTCAGATCCTCGACATTCTCCAGGCCGATATGGAGGCGCAAGGCGGGGCCGCCTGGTGCCCATCGGGTCGCCGTGCGGTAGCCGTCACAGTCGAACGGGAGGATCAGGCTCTCGAAGCCGCCCCACGAATATCCCATGCCGAACAGCTTGAGCGCGTTG
>Ga0302314_10012875_pt1 | contig 14430 bp, 14 predicted proteins | sample III_Palsa_N2_3_FD_200533 | JGI IMG/M metagenome (GOLD analysis project Ga0302314, IMG submission 200533) | Peat permafrost microbial communities from Stordalen Mire near Abisko, Sweden - III_Palsa_N2_3 | ecosystem: Environmental > Terrestrial > Soil > Palsa > Peat permafrost | place: Sweden... | reverse complement strand
GGTGGGCGTTCCGGCCTTGTCGGACGGCGATCCGGTCGGGAGCTCGATGTGCCGCGACCCCAGGAACGACGCGGTGCCCTCGAGGCGCGGCTTGCCGTCGACGTACTCGTCGTAGTCCTTGTCCGAGTCGAAGGGGGCGAACTGCCCGTCGGCCTTCCCCGGGTTCTCCTTCGCCTGCGCGCTGAGGAACTCGTCGAACATCTGCTTCCAGGCGGCGGCGTGGACCACGGCGGTCTTCGTGATGACGCCGTCCATGTCGAACAGGCAGGCGGTCACGCCGTCCGGAAGGCCTAGCATGACGCGCCGGCCGCGATGACGGTCCTAGCCGGGGAAATCATCGGATGTACCGGGGGTGCCGTCCTCGTCGGGCGGAAGTTCGAGATCACTCTTGGCCAGCTCCTCGATGTTGACGTCCTTGAACGTCACTACCCGGACGTTCTTGACGAAACGAGCGGGCCTGTACATGTCCCAGACCCAGGCATCGTGCATGGTGACCTCGAAGAAGACCTCACCGTTGTCGGCGGCGCGGACCTTGAGGTCCACGTCGTTCGTGAGATAGAACCGGCGCTCGGTCTCCACTACGTGGGTGAACAGGCCGACGACATCGCGGTACTCGCGGTAGAGCTGCAGCTCCATCTCCGCTTCATACTTCTCAAGATCTTCCGCGCTCATGTCCCCTATTCTCCCTCCACCGGCCCGGTCGCGGGCACACACCGGAACGACCGGCGGTGCACCGGAGACGGGCCGTGCTCGGCCAGCGCCCGCAGGTGGTCACCGGTTACATACCCCTTGTGGCGGCTGAAGCCATATTCCGGATAACGCTCATCAAGCTCGTGCATCATCCGGTCCCTCGTCACCTTGGCCACGATGGACGCAGCCGCGACCGACGCGGCCACCCGGTCGCCCTTCCACATCGCCAGCGCGGGCGCGCCGAGGCCGCTCACGGGGAAGCCGTCGGTCAGCACGTACCCGGGCCGGCGGGCGAGCCCGGCGCAGGCCCGGCGCATCCCGGCGATGTTGCATACGTGCAGCCCGAGCCCGTCGATCTCGGCGGGCGGGATCGTCACCGCGTGCCAGTCCACGGCCCGGGCCACGATGTGGCCGTAGGCCTCCTCGCGGGCGGCCGGGGTGAGCAGCTTGGAGTCGGCCAGGACGGGGATCCGCTTGATCGCCGTCTGGTCGAGCACGACGGCCGCGACCACGAGCGGCCCGGCGCATGCGCCGCGGCCGGCCTCATCGATGCCCGCGACCGGCGTGAAACCGGCGCGCGCGAGCGCGTTCTCGTAGGCGGCGAGCCCCGCGCTGCGCCGCGGCGTGTACCCGTGCGTGACCATCACAGGCAGCGTACGCCAGCCGCGCCGCGCCCGTGTCCCGCACCGGCGGCTCGGCCGCCGGCGCACCGGGCTGGAGATCTTCTAATGCCCTCAAGAAGAACGGGCCGGGCCGTCTCTCCCCCGCCCCGGCGCGGCACCGATCGCGCAATCGATGTCGCTGGGGGACTTGTCGCAATACTCGTCCCCCGAAGCCCCGGGCCGCCAGACGAGCTTCCCGGCCTGACACGGGAGGCAGATGCGGCAACGCCGTTAGGCCAGCCTGATCCTAGGTCGCGCCAGCGCCGCGAACGACTGCCAATTTGTCCTAAATGTTAAGTTATGAGCATCGGGATCGAATATTTGATCGCTGTTTCCGGTGCTACAGCACCGGAAACCGCGATCAAATCGAAAAATGATCTTCACGGCAGTGGATGTGGTGTCCCCGTCGACTGGACCGGCACTCTTGCAACAGGCACCCCCAGCGACATCGATCGCGCAGCTGGTGTCGCTGGCGGGCCAACGGGGTTCGGCCGGGGCCGTGGGCGCTGTGACGGATGAGCTTGGGGTGACGCGGACGGGCTCGCGGCCCGGGGCTGCGGACGGGCTCGCGGCCGGGGGCTTACGGCCAGGGGATTACGGCCAGGGGATTACGGCCGGGGGATTACGGCCGGGGGCTGCGGGCCGGGGGCTGCGGGCCGGGGTCGCGGACGGCTAGCTTGCGGGGCGGGAGCGGCGGGCTTTCCGGCGGAGCCGGATGGTGCGCTGCAGCCAGGTCAGCGGGACCGCGCCGATGAACCCGAGGGCCAGCGGCAGCGGGGAGCTGGCCGGGCGCAGCGGCGTGCCGTTGTCCATCGCGGCCAGGAGCGCCGCGCTTGAGCCGCCGGCCGCGGCGTTCGATCCGGCCGCCGTCGAGGCGTTGAGCTTGGGCTGCTCGAAGGTCGCCGGGATGTTGAGGAACCCCACCTGGCTCGGCGGCCAGATGATCACGAAGGCCCGGCCGAGGACGCCGGTCTCCGGGATCGTCCCGCCGCCCGGATCTCCCATGTGCCCGCGGGAGTCGTAGGAGACGGAGCGATGGTCGCCCATGACCCACAGGCGCCCTTGCGGGACGGTGATGTTGAACGACTGGGTGGACGGCGCGTTGCCCGGGTAGAGGTAGGAACTCTCGCTGAGGGCCACGCCGTTGACGGTGACCTGTCCCTTGGAGTTGCAGCAGACGACGTGGTCGCCGGGCAGCCCGATCACGCGCTTGATGTAGATGGAGGAGTCGTGGCTGATGCCGATGACGCCCTCGAGGTCGTCGGCCACCTTGGTGAAGATGTTTGAGCTCGGCGGCGGGTTGTTGAAGTCCCACGATCCGGTGCCGTCGAACACGACGATGTCCCCGCGGTGGATGGGCCGCAGGTGGTAGACGACCTTGTTGATGAGGACCCGGTCGCCGATCTCGAGCGTGTTCTCCATCGAGGCCGACGGGATGAAGAAGGCCTGGATCGCGAAGGTCTTGATCAAGACGGCGAGCACGAGCGCGACCACGATGAGCACGGGCAGCTCGCGCCAGAAGCTGCGGCGGTGCGTGGACGGCCCGGGCGGCGGGCCCGAGCCGCGCTTGAACGCGTGGGCCGCCGTGGCGCCGCCGTTCCCTGGGCCCTTGCCCCGGCCGCTGCCGTCTCCGGCACCGCCGTCCGGGCCGCCGCCGCTGCCGGGGCCGCCGCTGCCGTCCCGTAGGCCGCTGCCGTTCCTGACGGCCTTGTTGTCCCAGCGCGTCTCGCGCGCCGACTCGAACGTGCCCCGGGGCCGCCCGGTCCCGGAATTACCCGGCCGGGCCGGGTAATCCTGAGCGGGCCCGGAGGCCGGCCGCGCCCGGCCTCGGGCGTAGCCGGGGCCGTCGTCTGGCGCCGGGATGGCGCCGAGGCCCGGCATCGCCTGGGTATCGGCTGGGTCAGGCACCGGCTCGGCCGGGTCCCAGGGCGGCGACCCGTACCCGTCCCGAGCGCCTGAACCACTCATTCGCGATCCCCCTGTTCCCGCACGCCAGGCCGCGTCGTAGTCGCTCATCACTGTGAGCGTATCGCCGATTCCGCTGGAGCCAACCGCCCGTGCCGCTTAGCTGCCATTATGAACCAGATACGCATCCTGACATACGCCGGTACTCAGCGTCGCCGACGGCGGCGACGGCGCCAGAACAGGGCCGCTCCCGAGAGCGCCGCGGTGCCCCCGGCCACGGTGGCGGGCGGGGCCGCGGCGACGGCGGCCGCCGCCTGGAAGCCTTTCTGGGCGAAGGTCGAGGGGATGGGAATGTCGTTGAAGCGCGACAGTGGCCAGATGATCAGGAACGCCCGGCCGACCACGGCGCTCTCCGGAACGGTGCCGTCGCCGGGGGAAGCGAGCCGGTAGCGGGAGTCGTCGGAGTCAGCGCGGTTGTCGCCCATGACCCAGAGCCGGCCGGCAGGCACGACGATGTTGAACTTCTGCTGGGAGGGCACCGCGCCCGGGTAGATGTAGGACTTCTCGTTCAGCGGCACGCCGTTGACGGTGATGCGGCCCTGCGCGTCGCAGCAGACCACATGGTCACCGGGGATGCCGATGACCCGCTTGACGTAGTCGACCCCCGGCGAGCTCGACCCGATCAGGTTCCTCAGGTCGTCCAGGTAGCGGATGGCCGGGTTGCCGGACGGCACCACCTGCGGGTCCCAGGACCCGGCTCCGTTGAACACGACGACATCGCCGCGCTGGATGGAGCGGAAATCGTAGACGACCTTGCTGACCAGGATCCGGTCGCCGGGCATCAGGGTGTTTTCCATCGACCCGGAAGGGATGGAGAACACCTGCACGACGAACGTCTTGAGCAAGATCGTGACCAGGAGCGCGGCCACGATGATGGCGGCGAGATCGCGCCAGAGAGGTCGCTTGCGCTTCCGCTTCCGGCCGCTGCCCGCCGTCGCCGACCCGGCCGTTGCCTGCCCGGCGGCCGCCTGATCCGGCGCCGACTGGTCAGCCGACGACTGGTCAGTCGACGGTTGCGCGCCTGTTTCCGCCTTGGCTGACTCCCCCGGGCCGGATTCAGCATCCGGCCCGGGCGCACCAAGATCGGGGCCCATTCGAGATCAGCCCGTCAGCGGGTCAGCTGGCGACGGTCTCCCGCCGCTCCTTGATCCTGGCAGCCTTGCCGCGCAGGTCACGGAGGTAGTAGAGCTTGGCCCGGCGGACGCGGCCGCGGGTGACAGCCTCGATCTTGTCGATCGACGGGCTGTGCACCGGGAAGGTGCGCTCGACGCCCACGCCATAGCTCACCTTGCGGACGGTGAAGGTCTCCCGCAGGCCGCCGCCCTGACGCCGGATCACCACACCCTGGAAGACCTGAATGCGGGAGCGGTTGCCTTCCGTCACCTTGACGTGCACCTTGAGGGTGTCACCGGGGCGGAAAGCCGGGACGTCGTCCCGGAGCTGTGCCTGCTCAAGCTCGGCAATCGCGGTGTGCATGATGGATGTTCCTCAGTCCTGGTCGAAATGCGCGCCAGCGCGCATCCGGGTGTAAGCCTGCGTGGGCCAGGGAATCACCCCGGCGAAGTCAACGCCCGAACGGGCAGCGTTTCTCAGTGTGCCATATCTTCGCCGTCAACCGGAAAACCGGCCTGAGCGAGTGTCCTGTGATCCCGCGGGTCGAGACCATCCGGCACCGCCGCGAGCCGACGGATCAGGTCCGGCCTGCGGGCCGCGGTGCGGCGTAGCGCTTCGTCCCGTTGCCAGCGCGCTATCGCCTTGTGATCGCCAGACAATAGTACGTCAGGGACGTCGTGCTCGCGCCAGGTCCGCGGTCTGGTGTACACCGGGCCCTCGAGCAGCCCGGTCATCGCGCCGCCGGTCCCGCCGAACGAGTCGTCGGCGGCCGAGCGCTCGTTCCCGAGCACGCCGGGCAGCAGCCGGCAGACGGCCTCGACGATGACCGAGACGGCGGCCTCGCCCCCCGCGAGCACGTAATCCCCGATCGACACCTCGTCCACCGGCATCCGCGTCCGGGCGTCGGCCGCCACCCGCCCGTCGATCCCCTCGTACCGGCCGCAGGCGAACACCAGGTGCCGCTCGGCCGCGTACGCGGCCGCGAGTTCCTGGCTGAACGGCACCCCGCTGGGCGTAGGCACCACCAGCCGGGCCGGCCGCGCCCCGTCAGCGAAGCCAGCGTCGTCCAAGCCAGCGTCGTCAACGAAGCCGGCGTCACCGGACAGCACCGCGTCGAGGGCGGTGCCCCAGACGGCCGCCTTCATGACCATGCCGGGGCCGCCGCCGAAGGGCGCGTCGTCGACGGCGTGGTGCACGTCGGTCGTCCACCGGCGCAGGTCGTGCACCCGGAAGTCGATGTCGCCGCGGGTTCCGGCCTTCCCGATCAGGGACACGCCGAGCGGGCCACAGGCGCCGACCCGGCCGTCGGCGTCGACCGGGCCGAAGTAATCCGGAAAAATCGTAATAATGTCGACACGCATAGCGACTCCTCGACCGCCGACGGGTGGGGCGCGCAGCGCTCAGACGGCGTCGCCGATGGTGAGCAGGCCGTCGGGCGGGTCAATGACCAGAACACCGCCCGGTACGTCGACCTCGGGGACGATCGCCTTGACGAAGGGCACCAGGATGTCCGGGCCGCCGCCCCCGGCCGGGCGGATGACGAGCACGTCCTGGCCGGAGTGCAGCACGTCGCCGACGGTCCCGACGGCGGCGCCCGCCACCGTGCGCACGGACAGGCCGATGAGCTCGGTGTCGCGGAAGGAGTCGGGATCGCCGGTGCCGCCGAGCGTGGCGCCGTCGACGAACAGCCACGTGCCGCCGAGGCCGGCCGCGACGGTCCGGTCGCTGATGCCCTCGAACCGGACGAGCAGCTCACCGGAGTGCCAGCGGAAGGCGGAGACGGTCAGCGGCCCGACGTCGACCGGGTCGGTGTCCAGCCGGGAGCCGGGAGCGAACCGAAGCTCGGGCTCGTCGGTACGGACACCGACCACGAGGTCACCGCGGATACCGTGCGGCCTGCCGATCCGGCCGACGGTGACCCGAGTGTCCCCAGAAGATGACGGCATCGCCCGGCTCAGCGAACTTCGCCGGTCTCCAGCAGGTCGATGCGGACGTGCCGGTTCCCGGCCAGGGAACCGATCACGGTCCGCAGCGCCCGGGCGGTACGCCCGCCCCTGCCGATGACCTTGCCTAGGTCCTCGGGGTGCACGCGTACCTCAAGGACGTTGCCCCGGCGCAGCATCCTGCTCGCCACCCGGACGTCGTCCGGGTGGTCCACGATGCCTCGGACGAGGTGCTCGAGGGCTTCCTCAAGCACGTCAGGCCTCGGCGGCCTTGGCCTCGGCGGCCTCAGCGGGAGCGGCCGCGTCGGTGGTGACCGCGGTCTCCGCGGCCACAGCCTCGACGGGAGCGGCCTCGACGGGAGCGGCCTCGGCGGGCGTCTCCTTCTTCGGCGCTTCCTTCTTGGCGGCGGACCTGGCCGGCCTGGCGGCGGCCTTGGTCTCCTTAGCCGCGAAGGACTCCTTCACGAGCTCGTCGTAGCGGTCCTTCTTGTCGGCCTTCGGCTCGGCGGTCCGCAGGGTGCCCTCGGTACCGGGAAGCCCCTTGAACTTCTGCCAGTCGCCGGTGACGGTCAGCAGGCGCTGGACCGACTCGGTCGGCTGCGCGCCGACGGAGAGCCAGTACTGCGCGCGCTCGGAGTCCACCTTGATGAGCGACGGCTCAAGCTTCGGGTGGTACTGGCCGATCTCCTCGATGGCGCGCCCGTCGCGCTTGGTCCGCGCGTCGGCGACGACGATGCGGTAGTAGGGTTCCCGGATCTTGCCCAGGCGCTTTAGCTTGATCTTGACAGCCACGGCTGTGCTCTTCTCCCAGCAAGTTAGGGCAGTGCTGTCTAAGACAGGTGCTGCCTTAGGACAGGTTTGCCTTACGTGTGTCGTCGGGCACCCACCGACGGGGAATGGCCGGCCGGACCGAACGAAGGAGCCAGACCGGGCGGACGGAGAGAGGGCGCCACGCGGCCGGGCATCAAGCAACCATCATGCCAGATGCCGGGGGCTAAGCGGTAATCCTAAGGATACGCCGGCCTCGCTGGCCAAATATCACCCTCCGTGATCGGATTGGGGTCCGCCTGCCGCCGGGCATCAGTGAACGCTAAGGCGGCCGCACTTGCAGAAAACAGTTGCATAACGTGCCTAACCTTCGCGCTACAACCGCGCGCAGGCTGTGGAAACCTCACATTACGAGAGCTTCATACAGGAACGTTCCACAACGTATGGGACAGGCGAGATGCTAGCCTCTTGGGACCTTACGGGCGGTAACGCGCCCATTGGGAAACTTTGGCAACACTGAGTCACAGTCCCGGGGGGCGGGGACGCGTGCCTGGACATGGGCGCACTTCTAAAGGAGAGATCCAGACCATGACAGACAAGACTGCCCAGCCGGATAACACCGGCAGCCAGTCCGCCCAGTCGGCCGCCGGCGGTTTGTCCCGGCGCAGCCTGTTCCGCGCGGCCGGCGTCGGCGCGGCCGTCGTGGGCGGCGGCAGCTTCCTCGAGGCCTGCAGCTCGGGCATCCAGGGCGCCACCAGCAGCACGAGCGCCGCCGGCAGCTCATCCTCCGGTGCCGCCAGCAGCAAGGAAATCACGATCGGCTGGATCCACCCGCTGACCGGCTCGCTGGCCGGCTTCGGCTACCCGGACAACTGGGTCATGCAGCAGGTCCAGGCGACCTCGCAGTACAAGAACGGCTTCAAGATCGGCGGCTCGACCTACACGGTCACCATCAAGTCCTACGACAGCCAGTCGAGCGTCACCAAGGCCGGCACGCTGGCCCGGCAGGCGATCCAGGGCGACAACGTGGACATGCTGCTCGCCTCCTCCACGCCGGAGACGGTCAACGCGGTGGCCAGCCAGGCGGAGACCCTCGGCACCCCGCTCATCTGCTCGAACATCCCGTGGGAGTCCTGGTACGGCAACCTCGGCGGCAACCCGGTCAAGCCGACGTTCAAGCCCAAGTGGACGGTCATGTTCTTCCTCGGCGCCGAGCACCTCGTCGAGGCCTTCATCCCGATGTGGAACCGGATCGGCAAGCAGTACGGCAACGACCACGTCGTCGCGGCCGCGTTCCCGAACGACGCCGACGGCAACGCGTTCCGGGCCGTGTTCCCGCCCATCGCCAAGGGCGCGGGCTACACGATCGACCTGTCGACGGCCTACGCCGACGGGCTGACCAACTACACGTCGATGATCTCGGCGTTCAAGTCGGCCAAGGCCGACTTCTTCACCAACGTGCCGCTGCCCCCCGACTTCGCCACTATGTGGAAGCAGTCGCTCCAGCAGGGGTTCAAGCCGAAGCTCGCCACCGTGGCCAAGGTGCTGCTGTTCCCGACCGACGCCTACGCGATGGGCTCCGAGGTCTACAACGTCGCCACCGACAGCTGGTGGGTCCCCGGTCTCCCGTGGACCTCGTCCTTCACCGGGCAGACCTGCGAGCAGCTGGCGACGGCCTACACCGCCGCGGGCCTCGGGCAGCCGAACGCGAACATCAGCAACTACACCCTCTTCGAGATCGCCTACAAGGCGTTCACCTCGGTGAACGACCCGCACAACAAGGCCGAGGTCGCCGCGGCCCTGTTCAAGGTCAACCTTCCCCAGGCCGTGGCCGGCCCGATCGACTACACCTCGCCGAAGGCCCCGGCGCCCGGTGTCGCCATCACCCCGCCGGTCGGCATCCAGTGGCAGAAGGGCACCAAGTACCCGCTCGAAGCCAAGGTCGTCGACAACACCCTGCAGCCGGACGCGAAGATCACCGGCGACCTGCTGCCGACCTTCAAGTGAGCCAATGTCACTGCTTGAGCTAGACCACGTGACGAAGCGGTTCGGCCGCGTCGTCATCGCGGAGGACTTGTCGTTCACGGTTGACGCCGGGGAGACGGTCGGCATCGTGGGGCCGAACGGGGCGGGCAAGACCAGCCTGTTCGGCCTCATCTCCGGCGACCTGACCCCCGGCGCCGGCCAGGTCAAGTTCGCCGGCAAGACCATCACCAGGCTGGACTCCGCGGCCCGCTGCCGCCTCGGAATCGGGCGGACCTACCAGGTCCCCCGCCCGTTCACCGACATGACCGTGTTCGAGAACGTGCTGCTCGCCGCGCAGCAGGGCGGCGGCCTGCGCCGCAAGGCCAGCTACGCGGCGGCCACGGCCGCGCTCGAGCGGACCGGGATCGCCGCCGACGCCAACGTGACGGCGGGCCGGCTCGGCCTGCTGGCCCGCAAGCGGCTGGAGATCGCCCGGGCGCTGGCCACCGGCCCGGCCCTGCTGCTGCTCGACGAGGTGGCCGGCGGGCTCACCGACCCCGAGGTCACGGTGCTCGTGGAGATCGTCCGCGGCATCAACACCGAGGGCGTCGCGGTGGTCTGGATCGAGCACGTGGTCCGCGCGCTCACCTCGCTCGTCTCCCGGATGACCTGCCTGTACGGCGGGGAGTTCATCGGCGACGGCACCCCGGCCGAGGTCCTCGCCAACCCCCGGGTCCGCGAGATCTACTTCGGCAGCGACCCCGACTTGTCGGTAGCCGAGCCGCTAGAGAAAGAAACCAATGAGTGAGAGGAACGAGCCGGGACTTCGCGCCGACGCCCCGCTGCTCGAGGTCCGCGACCTTATCGTCCACCACGGCCAGCTCAAGGCGCTCTCGGGTATCTCGCTCGCGGTGTACCCGGGCGAGGTGTACGCGATCATCGGGGCCAACGGCGCGGGCAAGTCCACGCTGCTGCGGACGATCGCCGGGCTGCACCGGCCGACCGAAGGCTCGGTCAGGTACCAGGGCGAGGACGTCACCGGGGTGCGGCCGGACAAGCGGGCCACCGCCGGGATCGCGATGGTCCCCGAAGGCAGGCGCCTGTTCCCCTCGCTCACCCTGGAGGAGAACCTCAAGGTCGGCGCCACCTACGCCCGGAAGGGCCCGTGGACCATCGGGCGCATCTACGACGTGTTCCCGTGGATGAAGGACCGGCGCGACCAGAAGACGGCACAGATGTCCGGGGGCGAGCAGCAGTCCGTGGCCATCGGCCGGGCGCTGGTCGCCAACCCGCGGGTGCTGCTGCTCGACGAGCTCTCCCTCGGCCTCGCGCCGGTGATCGTCCAGCGGATCTACGCGACGCTCCCGCAGATCCTGGAGTCCGGCGTCACCGTGCTGCTCGTCGAGCAGGACGTCAGCCAGGCGCTCCGGGTCGCGACGCGCCTGCAGTGCCTGCTCGAGGGGCACACCACGCTTGAGGGCACGCCTGCCGAGGTCACCCGGGCCCAGGTCGAGGCCGCCTACTTCGGAGTCACCGATGGGAGCGACACCTAATGGCGTGGGTTAACGCCGTCATCCAGGGCATCTTGACCGGCGGGCTCTACGCGCTGTTCGCCTGCGGCCTGTCGCTGCTGTTCGGCGTCATGAAGGTCGTCAACCTGGCCCACGGCGACCTCGCGACCGTCGCGGGGTACGTCGGCGTCGGGATCGTCGCGGCCACCCGCATGCCGTTTCTCTGGTCGGTGCCGCTGGTCGTGCTGGCCATGGCGGTGCTCGGCTACGTGCTCCAGCGGACGGTCATCCAGGCGGCCATCAGCCGGGGCGAGCTGACCACGCTGATCGTCACCTTCGGCCTGTCGATCGTGATCGAGAACGGCCTGCTGCAGTTCTTCACGTCGAACACCCGCGGGCTCGGGGTCGGCGACAGCTTCGAGACCGCCTCGTTCTCGATCGGCTCGCAGATCACGATCGCCTGGCTCAACGTCTACATCTTCATCCTCGCCGTGGTCGTGCTGCTCGCGCTGCAGTACTTCCTGTCCGGGTCCAAGTACGGGCGGCTCATCCGGGCCGTCGCCGACGACCGGGAGGCGGCCCAGCTGTCCGGCGCGGACTACCGGCACGTGTTCGGCATCGCCGCCGCGATCGCGTTCGGCACCGTGGCCCTGGCCGGACTGTCCTACGGCCTGACCACGACGATCGACCCGACCACGGGCACCGACACGATCTTGCTGTTCGCGTTCGCCGCCGTGGTCATCGGCGGCCTCGGCTCCCTGTGGGGCACGCTGGTCGGCGGCATCATCCTCGGCGTCGCCCAGCAGATCGGCGCCCAGATCAACATCTCCTACGAGCAGCTCGGCGGGTACGTCATCTTCCTGCTGGTGCTCGTCGCCTGGCCGCAGGGCCTCACCAGCCGGAGGGCTCAGTCATGACCGCGATGGCGGAGGGCACGGTCCGTTCACCTGGAAATGAATTGAGGGTCACCCGCTCGCGCAGGAACGTGGCCTGGAGCGGCCTCGGCGCGCTCGTCGTGGTCGTCGTGCTGTTCCTGTTCCCCTATTACATCGGCCCGGGCACCACCGGGATCATGGTGCAGGCGCTGATCGTGCTCACGCTCGCCTCGATGTGGAACCTGCTGGCCGGGTACGCCGGGCTGGTCTCGGTCGGGCAGCAGGCGTTCTTCGGGCTCGGCGCCTACTTCGTGCTGATCCCGGGGATGCACGGGGTCACCCCGTGGCTCGGCATCATCATCGCCACCGTCGGTGCGGCGGTCTGCGCGCTGCCGCTGTGGTGGCTGGTGTCCCGGCTGCGCACCGGCTACTTCGCGATCGCCACCTGGGTGCTGGCCTCGACGATCATGCTGCTCATCGAGCAGATCCAGTCGGTCGGCGGCGGCACGGGCGCGCCGCTGACCAAGCCCGGCGGCACGACCTGGTTCACCGGGACGGACTCGGCGGTCCTGGCCGCCGACACCTACTGGGCGGCCCTCACGGTCGCGGTCATCTCCATGGCGGCGGTGTACTTCCTGCTCCGGTCGCGGGTCGGGCTCGTCCTGACCGCCATCCGCGACGACGAGCGGGCCGCGCGGTCTTCCGGCGTGCGGGTCGGCCGGGCCCGGCTGCTGGTCTTCGTCGTCGCCGGGGCCGGCTGCGGCGCGGCCGGCGGGGTGCTCGCGATCCAGCAGCTCGGGGTGCAGCCGGGCACGTCGGGCGGTGTCTTCAGCGTGCAGTGGACGGCCGAGATGGCGTTCGCGGTCATCATCGGCGGCATCGGCACGATCGAGGGGCCGATCATCGGGACCGCCGTCTACATGGTGCTCCAGCAGACGCTCCAGTCCTACAACGCCTGGTACCTGATCGTGCTCGGGATCGTGGCCATCGCGATCGCGCTGTTCGCCCGGCGCGGCCTGTGGGGCACGCTCGACGAGAAGCTCAACGTCCGGCTCTTCCCGGTCGGCTACTACCTGTGGGCGCCGGGCGAGGGCAGGCGACGGCCGCGACTGCGGCGCAAGGAAGCTCACGCGGGCTAGGGTGTCCGCCCGCCGACCCGTCCTGTCCCGAAATATCACCGTATAAGCACCAAGATCGAACGAGTGTATGGCGTTTCCGTCGTTATAACGACGGAAACGCCATACGTGTTCACTAAATGATCGTGAGCTGGTAGTTTTCACCCCCGGCGAGCGCGGGTCGGTGCTGGGAGCGACAATGGGAACGTGCTGCTAGCAGAGGTTGCTGAGGTTTCCCGAGAGGTGACGGCCGCGTCGGCCCGGCTGGCCAAGATCGCGGTGATCGCCGCGGCGCTGCGGTCGGCGCAGGCCGGCGAGGCGGCGATCGTGGTGGCCTACCTGTCCGGTGAGCTGCCGCAGCGGCAGATCGGCGTGGGGTGGGCGGCGCTGCGGGACGCGCCGCCGCCCGCCGAGTCGGCCTCGCTGACCGTGCTCGGGGTGGATTCGGCGTTCACCGCGATCGGGTCGGTCGCGGGCAAGGGCTCGGTCGCCGAGCGCAAGCGCCTGATCGGGGAGGTCTTCAGCGCCGCGACCGCGCCCGAGCAGTACTTCCTGGTCCGGCTGCTGTCCGGTGAGCTGCGCCAGGGGGCGCTCGACGGCGTGATGACCGAGGCGGTGGCCCGGGCCGCCGAGGTGCCGGTGGGCCTGGTGCGGCGCGCGGTCATGCTCCGCGGGTCGCTGCCCGCCGTGGCCTCGGCCTCACTCGGCGGCGGCGGTGCCGCCGCCCTGGCCGAGTTCGGGCTGCGGGTCGGCCAGCCGCTCAAGCCGATGCTCGCCTCGAGCGCGGCGTCGATCGAGGATGCCCTGGCCAAGATCGCCGACGGCGCTGAGGCGGGCGCTGAGACGGCCGCGGCGGCGGCGGTCGAGTGGAAGCTCGACGGGATCCGGATACAGGCGCATATCGCCGACGGCGGCGCGCGGCTGTTCACCCGGACGCTCGACGACATCACCGCCCGGCTCCCCGAGGTGGTCGCCGCGCTCGCGGCGCTGCCGGTCAAGGCGGCCGTGTTCGACGGCGAGCTGATCGCGCTGCGCCCAGACGGCCGGCCGCTGCCGTTCCAGGACACCTCGTCCCGGGCGGCCAGCGCCACCAGCGACAGCGCCGTCGTGGCCGAGGCCGTGGCGGGCAAGAGCCCGGTGGAGCTGTCGGTGTTCTTCTTCGACGCCCTGCATCTCGACGGCACCGACCTCATCGACCTGGGCTACGAAGAGCGGCACGCGGCGCTGGCGCGGTCGGTCACGCCGGAGATGCTCATGCCGCGGCTGGTGACGGGCGACGCCGGCGAGGCGACGGCGTTCTTCTCGAGCGCGGTCGCCGCCGGGCACGAGGGGGTGGTGGTCAAGGCGCTCGACGCGCCCTACGCGGCCGGACGGCGCGGCGCCGGCTGGATCAAGGTCAAGCCGCGGCACACGCTCGACCTGGTCGTGCTGGCCGTCGAGTGGGGACACGGCCGCCGGCAGGGCTGGCTGTCCAACCTGCACCTCGGGGCGCGCGACGAGGCTACCGGTGGCTGGGTCATGCTCGGCAAGACCTTCAAGGGCCTCACCGACGAGCTGCTCACCTGGCAGACCGCCCGGCTCCAGGAACTCGAGGATCACCGCGACGACTGGACCGTCTACGTCCGGCCCGAGCTCGTGGTGGAGGTCGCCTTCGACGGCGTGCAGCGCAGTCCCCGCTACCCGGGCGGCGTGGCCCTGCGGTTCGCCCGCGTCCTGCGCTACCGCGAGGACAAGCCGGCCGCCGAGGCCGACACCATCGAGACGGTCAAGGCGCTGTCCGAGGCGCTGTCTGAGGCTCTTCCCGAGGCTCTTCCTGAGGAACA
>Ga0302314_10012874_pt1 | contig 14431 bp, 13 predicted proteins | sample III_Palsa_N2_3_FD_200533 | JGI IMG/M metagenome (GOLD analysis project Ga0302314, IMG submission 200533) | Peat permafrost microbial communities from Stordalen Mire near Abisko, Sweden - III_Palsa_N2_3 | ecosystem: Environmental > Terrestrial > Soil > Palsa > Peat permafrost | place: Sweden... | reverse complement strand
CCGCATGTTGAGTGTCATCGGGATCGGGACCGGTCTCCGGCCAGTAAGTCATTCAATAGATGACTTTTTTTGATGAGTCGCGTCTACATCATCTGGTACCTTGGAGGCGCTACAGGCATCCAAAGAGATGTCTTCGGTTCCATTTTAGGGACAAGGGCTAAGACCCTTTCGTTGCAACAAAAATTTGCATCCTTCCTTGCGGATCTGTAATATACCGCGATTGTAGACATGAGAGTGAATGTGCCCAGCGTAACCCCCCAGTTTCTCCGTTCCCGTATCGGCAAGGTCTGTGTCGCCATCATTGGCGCCACACCTGCCGAAATGCTTGAAAAAGCCAGCGCGGTCGTCAAAGAGACCCCCTTTCTCGAGTTCCGACTCGACTATCTCGAGAAGCCGCTTCTCGCCCTGCCGAAGCTCAAACACTTCCTGGCCGACAACACCGCCATCACCGCCATCGCGACCTGTCGCCGTGCGGCAAACGGTGGCAAATTCAGCGGTTCACTCACGGCTGAGATGGAAGTTCTCTCTAAGGCGGCAGGCAGCGGCTTCCACATCGTGGATCTTGAGCTTGAGTCAGCCGAAGCCCTCAAGAAAGGTGAGCTGCAGAAGCTTCGCGATACTGGAGTCGCACTCATCGTCAGCCACCACGACTTCGCCGCGACCAAAGATCTTGACGGCATCTACAAGCGCATCGTGCCCTTTAAGCCTGACTTCATCAAGATCGTTCCAACCGCCAAGTCGCTCATCGACAACGTCACCCTGATGCGCTTCATTGAGCGCATGGACGATCACTCCAACATCATCGGGATCTGCATGGGCGACGCCGGCATCATCTCACGGGTCCTCGGCCTCCGCGCCGGCAGCGCGTTCACCTTCGCCGCAGCCACCTCCGGAGAAGAGACCGGTCCTGGCCAGATAGCCGCCCGCACCCTCATCGAGACCTACCGCATCGATCAAGTGGATGCAGCCACCAAGGTCTACGGCGTAGCAGGCAATCCCATCCGCAGTTCGCTCTCGCCTGTGATGATGAACACCGCCTTCCGCCGCGAGACGGTCAATGCCGTTTACCTCGCGCTCCAGGCGAACAAGCTCGCCGATCTGCTCAAGCTCGTTCACGAGATACCAATCCAGGGCCTCAGCGTCACAATGCCCCTCAAGCAGGAGATCATGGCACACCTCGAGAAGACGGATCCGCTCTCGGCCAAGATCGGCGCGTGCAACACAGTTCTACGTGCTCAGGACGGCAAGCTCTACGGCTTCAATACTGACGTCGCAGGCATCACTGGTCCGCTCGAGAAACGCATGTCGCTCCGAGGGGCCAAGGCGCTTGTTCTCGGCGCCGGCGGGGCTGCACGCGCTGCTGTCTTCGGTCTACGCGACAAGGGCGCAGACGTCTTCATCCTGAACCGCACGCCTGAGACCGCACAGAAGCTCGCCAGGCAGTCCGGCTCGAAGACAATCAAGAAGGACGCACTCGCGAAGACTTCGTTCGACGTGATCATCAACGCGACGCCAATCGGCATGGCTGGCTTCAAGGGCGCGCCGCTGCTCGAAGCCAAGGACCTCAACACCAAACTGGTCTTCGAGCTCGTCTACAACCCGCTGGAGACTCCGCTGCTCCGTCTCGCTCGTCAGCAGAGCATTCCGATCATCACGGGCATCGAGATGTTCGTGCAGCAGGGAGCGCGCCAGTTCGAGATATGGACCGGAAAACCTGCACCGGAGGAAGAGATGCTCCGTGTGGTAATCCACTCTCTACGTCAGCAGGCCGAGGCCGTCCCAGATACTCCCACACCCGCCAAGACGAAAAAAGCGTCTTAAACTAAACTCTTCTACAGAAAAAGTTGGAACCCTGGAGCGATTCGGGGTTTCGCTGTTTTTACTGGTTTTTTGAGGGGTATTTTAGAAAAAGTGCGCGTTCTGTGGTGATTGTGTGGTCAGATCGTGGTGAAGTGTGTGGTAAACGTGGTCACTTTACCGTCATCTTTCGGCGTTGAAAAATAGGACACCTTTTCCAACTATTTTTTTCACCAGAAACCAGAAATAGGAAAGCCGCCCTTCGAGGCGGCTCCCTGAGATGTAAGACGGAAGGCCAGCTAAGCGCTCTTACCCTCTGCGGAGGCGATCTTCTCCTCGGCCTGACGGGTTACAGCGTTGGCTTCATCGTACTTCGCGCCGTCGTCGCCGGCCTCTACCCAAAGCTTCTCACCCTCCTGCAGCTCCTGCCTGGCCTCCCCAACGTTGATCTCGTTCGGATGGAGGGCAGTCTCAGCCAGAATCGTTACGCGCTCCGGGAGAACCTCTGCGAAGCCCCAGGCGACGAAGAACTTCTGGTCGCCCGATGTGCCTCCGTGCAGCCGCACCTCGCCTGCGCCAAGCTCTGCCAGCAAAGGTGCCGCGCCATACAGCGCCTCCAGATAGCCCGACATCGACGGCAGTTCTACCGCCTCCGCCGTCGCATCCAGCAGGACACGGTCCGGCGTAACCAGCCGAACCGTCAACAGCCCCGAGTTACCTGTCGTCTCTGCCATGGTTATGCCGTCTGCTTCATCTTCTCTGCCGCTGCGATCACGTCTTCGATGCCACCCTTCAGGTAGAAGGCCTGCTCAGGGATATCGTCGTGCTTGCCTTCGATGATCTCCTTGAAGCTGCGAACCGTATCTTCTACCTTGACGTAGGCGCCGGGAATGCCGGTGAAGATCTCAGCAACGTGGAAGGGTTGCGAGAGGAAGCGCTGAACCTTGCGCGCGCGGGCGACGGTGATCTTGTCCTCGTCCGAGAGCTCGTCGATACCGAGGATCGCAATGATGTCCTGCAGGTCCTTGTAGCGCTGCAGAATCTTCTTTACGCCCTGGGCCACGTCGTAATGCTCCTGACCGACGATACGTGGAGACAGAATGCGCGAGGTCGAAGACAGCGGGTCGACAGCGGGATAGATTCCCAACTCGGAGAGGGGACGCGAGAGCACGGTAGTTGCGTCGAGGTGAGCAAAGGTCGTCGCGGGAGCCGGATCGGTCAGGTCGTCTGCGGGTACATAGACCGCTTGAACCGACGTAATGGAGCCCTTCTTGGTGGAGGTGATGCGCTCCTGCAGCTCGCCCATTTCGGTGGCCAGGTTCGGCTGGTAGCCGACGGCGGAGGGCATACGCCCAAGCAGCGTCGAGACCTCAGAGCCTGCCTGCGTGAAGCGGAAGATGTTGTCGATGAACAGCAGCGTGTCCGCGCCCTCTTCGTCGCGGAAGTGCTCCGCAACGGTAAGGCCGGTCAACGCGACGCGAAGACGCGCCCCTGGAGGCTCGGTCATCTGGCCATACACAAGCGTTGCTTTGCTCTTGGGCAGGTCCTTCAGGTCGATGACGCCCGACTCCTGAAACTCCATCCACAGGTCGTTGCCCTCACGGGTACGCTCGCCAACGCCGGCGAACACCGAGAAGCCGCCATGCTGGCTGGCAACGTTGTTGATCAGCTCTTGAATGATGACGGTCTTGCCTACGCCAGCACCGCCGAACAGGCCAATCTTGCCGCCCTTGAGGAACGGCTGGATAAGGTCGATGACCTTGATGCCGGTCTCGAACATCTCTTCACTGGTGGACTGCTCATCGAAGGCCGGAGCCTGCCGGTGAATCGGCATGTGAACTTTGGCGTTGACCGGGCCGAGCTCGTCGACCGGCTCGCCCAGAACATTCAGCACGCGGCCAAGCGTCTCGCGACCAACCGGCACCATGATGCCAGCGCCGGTGTCGATCGCCTTCATTCCGCGAACCATGCCCTCGGTCGCGACCATCGCGATGCAGCGCACGCGGCCTTCGCCGAGATGCTGCTGCACTTCGACGACAACGTCGAGCGGGTGGGGAACGACGAAGCCATCGCTGACGATCCGCAGCGCCTGGAAGATGGCCGGCATGTGCGCCTCTTCGAACTGAACGTCAACGGCCGGTCCGCTGATCGAAATTACTTTTCCAATGTTCTCTTTGTTCTCAGCCATAGGTCTCTTTCGTTATCGCAGCCGCTATCGTTATAGAGCGGCTGCGCCACTCACAATCTCAATAATTTCCTTGGTAATGGCCGCCTGCCGCACACGGTTCATGGTGAGCGACAGCGCGTCGATCATCTCTCCAGCGTTGCTGGTGGCCGAATCCATCGCCGTCATGCGCGCCGCGTGTTCTGCAGCCACACTTTCAAGCAGCGCATGGAAGATCTGCGTCGTGACATACCGCGGCATCAGGTGGCGAAATAAACGCTCCGGCGACTGATCGAAGATGTAATCAACTTCAGCGGTTCCAAACTTCTTCGCCTCCGCTTCGATGACAGACTCTTCGGGCTCGTTGATGCTGATTCCGGAGGTCTGCGCGGCGTGTGCTGCAGCGTGAGTTGCAGCCTCGCGCTGCTCCTCCGACATGACTTCGATCGCGGTAACTTCGTGCGAGCCCAGCTTGCGAATCGGAAGCAGCTTTTCGACGACGACCTGCTGCGAGATCACCGATTTAAACTCGTTGAAGACGACGTAGACTGCGTCAATCTCAGAGCGACTGTACCGATCGATGATGGAGCGGCTCATGTCAGAGACCTCATCGAACTGCAGCTTCAGCAGCAGTGTGGGATAGTCGCCCGTCACTTCAATCGGCGCGGCACGATGGCGCAAGGTTTCGAAGTGGGTTGCGAGATCGTTGTCGTAGTGCTCCTCCGTCTTCTCGTAGACCGCCGCCGGATAGCGTTTGCGGAAGGTATCCCGCGCCTTGCGCCCGATGGGTTCGACATCGACGTTCTGTCCCTCAGCACGCCGCGCATCGATGAAGCCTTGCGCCGCTCTGATGATGTTGAAGTTGAACGCTCCAGCAAAGCCTTTATCGCCAGCGACGACGATGACCAGCACGTTCTTCTCTTCACGCTCCACCAGAAGCGGGTGCACGATCTCGCCGGTCGTCGGGTTGTAGAGGTCGGTCCGCCGCACCAGCGACTCCAGCACGTTCGCCAGCATCTGCGCATAAGGCCGCGCCTGCATTGCGCGCTCCTGCGCCCGGCGCAGCTTTGCCGCCGAGACCATCTTCATGGCCTTGGTGATCTGCCGCGTGTTCTTGACACTGCGGATGCGACGCCGTAGATCGAGTACGTTTGCCATGGTTTACTTGGCCGCAGCCGTCGCTTTCTGGTCTTTGTTCTGATCTTTAAGATTGGCGAGGAAGATCGACTTGTAGTCTTTGATCGCCGCAGTCAGACGAGACTTGAGATCGTCGTCGAGAGCCTTCTTGGTGGCGATGTCGGTGAGAATGGATGCCTGGGCCGACTCGAGATACGGATAAAAACCGTCCTCGAACGCGCGCAGATCCTTCACCTCAACATCGTCCAGAAGGCCGTTGACACCGGCGAAGAGGATTGCGACCTGCTTCTCTGCCGAGAGCGGCTGGAACTGGGGCTGCTTGAGCAGTTCGGTCAGGCGCTGACCACGGTTGAGCTGCTGCTGCGTAACCTTATCGAGGTCGGAGCCGAACTGCGAGAAGGCAGCGAGCTCACGGTACTGCGCGAGGTCGAGCTTCAGCGTTGCGCCAACCTGCTTGGTCGCCTTAATGGCAGCGGAGAAGCCGACACGCGAGACCGAAAGGCCGACGTTGACCGCAGGACGGACGCCCGAGTTGAAGAGGTCGGTCTCAAGAAAGATCTGTCCGTCGGTGATAGAGATGACGTTGGTCGGAATGTAGGCGGAGACGTCGCCGGCCTGGGTCTCGATGATGGGCAACGCGGTGAGTGAACCGCCGCCGAGCTTCTCGGAGACCTTGGAGCTGCGCTCGAGCAGACGCGAGTGAAGGTAGAAGACGTCGCCGGGGTACGCCTCACGGCCTGGTGGACGGCGCAGCAGTAGCGAGATCTCACGGTAGCTGGCGGCGTGCTTGGAGAGGTCGTCGTAGATCACCAGCGCGTGCCTGCCGCTGTCGCGGAAGAACTCGCCCATTGCGGTGGCGGCGAAGGGGGCAAGGTACTGCATCGGCGCGGGCTCGGATGCAGTCGCGGCGACGACGATGGTGTAGGCCATCGCGCCGTGCTCTTCGAGCGTCTGAACAACCTGCGCAACCGACGAGCGCTTCTGGCCGATCGCGCAGTAGATGCAGATCAGGTTGTTCTTCGCGGAGTTGATGATGGTGTCGAGCGCGATGGCGGTCTTGCCGGTCTGGCGGTCGCCGATGAGCAGCTCACGCTGGCCGCGACCGATCGGGATCATCGTGTCAATGGCCTTGATGCCGGTCGCCATGGGCTCGCGCACGGACTGGCGGTCGATGACGCCGGGAGCGAGCCGCTCGACGGGCAGAAACTTGTCGGTGTTGATGGGGCCCTTGTCGTCGATGGGCTGGCCGAGCGCGTTGACCACGCGGCCGATGAGCGCTTCGCCGACGGGCACGGACATGATCTTGCCGGTGCGCTTGACGGTGTCGCCTTCGCTGATCTCGGTGTAGTCGCCGAGCAGCACCGCGCCAACCTGGTCTTCGTCGAGATTCATGGCGAGGCCGGCCACGCCGTGGGGAAACTCAATCAGCTCGCCGGCCATGACCTTGTCGAGGCCGTGGACGCGCGCGATTCCGTCGCCAAGGGAGATGACGGTTCCAACCTCATCCACCTGGATGCGCTGCTCGAAGTTCTCAATCTGCTGGCGAAGCAGCTCTGTTATCTCATCCGCCTTGATCTGTGCCATGTCTTCCTTCTACTCGATTCGTATCAATCTGGTGAAAACTTTGCGCTGTCTCCAGCGAAGAAATTTATGCGTTCACAAGCTTCTGCTTCAACTGCTGCAACTGCGCGCGAATGGAACCGTCGTATACGGTGGAACCGATGCGCACCACGGCGCCGCCGAGCAGGGTTGCGTCCTGAAGATAGGTGGTTCGGACGCGGCCACCCGCAAGCTTGGCGACCTGGGCTTCAAGTTCGGCGCGATCTTGATCGTTCAGCGGAAGCGCGCTGGTGATCTCGGCCTCGGCCATGCCGGCGGTTTCATCGGCCACAGCGTGATACTCCGTGAGGATCTCATCGAGCTCAGCGAGACGCTGATGATCGATGATGACTGCGATAAAGTTTCGCACCTGGGGAAACATTCCGATGCGTCCGGCGATCGCGTCGAGCACCTTCAACTTCTGCTCGCTGGGGATGGAGGGATTCATCAAAACTTCATGCAGATCGTGGCTGCCTGCGAGGGTCCCGCTGAAGTCGCTGAGTTGCTGCTGGGCGGCGGCGACATCCAGATGGCTGGAAGCAGCGACTGCGGCAAAGGCATGAGCATAACGCAAGGAGAGGACAGACATTAGTTGTGCCCTTCCTTCGAATCATCGCCGGTCAGCCGTCGCGCGAAGCTCTGAACGATCAGGCGATCGGTCTCAGCGGTGACGACCAGCTTATGCGCTGCCTGGTCGATCGCCAGCTCGGCGGCGTACTGCTGAATCTGCCGTCGCGCCAGCGCTGTTGCGGCTGTGATCTCCTGCTCCGCGGCCGTCAAGATCTTCTGCTTTTCGTCTTCGACGCCGGCCTTGATGCGCTGCTCGTCAAGTGCGGAGTCCTTCTCGGCCTGCGAACGCATCGCGGCGATCTGGCCGTCCAGCTTGCTCAATCGGTCTTCGACACTGCTCAACCGCGCGCGCGCCTCTTCGGTCGCCGTGCGAGCATCCACCAGATTTTTCTGGATGAAGGTGCTCCGGTTGCGGAAGGTCTTCGGCAGGGTCTTGATCAGAAACCAGCCCACCAGCAGGGCCAGAACGACAAAGTTCGCGACCGTAAACGCCGTCGCAGCCTGCTCTGCATTCATGCCCAGCTTCGCGCCCAGAGCGCGCACGGAAGGCGAATGGAGGTACTTGTCATTCTCATCGGCTTCGTGCTTGTTCGCCTCGGGCGACTGCGCCTCGGGCGTGCTCTCCTGTCCAGAGACAGAGGAGATGACCGCCAGCGACCATGCATGGCGGACTGGCGCGAACAGCAACGCAGCGATCACCAACCCAGGCAGAAGTTTTTTGATAGTAGAGATCTTCACTGCGTCACCCCTGTCGAACGAGGGCCGCCGGGAAGCACCGCACTGAGAATCCGTGAGCTCAACTCATCGCTGGCGCTGACGAGCTGGAGCCGCGCCTCTTGAGCGCTCTGCTCGATCTCCTGCCGCGCCCCACGAACGCGCTCCTGCATCAGGTGTCGCACCTGCGCGAGAGCTGCATCCCGCTCCGCATTCCACTGTTTCAATTTTTGGTCGCGCGCCTGAAATATCTCGGCCCTGGCGGAACGCAGCTTGCCTTCATACACTGCAGTCTCGGCCTCAGCCGCTGCAATCGCACTACGCGCCTGCTCCACTGCACCTGAGGTACGCGCGCGGCGCTCTGCCAGCACACGATCCAGCGGACGGCGGACCAACAGACCGTAGGCCGCCACAAGCAAAATAAACAAGACCATCGTCGGCACAGAGCCGAGCACAAGTCCACCGAGTTGATTCAGTATCTGATCCATGAATGGGTTGGCCGAAGCCGCTTGGAAGTCCTGTCATCAGCCGTCTTACACAGCTGGATTGTTCCACGAAAAATGGTGGTTCAGATGCTGTGTGATAGTACGAGGTACATCTAGTTTTAGCAAAGGGTTTGCGAGGGTGTCAAACCAAACTGTGTCGATAGTCGGCCATAAGGTGCGATATTCGAACGGTGTATTTTTGAGGTTCGCCAACTTTGACTTCTGCTACAGATCCGATAGACTAACCAATACCACCCGGACCCTATTTTCTGGGTCACATAGGTCGCGTGATTGGGGACACCACCTCCGCTCCCCATCAGGCGGCCTATGCTAGTTAACGTAGCATTTCGAGCGAAAAGACTTCATCTCTAGAAGCTGTTTATAAAGCCTTGTCCCTACTCTCGCTCCCAGAACCTGCGGAACCGGTTGAGCAAAGAGGCCGGTCCCCGCGCCGTTACGAACGCCAGGTTTCCTTCAAAGTTCTTCTCATCCACAATCGCTCCAGCCTCCAGGGCGGCAATCACCGCGCCCTCCGACTGCGGTAGCCGAAACTTTCGTTTGATCAGCGGATCCGCCACCAATGCCGCATCGATTGCCGCCAGCAAATGGTCCAGCCCCTGCTTCTTCAGTCCTGAGACTGCGATGCTACCCGGAGCACCCATCGGCATCGCATGGTTGTCCAATACCAGATCGATCTTGTTCAGCACCTCGATCACCGGTTTGTTGGTCACGTCGAGCTCGCCCAGTACCTTCTCCACCTGCGCTTTCTGCTCGTCCACCATCGGGCTCGACGCATCGCGAACATGCAGCAGCAGCTCGGCCCGCTCCACCTCTTCCAGAGTCGCGCGAAAGCTCGTCACCAGCGTATGCGGCAGGTTGCGAATAAATCCAACGGTGTCCGACAGCAAAACTTTTCTGCGCGAGGGCAGCTGCAACTGTCGCAGCTTCGGGTCCAGCGTCGCAAACATCCTCGACGACTCCAGCACCCCAGCCTCGGTCAGCGCGTTGAACAACGTACTCTTGCCTGCGTTCGTGTAGCCGACCAGTGCAACCACCGGCACTGGCACAGCCTCCCTCCGTTGCCGCTGCTGCCGGCGAATGCGCCGCACCGACTCTAACTGCTCCTTCACATGGTCGATGCGAAGGTTGATCTTGCGGCGGTCGGTCTCCAGTTGGGTCTCGCCCGGTCCACGCGTTCCAATGCCGCCACCCAACTGGGACATGGATTTGCCACGTCCAGCCAGCCTTGGCAGCTGGTATTCAAGCTGCGCCAGCTCCACCTGCAACTGGCCCTCCCGCGTACGCGCATGCCAGGCAAAGATATCCAGAATCAGCTGCGTTCGATCGATGACCCGGCAAGGCAACCTGGCTTCGAGATTACGTAGTTGCGAGGGGGTAAGATCGTGGTCGAACAGCACCAGGTCCGCGCCGGTGGAGGCGATCACGCCCTCTATCTCGTCCAGTTTGCCCTGACCCACCAGAGTCGCCGGATCGGGCCGTGGACGCCGCTGAATCAACGTCGCGGCAATCTCTGCTCCGGCGCTGCGAGCCAGCTCTTCAAACTCGGCCAGGGACGCATCCCAGTCCAGATCAGCGACCCTCTGTGGGTCGTGACGAGGTGGGTTGTGGCGACTCGGCTCATGGCGAAGATCGTCCGCTCCGCTATCGTCGAGGGCCGAACCAGCCGTAACCTCCGCAGCCCTTCGCGCCATGCGCGCAGCCGAGGTCAACTTTCGCCGCTCTCCGGTAAACTCCACCGCAACCAGAACAGCCCGCTCGGCATGAGGTTGTGAGCGGTGCGCAGCCTCTGCGGCCTCCTGAGCCGCCACGAGACTTCGCCTCTTTGGCTTTTCGGCTGCGATCTTCTTCTCTTCGCTGGTCATTTGCTCGCCGTTCGGGCATTGACCATCCGCATGTGCGTCATTCCCAAACCAAGCCTAGTGGCCCTGCGATCCGGTCGCCTCATGCGCTGGCGCAGCGGCAGGGTGAACTCCCACCGGCTTACCCTCCAGCCGTGGCTCCGTATGTATTCCCGCACGTCCGCTGACCACCGTAGAGATCGCGTGCTTGAAGATCAGTTGCTCCTGGCTGTTGTTCTCCAGAAGAACCGAGTACTTATCGAACGACCTGATCTTTCCTGTCAGCTTTACGCCGCTTACCAGGTAGATTGTGATCGGACTCTTATCTTTTCGCACTGTATTGAGAAAAGTATCCTGAATGTTCTGTGCCGGCTTTGATTCCATGGTGCCGATCTCCTTACTCTCGCTAATTTCATTCCAACAAAAAAGATCCCGCCGTACTCCACCGAACTTCAGATCTTAACTTTAGACCCTGTCCCTACCGAGTTCGCAGTCAAGACTGTCAACGATACGACCATCTACAGCAAATATCAACCTGAGCAGCAAATATCAACCTGAGCGGCGAATATCAACCTGAGCGGCGAACTGCTGCAAACAAGAGCTGCCATCTGATGGTTAGACGCAACTCAACGTCCAACGACTGTCTCCATCTTCAGGATGACCGATATACCATGACGAATGTGACTACCAGCACCTCGCAACCCGTTCCGATGCTTGATTTTTCCCGCCAGTTTGCCTCCCTCCGGCAGGAGTTGCTGGATGCCATGGAAGCCGTCTGCCTCTCACAGAAATTCATTCTCGGCCCACAGGTCGCAAGCTTTGAGCAAGCCGCTGCCGCCGCCTGCGCCGTACCCCACGCCATCGGCTGCGCCAGTGGGACCGACGCCATCTGGCTAGCATTGGCGGCCGCAAACGTCGGGCCCGGCGATGCCGTCATCACCACGCCCTTCAGCTTCTTCGCCACTGCCAGCGCCATCCTGCGCTGCGGAGCAAAACCTCTGCTAGCCGATATCGATCCCCTGACCTTCAACCTCTCCGCCTCCGCAACAGAAAAAGTTTTGGGCTCCTCCGAGGGCGCAACCGTCAAAGCTATTCTGCCGGTTCACCTCTACGGCCAGTGCGCCGACTGGGACGCCTTCACCGTGATCAAACAGCAGCACAATCTTCTGCTCATCGAGGACGCGGCTCAAGCCTTTGGCGCAACCTGGAACGGTACGCCGGCCGGTGCGTTGGGTGACGCCGCCGCCTTCAGCTTCTATCCCACAAAAAATTTAAGCGCCATGGGAGACGCCGGCCTCGTCACAACGCCATCTGCTGCAGTTGACGATCACGCCCGTGTGCTCCGCGCCCACGGCATGCGCCGCCGCTACTACCACGAAGAGATTGGCTGGAACTCACGTCTCGACAGTCTGCAGGCAGCAGTGCTTGAGGTAAAGCTCCGCTATCTACCTCAGTGGAACCAGCAGCGTCGCGACCACGCCACCCGCTACGACCAGCTCCTCCGCAGCGCTTGCCTTACCGCCTCGACGACGGCAGAAGGCGTCGTGCTGCCCTTCACCAACCCTCGCGCCGGGCACGTCTTTCATCAATACGTCATACGGGCACCGCGACGCGACGAGCTCCGCCAGTACCTCACCGACCGGCAGATCGGCAGCGAGATCTACTACCCTGTGCCGCTGCATCTGCAGACCAGCCTCGCAAGCCTGGGGTATAAACACGGCGACTTCCCGCACAGCGAGGCTGCGGCCAACGAGGTGCTTGCTCTGCCCATGTATCCCGAGCTGCGCGAAGACGAGCAACAGACCGTGGTCGACGCCATCGCAGCCTTCTACGCCTGACAGTTCACGACCGCTCCCTTATTTCGAGCGAACTCCACGCTTGGCCTATCCTGACGTTGCGCTTTGGACACCATCCACGCGGGCCATTGCCTGAAGCGCGCTTTGCAGGGCAGCCTCCCCGCACTCCTCTAGTTTGATCTCGACCTGATGGTGGATACCATCGGACTGCTTTTCCACATTGAGCTGGAGGACATGCAGATTGATCTTGTGAAGCGCATCCAGAACACAATCAAGCGAAACAGCATTTGCATCATAGAGCGCGGTCACGGTCTGCTTACGCCATCTCCGGTCGAGCCGCCGCTCCAACGGACGCATGATGACGAGCAGGACCAGAGAGACTACCGTCGCGATCAGGGCCGCCCAATACATGCCGCCCCCAACCGCCATTCCAATCGCCGCAACAGACCAGACGCTCGCTGCCGTCGTAAGTCCGCGAATCAGGCTTCCATGCGCGATGATGGTTCCCGCACCGAGAAAGCCAATGCCCGTAACCACCTGCGCGGCGATTCGCGAAGGATCCAACACCACGGCCGAAGTGCCAAGAACATCTGCAAAGCCAAAGGCAGAGACGATCATCAGCAGACACGCCGACATCCCCACCAGCGCATGGGTGCGCAGGCCTGCGGAGCTTTCGCGCCGTTCTCGGTCCAATCCCACGAGGCTTGTAAGAACTGTTGCAGTGACGAGCCGCTCGGCTATCTCAGTCCAGGCAAGGGTCATCCGATACTCCGCTTCTAGAGCATAGTCCTATCTCTAAAAACTAAGCCGTGGTCGCACGAGACGCTTACCGCCGCTTTCTGCCCTTGCTCTCTTTCTTCTCCGCCTTCGGCTCGGGACGCGCCTCACCCGCCGCAGGCACGCCCGGCTGTAGCACTCGACGCACCAGATTGCTCTCCAGCCGATACGTCTTCAAGACGGTCTTGCCCGGCACGATGGCTCCGGTCACGGGATCTGGAACCACAGCGTCTGCATCCGCCGCCAGTACCCTGTAGCTGAAGGTCGGCGCTGGCAGAGAGGCCGCGGGAGCCTTGCCATAGGGATCGGTCGCCATCTTCACCTCGACCGGCAGATACCCTTCAATATTCTTATCTCGGAAGCCCGTCTCGTACCTGTGTTTCTTCACGTTCCAGGTAAACACCCGCACCTGGTCGAAGTCATACGTCAGTCCTGCCTGATAGGAACTCATCACAGTTACATATTCAGGAATATTCTTTTCATCCTGCGGAGCGTCTGGATCATTCACGGTTGTCAGAACGTAAGCCCCGACAATCCGCTGCCCTTCGGCGTACCTTGTAATCGCATCGGGAGCATCCACATCCATCATCCGGCTATAGAGCCAGCCCGTGTCTCCCTTGGAGTCGCGAACCAGCCACCAGTCTTCCATCACCGTAGCCGGCGGCGTCTCTGAACCGGCTTTAGCATTCTTCCCCTCACCGGCAGGAGCAGGCACCGCTCGCGTGCCCGGCGGCAAGGGCTTGGGCAGAGTAGCGCGCTTCAGAAGCTTGAGCTTTTCCCCCTCTGCCAGACGGTAAAACCGCTCCGTATCGCGCCCCGGACTCTCATGCAGATACACATCGTCGCGAACCACACCCGAGGCTACCGCTGGGTTTGCCTCATGCTGCTTCTTCAACGTCTCAAACTGATCGAAGATCTCCTGCGTGGCCACGACCTTCTCGTCGATCCAGCCCTGCTCACCCTTCTCCGTCTGCACCCTCACAAAACGCCGTCCACGTTCGAGGACCTGCAGCCTGTCGCCATTGCCCACGGTAGCGGTCCGGTTCGACACAGCCGCCACCCGGTCCCGCAGAAACGTCTGCTTTGCCGTCACATACACATACTGCGCCGAAGGCTTTGGCCGCAGCCGCGTGCACCCGCTCGTCGCAACGAGAAGATACGCCGACACCACCGCCACTCCCGTGAACCGCGCTACACTTCGCAAACAATCGAATTGTCGAAAACAGGAAAAAATAACCGAAGAACTCCGCCGCACAGCAAACACCACTCAGTCCATACTACTGGCCTTGCGGATAACGCAGCAAAATTCCAGGTAAATTCCGTGGTCTGTACTCAAAAGAGCATCCAGGCTGCTAATGCGTCAGTGCTACGGCGATCGCACCGGCGGGGTCAGTATCAGTCGCTGTGCTGGTGACCAGGTCGAGCATGCCGAGAGTGTTGGGGTCGAAGCTATACATGGACAGATCCGGCGAACCGCCGGCAGCAGCAGCCAGCAGATAGTTCCCTTTGCTATCCAGTCCCAGCGACTGCACT
>Ga0302314_10012872_pt1 | contig 14431 bp, 23 predicted proteins | sample III_Palsa_N2_3_FD_200533 | JGI IMG/M metagenome (GOLD analysis project Ga0302314, IMG submission 200533) | Peat permafrost microbial communities from Stordalen Mire near Abisko, Sweden - III_Palsa_N2_3 | ecosystem: Environmental > Terrestrial > Soil > Palsa > Peat permafrost | place: Sweden... | reverse complement strand
TATCGCGATGACCCGGCACATCCGTCGTGGCGGCAAGGTGTGGATCAACATCTACCCGGACCGTCCGCTGACCAAGAAGCCGGCCGAGACCCGGATGGGGTCCGGCAAGGGCTCGCCGGAGTGGTGGATCGCCAACGTCAAGCCCGGCCGGGTGATGTTCGAGCTGTCCGGCGTGGAAGAGACGGTAGCCCGCGAGGCGCTCCGCCGCGCGATCCACAAGCTCCCCATCAAGTGCAAGATCGTGACGCGAGAGGTTGGTGAGGGCTGATGTTCAAGCAGCACAAGCTCCCCATGCTCTGCTCGCTAACAGAGGCAAAGATCGTGACGCGAGAAGTGGGTGAGGGCTGATGGCTACCGGCTTGACCGCCTCGCAGCTGCGCTCCTCCTCCCCGGAGGAGCTCACCAGCAAGCTGGCCGAGGCCAAGGAGGAGCTGTTCAACCTCCGTTTCCAGAGCGCCACGGGTCAGCTGGAAAGCCACGGCCGGCTGCGTGCCGTGCGCAAGGAGATCGCCCGCATCTACACAGTGCTGCGGGAGCGTGAGCTCGGCATCATCATCGACGTCGAGGACGAAACTGCGGATGTCGAAGGGAGCGCGAAGTGAGCACCAATCCGGCCGACACGGTTGCCGAAGAGGTTGCCGGCGAGCGCGGCTACCGGAAGACCCGCGAGGGCCTCGTAGTCAGCGACAAGATGGACAAGACCATCGTCGTTGCGGTGGAAGACCGCGTGAAGCACCCCAAGTACGGCAAGGTCCTGCGCCGTACCAAGAAGTACAAGGCACACGACGAGAAGAACGAGTGCGGCGTCGGTGACCGCGTCCTCCTGATGGAGACCCGGCCGCTGTCTGCTACCAAGCGGTGGCGGGTTGCCGAGATCCTCGAACGGGCCAAGTAAGGCCATCAGGTAACGACGAATCGCCGGCCGAACAAACCGGCGTGACGAAGCAGGAGTTGACGTGATCCAGCAGGAGTCGCGGCTTAAGGTCGCCGACAACACGGGTGCCAAGGAGATCCTGTGCATCCGTGTGCTCGGCGGCAGCGGCCGGCGATACGCGGGCATCGGTGACGTCATCGTGGCGACGGTCAAAGACGCGCTGCCCGGGGCTGGCGTCAAGAAGGGCGACGTCGTCAAGGCGGTCGTCGTCCGTACCCGCAAGGAGCGCCGCCGCGCTGACGGTTCGTATATCCGCTTCGACGAGAACGCCGCCGTCCTCATCCGGGACGGCGGGGACCCGCGAGGCACCCGCATCTTCGGCCCGGTCGGCCGTGAGCTGCGGGAGAAGCGCTTCATGCGCATCATCTCGCTGGCGCCGGAGGTGCTCTAGATGAAGATCAAGAAGGGCGATCACGTGATCGTCTTGGCCGGCAAGGACAAGGGCGCGAGCGGGACGGTCATCGCGGCCTACCCGACGCGCAACAAGGTCCTGGTCGAGGGCGTGAACATGATCAAGAAGCACAAGAAGGTCACCCAGGGGGCGCGGGCCAATGAAGGCGGCATCGTCACCCAGGAGGCCCCGATCCATGTGAGCAACGTGTCACTGGTCGACCCGGAGACCAAGCGCCCGGCGCGGGTGGGTTACAAGTTCAACGAGGACGGCACGAAGGTCCGCGTTCTGCGTCCGAGCGGGAAGGAAGTCTGATGGCGACCGAGGCACCGGCGCGGCCCCGGCTCAAGGAGAAGTACCGCACCGAGATCGCTCCCGCCCTGAAGGACGAGTTCGGGTACGCCAACGTGATGCAGATCCCGGGGCTGACCAAGATCGTCGTCAACATGGGTGTCGGCGAGGCGGCCCGCGACGCGAAGCTGATCGACGGGGCCGTCAGGGACCTAGCCGCGATCACCGGGCAGAAGCCCGCCGTGGCGCGGGCCAAGAAGTCCATCGCCCAGTTCAAGCTGCGCGAGGGCATGCCGATCGGCGCACACGTGACGCTGCGCGGCGACCGGATGTGGGAGTTCCTCGACCGGCTGCTCGCCACCGCGCTGCCGCGCATCCGTGACTTCCGCGGCCTGAACCCCCGGCAGTTCGACGGCCAGGGGAACTACACCTTCGGGCTGACCGAGCAGGTCATGTTCCACGAGATCGACCCCGACAAGGTTGACCGGCAGCGGGGGATGGACATCACCCTCGTCACCACGGCGACCAACGACGACGAGGGCCGCGCGCTGCTGCGTCGCCTCGGCTTCCCGTTCGCCGAGCCGGGCGCGCTGCCCGAGAAGGCGCGCAAGAAGTCCGGCCCTGGTCCGCGCTCTGGGAGGAGGGGCTAGTAAATGGCTAAGAAGGCGCTGATCGTCAAGGCGAACCGCAAGCCGAAGTTCGAAGTCCGGGCCTACACGCGGTGCACCCGCTGTGGCCGCCCGCGCGCGGTCTACCGGAAGTTCGGCCTGTGCCGTATCTGCTTCCGCACCATGGCGCACCGCGGCGAACTGCCCGGCATCACGAAGTCAAGCTGGTAATCATCTACACGCCGCAGGTCCGCGGATTATCGCGGAAACCGCGGCGAGGAAGGCCAAGCGGCCATGTCAATGACCGACCCAATCGCGGACATGCTGACTCGTCTGCGCAACGCTAACTCGGCGTACCACGACACCGTGGGGATGCCGTACTCGAAGATCAAGTCGCACATCGCGGAGATCCTCGAGCAAGAGGGCTACATCGCGAGCTGGCGCGTTGAGGACGCCGAGGTCGGCAAGGACCTCGTGATCACGCTGAAGTTCGGCAACGCGCGTGAGCGCTCGATCGCCGGGATCAAGCGGGTCTCCAAGCCCGGCCTGCGGGTGTACGCGAAGAAGGACAACCTGCCCCGGGTGCTCGGAGGGCTCGGCGTCGCGATCATCTCGACGTCGGGCGGCCTGATGACCGACCGGCAGGCCAAGCGGACAGGCGTGGGCGGGGAAGTCCTCGCCTACGTCTGGTAAGGAAGGGGAGGAACAGCAATGTCGCGAATCGGACGTCTCCCCATTCCCGTCCCCAGCGGAGTGGACGTGGCCATCGACGGCCAGGCGGTCAGCGTCAAGGGACCGAAGGGCGCCCTCAGCCTTACCGTCGCCGAGCCGATTTCCGTGGCTCAGGAGGACGGTCAGCTCAAGGTCACCCGGCCGAACGACCTGGGACCGGTCCGTGCCCTGCACGGTCTGTCCCGGACACTCATCGCCAACATGGTGACCGGCGTCACCGCCGGGTTCAGCAAGACCCTGGAGATCGTCGGCGTCGGCTACCGCGTCACCGCGAAGGGCAAGGACCTCGAGTTCTCGCTCGGCTTCAGCCACCCGGTGCTCGTCACGCCCCCCGAGGGCATCACCTTCCGCGTCGAGGCGCCGACCAGGTTTGTGGTCGAGGGCATCGACAAGCAGCTGGTAGGCGAGACCGCGGCCCGGATCCGCAAGCTCCGCAAGCCCGACCCGTACAAGGCCAAAGGCGTGCGGTACCAGGGCGAAGTCATCCGCCGCAAGGTCGGGAAGGCTGGTAAGTAGTCATGGCTGGTACCCAGGCCAAGAGGTCATCGGTCGATTACGCCTCCGGGCGGGTCGGGTCGCGCACCGCGGCCAAGACCCGGGCCCGCGTCCGGCGTCACCTGCGTGTCCGCAAGAAGGTCAGCGGCGACCAGGCGCGTCCGCGCCTGGTCGTCAACCGCTCCGCACGGCACATCTCCGTGCAGATCGTCGACGACACCGTCGGCCGCACCCTGGCATCGGCGTCCACGCTTGACGCGTCCGTCAAGGGCGCCGAGGGCGACAAGACGGCCAAGGCCAAGCTCGTCGGCGCGCTGATCGCCGAGCGGGCGCGGGAAGCGGGCATCTCCACCGTGGTCTTCGACCGCGGCGGCTACCAGTACCACGGCCGCGTGGCCGCGCTCGCGGACAGCGCGCGGGAAGCCGGGCTGGCGCTGTGACGATCAACAGGAAGGAAAGCTAATGCCAGGAGCTCCGCGGCGCGGCGGCCAGGGCGGCGGCGAGCGGCGCGAGCGCCGTGACGACCGCCGCGGCGGCCAGGGCGAGAAGCAGAACGTCTACCTGGAGCGCGTGGTGAACATCAACCGCGTAGCCAAGGTGGTCAAGGGCGGCCGCAGGTTCAGTTTCACCGCGCTCGTCATCGTGGGCGACGGCAACGGCCTTGTCGGCGTCGGCTACGGGAAGGCCAAGGAGGTGCCCGCGGCGATCGCCAAGGGCGTCGAGGAGGCCAAGAAGCACTTCTTCCGGGTGCCGCGCATCGCCACGACCATCCCGCACACCGTACGGGGCGAGGCGGCGGCGGGCGTGGTGCTGCTCAAGCCGGCCAGCCCGGGTACCGGCGTCATCGCCGGCGGCCCGGTCCGCGCCGTGCTGGAGTGCGCCGGGATCGGCGACGTGCTGTCGAAGTCGATGGGCTCGTCTAACCCGATCAACGTCGTGCACGCCACCGTGGCCGCGCTCAAGGGCCTGAGCCGTCCGGAGGAGATCGCGGCCAAGCGCGGCCTGCCGATCGAGGACGTGGCGCCGAAGGCGATGCTGGCCGCGGCCCGTGCCGCGGCCAACGCGTAAAGGAGGGACGCCATGGCACAGCTCAAGGTGACCCAGGTCAAGTCGAAGATCGGCGGGAACAGCACGCAGCATGGTGCGCTGCGCTCGCTGGGTCTGCGCAAGATCGGCCAGTCGACGGTCCGGCCGGATACCCCCGTCTTCCGGGGCATGATCCACACCGTCCGCCACCTGGTCCGGGTAGAGGAAGTGGACTAGCCATGCTGAAGCTGCATGATCTGCGGCCGGCTCCGGGTTCTCACAAGACAAAGCAGCGGCTCGGCCGCGGCGAGGGCTCCAAGGGCAAGACGGCGGGCCGTGGTACCAAGGGCACGAAGGCCCGCTACCAGGTGCCCGCCGGGTTCGAAGGCGGCCAGGTTCCGCTGCAACGGCGGCTGCCCAAGCTCAAGGGGTTCTCGAACGCCAAGTTCAGGACCGATTACCAGGTGGTCAACGTGGGACGGCTCGCGGAGCTGTTCCCGTCCGGCGGCGAAGTGACGCCGGAGACCCTGACCGACGGCGGCGCGGTGCGCGGCGGCGAGCTCGTCAAGGTGCTCGGCGACGGCGACGTGGCCGTGGCGCTGCGCGTGAGCGCGCACGCCGTATCCGCGTCGGCTCGGCAGAAGATCGAGGCGGCAGGCGGAACGGTCACGCTGCTCGGTTAGGCGCATTTCGGCACGTCGCCAGCGGGTGCTGGCACCGCAGCCCAGGCTGGCTCGTTCAAGGGTTATGGCCCTTGAACGAGCTGGCACCAGGGAAGGCGTGTTCGCTGAGCTTCGCTCAGCTTCCCGACTCTTGATATTTTGTGGGGGTCGCCCCCACCCCCCCGGGGTTTGCCTGCGGGTAAGATACGGAAGCCGTTTTACGCAGGTTCCGCCGATGAAGAGGGATCACGCATGCTGACCGCGTTCATCCGGGCGTTCCGAACGCCCGACCTGCGCAAAAAGCTGCTTTTCACGCTGGGCATCGTCGCCCTGTTCCGGTTCGGCTCGTCGCTCCCGGCCCCGGGCATCAACGAGGCGAACGTCTCGTACTGCGCGAACGTCGCGTCGACGTCCGGCGTGGCCGGCACGCTGCAGATCGTCGACCTGCTCAGCGGCAACGCGCTCAAGTACATGTCGGTGTTCGCGCTCGGCATCATGCCGTACATCACCGCGACCATCATCATGCAGCTGCTCACCGTGGTCATCCCGCGTCTGGAGACGCTGAAGAACGAGGGCCAGTCCGGGCAGGCGAAGATCACCCAGTACAGCCGGTACCTGACCATCGGTCTCGCGATCCTGCAGTCCACCGGGTACATCGAGCTGGCTCGCAGCGGCACGCTCTTCCCGGACTGCGACCTCACCACCTACCCGATCATCGCCAACGCGTCGGTCTTCCGCATCGCGACGATGGTGATCACCATGGTCGCCGGCACCGCCGTCATCATGTGGATGGGCGAGCTCATCACCGACCGCGGAATCGGCAACGGCATGTCCGTCATGATCTTCACCCAGGTCATCGCCGTCATCCCCGGCGAGCTCCTGACGATCTTCCAGGACCGGGGCTACTTCATCGGGTTCCTGTCGGTGGTCGTGGTCTTCGTGGTGATCGCCTTCGTGGTCTTCATGGAACAGGCCCAGCGGCGCATCCCGGTCCAGTACGCGAAGCGCATGGTCGGCCGGCGGATGTACGGGGGCACGTCCACCTACATCCCGATGAAGGTGAACCTGGCCGGCGTCATCCCGGTCATCTTCGCCTCCAGCCTGCTGTATCTTCCGGAGCTCGCGGCCTCGCTCTTCGGCAGCACGACCAATCCGCCGGCCTGGGAATCCTGGGTGGAGCGCTACCTGGAGGTCGGCAGCGCGACGAGCAGCCTGTCTAACATGTGGCTGTACCTGGCCATTTTCTTCGTGCTGATCATCGCGTTCACGTTCTTCTACGTGTCGATCACCTTCAACCCGGTCGAAGTCGCCGACAACATGAAGAAATACGGCGGCTTCATCCCCGGCATCAGACCGGGACGGCCGACCGCCGAGTACCTCGGTTACGTGCTCACCAGGCTCACCGCTCCCGGGTCGATCTACCTCGGCGTGGTCGCGCTCTTCCCGCTCATCGCGCTGGCCGTGATCGGCGTGGGCAACCAGTTCCCGTTCAGCGGCGTGAGCCTGCTCATCATGGTCGGCGTTGGCCTGGATACGGTCAAGCAGATCGAGAGCCAGCTGCAGCAGCGTAACTATGAAGGCTTCCTCCGCTAGTGCGCATCGTCCTCGTCGGGCCCCCCGGAGCGGGCAAGGGAACTCAGGCCCACTTCATCGCCTCCCACCTGGCGATCCCGCGCATCTCGACTGGTGACATCTTCCGCTACAACGTCGCCAACAACACCGAGCTCGGCGCCAAGGCCAAGGAGTACATGGACCGCGGCGACCTCGTCCCGGACGAGGTGACGGTGGCGATGGTGCGCGACCGGCTAGCGGAGGCGGACGCCAAGGCAGGCTTTCTGCTCGACGGCTTCCCGCGCAACGTGCCGCAGGCCGACACGCTGAAGAACGTCCTGGCCGACTTGGACCAGAAGCTGACGGTCGTGCTCGAGCTCGTCGTGGACGAGGAGGAGGTCGTCCGGCGGCTGTCCGGGCGGCGCACCTGCCGGCGCTGCCAGCGGGTCTGGCACGTGCTGTACGAGCCGCCGTCCCACCCGGATGTCTGCGACGACTGCAGCGGGGAACTGTTCCAGCGCGACGATGACAAGGAAGAGGTCATCCGGCACCGGCTCGAGGTCTACAACTCGCAGACGTCGCCGCTGATCGCTTTCTACGCCGACGAAGGCATCCTGGTCGGCATCGACGCGACCGGTCCGGTCGAAGAGGTCACCCAGCGAGCGCTCTCCGCGCTGCAGCCGTACGTCCGCTGAGTCGCCCGCCGCTCCCGCCCACCAGTCGCGGCAATCCGTTGCTGTGGATACCGTTATAGGTGGAGGTACGACATGCGGCTGCGGAAAGAACCGGCGATTCAGCTCAAATCGCCTGAGCAGATTGACCGCATGTACGCGGCCGGGCAGGTGGTGGCGCGCACCCTGGAGGTCCTCCGGGAGTGCGTGCGGCCCGGAGTCACGACGGCCGAACTGGACGCGGTCGCCGAGCGGGAGATCCGCGCGGCCGGGGCCGTGCCGTCCTTCCTCGGCTACTTCGGGTACCCGGCGAGCATCTGCACCTCGGTGAATCAGCAGGTCGTCCACGGGATTCCCCAGGCCGAGCAGGTGCTTGCGGCGGGGGACGTGATCTCTATCGACTGCGGCGCGATCTTGGACGGGTGGCACGGGGACTCCGCGCTCTCGGTCGGCGTCGGGGAGATCGACCCCGCGGACCAGGCGATGCTCGACGCCTGCGAGGCATCGATGTGGGCCGGGATCGCGCAAGCGGCGGCTGGGCGTCGGCTCGGCGACATCTCCCACGCGATCGAGCGATCGGTGGGCGCCGCGGGGAATTACGGGCTGATCCGCGAGTACACCGGGCACGGGATCGGGACCGAGATGCACATGGACCCCGTCGTGCGCAATTTCGGGCCGCCCGGGCAGGGGCCGCGGCTGCGGACCGGAATGGCGCTGGCGATCGAGCCGATGATCACCCGGGGCAGCCGGCACGTCGCCGAGCTTGAGGACGGCTGGACGGTCGTCACCGCCGACGGCTCCCGCGCCGCGCACTTCGAGCACACGGTGGCCATCACCCCGGACGGCCCGTGGGTGCTCACCGCGCGCGAGGAAGAAAAGGCCGCGTCTTCCGCCCATCCAGAACGGGCGCGGCTTACCGTGCCCCGTCCCGCCATCTCTGTCGCCGACGGCGGCCCTGATGCCGGGTGACCCGCGGCTGCGGGCCTCGGACGCAGACCGCGAGCGGACCTCGCAGCTGCTGCGCGAGCATCACGCGGTCGGGCGGCTGACGGCGGAGGAGTTCGACGCCCGCCTGGACCGGGTGTTCGCCGCCCGGACGCGGGGGGACCTGGACGCGCTGCTCGCCGACCTGCCCGCGATCGACCTGTACCAGCTGCCGTCGGCCGGAATCCGTCCCGCCGCCCGGCGCCGGGGCTCAAGCCTCGACCGCACCTCCCGGGGGGCGCTGGTGCCGGCCCGCACCGCGGCCCTGGTCACCTGGGCCGCGGGAAGCGCGCTGCTCGTAGCACTCTGGCTGGCCGTCGGTGCGGCCGTCGGCGGCGCGGCCTGGATCCCGTGGTTCGTGTTCGTCATCGTCCCGTGGTGGCTGGCAATCGAGCGCCGCCGCCCGCGCGAGCCGTAACGCCCGGCCAGGTCAGGCGCACCGCCGGTCCGCACGGGGCCCGGCGGTCGGGTATCCTGGGGGGAAGGCGCATACGCTAGCCGCGCGGCCGTACTTTGCCGGGGGATGCCTCCCCGGGGAATAGGCCGCGTGTTCTGTACGTTTACGCTGCCGGTTCGCGTTCGCAGGACGGGTGCAGTAGACTCTGCTGCGGCCTTCGGCTGGCTTTCCATCAGGTGCTGTGTGGTTTGCGAAGCATGGTTGCCACGGGGAAGCATGTCACGTCCAGCCTGGCGTTTCTCGCCTGGGCTGCTGCGGACAGCCGCGATCCAAACCATGACTACGCAGGATGCTGAGCTAGCTAAAACAGAAGTGCGGAGGATATGCCCAAAAAAGACGGCGCCATCGAGATTGAGGGCACGGTGGTCGAGACCTTGCCGAACGCCTTCTTCCGAGTGGAGCTGGACAACGGGCACAAGGTACTCGCCCACATCAGCGGGAAGATGCGGATGCACTACATCCGTATCCTGCCGGACGACCGGGTGGTCGTTGAGCTCAGTCCGTACGACCTGAGCCGTGGCCGGATCGTCTACCGGTACAAGTAAGGGCATTCCGGTACCTGGTGCCGGAAGCTAACCGGCCCGATACCCCGGGCCATGCGGAACGCTGTTCGGTGGCCCGCGGCCACCTTTCCAGCCGTTTTGCATCGTGTGGGGGGCCGCCCCCCACACCCCCGAAAGGAGAAGTTCGCCGTGAAGGTCAAGCCGAGCGTCAAGAAGATCTGCAGCAAGTGCCGGATCATCCGTCGCCACGGCCGCGTCATGGTGATCTGCTCGGACCCCAGGCACAAGCAGCGCCAGGGCTAAGCAGGACCGCCAGCCGCGCTGGTTACACAACCGAATAAGCGACTAGATACGCGTACCGCAGACGGTCCACTGGACCGTAACCCCCGGTTGGAGGCCGGGGCCCGCCTCGGGCAGGGGCGGGGAGCGGTGCGCCAGACCTCCACCATACGAAGGAGAACTGCCCTATGGCACGTCTCTCAGGCGTCGACCTGCCGCGCGAGAAGCGGCTTGAGATCGCGCTGACCTACGTCTACGGCATCGGCCGCACCCGGGCCGCCGAGACTCTCGCCGCCACCGGTGTGAGCGGCGACATCCGGGTCCACGCTCTCGCCGAGGACGACCTGCAGAAGCTGCGCGAGTGGATCGACGCCAACTACCAGGTCGAAGGCGACCTCCGTCGCGAGGTTGCCGCCGACATCCGTCGGAAGATCGAGATCGGCTGCTACCAGGGCATCAGGCACCGCAGGGGGCTCCCGGTGCACGGCCAGCGGACGCAGACCAACGCGCGTACCCGCAAGGGCAAGAAGAAGACCGTCGCCGGCAAGAAGAAGGTCGGAAAGAAGTAATCCCTGTCGGGATCGATCACCTCCTAAGGAATCAGGAAGCAGATGCCGCCTCGCAAGGCCAGCCAGCAGGGCGCACCGAAGAAGGTGCGCCGCAAGGAACGGAAGAACGTAGCTCACGGGCACGCCCACATCCGGTCCACGTTCAACAACACCATCGTCTCGATCACCGACCCGACCGGGAACGTGATCTCGTGGGCGTCCTCCGGGCAGGTCGGGTTCAAGGGCTCGCGCAAGTCCACCCCGTACGCCGCCCAGCAGGCCGCGGAGGCCGCCGCCCGGCGCGCCATGGAGCACGGGATGCGCAAGGTCGACGTCTTCGTCAAGGGCCCCGGTTCCGGCCGGGAGACCGCGATCCGGTCGCTGCAGGCGACCGGCCTTGAGGTCGGTTCGATCCAGGACGTCACCCCCGTTCCGCACAATGGCTGCCGTCCGCCCAAGCGCCGGCGCGTCTGAGGAGACATACACAGATGGCTCGTTACACCGGGGCGGACTGCAAGCTGTGCCGCCGTGAGAAGGTCAAGCTTTTCCTCAAGGGCTCTAAGTGCGACTCGCCGAAGTGCCCGATCGAGATCCGCCCCTACCCGCCGGGCGAGCACGGCCGGATCCGGCAGAAGGACAGCGAGTACCTGCTGCAGATCCGCGAGAAGCAGAAGGCCCGCCGCATTTACGGCATCCTCGAGAAGCAGTTCCACGGCTACTACGTCGAGGCCACGCGCAAGTCGGGCCGGACGGGCGAGGCGCTGCTCCAGATCCTGGAGAGCCGCCTCGACAACGTGGTCTACCGCGCCGGGTTCGCCAAGAGCCGCGACATGGCCCGCCAGCTGGTCGGACACGGCCACATCCTGGTCAACGGCCGCCGGGTGGACATCCCGTCCTACCGGGTGAGCGAGAACGACGTCATCGAGGTCGCGGGCAAGTCCCTCGAGCTGACCCCGATGATCATCGCGCGGGCCGAGGCCGGGGAGCGCATCGTTCCCGCGTGGCTCGAGGTCATGCCCGACCAGATGCGCATCCTCGTGCACCAGCTGCCGGTCCGGACCCAGATCGACACCCAGGTCCAAGAGCAGCTGATCGTCGAGTACTACTCGAAGTAATTCATGGGGGTTCACGCATCCCGGCGGGTTTCGCCGGGGGGCTTGAACCAAGATTTCCCGGGGATACACGCTCCGGGGCGAAAGAGCGTCATATAGCGGGCGCTCCTGACAGAAGGAAAATCCCATGCTCATCGCACAGCGCCCCTCCCTCGGGGAAGAGCAGATCGGCGACTACCGGTCGAAGTTCACCATCGAGCCGCTCGAGCCGGGCTTCGGCTACACGATCGGCAACTCGATCCGCCGGACCCTGCTGTCCTCCATCCCGGGGGCGGCGGTCACGTCGATCCGCATCGAGGGCGTACTGCACGAGTTCACCACGGTGCCGGGGGTCAAGGAGGATGTCACCGACATCATCCTCAACCTCAAGCAGCTCGTCGTCTCCTCCGAGCACGACGAGCCGGTCGTGATGTACCTGCGCAAGCAGGGCCCGGGCGCGGTTACCGCGGCCGACATCGCGCCGCCCGCGGGTGTCGAGGTGCACAACCCCGACCTGCACATCGCGACGCTCAACAGCAAGGGCAAGCTGGAGATGGAGCTCACGGTCGAGCGCGGCCGCGGCTACGTCTCCGCGACGCAGAACAAGCAGCCCGGCCAGGAGATCGGCCGTATCCCGGTCGACTCCATCTACTCGCCGGTGCTTCGGGTGACCTACAAGGTGGAGGCCACCCGAGTCGAGCAGCGCACCGACTTCGACCGGCTCATCCTGGACGTCGAGACCAAGCAGTGCATGCGTCCCCGCGACGCGGTGGCCAGCGCCGGCAAGACGCTGACCGAACTGTTCGGCCTGGCCCGTGAGCTCAACGTCGACGCCGAGGGCATCGACATCGGCCCGTCGCCCAGCGACGCCGCGCTCGCGCAGGACTTGGCGCTGCCCATCGAGGACCTCAACCTGACGGTGCGGTCCTACAACTGCCTCAAGCGCGAGGGCATCCACACCGTCGGCGAGCTCGTCGCCCGCAGCGAGCAGGACCTGCTCGACATCCGCAACTTCGGCGCCAAGTCGATCGAGGAAGTCAAGCAGAAGCTGGTCGACATGGGCCTGGCGCTCAAGGACTCCCCGCCCGGGTTTGACCCGAGCAGCGCCGTGGACTCGTTCAGCGGCGACGACGACGAGAGCTACGTCGAGACCGAGCAGTACTAGTCCAGGGGGGGCGACCCCCTGGACCTTCAAACCCCTGGTCGCGGGCCCGATCTTCCGGGCCCGCGGCGCGGGGTGCTGAGACCTTAAAACGAACTACCGAGGGGTACAGATGCCCACGCCTACCAAGGGTGCCCGGATGGGCGGCAGCCCGGCTCACCAGAAGCACATGCTGGCGAACCTGGCCGCCTCGCTCTTCGAGCACGGGAAGATCACCACGACCGAGGCCCGGGCGCGCCGGCTGCGGCCCTACGCGGAGAAGCTGATCACCTTCGCGAAGCGGGGTGACATGCACGCCCGCCGTCAGGTGCTGACCGTTCTCACCGACAAGGGCATCGTGCACAACCTGTTCACCGAGATCGGTCCGGCCATGGCCGACCGTCCCGGCGGATACACCCGGATCACGAAGATCGGCTACCGCAAGGGCGACGCCGCCCCGATGGCCGTGATCGAGCTGGTCAGCGGAGAGGTCGGCGCGAGCAAGACGCGCCGCCGTACCCGCCGGGCCGTGGCCCCGGCCGTGCCGGACGAGGTCGCGGAGCTCGCTGTCGAGGAGGAGGCCGCCGCTGACGCGGAGACCGCCGCCGACCTGGCGGGTGCCCACGGCGCGGAGAACCTGGACGAGGGGCCGGAAGCCGAGGCGCAGCGGACTGCTGTCGAGGAGGAGGCCGCCGCCGATGCGGAGACCGCCGCCGACCTGGCCGGCGCGCACGGCGCGGAGGACCTCGACGAGGGTCCGGAAGCCAAGGCGCAGCGGGCTGCCATCGACGCGGAGGCCGCCGCTGACGCGGAGACCGCCGCCGAGCCGGAAGCTTAATCTCCCCGGCGCCTAGCGAACGAAAACGGGCAGCTCACCCTGGTGAGCTGCCCGTTTCTTATTGCCTGGTTCCTCGTGCGGTGGTTATCGACTCTGGTTGGGAGGCCGGCGCGTTGGCTGATGCCCCTAGGTTGACCGACGACACTGCGTTGACCGACGACGCTGCGTTGACCGATGACGCGGTGTTGACCGATGACGCGGTGTTGGCTGAAGACCCGGTGGTGCGGGTCAGGATTGATCTCTCCTACGACGGGACCGGGTTTTCCGGGTGGGCGGCGCAGCCGGAGCGGCGGACCGTCGAGGGCGTGCTGTCGGAGACACTCGGGCATGTGCTGCGGCTGCCGGCGGCGGTACGGCTGACGGTGGCCGGGCGGACCGACGCCGGGGTGCATGCTCGGGGGCAGGTGGCGCACGCCGATCTCCCGGCCGGTGCCTGGGCGGCGCAGGCGGACGCGGCCCTGCGCCGGCTGGCCCGCGCGCTGCCCCCCGACCTCAGGGTCCGTGCGATCGGGATAGCACCCGAGGGGTTCGACGCGCGGTTCTCCGCCCTGTGGCGGCGGTACGCCTACCGGATCGGCGACGACCCGGCCCGCGCGGATCCGCTGCGGCGGTACGACACGCTGTGGAATCCGCGTCCGCTCGATCTCGGGGCCATGAACGAGGCGGCGGCGCTGCTGCTGGGCGAGCATGATTTCGCGGCGTTCTGCCGCAAGCGCGAGGGCGCGACGACGGTGCGGGCGCTGCGGAGGCTGGACTGGGAACGGGATGCCGACGGCGTGGCGGTCGGCTGCGTGGTCGCCGACGCGTTCTGCCACAACATGGTGCGGGCCCTGGTCGGCGCCCTGCTTCCGGTCGGTGCGGGCAGCCGTCCGCCGTCCTGGCCCGCCCAGGTGCTCGCCGCCGCGGTCCGCGACCCCGCCGTGCGGGTAGTGCCCCCGCACGCGCTGTCCCTGGAAGAGGTCCGCTACCCCGAGCCCGGCCAGCTAGCCGCCCGCGCCCTCGCCACCAGGCGCGTGCGCACCTAGCCCCACGGGACCGTCACCCGCCGCGTGCGCACCTAGCCCCGCGGGAGTTATGAGCCGCCTGTTAGGAGTCATCTGTGCCTGTGGCATCGTGATTACGGAAATTATTTTCCTGACGGATACTTCAACCCGCTATAGCAGGAACAAGGTTCCGTGATCATGCTTTGAACAGCAATGACGCCAGAAATACCGAAGGCTCCTGATCCG
>Ga0302314_10012871_pt1 | contig 14431 bp, 16 predicted proteins | sample III_Palsa_N2_3_FD_200533 | JGI IMG/M metagenome (GOLD analysis project Ga0302314, IMG submission 200533) | Peat permafrost microbial communities from Stordalen Mire near Abisko, Sweden - III_Palsa_N2_3 | ecosystem: Environmental > Terrestrial > Soil > Palsa > Peat permafrost | place: Sweden... | reverse complement strand
CTGCGAACTCGTGGGCCGCCGAGACGCCCTGCTCGAAGTCCACGCCCGAGAAGGTCTCCCCCACGTCGAACGCCTCGCCGTGTCGGTTGTAGTTGCGGTGGTCGTCGGCGGCGAACGTCGTCTGCGCGGTGTACTTGCCGCTCAGCAGGCCGCTGGCGAGCGGCACCCGCGCCACGACGCCGACTCCTGCTTCGATCGCCGCGGGAAGCACGGCGTCGAGCGGCTTGAGCCGGAAGGCGTTCAGGATGATCTGCACGCTCGCTACATTGGGTCGCGCGATCGAGGCCAGCGCCTGGTCCGCCGTCTCGACGCTCACCCCGTAGCTCGCGATCGCGCCCTCGGCCACGAGGGTGTCGAGACCGTCGAACACCTCATCGTCGGCGAACACGGCTGAGGGCGGGCAGTGCAGCTGCACGAGGTCGAGGCGTTCGGTGCGAAGGTTCGCCCGCGACCGGTCGACCCAGCCGCGAAAGTTGGCGAGCGTGTAGTTGGCCGCTACCTGCTCGACGCGTCGGCCGATCTTGGTCGCGACGAAGACATCCAGGCCTCGGTTGTCGGCCAGGTAACCGCCGATGAGCTGTTCGCTTCGGCCATCCCCGTAGACGTCGGCGGTGTCGAACATGGTCACGCCGTGTTCGATGGATGCGTCGAGCACTGCCCGCGCATCCGCCTCGGTCACAGAACCCCAGTCCCCGCCGAGCTGCCAGGTGCCGAGTGAGATGACCGAAACGAGCCGGCCGGTGCGACCGAGTGTGCGCTGCTGCATGAAACCGACACTACCCGGGAACCAAATGCCGCCCGAAGTCGGCGCCACCCGCTTAGATGATCACGTGCTGGTCGTCGTCGTTCTCGCGTTGGGCGCGGCCGTCGTCTACGGCGCATCCGATTTCCTGGGCGCATTCGCAGCCCGCCGCATCGACCTGGTCACCGCAACGCTGTTCAACTACGCGGTGGCTGCCGTGCTCATCGTGATCGCCGTGCTCATCGTCGGCGGCGCCTGGTCGACTGGCGCGTTCTGGAGCGGCGTGACCTGCGGTGCGCTCGCGGTTTTCGGGCTTCTCGCCTTTTACGGCGTGCTCGCAATCGGTCCGATGAGTCTGTTGTCGCCGCTGATCGCGCTGATCCAGTCGATCGTGCCGGTGGCGATCGCTGCGGCGACAGGCCAGGGCCTCAGCGTAGTCGGCTGGATTGCGATCGGGATCGGCGTGGTGGCCCTGGTGCTGCTCGCCCCAGCGCCGCAACGCGGCCGGCAGCACATCTCGCTGCGCGCTGGCCTGCTGGCGGTCGCCTCCGGCCTGCTGCTCGGCGCCTCCCTCATCGTGCTCGATTTCGCCCCCAAAGACTCGGGGGTGATCCCGGCAATGTGGGAGATCGTCACCGGAACGGTGATCCTGGCCATTGTATGGCTTGTGCTGCGCGCGATCGGCACACAGCGTCCCGGGTTGTCGTTCCTGAAGCCGAGCGCGGATGCCGTGCGCACGCTGTCGGCCCGGCGCGCGTGGCTCGCGGCGGCCGCATCCGGAGTCCTCGTCGCCTTCGCCGACACTTTCATCGTGCTGGCTCTGCACCTCGGCAACCTGGCCGTCGTGTCGGTGCTGACGTCGTTGTACCCGGTGCTCACGGTCATCCTCGCGGCGACGGTGCTCAAAGAGCGGATGACGAAACTGCAGTTCGTCGCGGTCGGCCTGGTGATTGCGGCGTCGCTGCTGTTCAGCGCATCCTGACGGCCGCCGCCGCACGATCGGCCGCGCTGCGCACGAACTCGAGCAGCTGGGGGTCGCCCTCGATGCTGTACTCGACCCCTGCGGGGATCCAGGCGAGTGCCCCGAACAGGTGCTCGATCGACTCACCCTCCACCGACCAGCGCGTGGTTTCGGGATCCACTGCCGTCGCCTGCGCGCCCCACGGGCCGAACGCGGCGCGGGCCTCGTGCAGCGGCATACGCAGCAGGACGCCCATCGCGAAGCGCCGCTGCAGCGACGCGACGGATGCCGCCACGTACTCGGCGGCATCCCCCGTCGGCAGCTCGCGCGGCTCGAACCGCACACGCGTGCCGAACGGTCGGGAAAGCCGGTCGACCCGGAAGGTGCGCCAGTCGTTGCGCCGCAGGTCCCAGCAGACGAGAAACCAGTTGCGGCGTGCGACGACGAGCGCGTGCGGCTCGGCGACCCGGTCGGTGAGGACCCCGCGGCCGTCCTCATAGGAGAACCGGATGCGCTCGGAGTCTCGACAGGCCAGGGCCAGGGTGCCGAGCAGCTGCTGCGACACGGTGGGGGTCCGGGGGCTCTCCGCCTGCAGGTGTGTGGCGAGCGCGGTGACTCTGCGGCGCAGGGCCGCGGGCAGCACCTGCTCGAACTTGGCCAGGGCGCTCTGCGTGGTGAGCTCACCGTCGACGAGCCCCTGCTGTGCGGCGACTCGAAGCCCGATCGCCATTGTCACGGCCTCGTTCTCGGTGAGCAGCAGGGGCGGCAGCTGTGCACCGGCCTCGGGGCGATAGCCGCCGAGGGGGCCGCGCACGGCATCCACGCGGTAGCCGAGTTCGCGGATGCGCTCGACATCTCGACGCAGCGTGCGTTCTGTGACGCCCAGCCGGGCGGCCAGCTCGGGTCCCGACCACTGGCGGTGCGCCTGCAGCAGGCCGAGCAGGGAGAGGATGCGCGTTGTCGTTTCCGCCATCTCTCCAGTCTGCTGTTATTCAGGACAGAAAGTGACCTATATAGAGGAGAGGCTTGTTCTGTCGAAGAACCAATGAAAGGACCTCCCATGGACTGGAAAATCGAGCTCGTCGCAATCCCGGTCGCCGACGTCGACCGTGCCATCGCGTTCTACGTCGACCAGGTCGGCTTCGTGCTCGATCACGACCACCTCGTCGACGGCGGAATTCGGTTCGTGCAGCTGACCCCGCCCGGATCCGCCTGCTCCATCGTGCTCGGAACAGGCATCACCGAGATGGCGCCCGGCTCACAGAAGGGAGTGCAGATCGTCATCACCGATGCCGAGCTGGCGCACGCCCAGCTGCGCGCGGCGGGCGTCGACGCCGGCCCCGTCGCAGAGCTGCCGTGGGGCCGGTTCGTCTTCTTCTCGGATCCCGACGGCAACACCTGGTCGCTGCAGGAACTACCCGCGCGCGGCTAACGGCCTACGCGACGACGCGACGACGGCTCGCGAAGTCGACCGTCGCGAGCACGATGGCGGCGAGGCACAGCAGCCCCACGATCGGTGCGACGACGCCGATCGCCGGGCCGAGACCGATTGCGGTCGCGAGGGCACCCGCGCCGATCGCGGTCGCCGCCTGAAGCAGGTAAGAGAAGAGATAGAGCAACGAAAGTGTTGCGCCGCGGTGCTCGTTCGGAGTCGTTCGGGCGAGCAGTGACAGGCCGCCGGTGAAGGCCAGTGAGTAGCCGACTCCGCCCACGGCGCCCCAGAGCAGCAGCAGACCGAGCGAACCGGATGCCGCGGTGGCCGCCATCACGGCCAGACCGCCGATCGACACCACACCGCCGACGACGATGGCCAGGTGGGCGTGCACCCGCTGGATGAGCAGCGCGGTCACGCCGATCGCCGCCGACGACAGGGCGAGCGTTGCCCCGATCACGACGAGGTTCGAGGTGTGGGTGAGCTGGGCGGCCATGGATGAGCCGAGCGAGAGGAAGAGGGCGCCCACCGAGTAGGCGACCGAGACCGACAGGGTCGCCACGATGAACGGGCGCACCGTGCCGGGGGCAAGGTGCAGCCGTTGCGGACGCCACCGCTCGCCGGTGGCGATGGGACGGTCATCCGGGGTGAGACCGACGAAGACGAACGCGAACGCCGCAAGCGCGAACAACAGAACGAAGCTCAGCACGAGCGGCAGCGGGGCGAGCTGCGCGAGAGCACCCGAGAGCAGCAGGGCGAGGGTCAGCCCTGTCGCGGTCGACACCGTGGTCATCGAGCTGGCGAAGCGGGGATTCGACGAGATGTTGTTTTCGACGAGCCGGGCGCTCGCCGCGCCGATCGCGAACCCGGTACCGAAGCCCTGCAGCACACGGGCGCCGAACAGCCAGCCGACATCAGGAGCGGCGGCGAACAGCACGGCCGAGAGGGCGATGAGCAGGATACCGAGCAGCATCGTGCGGCGGCGGCCGATGAAGTCGGACACTCCCCCGAAGACCAGCAATACGAGCAGGAGGGCAACCGGGTAGGTGCCGAACACCGAGGTCACGACGACCGATGACAGCTTCCATTCGGCTTCGTAGCTGGGATACAGCACGCTCGCTGCGGCGCTGGCCCACAGGCAGAGCGCCAGGACGACGGCCGCGGACCAGAAGGTGGCACGGCGAGACAGCGGCGAGCGCGACCGGGGGGTGCGGGACCGCGGCGCGCGGGCCGACGCTTGGCGAGTTGTTGTCATTGCGCCACGCTAACAGGTCTGGGTTGGTTTTTCCAACTTATGTCGATAGGATGTTGGTATGCCGTTCAAATCCCTCGTCGAAGAACCGCGATGCCAGGTGGTTCGAACCCTCGACATCGTTGGGGAAAAGTGGTCGCTGCTGATCGTTCGCAATGCGCTGCGCGGCCAGACCCGCTTCTCGCAGTTCCGCGACCAACTGGGCATCCCGACCGACATACTGACGGCGCGGCTGGCGACGCTCGTCACCGGCGGCATCCTCGAGAAGCGGGCCTACCGCGAGGAGGGCACCCGCGAACGCTCCAGCTACCACCTCACCGAGGCCGGGCGGGCGCTGAGCCTGGTGATCGCCGCCCTCATCCAGTGGGGCGACGAATACAACCCGAGCCCGAAGGGCCCGGCTTCCCTCGTCGTCGACTCCCAGACCGACGACCCGGTCGAGCTCGCTTTCGTCGGCGCGACGCGCGGCGGCATCCCGATTGACGAGGTCGCGTTCCGTCCAGGGCCGGCATCAGTCGTCGCCTGGTAGCGCGCACGCCCTTGTCGGCCTTTACCTAACCCGAACAATGGGCTGATTCGGGCCGAACCTGCTGCAGGCAGAGTGATCGCTGTCGGACCACCGTCCGCACGACAACGACCACACCAGGAGCAATACCATGAACCGCATCGTCAGCACCTCACTCATCGGCACGGCCGCGGTCGTCGCCCTCGTCGCAGCAAGCTGCGCGCCGGCGTTCGCCGACGGAACCTCCACCCCGGCACCCAGCACCGGCAAGACGCTGGCCGCCATCCAGGCCAGGGCGAAGACCGACACGACGGCCCGCATCAGCGCACTGAACACGGCCATCGCCAAAGTCACCGCGGCGAAGGACATCTCGGCCTCCGACCGCAGCACAATCCTCGGAACGCTGAACGGCGACGTCTCCGGCATGAACACCGTCGAGGCGAAGATCGCCGCTGACACGACAGCGGCAACCGCTGCCGCCGACTTCGCGACCATCTTCACCGGGTACCGGGTGTTCGCGGTCGCCATCCCGCAGGCGCGCCTCGCTTCCGCCGCCGACCGACTCACGTCGACGACAGTGCCGAAGCTGACGGATGCCCAGACCAAGCTGGCCGCCGCGCTCGCCGGGCCGGACAAGGCCAAGTCGACCCCCGCACTGCTGGCCGACCTGGCCGATATGTCGAGCCAGGTCTCCGCCGCGAGCACGGCACTGAACGGCGTCTCTGCGAAGGCACTGGCTGTCACGCCCGCGGACTACAACTCCAACCATGCCGTCATGACGCCTATCCGCACCTCAGTTGAGACCGCGATCACCGACCTGAAGAAGGCTTCGGCGGACGGCAAGACGGTACTGGCGGCCATCAAGTGACCACTCGGGACGCCGCACGGATCGCCGTCGCGCTGGTCGCGGTCGCGATCGTCGGGGCATCGCTGACCGGATGCTCGCGAGCCGCGCTCGCCGGCCAGCAGGCGCCCGCCGCCGCGACCAGCGTGACGCCGACGTCGACGCCCGCGCCGGCGGCGGCCAGTGGCGACGACTCGTCGCTGCAGGGCATCCAGGGAGACCTGGACTCGGCGAATTCGGCCACCGCGAACGCGGGAGGGGATGTCGCAGACGCCGACCGTTCCGCGGCGACGAGCGACTCTCCCTGACCTGGCACATTCTCGCGGGACCGCGTTCTCGCGAAGTAGCGTTCTCTCGGCGGTAGCGGCGAATAGGCTTGCCACTACCGCCGAAAGAGAGAACACCCTTCGTGACCGACCAGACTCCGAGCGGCCAGACACCGACCGACCAGACGCTGAGCGGCCAGACACCGAGCAGCCAGTCACCGAGCAGCCAGTCACCGAGCGGCCAGATGCCGGTGCCCGTGGCGGCCACGGCTCCCGAGGTCACCAGGCCCGGCACTGTCTGGTTCTGGCTGCTCGCGATCGGCGTGCCGCTGCTGCAGATGCTGGAGCTCATCCCGGGCGCGATCTTCTTCAACCAGCTGGTTTCCAGCGACACGGATCCGTCCAACCTGGTCTCGGCCGCGTTCAGCCCCGCCTACCTGGTGCTCACGCTGTCGGGCTGGTTCATCGCCGCCGTCTGCGTCGTGTTCGCGGTGCTGGACTGGCGCGACCTGCGGCACCGCGGCATCCAGAAGCCCTTCCACTGGGCCTGGTCATTTTTCGTTCTGGTGATCGGCTGGCCGGCGGTCTACATGATCGGGCGGAGTGTCATCGTGAGGCGCCGCACCGGAGCCGGCCTGGCGGCATTATGGGTCTTCGTCGCCCTACAGGTCGTGGCGTTCGTTACGATCAGCATCGTGGCCATCATCGCGTTCGTCGAGTTTCTCAGTGTCTTCGCCGACGGCCTCTCGACGGCGGGCAACGTACTGTGACGAACTCGGGACAGGGACAGGCCGCGCCCGGCTGGTACCCCACCGCACCGGGCTCGACCCAGGTGCGCTGGTGGGACGGAACGCAGTGGACCGAGCACTACCAGAGCCTCGGTGTGCTGCCGACCGGTGTCGACAAGGCGCCCGCCGGTACCAGCCCCAACACAGCCTGGATCTGGATCTTCGTTCTTCTTCCGCTGGCCCAGTTGGGCGAGCTGCCATTGATCGCCAGTCTCTATACCCGCATCTTCTCGGCGGGCCTGCGCAATCCGACGGCCATTACCCAGCTCGAGCTGGCCCCGAGTTCGGGCTACCTGGCCTTGCAGGGCATCGGAGTGGCGCTCTATGGCATCTTCGTCGTGCTGGCCGTGTTCGACTATCGCTCCCTGAAAGCGCGCGGGGTGCCACGGCCGTTCCACTGGGCGTTTTGCTTCCTGGGTTCGCTGGTCTACATCATCGGCCGTACGGTCGTCGTTCGCCGCCGCACGGGCGCCGGCCTCGCCCCGTCGTGGCTCTTCATCATCGTGCTCGCGGCAACCATCGTTGCGATGGTCGTGGTCATCGGTCCGATAGTCAGCGCCGCGGTGAACTCCGCCGTACTGACGGCGGGATAGCACCGCGATGACCGCAGGTGAATGGACCCCAGGGCAGCTGGCCGAGTTCGCCGATGCCGAGGAACTCGTGCTGGTGATCTCCCGCGCGGACCGCACCGACCTGCGGCTGCCCGTCTGGCTCGTGGTGGTCGACGGCGACCTGTACGTGCGCTCCTACAAGGGCGTGACGAGCGGCTGGTATCGCGGCGTCGAGGCCGACCAGCACCAACGGATCGTGCTCGGCGGACACGACACCCGAGTGCTGTTCGAATTCGTGCCGCGAACGGATACCGTGAACCACGCAATCGGCGCCACCTACCTCGCCAAGTACTCGCGCTTCGATTACCGCGACGCCATGGTCGAGCCCGCCGCCGTCGACGCGACCCTGCGCATCCTGCCCGAGGACTGAGCGCCCGAAGACTGACGTCGCCGAGACGTCAGGCGTTGTCTTTTCGGAACGTGCGCGTGCCGTAGTAGATACCGAGTGCGAACAGCAGCAGCACCCAGAGCGCGCCCCACATGGTGGTGATCGTGAGTACGTGGCCGACGAACAGCTCACGCAGCGCGTTCACCAGGTACTTGATGGGCATGAAGTCGCTGACCGTCACCAGCCAGTTCGGCGCGCCCGTCGCGATGCTGATCGGCAGCAGGATGCCCGACAGCAGCAGCACCGGCAGCGCGATGCTGTTCAGGATGGGTGCGAGCGCATCCTCGCTCTTGAGCGACAGGGCCAGCGCATAGGACGCGGCAGAGCACGCACCGCCGAGCAGAAGGATGAGCACCAGGCCGAGCCCCATGCCGGGCAGTGAACCGGTCATTCCGAACGCGAAACCGAGGGCGATCAGGATGACACCCTGCACGACCAGCAGGGAGACGTCCCGCAATACTCGCCCGACCAGCAGTGCGGCCCGGTTCGCCGGGGTGACGCGCTCCGACTCGACGACGCCCTCCCGCCACTCGGAGACCAGCCCGAAGCCGGCGAAGAGTGCGCCGAACAGTCCTAGCTGGATGAGCAGTCCGGGCACGAAGAAGGTGTACGCGTTGGTCGTGCCGATCTGCGCCGCCAGCGGCTTCAGCAGCGGCCCGAACAGGGCGAGGTAGAGCACGGGCTGCGCCAGCCCGATGATGACCCAGGCCGGGTTGCGCACGGCCAAACGCAGCTGTCGTCGGTAGATCACGAACGTGTCGAAGAAGAATTTCATGTCTTTCGCCTCCTCAGGCGTCTTCGCGCAGCGAGCGGCCGGTCATGGTCAGGAACACGTCGTCGAGGGTGGGCCGTCGCACCTCGATCGCGGCGAGGGTTACGCCCGCGGAATCGAGTGCACGCAGCAGGCCCGGGAGTTCCGTTCCCGCGTGGGGCACGCGCATGCTGACGACCAGGCCGTCGACATCCGCCGATCCGTCGGCCGCGAGCCGGCTGAGGTGGGCGGCGGCCTGCGACACCTGGGCTTCGTTGGCGAGCACAAGTTCGACGAGGTCGCCGGCGACCTGCTGCTTGAGCGCCTCGGGGGTGTCCGACGCAACGATGACACCGTGGTCGATGACGAGGATGCGATCGCACAGTGCGTCGGCCTCGTCGAGATAGTGGGTGGTGAGAAACACCGTCGTGCCGAGCCGGGTGCGCAGGTCGGAGATGTGGGTCCAGAGGTTGGCCCGGGCCTGCGGGTCGAGACCGGTGCTCGGCTCGTCGAGGAAGACCAGCTTCGGGTCGTGCACCAGGCCCATGGCGATGTCGAGGCGTCGGCGCTGGCCACCCGACATGGTCCTCGGCTGGCGTGCCCACATGCCGTCGAGTTCGAGCTGCTCGAACAGCTGCTTGCCCCGCTTCTCGGCCTGTGCCGAGCTGATGCCATAGAGCAGGCCGTGGTCGACGATTTCTTCTCCTGCCCGGGCGGCTCCGGAGGTGGATCCGCTCTGCGACACGTAGCCGATGGCCTTGCGTACCTTGATGGGTTCCCTGGCGAGGTCGTATCCCGCGACGGTTGCGGTGCCAGTGGTCGGCTTCAGCAGTGTCGTCAGCATACGCAGCGTCGTCGTCTTGCCCGCTCCGTTGGGACCCAGGAACCCGACGATCTCGCCCTCGTCGACGTCGATGTCGACACCCCCGACGGCCTTGACCGCGACTTTCTCGCGGCCCCGTTTGGTGTCGAACGTTCGTGCAAGTCCTCGAGCGTGGATCACGGTGAGACTCCTCGGTATGGATGCATCGGGCGATCATTTCGCGATATATCGCGAGTTGCAAGCAACACGATATATCGCGAGTGCGGATGCGCGCAAGGGAGAGTTTGCGAGCGATAGAGTTCTGCTGATCGAGTGGAGGTGGACGTGATCAACGTAGCGCCATGGCACGACGTTCTGATCGCCGCCTCCGCTGCCGCAGCGACCCTGGCCGGCCTCATCCTCACCGCGATGGCCGTGAACATCGACGCGATCCTCAAATACCCGTCGCTGCCCTCGCGGGCCGGCTCCGCGATTGGAGCGCTGATCTACGTGCTGGTGCTGACCGTGACCGGCCTCGTGCCGGGCGTCACCGCCCAGGTGCTCGGCTGGATCACCCTGCTCGTGCTGCTCGCACCCATTGCGATCCAGGTCGACGTCATGGTGCGCCAGTACCAGATCCGGCCGCGCCAGAGCTTCGGCCGCGTCTGGAGCAAGCTGGCCCTCGCGATCGGGCAGATTGCGCCATTCGTCGTCAGCGGCATCCTTTTCCTCGGCGGTTCCGGTCTCGGACTCGACTGGATGATCGTCGGCGCACTGGCCGTCTTCATCGGCTCAGTGGTGACCTCATGGGTGCTGCTGGTCGAGATCCGACGCTGAACCGTCCGGCCGGTCGAACCGCGGAAGCAGAATTGCCGATGGGTGCTCGGCGTCGTGGAAGATGGCCTGCCGGGCCGTGAACATCACCGTGCCGACGTCGTGCCGTTCGTCGCTGCCGAGATTGCGGGCGAACCGCGGATGCGCCCCGCTCGAGACCTGCACACGCAGCCGTCGCCCGCGCCGGAACAGCTGCGCGGTCGGAGACAGCTCGAGCCGGATGAGCTGCGGGTGCGGCGTTACCTCCGCGACGGCGACCCGGATGAGACCATCGCAGACGTTGAACGAGCGGCCCCGCGCATCCACCTCGCAGAGCCGCACGAAGAGATCCCAGGTGGGGCGATCGGACGACATCCAGACCTCCGCGGACACGTCGCCGACAACGCGCAGGTCGCGCTGCAGCGGCGCGGACGTGAAGCTGATCACGTCGTCGCGCGACTCGAGCGCGGCGTTGTTCTTGCGGCCCGCGCCGGCCAGCAGCAGCCTGCCGCCGACGGACGGCGTCGGCTCTGCCGGGTCGTAGCTGTATCGGGTCGGCGCGCCGACCACGAGCTCGGCGCCCAGGCCGCCATCGGCACCGAGGTACCAGCGCTCGGGTCGCGCCCCGGCCGGCGGCCACTGGTCGAGCTCGAGCCACTCCCCGGCACCCATGACGAGTGCGCGCACGGGGGCGCGGTCTCTCGTCGAGGATGCGCCCGAGTGGATGCCCGTCCAGTCGAGCGTGTCGAGCACCGACGCGTTCGACGCCCCCTTCGAGGCGTGCGTCCACGGCCCGATCGTCAGTCGCGCCGGGGTTCCCGCGGCCTGGAGGGCGTGGAAGTCCTTCAGCTCGTCCATCAGGAACGGGTCGTACCAGCCGGCCACGAAGCTCGCGGGAATCGCGACCCGTGGCAGGTCGGCGCGACGGTCCCACGGCTCCCAGCGAGGGTCATCCTCGGTGCGGGTGACCGTGTCTTTATAGAACGGCCACGCCATTCCGAGCGCCTTCTCGTCGATGACGTTCAACGGCAGGGTGTTCATCGCGGCCAGCAGGTGCTTCTCGTCGATTCCAAGAGCGACACGGGCGTTGGCCCGCGGCCGCTCCTGGGTCGCGGTCACGAGCGCCCAGCGCGCGGCCGTGTCGAGCTCGACGGCCCCAGTGCTGAGAAAGTTCTGGGCCAGCCGTGCGCTCGTGAAATGCGGGTGCATCGCAACCACGTCAGCGGGCGCCTCGGCGGCGACCGCCCACTGGGTATAGCCGAGGTAGCTCGACCCGGCGAGCGACATCGAACCGGTGTACCAGGGCTGCGCGCGAACCCAGTCGAGCACCGCGAGCCCGTCGTCGTGCTCGTGATGCATCGCGTAGAACTGCCCGCCGGTCGAGCCGAAGGTCCCGCGCGAGTTCACGACCACGGTCTGCAGGCCACGTTCCGCGTAGGCCCGGGCGATCAGGCTCGCGAACTGCTTGCGCGAGTAGCAGGTGCGAATGAGAACGGTCGGCGCGCCGGTCGGCACCGAGGGCGCCCACCGGTCGGCGAGCAGCACTGCGCCGTCGGGCATCGGGATGCCGACATCCAGCTCGCCGACGATGCGACGGCTGGTCGCTCGTGGAAGGCCGAACACGGCGCTGAACACTCGCCGCGTGATCGCGTGTGTTCCGGCCATGGCTACCTCTGAGGAATCGTCGTGCTTCCATCCTCCACGGTTGCCTCCCAATTCGCTGGACAGGACCGATTGCCTTCGCGGGGCGGCCAACAGGACCGGGCATGGTTTGTGCCTGGCGCCCATCCTGTCGGCGTCACCTCAGGACAGGATGTCCTTCGCCGCGAAGCGACCGTAGGCGAGCGCAGCAAAGACGATGATGTAGCCCGCCTGCAGCGCCGCGTTCTGGCCGAACGCGTTCCACGAGATGGGGTCGCGCAGAAAGTCTCCGAATCCGAGCCAGTAGTTGCTGAACAGCCACGGATGCAGCCAGTCGAGTTGGGGAAGCTGGTCGAGCACTTCGGACGCAACGGAGAAGATGATGGTGGCCGCCATGGCGCCCACCGGCACATCGGTCAGGGTCGAGAGGAACAGCCCGATCGCCGACAGTCCGAGCAGCGAGACGGTGACGTAGAGCGCGATCAGCAGCGAGCGCCCAAGAGCGTCGACGATGCTGACGGAATCCCCCGAGAGCAGAGCGACCGAACCCGACGGGAAGAGGATGAAGCCGATCGCCGCGCCCGCAATGCACACCACCAGGGTCGCCGCGAGGCTGAAGACCGCCGCCCCGACATATTTGACCGCGAGAAGGCGGATACGCCCGGCCGGCGCGATGAGCAGGTAGCGCAGCGTGCCGTGCGACGCCTCGCCCGCGATGGTGTCGCCGGCGACCACGCCAACGGTCAGCGGCAGGAACAGCGGCACGCAGACGCCGAGCGCAACGAAGACCACGAACAGCCCGTTGTTCTCAATGCGGTCGAGGAATGCCGGCCCGGCTCCCCCACCGGAACCGGCACGGGTCACCCGCACAGCGATCGCGATCAGGATCGGCACCGCGGCGAGCGCCGCCAGCATCGCCCAGGTGCGCCGGCGACGGAACAGCACACTCAGTTCGGTGCCGAGCAGTGAAAGCCCGGCCGACGGGCGGGCGTGAACGGGCTCAGTGGTCAACGTTGAATCCTTCGCCGGTCAGCGAGACGAAGCGGTCCTCGAGGCTCGGAGTCTCGACCGCGAAACCGCGAACCCGCACCCTGGCCCGAACGAGGGCCACGACGATCGCGTCCGGCTCGACGGATGCGTCGCCCAGCACCGCGACGAGGTCGTCGCCGTCGCCGGTCGGCGGCACCACGGTCATCCCGAACTTCTCGAGCACCGCGGTGGCAAGCGGGACGTCGGCGGTGGAGACCCGCACGCGCGGTCGGCCCACCTGCCGTAGTTCGTCGAGGGTTCCCTGCGCGACCAGGTTGCCGGCGCTCATCACCGCGGCATGGGTGCAGATCTGCTCGATCTCGGCAAGCAGGTGGCTGGAGACGAAGATCGTGGTGCCCTGCAGCGCCAGCGAACGCACCAGAGTTCTCACCTCGCGGGTTCCCTGCGGGTCGAGCCCATTGGTCGGTTCGTCCAGGATCAGCAGTTCCCGCGGGGTCAACAGTGCATTGGCGATGCCGAGCCGCTGCTTCATGCCCAGCGAGTAGGCCTTCACCTTTTTTGCGGCCGTGGCCGACAGGCCGACTCGCTCCAGCGCATCCGCGACCCGGGCGCTGCGTGTGCGCGACGGCGCGTACCGGTCGGCGCTGTCGAGGCGGCGAAGGTTGTCGGCGCCCGAAAGGTAGGGGTAGAACCCGGGCCCCTCGACGAGGGCCCCGACCCGGGGAAGCACGGTCGCGTTCTCCCGCGGCATGGATGCTCCGAGCACGCGAGCCTCGCCGCTGGTCGGCGATGCGAGCCCGAGCAGCATGCGGATGGTCGTGGTTTTTCCGGAGCCGTTGGGACCCAGAAACCCGAACACCGACCCGTGCGGAACGCTCAGGTCGATGCTCTTGACGGCGGCATAACTGCCGAACTGTTTGGTCAGCCCGCGGGTCTCGATCGCGAGTTCGGCCTGGCTCACGAAGCGGAGGCTACTGCTTGCAGGCGCGCGACCGGCACCGACCCGGCGAGCACGCGGCCGTCGGTGGTGAACAGGATGTTGAACAACGAGGTGTGCAGCAGCCGGCCCCCAGTGACCGCGGTAGTCAGTTCGGCGAATTCGCTCGACGACGACAGGTCGCCCAGCGAGCCTGCGGCGGAGATCGTGACCACCGCATCCCAGCCGGAGCCGGTGACCGTGTGGGACGGCTTCGCTGTCACTGTGTGCTGCTTGGCCGGTGAGTGGGTCGGCGCGGCCAGCTCTTTGACTTTGGCGCCGGTCGGAGGCGTGAACGTGAACAACGATGCCGCCGGGGTCGAGAGGTCGATGGTCGAGAACCCGATGCTCACCGCCGGGGTCTTCTGCCCGCGAGCATCCAACTGCACACGCAGCGGTAGCCCAGTCTGCGCGTCGACTGCGATGCGGATCGAGCCGAGAAGAGTATCGGTGGCCTTGGGCGTCAGAACCAGCTCATAGGCGGCGCGGTTCGCGACGCGCACGTCATCGGGTGAGACGGCGACGTTGCTTGAGGGCTTCAGTTCGGCGAGGAGCTTCGTGGCGAGACCCTCGGGCGTGAGCTCCGCCGGGTCGGTGCTGGGCGCCTGGGTCGTTGCACCGGAATGCATGGGGTGATGGGCGGTGGCCGACAGCGTGGCGTGCTCGACC
>Ga0302314_10012869_pt1 | contig 14432 bp, 14 predicted proteins | sample III_Palsa_N2_3_FD_200533 | JGI IMG/M metagenome (GOLD analysis project Ga0302314, IMG submission 200533) | Peat permafrost microbial communities from Stordalen Mire near Abisko, Sweden - III_Palsa_N2_3 | ecosystem: Environmental > Terrestrial > Soil > Palsa > Peat permafrost | place: Sweden... | reverse complement strand
CCGCCTCGATGAACGCGCCCAGCATGGCGTAGGTCATGGCGTTGCGCTTCTCCGGCCGGTCGATGGTGATCGTGCCGATGCCTTCGTCGTCGACCTCGAAGCGGATGTGATGGGCGGTCATGGGGGCGCTCCCTGCGTTTTGCCGCCATCAAGGCGCCGTTCCCGAGCGTAAGGCCAGACTCCGTCGCTCTGGCCCGCCGGAGGCCACCTCCAGCCTTGCGAGCTACGCCTTGCGCACCGCTGTCGCGATCAGGCTGGTGCGCTGGTTCCACTGGAACTGGCTTTGCACCAGCTGCAGACCGATCAGGGCGGTGGCGCCGAGGGGCTCGGCCTTCTCGACCAGTTCGGCCATGCATTCCTGGTAGGAGTGCTCGTTCACCCCTTCGACCGAGGCGTAGACCACGCCCAGCTCGGTCTCGTCGGCGGCGATCTGCTGAAGCGTGCTGACGCGCATCGCTGACTCCTAATTGCCGTGATCGACGTCGTTGAAAGCGGCGATCGCTTGCTCGAACGGCGCCGGATCGAGCGCCAGGGGGCCGACGAACGGCCGGCTGAGCACCGCCATCATAAACAGGAGCAGGCCGATCAGGCCCGACATCACCGCGACCATCATCACATGTGGCAAGCGGCGCTCCATGTAGAGGAAGAAGGTCATCCCGACGATGATCGCCCCGCCGCCGACCGCGCCCAGCCACATCACCCACGACAACGATTCCGAGGCTTGGGAAATACGCTTGTTGCGGTCGAGGATGATCTGCGACAGCGTCTGCAGGTACTGGGCGGCGATCAGTTCGCGCACCTTGGTCGCGGGCGTCAGGGAGCCGTAGACCCGAAACACGTCGCCGATCGAACGGCGCGCCTTTACGCTGGCCGTGCCCGACTCCTGCATCGTGCGCCATTCGTCATGGATGACGTTCTCGGCGTACTGGCGGATCAGACCTTGCATCGCCGCGCCCTTCTCCGGGGCCATGTCGGTGGTCTGGCGGTAGAGCGGCACCAGCATCGCCGCTTCCTCGGAGGCGTTGGCGTGCGCCGCGTCGTAGGATTCCCACACGGCGACGACCATGAAGCCGAGCAACACCGCGTAGATCACCCCGGCGGTGAGGAAGATCGGCACCAGCACGTCGTTGTGGCCCTCGGCCACGTGCTTCTGGGTCAGCTTGCGACCCGCAAGCACCCCTAGAATGCCGTAGGCGATCGAGCCACCGATGATCAGTACGGCGAGAAGGACACCATCCATTCGTTCGAGCCTCGGGTGGAGGCCACGCAGATCAGCTGTGACCCGACGCCCACCCCTGGTCGAGTCGGGGCAGCTTCCGGCGTGCGCTGGCGACGGTCAAGATCACCCGCAGCGCCGGCGCTAGAGCACCGAGCCCTTGCCGCTGGAGATTTCGGCGTAGCGCTGGACGCGGACGGCCATGATCAGGCCGAAGCCCAGCATCATGCTCATCATCACGGTGCCGCCCCAGGAGAGCAGCGGCATCGGCACGCCGACCACGGGCGCCAGGCCCATCACCATCGCCCCGTTCATGAGCACGCAAAATGTCAGCGTCGCCGTCACCCCCGCCGCGCCCATGCGGCCGAAGTGGCTGTGGGCGATCGAGGCGATGCGCAGCGACATGAAGATCACCGCCGCGTAGAGGATCAGGATCGCGATGCAGCCGACGAAGCCGAATTCCTCGGCCAGCGAGGCGAACATGAAGTCGGTCTGCTTCTCCGGCAGGAAGTTGAGCTGGCTTTGGGTGCCAAGGCCGAAGCCCTTGCCCAACAGGCCGCCGGAGCCGAGCGCGATTTTCGACTGCACGATGTGATAGCCGGCGCCGGACCTCTCGGCCTCCGGGTTCGTGAAGCTGACCAGCCGGGTGTACTGATAGGGCTTCAGCACCAAATGCAGGAACGGCACCACGGCGGCGGCGAGCGCGGCGCCGACGCCGACGACCCGCAGGTCGAGCCCGGCCAGGATCATCATCGCCGCACCGGTGGCGCAGATCAGCAAGGCGGTTCCGAGGTCGGGCTCCTTCATCACCAGCGCCGCCGGCGCCGCGATCAGCATCGCCGGGATCAGCAGCCAGAACGAGAACTTCGCGTTGCGGGCCCCCAGCCCGTGGTAAAACCGCGCCAGCGCCAGCACGAGCGCGATCTTCATCAGCTCCGACGGCTGGAACTGGTGGATCGGGCCGAGGTTGATCCATCGCTGTGCGCCCAGCGCCGAGTGGCCGTGCGCGGCCACGAGCACCAGCAATCCCAGGCTGACCGCGTAGAGCGGATAGGCGATGAGGAACCAGATCTGCAGGTCGACCATCGCCAGGGCGATCATCACCACGAACCAGAAGCCATAGCGGATCAGGTGTTCGGCCGCCCAGGGCGTCCATTGCCCGCCCGCGACCGAGTAGAGCATCGCCCCGCCGGCAAGGGCGATGGCGGTGACCACCGCGCAGAAGGTCCAGTCGATCTCGCTTAGGCGGACCAGGAGGCGCTGGCGCTCGCCGGGACTGGTCATCGCGCCGGCGGTCATGTGGCGGCGCCCGGATCGGTGGAATTAGTGGGGGCGGCGTCGTTCGAGGGCGCCGCGGGAGTGGTCGTGTCGGTCGAGATCGGCGGTGCGCCGGCGGGCAGCGGCTGCTCGATCCGGGCGCGCACTTCGGGGTCTTTCAACAGAGCCACCCGCATGATCTCGCGCGCCTTCGGCGCCGAGGCCTCGGCGCCGAATCCGCCGTGCTCGGTCAGAACAGCCATGGCGTAGCGGGGGTCGTCGGCGGGCGCGAAGGCGATGAACCAGGCGTGGTCGCGCTGGTTCCAGACGCCTTGAGCGCCGTGGGCGCCGACGCCGCCGCTGTAGCCGTGGGACTGCGCGGTGCCGGTCTTGCCGGCCATCTTGATCGGGCCGAGGTTGAGGTCCGTGGCGGGACCTTTGCCAGTGCCGACGGTGGTTACGGCGATCATCGCGTCGTGCAGGAAGTCCATATGCTCCTTCTGCGCGGTCAGCACCGGAGACGCCGCCGCCGCCGGCTGATCGACGCCGCCGATCGACCTGACGAGGCGCGGATAGAGCGCTTTCTGGCCGTTGGCGATGCGCGAGCACATGATGCAAAGCTGCAGCGCATTGACGTTCACATAACCCTGGCCGATCCCCATGCTCGGGGTTTCGCCGGGATGCCAGACGGGATCCTTCGGAAAATTCCGGCGCTTGTACTCGGTAGTCGGGATCAGGCCGGCCTTCTGGCCCGGCACGCCGATATCGTACGTCTGGCCGAGACCGAACTCGCGCGCCGTGGCGGCGATCGCGTCGGGACCGCCGATCTTCAGCGCCAGCTGGTAGAAGTAGATGTCGCACGAGTGGGCGATTCCGCCCTTCATATCGAGCGTGCCGTGCGCCTCGTCGCAGTGCCAGACGCGACCGCCCCAGGCCCAGGCCTTGTTGCAGGTGTAAGTGATGCTGGCGGGGATGCCCATTTCCAGCGCCGTCAGCGCCACCATGGTCTTGAAGGTCGAGCCGGGCGGATAGGTGGCGGTGACGGTCTTGTTGAACAGCGGCTTGTGGTCGTAGTCGGCCAGGGCGCGGTATTCCGGCCCGGTCAGACCCTTGACGAAGCGGTTGGCGTCGAAGCTGGGCGCCGAGAGCATGCACAGGATGTCGCCGGTGCGGCAGTCCATCATCACCGCCGCGCCGCTATCGGTCCCGAACACCTCGAGCGCCCGGTTCTGGATATCGGCGTCCAGCGTCAGCTGCAGCGGCTGGCCGGGCGTCGAGGCGATGTCGCCGCCAGGGTCTTCGCGCACCACACGGCCCTTGACGTCGACCTCGACCTTCTTGGCCCCCGGCTTGCCGCGCATCGGCAGGTCGTAGGTCTTCTCGATCCCCGCCTTGCCGATCCGCATGCCGGGATTGAGCAGGATCGGATCGGCGTTGGGGCCGTCCTTGGTGACGTCGTCCTTGGACACCTTGGCGACGTAGCCGATCACGTGGGCGAAGGCGGCCGAGAACGGATAGACCCGGATGTCGCCCATGTCGGCGGTCACGCCCGGCAGCTCGGGCGCGCGGACGTTGATGCGGGAGAACTCCTCCCAGGTCAGGTCCTCCAGCACCGTCACCGGCGCGCGGCGGGGGGCGTCGTTGATGTCTTCGATCAGGCGCGAGCGGTGGGCGTCATCGAGCGGCACCAGCTTCTCCAGCCGGTCCAGCAGGTCCTCGACGTCGGTTTTCTCGTCGCGGCTGACGTAGAGGCGGAAGTCGGGACGGTTGGAGGCCAGCACCACGCCGTTGCGGTCGAGAATCAGGCCGCGCGGCGGCGGCTGCAGGCGCGACTGGAACTCGTTGTTGAGCGAGAGGGTCTTGTACTTGTTGGCCTCGACCAGCTGCAGATAGCCCAGCCGGGTCCCCAGCGCCGCCAGACCGACGCCTGCGACCCCGGCCATCAGGAACGCGCGGCGGTGGAACGTCGCCTGCCGCTCGTTGACCTCGTTGAAGTAAATCTTCGGGCTGCTCATCGGAAACGCACGTCGGCGTCCTCGAACCGCCCGACCAGGCGGTGGGCGAAGGGAAACAGGATCAGGGTCGCGAAGTATTGCCAGCCGAGCGCGATCAGGCTGGGGAAGGCGCCGGCGATCATCGCCATCACGCCATAGCCGACCGCGAAGGCGAGCGCCGTGGCGGCCGCGTACGACGCCCACATGACGATGAAGTCCTGGCCGAGGATCAGGCGGCGCACCGCCAGCACGGCGGCGTAGGTGGAAAGGAAGCACAGCGGCCACAGCCCCGGCTCTCCGCCCCAGAACACGTCGAGGAACAGGCCCATCACCAAGAGCACGAACGGCGGCAGCACCGAGGGGCGGATCAGCGCCCAGGCGAAGGCCAGCGCCAGCGGAAACACCGGCTGCGGTATCGCGAATCCGAGAATACGCACCGGTGTCGCCAGCACGATGGTCGCGACGGCGCAGAGGAAGATCGGCACGCCCAGCCAGCCGATCGGACTCATCGACTTGCCCGCGCCGAATCCGCTGGTCGCGGTCACAGCGGAACGTCCGAGTAGGGCGTTGTCGATGGCTTGGGCTTGGGCTTGTGAGCCGGCGGCGAGGCCTTCGCATCGCCGTCGGCCATGGCGGTCGCGGGCTTAGCGTCGCCGGCGGTTGCCGACGGCTTTGCGACATGCGGCTTGGCCGGCTTCGCCGCGGAAGGTTTGACGGCGGAAGCATCCGCTAGCTTGGCCTTCGGCGCTTTGATCGCGTCAGGCTTCGCTGCGCCAGGCTTCAGCAGACCAGCCTTGGGGGCGCCGAGCTTGGACGGGACGGGTGCGGAGGTGGTCGGCGCGATCGAGGGGTTGGGCTCCTCGGTCATCGCCGTCGGCAGTTCCTTGGGCGCCAGGGCCTGGGCGTCGGCCAGCTGGGAGAAGTCGGTGAAGAGCAGGATCTGCACGAAGTCGATCGGCGCCGCGTCGCTGTCGAGGGCGACATGCCAGCCGCCGTCGAGGCCGCGCACCACGGTGCCGACCGGCAGGCCGCGCGGGAACACCCCGCCGTCGCCGGATGTCAGCACCCGATCGCCCTCCTTCACGCCCATCGCGGTGCGCAGATAGTCGAGCTTCGGCGACTCGCCGCCGTCGCCCGAAAGGATCGCCCGGCCGTTGGTGCGCACCAGCAGCACCGGCGTACGGCTTTCGGCGTCGGTCAGCAGCAGCACCCGGCTGACGCGCTTCGAGACGCCGACGATGCGGCCGACCAGCCCGTGTTCGGAGATCACCGGATTGCCCTCGGTGACGCCCTGGTCGGCGCCGGCGTTGGCCAGGCGCGTATTGGCGAAGGGGCCGTGCGAGTCGGAGATAGTTTCGGCGGCGATATGCGGCAGCGGCGGGTTGGTGGCGATGCCGAGCACGGCGCGCAAGCGCGCGTTCTCGACCCGCATCGCTTCGAGCTGGTCCTGGGTTGTGTGCGCCTGCGCCAGCTGGGCCTTAAGCTGGCGATTCTCGGAAACGGCGAAGAAGTAGCCACGGACGTAGTCGACGCCATCCCCGGTCCAGCGCACCGGCGCCGACAGCGCCGCGCCGACCGGCGACTCGACCGCATCGACCGCGTGGCGGGCGGCGTCGTAGGCGCCCGTCTTCACCGGGTCGTGCGAGTGGGTAAGCAGAAGCGCCGCGGCGATGATCACCGCGATGACGAGAGCCGCCGCGGCCGACCACGTCAGCGGAACCTTGATATCGCCTAGAGGACCATCCCGCAGGGACAATCAACGCCTCCCGGAGCCCCCGCCCCGTGCGCCGCTCTCAACCAGCCCGGAACGGCGAACTAGCTGAGCTTTTGAGCGTCCTCCGCCCCGAAAACAGTGAAGCTTAAGGCGAGGAACGCTCGAATCGACACTCTAAACTAGGCGAACGTCGATTCCAGTACGCCTTTAGTCCATTTGGGGTGTTCCAACACTTTGCCGCACCCGAGCGCGACGCAGGACAGCGGATCGTCGGCGACCGTGACCGGCAGGCCGGTGTGGTCGCGGATTTCCAGGTCGAGCCCGCGCAGCAGCGCGCCGCCGCCGGTGAGCATGATGCCCTTGTCGGCGATGTCGGCCGCGAGTTCCGGCGGCGTCGCTTCCAGCGCCACCTTCACCGCCTCGACGATCTGCGCGACCGGCTCGGCGACGGCGTCGGCGGCCTGCTTCTCGGAGATGCGCACTTCGCGCGGCACGCCCTGCATCAGGTCGCGGCCCTTCACGTCGATGGAGAGGCCAACGCCGTCTTCGGGCGTCCGCGCGGTGCCGATCTCCTTCTTGATCCGCTCGGCCGTGGTCTCGCCGATCAAGAGGTTATGGTGGCGGCGCATGTAGCTGATGATCGCTTCGTCCATGCGGTCGCCGCCGACCCGCTCGGAGCGGGTGTAGACGATGCCCGACAGCGAGAGCACGGCCACCTCGGTGGTGCCGCCGCCGATATCGACCACCATCGAGCCGGTCGGTTCATGGATCGGCAGGCCGGCGCCGATCGCCGCGGCCATCGGCTCATCGATCAGGCCGACGCGGCGGGCGCCGGCGTTGAGGCAGGAGTCGTTGATCGCGCGACGTTCCACCGCGGTCGCGCCTGACGGCACGCAGACGATGACCTTGGGATTGGTGAAGCCGCGGCGGTTATGCACCTTGCGGATGAAGTGCTTGATCATCTCCTCGGCGACTTCGAAGTCGGCGATGACCCCGTCGCGCATCGGACGGATGGCTTCCATGTGCCCCGGCGTGCGGCCCAGCATCATCTTGGCCTCTAGGCCGACGGCATGGACCTGCTTGCGCCCGCCCACCGTGCGCAGCGCCACCACCGAGGGCTCGTTCAGCACAATGCCCTTGCCCTTCATGTAGATGAGCGTGTTGGCGGTGCCGAGATCGATGGCGATGTCGTTGGAGATAAGGCCGAAGAGGGACGCGAACATTCCGGTCTCTGAAGGAAAGAGGGCTGAAGACGCACATGAGTCGCCCCTCAAGCCCAGAGCTACGATCGCGAACGCCCCCTCCGACGTCTGCGCCACATTTTTTAGCTTTATGGGCTTGGCGGACGCACCGGGTGTGCCCTGAGTGGTGGGGGATTGCAAGGCCGCAGTCTGGGGGTGCGTCGCCGCGGCTAATTACCTCGTTATCTGAAGGCCCTAAAGGGTTATCCCAGCGCGGCGAGAACGACTCCAAGCGCCGTCGCCGCACCTGCGGCCCATTGCCGGGCGGTCAGCCGTTCGGCGAACATTCGCCGCCCCGCGATCGCCGCCATCGGCATCTCCACCATCCCCACGGCGCGCACCGGCCCGGCTGGGGCGAAGCCGAGCGCCGTGAACCAGCCGAGCGAGGCGATGGCCCCGCAGAGCCCGGCGCGCAGCGATTGTCGCCAGCCGGCGATCACGGCCCTCAACGCCTGGGGCCGGCGCCAGGCGAGCACGGCGGTGAGCGCCGACGACTGCAGCGCCTGGGCGACGGTCACGCTGGTGACCGCGGCCAGGATGTGGCGGGTCGGCTCCAGCGAAAGCTCGGCGTGCCGGAAGGCGTTGAGCGAGAAGCCGAAGCACATACCCGAGATCAGGCCGAACAAAGCCCCTGACACGGGCTGTGGCCCGGTGGCGCCCTTCGGCCAGGTCAGCACCGCGAGTGCAAGCGTCGTCACCGCAACGCCCAGCCAGGCCAGGGGTGTGAGGTTGTCGTGAAAGACGGCGAGCCCGATCACCGCCGAGAGCGGCAGGGAACTCTGCTGCAACGCCGTGCCGATCGCGAACCCGGCCCGGCGCATCGCCACCAGCAGGGCCGCGGACGCCAGCAACTGGCTCAGCGCGCCGGTCGAGACCGCGAGCCAGAAGGCGAGGCTGAAGCTCAGGTGCGCGCCCGGCGAAAGCGCCGCCACCAGCGCCAGGACGACCAGCGTGAACGGCAGCCCGAACAGGAACCGCACGAGCGTCGCGCCCCACGGGCCCGCGTCGCCCATGAGCCCGCGCTGCAAGGCGTTGCGCGCCACCTGAAACCCGGCCGCGCCGATGGTGATGGGGATCCAAAACATGACGTGGCTCCCCTCCCGCATCCCGCCCCTTCATGGGGAGGGTGGACGCTGCGAAGCAGCGGACGGGTGGAAGAGTCTGACGACGCGCTACGTCACCTGCCGATGATCGTTGTGGCGTCAGACTCCCCCACCCGACCGCTTCGCGGCCACCCTCCCCACGAGGGCGAGGGACGCGCGGGGCGGGGCTTTTCCCTAAAACCCGCTCGCGACGATCGGCTCGGGGGCCGATTTTTCCTTGCGCGCCGAGAGGTTGTTGAGCGCGTTGACGTAGGCCATGGCGCTGGCGGTTAGGGTGTCGGTGTCGGCGGCCTGGCCGGTGGCGATGCGGCCGTCTTCCTCGAGCCGCACCGAGACCTGGGCCTGGGCGTCGGTGCCTTCGGTCACGGCGTGCACCTGGAATAGGCGCAGCACCGCGGTGTGCGGCGCCACCTCCTGGATCGCGTTGAACACCGCATCGACCGGGCCGTCGCCGGTGGCCGTCGCCGAGCGCTCGACGCCGTCGACCATCAGCGTCAGGTGCGCTTCCTGCGGCCCTTCGGTGCCGGCGATCACCCGCAGGGTCTTGACCTGGATGCGGTCGTGGCCGCGCGCCAGGGCGTCGTCCACGAGGGCGATCAGGTCGTCGTCGAACACGTGCTTCTTCTTGTCGGCGAGGTCCTTGAACCTGCCGAACGCCTCGTTCAGCGCGTTCTGACCCAGGTCGTAGCCCAGCGCCTTCAGCTTCTCGCGGAACGCATGGCGGCCGGAGTGCTTGCCCATCACCAGGTTGGAGCCGCCCTGCCCCACGTCCTCGGGCCGCATGATTTCATAGGTCTCGGCGTTCTTGAGCACGCCGTCCTGGTGGATGCCGGCTTCGTGGGCGAAGGCGTTCTTGCCGACGATCGCCTTGTTGAACTGCACCGGAAACCCGGTGATGGCCGAGACGTAGCGGCTGGCGCGGGTGATGTGCTGGGTCTGGATTCGGGTCGGATAGGGCAGCTTGTCGCTGCGCACCCTGAGCGCCATCACCACCTCTTCCAGCGCCGCGTTGCCGGCGCGTTCACCGATGCCGTTCACCGCCAGCTCCACCTGCCGCGCGCCGGCCTGCACCGCCGAGAGGCTGTTGGCGACCGCCAGGCCCAGGTCGTTGTGGCAGTGGGCGGAGAAAACCACTGTGTCGGCGCCCGGCACCCGCTCGATCAGGTCGCGGAACAGCTCGGCGTATTCGCTGGGGTAGGTATAGCCCACCGTGTCCGGCAGGTTGATGGTGCCGGCGCCGGCCTTGATCGCCGCCTCGACGCAGCGGGCGAGGAAGTCGCGTTCGGTGCGGGTGGCGTCCTGCGCCGACCATTCGACATCGCCACAGAGGTTGCGGGCGTGGGTGACCGAGCCGACGACGGCGTTCAGCACGTCTTCCTGGCTCATGCGCAGGATGTAGTCGCGGTGCTGCGGGCTGGTGGAGAGGAAGGTGTGGATGCGGCCGCGCTTGGCCGGGCGGATCGCCTCCGCGCAGCGGTCGATGTCGGCGACGCCGGCGCGGGCGAGGCCGCAGACCGTGCTCTCGGTGACGATCTTGGCGATCTCGCGCACCGCTTCGAAGTCGCCGTTGGAGGCGATCGGAAAGCCGGCCTCGATCACGTCGACCCCCATGTCCTCGAGGATCTTGGCGAGCTCCATCTTCTCGTCGAACGACATCGAGGCGCCGGGCGACTGCTCGCCGTCGCGCATGGTGGTGTCGAAGATGATGACGCGGTTCTTGTCGGTATCGGATACCGACGGGGTCGATTCGGAAGTCATTGGATTTTAAGTCTCTTCGCAGGTTGGGCTTGGGGCGTCGGGTGAAATGTCCCCTGAGCGCCCGGCCCGCGAAGAACGCGCGCCTAGGAGTGCGCCCAGGGGCCCATAAGCCCCAGCGCAAGAAGAAGCTGATTGTCGCGGCGATTGCGCATGGTAGGGCGTTTATAGTGATCCGCGCGGGGCGGCAAGGCGCGTCAGAGCAGTGTGACGCCAGGGAGGCGTGACGCGCGCCTGTCGAAGGTGAATGTGTGGGCGCACCCGGCGTCTGCGCCAATCCCAGCAATCAGAGCATCGGTGAAATCGACGTTGTCCTGCAGCGTCGCCAGCACGGCGCCCGCAACGGCCTGCGGATGCTCCAGCACGAGGCGGTCGGTCCCCAGCAGTTCCTGCACGGTAGCGGCGATTTGAGACCGATTTTGTTTGTAACGGCGGCGCAGCACCCAAACGATCTCTGCCAGTGCGGCCGCAGAAACGAAGCCGGGCTCGTCCTGGCTCAGTTTTTCCTCGAAAAGCCGAACAGCTCTTGGTGAATGAATCGGATCGTCGTCGGTCAGGTATCGCACGACGACATTGGCATCGAGGCCGATCAACGGGCGCGCGACCGCTCGTCCCGCTCGCAGACCTCTTCCGCGATCGCCTCGTCCATGTCCTCAATGCTGACCGGTGGGCCGTCGTATTTGACAATGCCCCGCAGCGCGGACGCCGGCCGCACTGGCAGGATCATCACATTGCCGTTGTGCGCGATGAAGTATCGAACCTTACCGCCTGGCTTCAGTCCCAGCCGATCGCGGATCGCCTTAGGAATGGTGGTCTGCCCTTTCGCAGTGACGGTCGATTCGGTCATGGCCGCCTCCTTACATTCACGCGAATGTAAGGAGGCCAGGTTGATCGTCAAGCTGTGACGTGAAATCGGCGGCCGTTCGCACCCCGCTCACGATCCGTCAGTCGGCGTGACTGCCGCCTCGCGCGCTCGCAGCCAGCGCCGGGCGAAGTAGGCCGCCCCGACCCAGATCGCGATCGTCACCGCCAGCAAGCCGATCTGCACCAGGCCGCCGCCCTTGAACGCCGCGGTCACCGTGCCGCCGGCGAAGGCGGTGAGCAGGATCTTGGGCAGGATGCCGATCGCCGTGCCGAGCGCGAAGTCGACCCGCCGCACCCGCGCGGTCCCTGCCGCCATGTTGACGACGATGAACGGCGCAGCCGGGACCAGGCGGATGATCAGGCTGGCCATCAGCCCGTTCTTGCCGATCAGGGCCATGAAGCGCGCGACGCCGGGGCTCTTCAGGTCGCGGATCAGACCGCCGCCGAACACCCGGCCGAGCTCGAAGCCGATCAGCGCCGAGACGAAGGTGCCGATCCACGAATAGAGCGAGCCCGTCCAGGGCCCGAACACCACCGCCGCCGCCGCGATCAGCACCACCTGCGGCGCGCCGAGGAACGCCAGCACCGCGAACGCCGCGACCGCTGCCGGCAGCGCCCAGGGGCCATGCGCCAGCGCCAGCCAGCGCTCCACGCCGGCATTGCCCGTCAGCCCCAGCGCCGGCGCGCCAAGCAGGAACACGCACCCGACGCCGCCGAACAGCACGAACGAGACGGCCACCGACCGCCAGGCCTTGGCGTCCATGTTGGTGATAAAGTCGAGGAAGCGGCGCACGGGCGGGGGCTTAGCGTGAGCTTTACCGCTTTCCTAGCTCACCCCGCGCCCTTCCCTCCCCTTCATGGGGCCTTCATGGGGAGGGTGGACGATGCGGAGCATCGGACGGGTGGGGCTGTCTGACGCGCCAACGATCCTGGTCGATGGCAGCGCACGCCCTCTGACTCCCCCACCCTGACCGCTTCGCGGTCTGTCCCTCCCCACGAGGGGGAGGGAGGGCTGCTCACAAGTCACCCTGCCCCCTCGGCACGTCGGCCAGCGCCGGGCTCGCTTCCGCCACGTCGAACGCCGCGAGGATCCGTTCGAACCGCGCGGCGACGGCGGCTTTCGAGCCCGGGTGGGTGAAGACGTAGAGTTCGTTCGCCTTCACCGCCTCGACCACGCGCCGGCCGACCGGTTCGACCGGGATGCCGCTCAGCACCCGCGACGGTGGCGCATCCGCGAGCGGCGGCGCGCGCTCGTCGGGACCGTAGGCCGCCGGGCGATTGCGGCGGCTCTCGTTGATGCGGGTCTTGACGAAGCCGGGGCAGAGCACGGAGACGCCGATGTTCTTCGGCGCCAGCTGCTCGGCCCAGCCTTCGCTCATCGCCACCACCGCGAACTTGGTGGCGCAATAGGGCTCCATGCCGGGCGGGCTGACCATGCCGGCGAGCGAGGCGGTGTTGACGAAGTGGCCGCCCTCGCCGTGCGCCCCGATCAGCGGCGCGAACACCTCCATGCCGTAGACCACGGCCTTCAGGTTCACGTCGATCACCCAGTCCCAGTCGCTGGCCGCGACCGTGCCGAACGGCCCGCCCGCGCCGACGCCGGCGTTGTTGCAGACCACGTGCACCTTGCCGAACGCCGCCATCGCCGCCTCCGCCGCCGCCTGCACGGCCGCGCGGCTGGTGACATCGGCGACCACGCCCGCGGCGCTGATCTGACGCTCCCGCAGGCCGGCGACGGCGCGCTCCAGCGCGGCATCCTCGATGTCGGCCAGCATCACCGCCATGCCTTCGCGGCCGAACGCCTCGGCCATCGACAGTCCTATGCCGCTGGCGCCGCCGGTGATGAAAGCGACCTTGCCTTTGAGATCCTGAATTGACGTTCCCCTTGTTGTGTTCTGGCTACGCGACCACCGCGCCATGTTGCTCCCGACCGGCGCCCCGCGTAAACAGCGCCCGCCTTCCAGACCCCGGAATCAGGAGATTCGCGATGTTCGCCCAATCGGCCGCGCTGGCCCGTGTCAAGCCGTCCGCCACCATGGCGGCGGACGCCAAAGCGCGCGAGCTGAAGGCGGCGGGCAAGGACGTGATCGCCTTGGGCGCCGGCGAGCCCGATTTCGATACGCCGGACAACATCAATCAAGCGGCGATCAAGGCCATCCGCGACGGCAAGACCAAGTACACCAACGTCGACGGCATCCCCGAGCTGAAGGCGGCGATCTGCGCCAAGTTCGAGCGCGAGAACGGGCTCAAGTACCAGCCGTCTCAGGTCAACGTGTCGCCCGGCGGCAAGCCGGTGATCTACAACGCCCTGGTCGCCACGCTGAACCCCGGCGACGAGGTGGTGATCCCGCGCCCCTACTGGGTCAGCTATCCGGACATGGTGCTGCTGGCCGGCGGGGCGCCGCGCTTCGTGCCCGCCAGCGCCGAGACCGGCTTCAAGATCCAGCCGGCCGACCTGGAAGCGGCGATCACGTCGAAGACCCGCTGGCTGATCCTCAACTCGCCGTCCAACCCCTCCGGCGCGGCCTACACCAAGGCCGAGCTGCGGGGCCTCGCCGACGTGCTGCTGCGCCACCCGCAGGTCTGGATCCTGACCGACGATATGTACGAGCACCTGGTGTTCGGCGACTTCGAGTTCTGGACCATCGCCCAGGTCGAGTCGGCGCTCTACGAGCGCACCCTGACCATGAACGGCGTCTCCAAGGCCTACGCCATGACCGGCTGGCGGATCGGCTACGCCGCCGGCCCCGAGCCGCTGATCAAGGCGATGGCCAAGGTCATGAGCCAGACCACCTCCAACCCCTCGTCGATCTCGCAGTGGGCGGCGGTCGAGGCGCTGAACGGGCCGCAGGACTTCATCAAGCCCAACGCCAGGCTGTTCGAGGGCCGCCGCGACCTGGTGGTCTCGATGCTGAACCAGGCCAATGGCATGCGCTGCCCGACGCCGGAGGGCGCGTTCTACGTCTATCCGTCGGTGGCCGGCCTGATCGGCAAGACCGCACCCAGCGGCAAGCCGATAGGGTCCGACGAGGACTTCGCGGTCGAATTGCTGGAGAGCGAGGGCGTTTCGGTGGTGTTCGGCGCCGCGTTCGGCCTCTCGCCGTTCTTCCGCATCAGCTACGCCACCTCCAACGCCAACCTCGAAGACGCCTGCACCCGCATCCAACGCTTCTGCGGCCAGGTGAGGTAACTTCCTTCTCCCCTTGCGGGGAGAAGGAAGCGCTGGAGACCCCGCCCATGATCCGCACCCTCTCCTGCCACTGCGGCGCGATCCGCCTGGAGACCAAC
>Ga0302314_10012868_pt1 | contig 14433 bp, 12 predicted proteins | sample III_Palsa_N2_3_FD_200533 | JGI IMG/M metagenome (GOLD analysis project Ga0302314, IMG submission 200533) | Peat permafrost microbial communities from Stordalen Mire near Abisko, Sweden - III_Palsa_N2_3 | ecosystem: Environmental > Terrestrial > Soil > Palsa > Peat permafrost | place: Sweden... | reverse complement strand
AATCTCCCCTCCCGCGGTGTCTAAATAGAGGTAACGAATTACCGATTCGAGGCTGGCCATGTTTGAAGATTCAACGTTCTCATCAGCAAACAGAATCAAGAGCAAGAGCGGGCGCTGGATGATGGTGACAGGCATCGTCAACGGCTCGATCCTGCTTCTGCTCATTCTGCTTCCGCTGATCTACCCTGAGGCATTGCCGCACAATGCGATGCTGACGTCGTTGACCGTCCCGCCGCCCCCGCCGCCCCCGCCTCCACCCCCGCCGCCGCCGGAAGTGAAGGTGGTGCAGGTCAAGTCGGAGATGATGAACAACCAGCTGACCGCGCCGACCAAGATTCCGCAGAACATCAAGATGGTGGCCGAAAAGGAAGCGCCGCCGTCGTCGGGCTTTGGCGTAGCCGGCATGGAAGGCCTGGGCGGCAGCGGTGTGCCCGGAGCGTTTTCCGACATGAAGACCACGGCGCCTAAAGTGCAGGCCGCGGTGCCCAAGAAGGTAGCCATCTCCGGCGGCGTAGCTGCGGGCATGCTGCTGCAGAAGACCACCCCGCTCTATCCGCCCATCGCCAAGGCGGCGCGCGTGTCGGGAACGGTGATCCTGCAGGCGACCATTTCCAAGGCCGGAACCATCGAGAATCTGCGCGTGGTGGGCGGGCCCGCCATGCTGCAGCAGGCTGCCCTGGACGCGGTGAGAACCTGGCGCTACCGGCCCTACCTGCTCAATAACGAGCCGGTCGAGGTAGAAACCACGGTCAACGTGGTCTTTACCCTCGGCGGAGGTTAACCCTTTGGCTCCTTCCTGCTTCCAAGGAAGGAGCTTCGCTTTTCCGACCGGAATGCGAATCCCTCGAGAGCCGCATTCTCCCGCAACCGTCCGCCGCGGCGGATCGCATTTCACAAAGAAAACTCCTTAGGAGGAACGATTCAGTGATTCTCGCTCAGCTCGCACACTATGCTTCGCACGCCGCCAGCCTGGCATTTTTTCAGGATGAACAGACAGTCAGCTTCAGCCCCATGGGCCTGTGGGAACACATGGCCTGGATGGCCCGCAGCGTGGCTATCGTTCTGTTCATTGAGTCGATCTGGTCCCTGGCTGTCATGATCGACCGTTACCTGTATTTCTCCGCTGCCCGCAAGCAGTCGCGCGAGTTTGCGCCCAAGGTTGCCGGCGCCCTGAAGGACAGCAAGCTGGAAGAGGCGATCAAGATCGCCGACCGCAACAAGAAGTCGCACCTGGCCGAAGTGGTGACCGCCGGGCTGCAGGAGTTCCGCGCCTCTGCCGGTCAGCCGACCGAAGAGACGATCGAGAGCTCGGGCCGCGCCCTGGAGCGCGCTGAAGCCATCGTTCACGCCAAGCTGAAGAGGGGCCTTGCGGTACTGGCCACCATCGGCTCGACGGCGCCGTTCGTGGGCCTGTTCGGCACCGTGATCGGCATTCTGCACGCCTTTGACCAGATCGCCAGCCAAAAGACCTCCGGCATCGGCGCGGTGGCCGGCGGCATCTCGGAAGCGCTCGTTACCACGGCGTTTGGCCTGCTGGTGGCCATCCCCGCGGTCATGGCGTTCAACTACTTCACCGGACGTGTCGAGGCCTTCGACGTGGAGATGGACAACTCCTCGAGCGAGCTGATCGACTACTTCATCAAGCAGAGCCACAAGCGCTAAGCGAGGCGGCCGCTGGCGCGAGCGAGCAGTTTCCGGGCGGCAGGAAGAGCGTGAGTTCTCTCCTGCCTACCGGTTTACTGGTTTGCCCGGGCCTGCGATTCACTCCACTGCCGGACCGGGTCCGGCCGAAAAAATCCAAGCGCACGGAGCCCCAACAATGGGAATCGCAGTACGTGACGTAAGCAAGCAGGTCAGCTCCAACATCAACGTCACCCCCATGGTGGACGTCATGCTGGTGCTGCTCATCATCTTCATGGTGATCACACCCATGCTGCAGAATAAGGTGGCCGTGGATATGGCCAAGGTGGACAACCCCACCAACATGCCCGACGCCGACAAGGAAGACGCCATTGTCGTGGCCATCACGCGCGACGGCAGCGTATTTCTGGGGCAGAACAAGGTAGCTACGAGCGAGCTGGGCAACCAGGTCCGCGACAAGCTGGCCGACCATCCGGGCAAGACGATCTACGTTCGCGCCGATGCGCGGGCGCAGTTCCGGGCGGTGGAAGACGCAATCGACGCGGTGCGCACGGCGGGCGTGGAAGACGTGGGTCTTCTCACCCAGAAGCGCGAACCCGGCACGCCGGCGGGCGGCGAATAAGCACGCTCCGGACCTGGGCGCAGTTGAACGATTTCGACGCAATTTGAGGAGTTCTAAGCCATGGCAATGTCAATGGGAGGCGGGGGTGGTTACTCGTCCGAGATTAACGTAACGCCCATGATCGATGTTTTGCTGGTGCTGCTGATCATTTTCATGGTCATTGTGCCGGTGGTGCCCAAGGGGCTGGACGCGCTGGTTCCCCAGCCGCCCAAGAATCCGCAGCAGCAGCAGCAGAATGACCGCACCATCGTGGTGCAGGTGCTCTATCGCGCGGGCCAGCAGCCGACATACAAGATCAACGAGACCGACGTGGCCCACGGCGATCTGCTGGCACGGCTGCAGGACATCTATGCCAACCGCGCCGAGCGCATCATGTTCATCAAGGGCGACGACGATGTGAACTTCGCCTTCGTGGCCGACGTGATCGATATCGGGCGGGCAGCGGGCGTGGACCACATCGGCCTCATGACGCCGAAGATCCTGGCCGGCCAGTAGCGCACTTGAACCGCAGTTTTCCCTGACCATAGGAAAGGGGAGCTTCGCCATGACGACAAGCAACGCCAATCCGGGCGGCATGAGTTCCGAGATCAACGTCACGCCGTTGATCGATGTGCTGCTGGTTCTGCTGATTATCTTCATGGTCATCGTGCCCGTGACATCGAAGGGCGAGGCGGCTCTGGCGCCAAAGCCCGCGTTGCATGGCGGTTCAGACGACGCCATCGTGCTCGAGGTGCTCAAGGGCAGCGGCCAGCAAGCGCTTTTCAGAATCAACCGGCAGGATGTGTCGCGGGAGGAACTGCCCGCGCGCCTCACCGCCATCTATGCCAACCGCGCCCAGCGCGTGCTTTTTGTGAAGGGCGACGACAATCTGAGTTTCACTCAGGTCGCTGAAGCGATCGACATCGGCCATGCGGCCGGCGTGGACCGGATCGGCCTGATTACGCACAGGGTCGAGGCTGGACTCTAAGGCGCTGAAGGGCCACCGCGGCCTTCCAGCCCCGCCGGATTCCATCCGCTACGTCCGGATTCGATTTTTTCGGGCGGGGGCTGGAGTACAATTCTTCCACCTGGTTTCGGAACCTCCCGCCCGCGGCCAGCGCAGACGATTTCCAGGCGTGCTGACTAGAAGCGCGGCCTGACAGGAGAAGGAAACGAAAATGAGTGGACCCGCACGAATTACAGCGCTCGCGGTTGCCCTGGCCGGCATGGTACTTTCCATGAGCGGGTGCAGCAAGCTGCAGGCACGCGATCAGTTGAACAAGGGAGTGGATGCCTACAAGAGCGCCCGGTACGAAGAGGCGATCGGGCATTTCCAGAAGGCCACGCAGCTCGATCCCAATCTGCCCATGGCGAAGACCTATCTGGCTACGGCGCTGGCGCAGAACGTGGTGCCCGGCCTCGATACGCCGGAGAACCTGCAGACCGCCCAGCAGTCCATCTCCATCTTTCAGGAGGTCCTGGACAAGGACCCCAAGGACGTCAACAGCCTGAAGCAGGTTGCCGGCATCTATTTCAGCATCAAGAAGTACCCCGAGGCCAAGGATTGGCAGAAGAGGGTGCTGGCCGTCGATCCGAAGGATCCTGAAGCGGCCTATACCATCGGCGTCATCGACTGGACCCTGGCGCACGTGAACGCGCTCAAGGAACTGGTGCCCGCGGGCATCAACGACGACGGCGAAGGCAATGTGAAGGCGCCGAAGAAGGTGCTGCAGACGCTGAAGGATGAGAATGCGGGACTTGTCGAGGAGGGGCTGCAGTATCTCAACCAGGCGGTGGCCAACCGCGCCAACTACGACGACGCGATGCAGTATCTCAACCTGATCTACCGGCGCAAGGCGGATGTGGATTACGCCGACCCGGCCGCGGTAAAGGAAGACGTTGCGTCGGCCAAGGAATGGACCACCAAGGCAATGGGAACCCGCAAGGCGAACGAAGAGAAGAAGAACAAGGGTCCGGGCGGCATTACGCTGGACTCGAGCGGCAACCTGAAGTAAGCCGCTGTTCGGGCAGATGCAAACGGCCTCCGCGAGATCGCGGAGGCCGTTGTGCGTGTGCGCGGTTTGTTCAGGAGGAAAGATCTGTGAGCGTCTCAGGATCCCACGATTCCTCGCTTGGGCATCGAGGTTTCCCACCCTTCGCCAAAAGCGCGAAGGATGGGGCGCCCAGCGCGCCCGGTTCATTCCAGCTTCGCTCGCTGCACGATTCAGGTTGCTTCGGCCGATGGCAGGGTTGAAACCCGGAAGGGAGGGGCGCGCGACGGCCTACTGCGCGCCTTCCTTGAGCACCTGCTCGGCGTAGTAGTTGCGCACCTTGGCTTCGTCGCGCACCATTTCGAGATAAGCGCTGCGCAGCAACTGCGCGTGGGCGGTGCGCAACTGCTGGCGGATCCACTGCTGCACATTGGGGTCGTTGAGGCCGCGCTGCCCGGCCGGCTCGCGCGAGATCAACTTGACGATGGCGTAGCCGGCGGTGTGGCGGCTGGGGCCGGCGCCCTCGAAGATCGGCAGCACATCGGTGTATTGGCCGGGCTTGAGCTTGCTGATGGCGGTGTAGACCTCCGGGTCCTCGCGCAGTTGCGACTCCACCACAAATCCCAGGTCGCCGCCGTTTGAAGACGTGTTCGGGTCCTCCGACTCGCTCTCCGCCACGGAGCCAAAATCTTCGCCGGCGTCGAGACGGCTGTGCAGTGCCTGGATTTTCTTGCGCGCCTCGGCGTCGGTAGTGGCCTTGTCGTGGGGCATGTTGCTGGCCCGCTGTGCAGGCAGGCCGGTGACCACGATGCGCGCCAGGTTGTAGCGCGGTTCAATGTAGTCGAAGTCGGTGGTCTTGTGCGCCTCGTAGTAGCTGGCGATCTCGGCGTCCGTGATGTTGATTTTGGAATCGATCTCTTTATTGAGCAGCTTCGTGGCGGTCAGGTCGCGGCGGATGTCGCGTTTGAAATCGTCCAGCGTGATGCCCTTGTCCTTCAGGTATTTGTCGAACTCCTCCTGCGTGTAGGCAGCCTTCATCTCGGTGAGCCGGGCGTTGACATCTTCGTCGGAGGCCACGAGATTGAGCTTGGCGGCGCGCTGCTGGGTGATCTCGTCGTCAATCAGGCCGCGCAAAATGCTGAGCCGGCGCATGCCCGCCTCCTCCGGCGAAACCGGCTGCGGATTGCTGCCCAGGCTGTTGCGATAGTATTTATCGAGGTCCGAGCGCAGGATGTCTTTGCCGTTGACGGTGGCCACCACGTCCGCCGACACAGTGCGGTGACAGCCGGCAAGGGGTGCGAGAACAGCTCCACTGAGGAGAAAAAAGACGGACAAGCGGGCATGCGCCCGCAAAAAAGCTTCGACTTGCAACCTGACATCTCCTGCGGGGCGCGACGAAAACCCCGGCATTCAAGAATAAATCCCCGCACCGCGTGCGTAAAAGCGATGCTCCGGCTTAATTGGCCCCGCCCGGGTTGCCCGATGGGCTCGGCGGAGCGGGCGGCTGCACCGGCTTGGGCGGCGGCTGCTCGCCCGCGGCCAGCAGCGCGCGGTCAATCACCATCCATACCTGCTCTTCGGGCACCGCGCCGTCGATGCGCTCCCCATCCACAAACAGTGCCGGCGTTCCCTCTACGCCCAGCGCTTCGGCTTCTTTTGACGAGGCGCGAATCTGCGTCTCGTCCTGCTTGGCCAGGCATGCGTCCAGCTTTGGAGCGTCGAGCTTGGCCACAGTGGCCTCTTCGCGGGCGATGCGGTCCAGCGCCGCGTAGCTCTTCTGCACATTGCGGTCCGGGCCGCTCACTTCCTGGCCGTGGGCATGCAGGTAATCCACGTAAGTCCAATAGACGTCGCTGCTCTGCTCCGCGAGGCAGTTGGCGTCGACAGACGCGTGCATGGCCCATGGGTGCAGCTCGGTGAGCGGGTCGTCCTTGTAGATGAACCGCACCTTGTCCTTGTAGCGGTCCAGCGTGGCCGGGAACAGCGACTGGTGCATGCGCGCGCAGTAGGGGCACTCCAGATCGTCGAAGTTGACCACCGTGACCTTGGCCGCCGGGTTGCCGCGAATGGGCCGGCCGGCCACGTCGATGTCGAACATCGGATTCTTGACCAGGTCGAACTTCTCCATGCGCGCCAGGGTCTTGCCGTCGTCGGAGATGAGGAACTTGACCACCGTGCTCTTGGCGCCGCGGGAGAGCGTGACGGACAGATCCTGGTAACCGGGAATCTGGCTGGGGGTGCGAGCGCCAAGCGTTACGGTGTAGTCCTGGGGCACATTGTACTGGGAGCGAACCACGACCTCGATGTGACGGGCGAGTTCAGCGTCCTGCGGGGAAGCTGGAGCGGGCTGGGCTTTGCAGCCGGCGGCCAGGCCGAGCGCGAGCAGGCCGGCAATCAGGGGTATGCGTGACAAGCGAAGGTCCTCTAAGGAAAGAATACTCCAGTGCTGTTGGGTTGACGGAGCGGGAGAGGAAAGGCAAGCGCAGGCTCGTCGATCGCGAGGCGATTTCGATGGCATAGAAATCGCGCTCCGGTGCGGGGACGGGGCATTCCCACAGGGTTGAAACCCGCCGTTTTCATGGGCCGTTTTCGGCACCACTGAAGTCGTGCCGTGTTACAAAGCATTCCGCCTGAGGCCGCGCTGCCAACTCCAGGGCGAAGCGCACTACCTGCCGCTGACGCCGAGTTTGGGAGCCACTGCGGGTGGGGCCGGCGGCGGAGGCTCGACGCCGGCATTTCGCAGGGCTCGATCGATCACCATCCACACCTTTTCCTGGGGAATGAATCCATCGATGCGCTCGCCGTTGACGAAGATGGCAGGCGTGAAATTGAGTCCCAGCGCCTCAGCCTCTTTTTGCGACGCGCGCACGGCTGAGTCGTCGCCTTTGGCCAGGCAGGCGTCGAGCCTGGCTGCGTCAAGCTTGCCGGCGGACTGTTCGCGGGCGATCCGGTCCAGCGCGGCAAAGCTCTTTTGCACATTGCGATCGGGGCCGGTGACTTCCTGCCCGTGCGTGTGCAGATAATCCACGTAGGACCAGTAAATGACGCCACTCTGATCGGCCAGGCAGTTGGCGTCGATGGCTGCGTGCATGGCCCAGGGATGCAGTTCCGTGAGCGGGTTGTCCTTATAGACGAAGCGGACCTTGTCTTTGTAGCGCTCGAGCGTGGCGGGAAAAAGCACCTGGTGCATGTGCGCGCAGACCGGGCATTCGAGGTCGTCGAAGTTGACCAGCGTGACCTTTGCCGCGGGATTGCCGCGCACCGGGCGGCCGGCGATGTCGATCGATGCGTCGCCGCTCTTTGACAGGTCAAAGGTCTCCAGCCGAGCCAGCGTCTTGTTGTCTTTGGAGATGAGGAACTCGACGATCTTGGCGTTGCCGCCGTTCACGAGCGTGACGGAGATCGCGTCGAAGCCGGCGGTCCGGCTGGGATTGCGAGGGCCGAGAGTGACCGTGTAATCCTGCGGCACGTTGTAGCTGACGCGGATCAGGTTCTCGATCTGGCGGCTGAGGTTGGGATCGAGTGGTGTCGGCGCGGTCTGCGCCGCGCATCCCGCAGCGATGAATAGCGCGAACAGGGCGGCGATGAGGTGGACGCGGGGCAAGGGGATCCTCTCAGAGAAGGATATCGTAGAGGATGGACAAACTTGGCCGTCAGTGAATCTCCAAATAAGTTCGGTTGATGCGTGGATATTCTCTCAGGGGCTAAAGCCCGCGTACATTTGCCAGGCAAATGTACAGGCTGAAGCCCGTGCCCTTCAAAGATGGCTACTTGTCTGAAGCCCGTACCCTTCAAAGATGTCGACACTTTCAGAAATTCCTCAATACGGCGGGGGCACGTTGGGATCGCGGAAGACGGAGTTGGCGCGGCGGATGTCGCCGACAGAGCCGAAGCTGGCCAGCGTGATGCTGTAGAGGTACTGCGTTTCGTCGCGCACCGTGCCCAGCGCAAAGCGCCGGTAGCCGAAGCTCATGCCGCAGCAGCCCCAGTTGTAGACCGCCTGCACGCCGGCGTATTGCAGCGCGTTCTGCACAAAGTCGTAGCCCCCGTTTGCGGCCAGGTTGAATCCTCGGCCGTTGGACTTGCCGATGGATAGAAACGGCTGCACCTGCTGGCTCTTGATCAGGGAGGCGGCAGAGCCGGTCTCGTCCACCGCGTTGAGCAGCGCGTGGCCCAGGCCCACGGTGGTGCGGCCCCAGCTGTAGCCGGCGAAGAGGTTGTTCGAGCCCAGGCGGCCGGCCTTGGGGTCGTAGTCCAGGTCCCACTGGATGCGCAGGTTGTCGATGGCCTCAAACCTCATCCGCGACGTAATCGGCGACAGGTTGCGCGGCGAGGTGAGAAACGCGATGCCGCTCAGGTCGAGTGTGGCGTCAAAGACGTTGCGGCGGTTGGGAATGAGCGCCCCACCGAAGTTGGGATCGATGAAAAACTGCTGCGCGATCTGCCAGCTGGCCCACTCGCGGGGGTGGGCGGGGCAGCCGCTGGGGTTCTCGATTACGGCGCAGGGCTGAGGCGTTGTGGGCTTGAGATAGAGCCGCTGTGTGAGCGAGAAGCCAACCTGGTTGGTGTTGGTGGCGATGTCGGTGGTATCGATGAGGAGCACGTCGCGCGCCTCGGCGTTGATGCCGCCGACGTATCGATAGGTGACTTCAGGCTCGATGACGTGGCGCATCTCGCGGTTCCAGCGCGTGAGCGTGAAGTCGCGTTCCACGGCCGGCGGACGCAGATCGACTGCGGCCTCCACGTCCGTGCGGTTGAGCGGATCGTGGCTGACCGAGGGAATGCCGTTGTTGGCGCCGGTCAGGTCGGGCGTCTGGCTGCCGGTGTAGAAGGTCTCGCGCACCGCGACCTCGGGCACCACGCTCCAGCCGCCGCTCTCCATGGGCAGCGAGAGGTGCGGATAGAAGTCGAACCGGCCCACGTTGCGCGCGTGAAAGCCCGGCTCGGAGCGGCTCAGATAGTTGAGACTCGACCCCATCGACCAGTAGAGCGGCGATGGGCCGAGGGGGCGGTCCAGCACATCGAAGCGCACGCTGGGCAGGTGAATGATGCGCGCCTCGTCGCCTTCAGTAGAACTGGCAAAGGTCTGAAAGCGGTCGAGCGACACGGAGGGGATATAGCCGTTGTGTTCGTGGCTCAAGAAGAGATCGCTGGCCACCTCGGAGCTCACGGCCTGCGAGAAGTTGTCGTTGAAAACCAGGCGGTAGATGTAGCTGGAGAGATACTCAACATTGCCTGCGACGCGTGTCTCCCGATCCAGGTCCTTGCGGCCCAGCGCGGCAATGTCCACCCCGCCCTGGTTGACGAGCACTTCGGGCGGAGGTGCGGGACGGACTGAGATTCGTGCGGCCTTGCTGACATCGGGCACTGGATTGCCCCCTGGATACTGCGTCTGTTCCACCCCGCGATCGAAGAGCATGTTCCAGCGGACGACAAGGTGATCGTATTCCTGATCCTGCTCATGGCGCGTGCCCATGCAGGAGGTGTCGCCGGGCCAGTAGGGCCGGCACGACCCCTTGTAGCGGAAGTCGCCATTGGGCGCCCACCCGCGCTTGGAGTAGTACTCCGTGCCCGCCACCATGTCCATGCTGCGGCTGATCACCCAGTAATACTGCTCGCCCACGATGAAGCCCTTGATGGACGAGTTGCTGACCACGGGAATAAGCAGCCCGCTCTCGCGGCCGGTATCGTCCACTGGGTGACGCAGAAAGGGGAGGAAAAATATTGGCACGCCGAGCAGCCTGAAGCGCAGATTCTCGGCCGAGGCGCGCCCGTCGGCCACGCGGATGGAGCGGGAGATCAACTGCCAGTCCGGTTTGGGCAGGTTGCAGTTGGTCATGGCGCCGTCGATGATGCGGTAGCTGCCTTTGCCGGTCATCAGCAGCACGCGCCCTGAGAACACAAATGGATTGGGTGTGCTGTACACAATGGTGCGCCCGGTGCGGCGCACGCCGATGGTACCGTCGACTTTATAAAAGCGCCCGGTGCTCATGTTGAGGCGCATGTCGCCGTGGTCGGCGTTGATCACCACGTCGTCAGGGCCGCCCACCACCTGCAGATTGCCCTCGGCGGTGAGCTCGGTCGTGTCTTCGTCGTAGACCACCCTGTCGGCGCGCAGCGTGTAGTCCTTGTAGTGAAACTCCTCCACGCCAAAGAGAGTGACGATGTGGTTCTTCCATGTCTGACGGCTGGCGGTCCAGTTGACGGGCGTGCCCGTTGGGGGCGCGGGTTCGGGCTGTGCAATGGGCAGCGCTTCCTGGCCTGGATCGTCGGGAAGAGCCGCATCCGCTGCGCGGTTCGCAACCTCTTGTGCGTCCGCTGCCTTGCTGCCAGCGTCTTCAGCGCTCCGCGGGGCCGGGGGTAACGCATTGGTCAACGCCTGCGCACGAAGATCAGCGTGACAGAGGGCAAACAGCGTGATAAAAACGAAAGTGCGAAGGCGCATCCTGGAACCAAGGCCCAGCATAACAAAGCAGGCTGCATTCAATGGGACGCGCACTTCCAGGCTCTGGCAGCAAGTGAAAATCCGAAAGGGTTCGGCGGCCCGGGATCGGCGACGATCGGGGCCGCGCTTGTATTTCTCCACGTTGCCTTCTTTTGAGAGATCGATGTTCGCGGGCTGCGGCCGGGGGTCGCAGCGTGGCGGACCTGAACAGCGGATCCGATCGGCAACCAGGGCGATCGGCTACCGCGTCAGAAGGGACAAGAGGAGCTTTGAGCACACCCGCAGGCAAGACCAATTCCGCACCGAAGTGGAAGCAGGAAGTAAACCAGCGCGTGGCCGCGCACAAGAACCGCAAGGGCGAAGCTCCGGCGGCGGCAGCGCCACACACTGTGGCCAGGCAGGCCAGCAGCAAAGCTGCGCAGGCTGCCGCGCGTGTGGCCGCACGGTACGCTCAGGCGCCCAGCTACAGCCAGATGCTGGCTGAGGAGGCACGCGCCGCGGTGCGCGCCGCCACGGCCGCGTCGCAGGCCGCGCTCGAGGCGCAGGCCGCGGCCGAGTCGGTGCTCGCCGGCCTTGAGGCTGCCACGGGCGACGGACCCGCGTGGGACCCTGCGTTCAGCCTGGAGCCGGAACCGGCGCCGGCGACGGAGCCCGTCCCCCACGCGCCGGTATTCTTTGACCCGTTCTTTACCCAGGAGCGGCCGGCGCCGCTGTCTTCGCGCACCTCGATCGAAAGGCAGGGGATCGAAAGGCAGGGGATCGAAAGGCAGACGACCAGCCGGCCGATCGTGAACGGGCAGCCGGTTGAAATTCGCTGGGACCCCGATCTGCCTGTGCGCCCCGCCGAGCCGCGCGCCGCCCGCGCTCCCAGCCAGCCGGAGCCGGCTGCGCAGGCACTCGATGCATGGGGCCGTCCTGCGCCGCTGCAGCCGGAGACGATCGAGCCGGCACGTCCCATCCACGCTAATCTCATTGAATTTCCCCGCGAGCTTGTGGCCGCGCGCAGGGCGCGCCCGCGCATTGCCGAGGGCCGCCAAGAACAGGCACACACCGGGCAGTTGAGCATCTTCGAGGTCGATCCGGGGGCTATTTCCATCGAGCCCGCGGAACACGATACCTCGTCCGAGCCGGGCGTCGCTGACTGGGCAGGCATTCGACTGGATGCGTCGCCGGAGTTTGAGCGCCAGCCGGAACCCGCTTCCGCACAGACCGCGGCCTGGTTCCCCGTGGCGCCGGTGGGATTTCGCCTGATGGCGGCGCTGGTGGATGGTGCGCTCATCGCCGTAGCCTTCCTGCTGGCTGCGCTCCTCACCGCATTCGGCATCCACCATGCCGTTCCCGTCAAGTCCATTGAGCTGGCTGGCGTCGCCATGCTCTTTGTGATCGGCGTGCTCTATCAGGCGGTGTTCTTCTCGTTCTCAGAGGCCACGCCCGGCATGCGCTATGCCGGAATAAGCCTGTGCACGTTTGACGAGCAGAAGCCCACCCGCGAGCAGATGCGCCTGCGCGTGGGTGCGCTGGCATTGTCAGTGCTGCCTATCGGCCTGGGCGTGCTGTGGGCCATCTTCGACGAAGGGCACCTGAGTTGGCACGACCGGCTCACCGGCACCTACCAGCGCAAGGGATGACGGCAGACGGGGCGCTCTATTCGTTATCCGGGCGCACGTATGGTTTTTGCAGGTAGAGGCGGCCTTCGTTCACACAGCCCTGGGTGTTGTCGTTGGTCTGCACGGACAGGCGATATTCGTTGACGGCGCGGTCGCGCTGGCCGGTGATGTCGAATATCTTGCCGAGAGCGATGCGGCTCCAGCACTCGGTCCAGCGGGGCTCGCCGTCGCCGCGCAGAGCGTCCCGGTAGGCATTCACGCTGGCCTGGTAGTTGTGCTGCGAGAAGAGCACCTCGCCGATGCGGTAGCTGGCCAGCGAGCTCTGCGAGTTGGCGTCGATCGCTTTCTGGTATTCGGCCAACGCGCCGGTCAGGTCGCCCTGCGCCACCAGCTGCTGCCCCTTGAGAATGGCGATGCGCACCTGCAGGTCTGGCGTGGACTTGAGCAGCCAGCCGCCCGGATCGATGCTGATGCGGCGCGGACGGCCAAACGTGTCGATGACGTATTGCGAGTCGGTGCCGACCACGTCCACCTTCTGAATCTCCGTTTTTCCGTCGGTCTCAATACGCAGCTCCACCGGCATGCGGAACAGATCGAGATCCTGGCTGATGGAACCGATGGTGCGGAATCCTTTGTTGTTGCCCAGCCGGAATACTTCATACTTGTCGGTGAACTGCGGCGCACCGGTGCCCTCAATCCACTGCGCGAAGAACGGCGTGAGCTGCTGCTGGCTCTGCGCCTCGGCTACCTTTTCAAAATCGGTGGCCCTCATGCCCTGGTCGGTGTACTGGCTCAGCGCCCCTTTCAGGATGGCGAGAAAGGCCTTGTCGCCCACCTCCCAGCGCAGCATGTGAAAGATCATGGCGCCCTTTTCGAGGGTCATCGACTGGAACTCGGGCGAGAAGGGATTGTTGCGCCCGGCAGTCGCCAGCGGGATGGTGTCGTAAGCCAGCGCGCCCGCCGACACATCCTGGATGGCGGTGCGCATGGCGTTCTTGCCGCTCTCGTCCTCGAGATACATCAGCTCGCCGTAGCGCGACATGCCGTTGGTGATCCACGCGTCGTTCAGCGTCTTCGGGCTCACCTCGGAGCCCCACCACTGATGCGCGATGGTGTTGGCCAGCAGGCGGATGCCGGACTTGTCGCCGGCGCGCGAGCCCTGAATGGCGGCCAGCTCCGGCGCCCAGACGGCGGGCAGCGTGTCGTCGGGAATCTCAATCACGTTGAGGCGGGTGGTCTCGGGCGTGCCAAAGCTGTCTGTGAAGAAGTCGAACTCCTTGGAGGCGGTCTGCGCCAGCTCATTGAGCGATGCCTGGTGCGCGACCGTGAGGTAGACCTTGACGTTGCCTGCGCCTCCCGATACGGGGTTGACGTAGCGGCCGGCGATCACAGTGCCGGGGAAGCCGGGCTTGGTCCAGTTGAAGTCGAACTGGTCGCCGGGCTTGCCGTTGGCCAGCGTTACGACGTGTGAGGCGCCGGTCTGGCCGCTTGAAAAGACACGCATGCCCTGCGGCACGCGGATGTGAATCTCGGCCGTGAAGCGGTCAGTGAGGTAGCCGGTCATGGGAAACCAGCGCGCCGGATACAGCAGGTAGGTGATGGGCTCCTGGATGGCGGCCAGCTTGAGGCCTTCGACGGGGCCATCTTCCTGGCCGGTGATGATGCCATCGTATTCAAAGGTCCAATGCTCGGTCATCCCGGCCACAATGGGGGTATCCGGCGTTACGCGGATGGTGCCGTCGGCGGAGCGCTCGCCGGTGAGCACCTTGCCGGTAAGATCGGTGATCTTGTTCACCCTGAGCGCGGGATGAAAGCCGAAGCTGACCATCTCGGTGTTCGGAGGCGCCGTGAATGTGACCTGCGCTTTGGCGGTGAGATGGTGCGTGGCCGTGTCGATCTCGGCGTCGATCACGTAGCCGGAGATGGCCAGCGCGGGCCGCTCGGTGCGCTGGGCGGCGAGGGGCGACACCATGAGGGCGCAGGGTAAAACGCCTGTCCCAAAGAGCTTGAGAAGATTCCGCAGCTTTACGCGCATCGCAGTCATTTTCGACCCCATTTGGTTCTCGTACCACTTTCCAGCAGGAGCTCCGTCTTTCAAAGAGAACTCCGTGCCCCATCCTTGCGACTTTTTTCTGTCGCAAGGGTGGG
>Ga0302314_10012863_pt1 | contig 14433 bp, 9 predicted proteins | sample III_Palsa_N2_3_FD_200533 | JGI IMG/M metagenome (GOLD analysis project Ga0302314, IMG submission 200533) | Peat permafrost microbial communities from Stordalen Mire near Abisko, Sweden - III_Palsa_N2_3 | ecosystem: Environmental > Terrestrial > Soil > Palsa > Peat permafrost | place: Sweden... | reverse complement strand
CGTGATGAGCGCGTCGTTCACCAATCAGACGCTGGCGCAGATGGAATTGTTCGCCAATGCCGGCAAGTATCAGAAGAAGGTCTACACGCTGCCCAAGCATCTCGACGAGAAGGTCGCGCGCCTGCATCTCGCCAAGATCGGCGCCACGCTGACCAAGATGACCGACAAGCAGTCCGACTATATCAACGTGCCGCAAATGGGCCCGTTCAAGCCGGATCACTACCGGTACTGATGCCTTTCTTTCCTCCCCCGCTTTGCGGGGGAGGAAACCCTCCGTACACCGATTTTTTAACGTCTTGTTTAGATTCGTTAATCCGCCTGTCCCACAACAAATCGACCAATTGACCACATCTGGGGCGTTCACACTTTCTTAACCACAATCCCTATCCGGACTCACCCGTCCTCCTTATCATCTTGATTCCAATGTGATTCGCCGATTCGCGGCGAAAACGGGGGTCGGCCGGATGCGTCCCAGATCGGGACAGGACAAGAGCCGCGGGGGGAGATGGCTGGGAGCGGGCGCGCGAAATGCGGCAGCCCTGTTTCCGCTTTTTCTCGCCACGCCGGCGGCTGCGGCAACCCCCGACCCCATGACGGTCGCCGGCGCCATCGCGGCCGGCGCCGCGGCGCTTGCGGCGGCGGCTGGGCTATGGGCCTTGGCCGAGCAGCATGCGGCCAGACGGCTGCGGCGCTTGTTGCGCAGCGCCGAGACCCGCATGCGCGCCGGAGCGAATGCGCGCGACGCGCTGATCGGCGCCGGGCGCGAAGCAGTATTGGTCTGGGGCCGCGATGGAACCGTGCCGCGCTCCTATGGCGGCGGCGAATTGATCCTGGATTCCTGTCTGGCGGGCGCGGACGCCACCCAACTTTCGGAAGCGCTCGACGCGCTGGGTGATCGCGGCGCCGCCTTCGTGCTCACGGCACGTGACCGCAACGGGCGACACGTGCGACTGCGCGGCCGCGCCGTCGGCGGCATGGCCGGTGTGTGGCTGGAGGAAGAAACCGAAGCGAAATCGCTCGCACCCGATTTCCGCGCCGTGCTCGACGCGTTGCCGATCCCGGTGTGGCTGCGCGACAAGACGCTTTCGCTGCTCTGGGGCAATCGCGCCTTCCTCACAGCGACCGGCGCGGCCGATTCCGACGCAGCCGTCGCGTCGCAGACCGCGCTCGACCGCAGCGAACGCGATCTCGCCGCCGCCGCGCGCGCCGAAGCCCAGCCGCTGGAAGCCAAACGCTTCGCCATTGTCGGCGGCCAGCGCCGCGCCCTTGCGTTCACCCACATCCCGATAGAAGGCGGCCGCATCGTCGGCACCGCGGTCGACGTGACCGAGATCACCAGCGCCGAGGCGCGGCTGCAGCAACATCTCGACGCCCATTCCGACACACTGGACCAACTCGCCACCGCGGTCGCGATCTTCGGCCGCGACCAAAAGCTCAATTTCCACAACGCGGCCTTTGCCCAACTGTGGGATCTGCCGGAGAAATGGCTGGAGACCCATCCGAGCGATGGCGAAATCCTCGACCGCTTGCGCGAGGCGCGCAAATTGCCGGAACAGCCGAATTATCAGGCCTGGAAGCGCCAGCGCGCGGCGCTTTACGAGCAACCCGGTGAATATCTGCCGGAAGAGCTCTGGCATATCCCGGGCGGGCAGACCTTGCGCGTGGTGGCGCAGCCCCATCCGTTCGGCGGGCTGACCTTCCTCTACGAAGACGTGACCGAGAAACTGGCGCTGGAAAGCTCCTACAACACGCTGATCAAGGTGCAGTCCGCGACGCTGGACACCTTGCAGGAAGGCGTCGCCGTGTTCGGGCCGGACGGGCGACTGAAGCTGCACAATGCCGCCTTCGCGAAGCTGTGGGAACTGGAGCCGGCGGAGCTCGCCGGCGAGCCGCATGTCGCGCGCATCGCGGCGGCCTGCGTCGCGCGCTTCGGCGAGGAAGCGGCGTGGGAGAAGCTGGTGGCCGCGATCTCCTCCGGCGCGGAGCAGCGCAGCGATTGGGGCGAGATCGAGCGCACCGACAACACCATCGTCGGCGCCTCGCTGGCGCCGCTGCCCGACGGCGCCACGCTCGTGACCTTCGCCGACGTCACCGACCGCTCGCGCATCGAGAGCGCGTTGCGCGACCGCGCCGAGGCATTGGAAGCCGCCGACCGGCTGAAATCGGAATTCGTCTACCAGGCCTCGTTCCTGTTCCGCGATCCGCTCAATGCTGTGGTCGGCTTCACCGACATGCTGCGCGAGGGCCATGCCGGCCCGCTCAATCCCAAACAGGCGGAATATGTCCAGAACGTGCTCACCGCGTCGGGCGAGCTGATCGAGATCACCAGTGACCTGCTCGATCTCGCGATGATCGATTCCGGCGCGATGCAGCTCGAGCTCGCGCCCTTCGATCTGCACGAACTGCTCTCGAAATTCGCCGCCCGCCTGCGCAAGAACGCGGAGAGCCGCGCGATCCAATTGGTGCTCGATTGCCCGATGGATGTCGGCAGCGTGGTGCTCGACCAGCGCCGCATCCGCCAGGTGGTGTTCAACCTGTTGTCCAACGCGCTCAATTTCACCCCGCCCGACGGCACCATCGTCGGCGACGACGTGCAGATCTGGGTCTCCGACACCGGCCCTGGCATCGCGCGCGACGTGATGGCCAGCGTGTTCGAGCGTTTCGCCGCCAAGGGACGCGGCGGCAGGCGCGCCGGCGCGGGGCTGGGGCTGGCGCTGGTTAACCGGCTGGTCGAGCTGCATCACGGCTGGGTGGAAGTGGAAAGCGCGCCGGGCCAGGGCACCTTCGTTCGCTGCCACCTGCCGCGCCGGGTCGAGGATTTTGCGCCGACTCCGCTAGGACGCATCGCTTAACCTTCGCTGTCATCCCGGCCAAGCGATGCGTCAGCATCGCGCAGAGCCGGGACCCATCCGGACGCTGTCTCGATGGGTCCCGGCGCTCGCTGCGCTCGGCCGGGATGACAATCTAGGAGCGACGGCGCTATAAACCCCGCCATGAGCATCCTCGACTATGACGCGATCCGCGCCTCGCAATCCCGCCACGAGCCCTATGATTTCTTCATGGGCACCGGTGCGCTGCGCAAAGACGCGATCCCGGCCTTGCGCGAATCCTTCCCCGACATCAAGGCGACCGGCTTCCATCCGCTGGAGCAGATGAAGATCGAAGGCGCCTTCGCCGAACTGATCGCGGAGATCGAAGGCCCCGAATTCACCGCCGCCGTCTCCGACGCGCTGGGCACCGACCTGCGTCCCTATCCGCAGCTCATCACCATCCGCAAAGTCTCGGCCGCGCATGAGGGCCGCATCCATTGCGATTCCGAAAGCAAGATCGCGACCAGCCTGATCTACATGAACGACACCTGGGACTCGCCCGAAGGCCGCTTCCGCGTGTTGCGCAACGACCACGACTTCAAAGATTACGTCGCGGAGGCAAGCCCCGAGACCGGCGCCATCGTCGGCTTCAAGCGCGCCGACCATTCCTGGCACGGCCACACGCCCTTCGTCGGCGAGCGCCGCGTGGTGCAGGTGGCGTGGGTCAGAAGCCAGGCCGACATCGACCGCAAGAAGAAACGGCACGGGATGTCGAGTTTTTTCAAGAAGATTTTCGGCAAGGAAAAAGCGGACGCGATGTGAATCGCGCCCGCTTCCCGACCAAAATCAACTCTGAAAGAACGCCAGCAAATCCGCGTTGATCACGTCGGCCTGCGTGGTGATCATGCCGTGTGGGTAGTTCTCGTAGGTCTTCAGCGTGCCGTTCTTCAGCAGCGCCGCGGCTTTGGGGCCGGAATCGGCGTAGGGGACGACCTGGTCGTCCTTGCTGTGCATCACCAGCACCGGAACGGTGATCTTCTTGAGGTCCTCCGTGAAATCGGTTTCGGAGAACGCCTTCACGCAATCCACCTGCGCCTTGACGCCGCCCATCATGCCCTGGCGCCACCAATTGTCGATCAGGCCCTGGATCGGCTTCACGCCGGGCCGGTTGAAGCCGTAGAACGGGCCCGACGGCACGTCGATGTAGAATTGCGGGCGGTTGAAGGCGGTCTGCTGGCGGTATGGGCCGAAGCCTTCGCGCGGGGTGCCTTCCGGATTGCTGGCCGACTTCAGCAAGATGGGCGTCACCGCGCTGATGAGCGCGCCCTTGGCCACGCGCTCCTGGTGCCGCGCGATGTAATGCGCCACCTCGCCGCCGCCGGTGGAATGGCCGACATGGATCGCGTCCTTGAGGTTCAGATGCCCGGTCAGCGCCGCGAGATCGGCGGCGTAGTGGTCCATGTCGTTGCCGTCGGCGGTCTGCGTCGAGCGCCCGTGGCCGCGGCGGTCATGCGCGATGACGCGATAGCCGTGCTGGAGGAAGAACATCATCTGCGGGTCCCAGTCGTCCGCCGACAGCGGCCAGCCATGGCTGAACACGATGGGCTGACCGGAGCCCCAGTCCTTGTAGAAAATCTGCACGCCGTCCGTCGTGGTGACGGTGCTGCCACTGCTGTGAGACGTCATCATCGGAGCGGCGGCATGTTTCGACGCCGCGCCTGCCGAAGCTGCCATCGCGGTTGCCGCCGCAACGCCGACGCTGCCGGCGAGAAGCGCGCGTCGCGATGCCGAAGAACCATGATCGCTTGTCATGATATTTTCCTCCTGGAATTCCTGAACAGTGCGCCCAATTTCCCTCGACCGCAAAGAGGATTTTGGTGCGATCATGCGCTAACGCGCCAGAAAACCAATCTGTGGCGCATACCAGAGCAGGAACGCGACCGCGGTGATAACTGCGATCACCCCGGCGATAATGTGATGGCGCTTCAATTCCATCCTAGTGCTGGCTCTTCGGCATCTTGACAACGAGGCCTTCGAATTCCGGCGTCACTTTGAGCTGGCATGAGAGCCGCGAGTTCGGCTCGAGCTCCTGAGCAAAATCGAGCATGGTCTCTTCCATGTCGGCCTTGGGCGGCATCTTGGCGAGCCAGGCCGGGTCGACATAGACGTGACAGGTGGCGCAGGCGCAGGCGCCGCCGCAATCGGCGTCGATGCCGGGGATCAGGTTCTTCACCGCGCCCTCCATCACCGACCAGCCCACGGGGACTTCCGCCTCGTGTTCCTTGCCGTTGTGCTCGATATATTTGATCTTGGGCATGAAGGCTCCTGGATGCCGGTCAGGCGATGTTTTTCATGGGAATGGCCTGGTCCGCAAGCCGTTCGGGCGCGACACGCTGGCCCTCGGCGATCAGCTTGCGGCCGACGATGTATTCCGGGGCCGCATTGACCGCCTCCACAGCCGCCACAACCCCCTCGCGCAGGTGGAAAACCGCGAATTTCCGGGTTGCCGGCTCGCCGCGGACCACGATCCGGTCGCCCGGCCGCGCCAGGCCGGCGATCTGCAGCTTGAGGTCGTATTGGTCCGACCAGAACCACGGCACCTCGCCATAGGGCACGGGCTTGCCCGCCATGGCCAGCGCCGCATGCTTGGCCTGGTCGATGGCATTCTGCACGCATTCCAGGCGGATCAGATTGCCGTCACGGCCGTGATGGCGGGTGCAATCGCCGGCGGCGAAGATGGCGGGATCCGAGGTCGCGCAATGCCGGTCAACCACGATGCCGTCGTCGCAGGCCAGCCCCGCCGCTTTCGCCAGCTCGATATTCGGCAACACACCGATGCCGACCAGCGCGATATCCGCCGGATAACTTTTCCCGCCCGCGCGCACGGCTGCCAGCTTGCCGGCGCCTTCAAACGCTTCGACGCTGGTGTTCATCAGGAATTTCACGCCCGCTTCGCGATGCACGCTCTCATAGAAGGCGGAAACCACCTGCGATACCGCGCGCGCCATCACGCGGTCGAGCGCTTCGAACACCGTGACGTCCAGCCCGGCCTTGCGCGCGACCGCGGCCACTTCCAATCCGATATAACCGCCGCCGACGACTGCAAGCCTGGCGCCGGGCACGAAATGGGCGCGCATCGCATCCACATCGGCGATACCGCGCAAATAGAAGATTCCGGGCAGATCGGCACCCGGAACCGGAATCTTCCGCACGCGTGCGCCGGTGGCGAGCAGGAGCTTGTCATAGGCAAGCATGCGGCCATCGGCGAGCGCGATGCTTTTCTTCGCGCGATCTATCGCCGTCGCTGCCACGTCAGTGATCAGCTCGCAGTGCGCTTCGGCATAAAAAGCGTCCGGCTTCAGGAACAGGCGTTCGCGCTCGAATGTGCCTTGCAGATAGGCCTTGGACAGCGGCGGGCGCTGATAGGGCGCGTAGGGCTCGTCGCCCACCATCGTGAGCGCGCCCGCGAAGCCTTCGGCGCGCAGCGTCGCCACGGCCTGCGCACCGGCCTGCCCCGCGCCGATAATGACGATCCGTTCCGTCATAAACACCCTTCCGCCGCGGGGGCTATCATGCCGCTGGGAACAGGGCAAATCTGGCGCGTTGGGAGCAGGCGGGCTAAATACCGGGCGATGGGCAATCCCGAATTCAGCCGCCGGATCGAACTGCCGGACATGCGCGCCACCGAGGCTCTGGCCGCGCGGATCGCGGCAGGTCTTCGCGCGGGAGACGCCGTGGCGCTGGAAGGCGATCTCGGCGCCGGCAAGACGGCACTGGCGCGCGCGATTCTGGTCGCGCTGGGCGTTAGCGAGACCGTGCCGAGCCCGACATTCACGCTGGTGCAGCACTATGAGACCGCGCGGCTGAGCGTGAGCCATTTCGACCTCTACCGGATCAAGACCGAATCCGAACTCGACGAACTCGGCTTTGACGACGCGCTGGCGGGCGGCGCGGCGCTGATCGAATGGCCGGAACGCGCGCCACATCGCATCCCCGCCGACGCGCTGCATGTGCATCTGGCGGCATCCGGTGAAAGCACACGCCGCGCCATGCTGTCCGGACCACAGCGCTGGTCGGAAATCTTTGTGTCCGAGGCGGCTCATGTCCGCTGAGCGCGCCGACGCCATGCAGGCGTTCTTGAAGAGTGCCGGATGGTCAGGCGCGGTAGTCACACCGCTACCCGGCGACGCCTCGACGCGGCGCTATTTCCGCGTGGCCCATGGCAGCCGCAAGGCGATGCTGATGGACCAGCCGCAACATGCCGAAACACCCGTCGCAAGCGCGCAGGCAACGCCGGACGAACGCCGCGCGCTCGGCTACAACGCCGTCGCGCGATTGGCTGGCGCCGATACGGCGCGATTTGTCGCCGCATCCCATTTCCTGCGCGCGCAAGGCCTCAGCGCGCCCGACATCTACGCCGCCGATCCGGCACAGGGCTTCGTGCTGATCGAGGATCTGGGCGACGATCTCTATGCCGACGTTCTGGTCCGCGGCCGCGACGAGCACGAACTCTATGGCGCCGCGGTCGATGCACTGGCGCAATTGCATATCCAGGCAGCACCCGCTCTGCTGCCACCCGACAAGCCGCTCCACGCCTATGACGAGACCGCGCTGCTCGCCGAGACCGACCTGATGACGGACTGGTTCCTGCCCATTGCGCTCGGCCGAGCCGCGCGCGATGACGAAGTGGCCGAACATCGCGCGCGCTGGCGCGAGGTGCTGAAACCGGTGCTGGCCGCGCCGCCGGTGTTCGTGCATCGCGACTACCACGCGCAGAACCTGCTCTGGCTGCCGGAGCGCGACGGGCTGGCGCGCGTGGGCTTGATCGACTTCCAGGACGCGGTGGCCGGGACCAAAAGCTACGACCTGATCTCGTTGATCGAAGACGCGCGCCGCGACGTCTCGCCCGAACTGGCCGAAGCGATGACAAAACGTTATGTCGCCACCACGGGCGCCGATCCCGAGCGCATGCGCGCCGAGATGGCGGTGATGGCGGCCCAGCGCAACGCCAAGATCGCCGGCATCTTCGCCCGCCTCTCCAAGCGCGACGGCAAGCCGCGTTATCTCGACTATCTGCCGCGCGTCTGGGGCTATCTGAACCGCGACCTCGAACACCTCGCGCTTGCACCCCTCAAAGCATGGTATGACCGCACGATTCCGAATGCAGCGCGCGGGCGGCCGCGCGAAGGAGCGAAGGCTTGAGCGGCATCACGCGTGCAATGATCATGGCGGCGGGCCTGGGCACGCGCATGCGCCCGCTGACCAACGACCTGCCAAAGCCGCTGGTCAAGGTTCGCGGCCGTGCGCTGATCGACCACGTGATCGACCGGCTGGTCGCGGCCGGCGTGACGCTGATCGTCGTCAACACCCATTACAAAGCCGAGATGATCAAGGCGCATCTGGCCAAGCGCAAGGATGTCGAGATCCGCATCTCGGACGAGAGCGAGGCGTTGCTCGATTCCGGCGGCGGCATCTTCAAGGCGTTGCCGCATTTCGAGGGCCAGCCGTTCTTCCACGCCAATGCCGATACGGTGTGGGTGGAAGGCGCGAGCCACGCGCTGGACAAGATGCAGGCACGCTGGAACGGCGAGACCATGGACGCGCTGATGCTGCTGGCGCCGACCGTGAGCACCGTGTGTTACGAAGGCCGCGGCGATTTCATGATGGACAGCGACGGATTGCTCAGCCGCGTGCCCGAGGCGCGCCTCTCGCCCTTCGTCTGGATGAGCATGGAGATCGTCCATCCGCGATTGTTCGAAAGCGCAAGCGGCACCAAATTCTCGATCAATCCGCTGTGGGATCGCGCCATCGAAAAAGGCCGGCTGTTCGGCATGCGGCTCGACGGGGTGTGGATGCACATCGACAATCCCGAGGCGATCCGGCAGGCCGAAGCCTATCTCGCCGATCTCGCGCCGGTCTGATGCCCGCCAAAATCCTCACGATTGCGGCGGGCGCACCCTTCGCCGAGACGCTCGCGCGCGGCTTGATCGCGCGATTGGGCAGCGATCCGCTGGCGTTGGCGCAGGCCACGGTCTATCTGCCCACACGGCGGGCGGGCCGCACGCTATCGGAAACCTTCGCTCGCGTTTTGGGCGGTGCGGCTCTGCTGCCCAACATCCGCCCGCTTGGCGACGTCGATGAGGACGAGTTCCTGTTCGATCCGTCATCCGAAGACGTAACGCTGCCGCCCGTCATCGCGCCCGTCCGCCGCCGGCTCCTGCTCGCGACGCTGGTGCAGCGTTGGGATAGAGCGCAACGCGGCGGCACGTTCGGCTTCGCGCAGGCGTCTGCCTTGGCGCGCGCGCTGGCGCGCTTTCTCGACGAAGCGCAGACCCAGAATGCCGACCTCGCCAAGCTCGACGAACTGGCGCCCGCCGCTCTCGCCGAACATTGGGCGGAAGTTCGCGACTTTCTGGAATTGCTGCGCGACCAATGGCCCGGATTGCTCGAAGCCGAAGGCGCGCTCGATCCCGCCGACCATCGCAATCGCGCCCTGAGCGCATTGGCCCGCCGTCTCGCGAAGACACCGCCCGACGGACCGCTGATCGCGGCCGGTTCGACCGGCAGCATTCCCGCGACCGCGGAACTGCTCGGCGCCATCGCCCGGCTGCCGCAGGGCGCGATCGTTCTGCCGGGCCTCGACCGCGAGCTCGATGAAGAAAGCTGGAACAATCTCGATCCCGGCCATCCGCAATATGGCATGAAGCAATTGCTGGCGCGCATCGGCGTCGCGCGCGAGGAGGTCGGCGATTGGCAACCGGCGGCGTCCACCTCGCCCGCGCGGGAAACGCTATTGCGCGAAACCTTGCGGCCGGCGCCGACCACCGACGCCTGGCGCGCCATCGCGGAGCGCGGCGGCGGCGAGATCGCGCAGGGCCTGGAAAGCCTTTCGCTGATCGAAGCGGCTCACCCCGGCGAGGAAGCGACAACCATCGCGCTCATCCTGCGCGAAACGCTGGAAACCAAAGGCCGCACGGCCGCCCTCGTCACGCCCGACCGCAATCTGGCGCGCCGCGTCGCGGCCGAGATGGGCCGCTGGTCCGTGACAATCGACGATTCCGCCGGCCGGCCAATGGCGAAGACTCCGCCCGGCACATTCCTGTCGCTGCTGGCGGACGCGGCGGAAGGCGATTTCGCGCCGGTGCCGCTGCTGGCGCTGCTCAAGCATCCGCTGGCGGCGGGTGGCGAAGCGCAGGCGGAATTCCGCGCTCGCGCCCGCGACCTTGATCGCCTGGTGCTGCGCGGCCCGCGCCCCAACCCGGGATTGAACGGACTCGCCAACGCCATCGCGCGCGCCGGCACGAAAGAAAGACCGGGCGATGGCGACCGCAGGACGCTCGCCGCACTGGCGCCGTGGTTCGAGCGTCTCGCGGATTTGCTGCGTCCGCTCGAAGACGCGATGGCCGCGGATGAGATAGCCATCGCCGACGCGGCGGACATCCACGCGCAAGTGGCTGAAGCGCTCGCCGCGACCGAAGCACAGCCCGGCGCGGATCGGCTATGGCGCGGCGATGCGGGCGAAGCGGCGGCTTCACTGCTCGCCGAATTGCGCGAAGGCGCGGCCGGGATTCCGCCCATCGCGCCGCGCACCTATCCCGCGCTGTTCCATGAACTTGCCGAGGAACGCGCGGTGCGTCCGGCCTATGGCAGCCATCCGCGGCTCGCCATTCTCGGCCCGCTCGAAGCGCGGCTGCAACGCTTCGACGTGGTTGTGCTCGGCGGCTTGAACGAAGGCACATGGCCGGCGGTCGCCGCATCGGACCCGTGGCTGTCGCGGCCGATGCGCGAGAAGCTCGGCCTCGAAGCGCCGGAACGCCCCATCGGGCTTGCCGCGCATGATTTCGCCACGCTGGCCGCGGGCGCGCGCGTGTTCTTCACCCGCTCGGCGAAAGTCGACGGCACGCCGACGGTGCCGTCGCGCTGGCTGCAGCGCTTGCTGCAATTGACCAAAGGTTTGGGACTCGAAAAGAAGCTCGAAAGTCCGACGCACTACACGATGCTGGCAGGCTTGCTGAGCGAACCGGACAAGCCGGCCGAGCGCATAAAGCGTCCCGCCCCCCGGCCGCCGGTGGCGGCGCGGCCGCGCCGGCTATCCGTCACGGAGATCGAGAGATGGCTGCGCGATCCCTATGCGATCTATGCCAGGCATGTTCTGGACCTGCAGCCGCTCGATCCGCTCGACGCGGAGATCGGCGCGCTGGAGCGCGGCAACGCGGTTCATCTGGCGCTTGAAAAATTCCTCGCGAAATTCGCCGGCATATTGCCGGAGAATTCCGAGCAGCATCTGATTGCCATTGCCGACGGCGTTTTCCGCGAGGCCGGCATTTCCCAGGCCGCGCTGGCGTTGTGGCGGCCGCGTTTCGCGCGCGCGGCGCGCTGGTTCGTCGGTGTCGAGCGCGAGCGACGCACCGCGATCAAGCAGTCTTTCGTGGAATTGAAAGGACGGCGCGCATTCCCCGGCCCCGCCGGCGAGTTTGTGCTGCGCTGCCGGGCCGACCGCATCGATCTGCTGCAAGCAGGCGGCGCCGCGGTCATCGACTACAAGTCGGGCAATCCGCCGAGCAGGAAACAGGTACGCACCCTGCTCGCGCCGCAATTGCCGCTGGAGGGCGCGATCCTCGCCGAGGGCGGGTTTGCCGAAACCGGCAAGATCGCGGCGCGCGAACTTCTCTACATCCGCTTCAGCGGCGGCGCAGACGCGGGCGAATTGCGCGCCATCGACGGCGACATCGCCGCGCTGATCGCGGAAGCGGAAGAAAAGCTGATCGAACGCATCGCCGCTTTCGACAACGCCGAGACACCCTATCTGCCGCGGCTGATGCCGTTCCGCGCCAATGTCGCGGGCGATTACGATCATCTGGCGCGGGTGCGCGAATGGTCGCTGGCCGGCTGGGAGGAAGAAGAATGAGCGACGCGCTCGCCGCTTCCGATCCGCGCCGCTCGGCCTGGGTGTCGGCCAATGCCGGCGCCGGGAAGACGCATACGCTGGCCAACCGGGTGACGCGATTGCTGCTCGACGGCGCCAGGCCCGAGCGCATTCTCTGTCTCACCTATACCAAGGCCGCGGCGGCGGAGATGCAGGGACGGTTGTTCGACCAGCTCGGCTCCTGGGCGATGCTGGGCGATGGCGATCTCGCGCGTCACATCGCCGAGATCGGCGCGCCGTTGCCAGACGCGGAAGGCTTGCGCCAGGCGCGCCGTTTGTTCGCACAGGCGCTGGAGACGCCGGGCGGATTGAAGATCCAGACCATCCATTCCTTCTGCCAATATCTCTTGGCGCGCTTTCCGCTCGAGGCCGATGTGCCGCCGGGTTTCCGCGTGCTCGACGACCAGACCGCGCGCGAATTGCGCGGCGAGGCGCGCATGCGCGTGCTGGAGCGCGCCGGCCGCGGCGAGGAACCGCTTGCTGCCGCCGCGGCGCATCTGGTGACGCAGACCAGCGAAGCCCGGCTCCAGCTCGTGCTCGATGCCGCGCTGGGCGGCGACCGGCGCAAGCTCGAACGCTTCCTGACCTCGCTTCCGGAAGGCGCGCTTGCGGATGTCCTGCGCCATTCGCATGGTGCAGAACCAAACGATACGGTTGAAAACATCGCGGCCGATTTTTGCGCCGAGATGAAAGCCGAAGACGCGCAGCTTCGCGAAATCGTGGCGTGGCTTTCCGGCGGCGGCAAGAACGACAGCAAGCGCGCAACCGCGTTGGCCGAAGCACTTCAACATCCGACATTCGAATCCTTCCGCGAAGCGCTGCTGAACAAGGATGGCAGCCCGCCAGCCAACCTCGCAACCAAGGCGCTCGCCGCGGCGCGGCCCGATCTGCTCGAACATCTGGAAAGCACGGTCGAGCGGCTGTGGCGCGCGGAGGGACGGCGCCGCGCGGCGCATGCGGCCTCGCTCGCCGAAGCGGCGATCGTGCTGTCGCAAGCGGCGCAGCGGGAATATGCCAAAGCCAAGCGCGCGCGCGGCATGCTCGATTATGACGATCTGATCGCGGCGACGCTGGCGCTGCTCGACAAGCGCGAAGCCGCCGCCTGGGTGCTCTACAAGCTCGATGGCGGGCTCGATCACGTGCTGATCGACGAGGCGCAGGACACCAGCCCCGAACAATGGGCGATCGTGCGCCGATTGACGGAAGAATTCTTCGCCGGCGAAGGACGGCGCGACGCCGCGCGGCCGCCGCGCACGATCTTCGCGGTCGGCGACGAGAAGCAGTCGATCTTCAGTTTCCAGGGCGCCGATCCGCGCGAATTCGAGATCAACCGGCGCTTTTTCGCCGAGCGCGCGGTGGAAGGCACGCACGCTTTCGCCGACACGCGGCTTTCGACCTCGCGGCGCTCGGCGCCGGAGATACTCACCTTCGTCGATCAGGTGTTCGCCGATCCGGCGGCGCGCGAGGGCGTGACCTCCGACGGCAGCGTGATCGCGCATGACGCCCATCGCAAGGAGGCCAAAGGCCGCGTCGAATTCTGGCCGGCATTGTCGCCCACCAAAACACCGGAACCCGATCCTTGGCGGCCGGTGGATGTGCCGTCGGAAGTAAGCCCCGTCGTGCGGCTGGCAGAGCGCATCGCGCTGCAGATCAAATCCTGGACAGACGGCAAGACGCGCCTGCCCGGCCACGAGCATGCGATCAGGCCCGGCGACATTATGATTTTGATGCCGCGGCGCGAGCCCTTCGCCAGCGAAATCATCCGCCGGCTCAAGGAACGCGGCGTGCCGGTGGCTGGCGCCGACCGCATCAAGCTCAACGACCAGATCGCGGTGATGGATCTGGCGGCGCTCGGCCATTTCGCGCTGCTGCCGGAAGACGATCTCAATCTCGCGGCGCTGCTGCGTTCGCCGCTGATCGATGCGAGCGAGGAGGAATTGTTCGCCCTCGCCCATGGCCGTCGCGGAACATTGTGGAGCGAACTCGCGCGCCGCGCCGGGGAGACCGCGTCGTTCGCCTTCGCGCACGCGTTCCTCGCCGAATGCCGCGGCCGCGCGGATTTCATGCCGCCTTACGAATTCTTCGCCCGCGCGCTTTCCGCCGATGGCATGCGCACGCGGCTTTTGGCGCGGCTCGGGCCGGAAGCGAACGATGCGATCGACGAATTCCTGTCGCTGGCACTCGGCTACGAAGCGCTGAACGCGCCGTCGCTGGAAGGCTTCCTGCATTGGCTCGAGCGCGGCGATGCCGAGATCAAGCGCGACATGGAACGCGGCCGCGACGAAGTGCGGGTGATGACGGTGCATGGCGCCAAGGGATTGGAAGCCGATATCGTCATCCTGCCCGACACCACCACGCTGCCCGAAGGCGCCGGCCGCCATGGCGATCTTCTGTACACCGAAGACGGCGTGGTGTTCCCGGTGTCCAACGACATGGCGCCGCAGGCCGTGCGCGCGGCCAAGGAGGCCGCGAAGCTCGAGGCGCTGAAGGAGCATCGCCGCCTGCTCTACGTGGCCCTCACTCGTGCCCGCGACCGGCTCATCGTCTGCGGCTTCGAGAACAAGACCGGCATGCGCGACGGCTCGTGGTACGCGCTGGCCCAGGCCGCGGCGCAGGCGCTCGGCGTCGCGCTCGTGCGCGGCGACGAAACCTTGCGGGTGATCGGCGAGGCCGACACGGAAAGCCTGATTCCGAAGC
>Ga0302314_10012862_pt1 | contig 14435 bp, 14 predicted proteins | sample III_Palsa_N2_3_FD_200533 | JGI IMG/M metagenome (GOLD analysis project Ga0302314, IMG submission 200533) | Peat permafrost microbial communities from Stordalen Mire near Abisko, Sweden - III_Palsa_N2_3 | ecosystem: Environmental > Terrestrial > Soil > Palsa > Peat permafrost | place: Sweden... | reverse complement strand
GCGCCGCAACATGTCGCGACGCCTTTGCTCGTAGTCGAGCGCCGCAGCCACCTCGAATATGGATTCCGGCCGCGACAACGACTGAGCGGCAATCGCCGCGATGATTTGCTCGCGTAAGTTCGCAACCACCACCACGTGCCTCGATCGCAGCAGACGCAAGGCGGCCAGCAGCTCGGCGGAATCCTCCTCGCGGCAGTTGGTGATGAGCACGATCAGTCCGCGTTTGCGCTGACGGAGCATCACGTCGGCGGCGGCTTCGAGATAATCGGAGAACATCGGCGAGGGCTCGACGTCGCCGAGCGCGGCCATGAGCTCGTTGAGCGTTTGTCTGCCCTTGCGCGGCGCACAGCGCTTTTCCTGGCCCGCGGCGGTGCCGAAGGTCATTGCGCCGACCGCATCGCCGGAGGCCAGCGCGACGAAAGTCAGCAGCATCAACGCATCGAGCGACTGATCGAAATGACTCGCGCCGATGCCCGACTGCGTGTCGTCGGCGCGCATGCGGCGCCCGCAGTCGAGCAAAAACAGCACGCTCTGATCGCGCTCGTCCTGGAAGACCCGCGCGATGGGACGTCCGTGCTTGAGCGTTGCCTTCCAGTCGATGTGCCGCACGGGATCGCCCGCGCGGTATTCGGTGAGCTGGTAGAAGTCCCTGCCTTCGCCGCGCCGGCGCACGTTCTTGATGCCGAGCTCGGCCAGGCGGCGATCGGTCGCGAGCCAGGCGAGCGAGGCCTGGCGCTTGAAGTCCGGGAAGACGCGCCGCGACTCGCGCGGCCCGATGCGCAGATTCCAGTCGAGCAACCCCAGGATCGAGCGCAAACGCAGCTGTCCCGCCTCGAAGAACTTGAGGCCGCGGGCCGTGGGTGTGAGACTGAACTCCAGCGTCTCGCGCTCGCCCGGCCGGACCGCGAATCGCAGCGGCATGGCGGGCATCGCGAGACTCGGATCCGCGAGCTCGAAATAGCGCCCGCGGCGCGTGGACCGCCCGGGATTGGCGAGACTCACCTGCACCCCGACGGCGGCGCCCAGCGCAAATGCATGCGGCAAGCGGCGCGTGAGCGTGAGCGGAGATTGCGTCCAGGACATCCAGCTGAGGCGTGCGTCGAGAACGAGCAGCGCCAGCAGTAAGACGCCCAGGCCTGCCGCCGCGAGCGCGATCGCGGGCGGCGCCAGCGAGGTGAACCTGAGTCCGATCAGCGCGGCGCCGGCGCCTCCGAGCAACCCGATCAGGGTGCGTGACGGCAGCACGGAGGCCAGCAATGTCTTCACAGCCGGGGTGCCGCCGTCGCCTCGAGGATGGTCATCAATATATCGTCCGGCTTGCGGCCGTCGAGCTGGGCGTCGGCGGAGAGCGAGATGCGGTGGCGAAGCGCCGCGAGCGCCACCCCCTTGACGTCGTCGGGCGTCACGAAAGAGCGCGCGGCGAGCAACGCGGCGGCCTTCGCCGCTCGAATGAGCGCAATGGGGCCGCGCGAGCCCGCACCGATCGCGATACCCGGCCAGTCGCGAGTGGCGCGCGCCAGGCGCACCGCATAGTCGATCACAGCCGCATCGACGTGCTCCCGCGCGGCGAGCGTTTGCAGGGCGAGGATCGCGCGGTCGCTCAGCACGGCCGCCACCTGGGAGAGCGGCAATTGATCGCCGCTCTGGTCGGTGGTGGTGCGGGTGACGATGTCGACCTCCTCGAGCTCGGTGGGGTAGTGCATATCGATCTTCAGCAGGAACCGGTCGAGCTGCGCCTCCGGCAGCGGGTAGGTTCCTTCGGTGTCGAGCGGATTCTGCGTCGCCAGCACCATGAACGGGCGCGGCAGGAGCAAGGTCTCTCCCTCGAGACTCACCTGATTTTCCTGCATGACCTCGAGGAGCGCGCTCTGTGTCTTCGCGGGGGCCCGGTTGATCTCGTCGGCGAGCAGGATGTTGGTGAATACCGGCCCACGCACCACGCGCATCGCGCGGGTCTCGGGATCGAGTACAGCATGACCGGTGATGTCGGAGGGCATCAAGTCGGGGGTGAACTGGATGCGCGCCACTTTCAGCGACACCGCCTGAGCCAGGGCGCGCACCAGCAACGTCTTGCCGAGTCCCGGCACACCCTCGATGAGCACGTGGCCCGCAACCAGGAGCGCGATCATGGTCTGATCCACGGTCGCGGCCTGCCCCACCAGCGCGCGGGCGATCTGGGTCCGCAGCTTGCCGAGCAGCTCGCCGGCGCGCGTAATGGCGGGAGATTCGTCGATCATGCGAGTGGCCTTTGGTGGTCCGAATGCATTCTAAGCAAGATTCGCCGGCAAACTTCCATTAGCGTGATGGCGGCGCGCGCTTCATTCCGCCGCTGGGCGGCACCTTCTGCGCGTGCGGCACGAATCGCGGTCGGGTCGAGGCCGGTGAGTTCGGCCAGGCGTTCCGCTCGCTGCGAGGCGTCGAGCGAGCCGTATCCTGCGATATGACGAGCCGCCGCCTCGTCCAGCGACCGTCGCGCCGACGTGCGCAGCCCGCCGAGGCTGCGCGTCCGCCACGCGAACCGTGCGTTGGCGCGAATCTGCTCGGCCAGCGAGCGGCGCAAAGGGCTCGGCAGCGGCAGCGGCGGACCGAAGGGCGGTGCATGGCGCCAGGCCAGAGCGAGCAGGGCGACGATCAAGAACAGGATTCCCGGAGCGACGAGGCGCCACAGCAGCACCGGCAACGGCACGGCCGTCGCGGGATGAAAGATGAGCACGGTGTCGTCGTGGCGCAGACCCGCTGCCGCCGCGAACATTTCCGCATGATCCGCGCCCTTGAGCATGACGTTGCTGAGCACGTCGGCCGGCTCGAGGACGGTGATTTCGCCGAACCCCACGCCGGCGCGAATGACGTGCATGCCTCGCTCGTCCGACAGCGACCAAGTGGGCGCGTGCTCACCGTCGAACGCGAGCGTCGGGCCCACATCGCACACCCGGAAAGACTGACCCGTCGGCGAGCCGTCCGCGCGTACCGTCATGAGCGGGCACTCCGCGCCCGCGTCCGCCGCGGCGGGCGGCCCGGCCGGCCTGGGCGATGCCCGCGCTCGCTTGATGCCGCTCCACGCCCGGAGTGCGGGATAGGCGTCGAGCAGCGCGGCACTGATCACGAGGCGACCGCCCGCCTCGACCCAGCCCTCGAGCGCTGCGACGGGCGGGTGGGTGATCTCATCGCCGGGCTCCTCGAGCACCAGCACGGCCTCGGCCTGCAGTCCGCGCACGGTCGAGATCTCTCGCGGATGAAGCCCCAAGTCGGCGATGAAATGCTCCAGCGCGTAATACGGGTGGGTCAGCGCTTCACCCTTCGCGGGGGTGGGCTCGGCAACCGTTTCCCAGTGAAGCTGGAAGGCCACCCAGGTCGCAAACGCCGCCACGAGCGCGAGCGCCCCGAGGGCGCGCGCGAGATTCGCGTTCACGGCGGGGAGCCTTCGAGCGAGGTGGCGAAACCGCGGCACAGGCGGTCGATCGGCTCACGCGTCACCGGCTCCCCGGCGTACACGACGCGTTGCCAGAGGGTGACGAGGTCCGCGAAATACGCCGCTCGAGGCGGATCGAGCGTCGCATTAACCGCGCGCAGCGCCTCGCCCTCGGTGGCCGAGGGAAGGATGGCGATGCCGTGACGGTGCACGGCGAGAGAGAGCGCGCCGCGATAGAGAAGCGACAGCGCCTCGCGCCCACGACCCGCCTCGAGAAGCGCAAGGGCCGCCGCGCCGATATTCCCGGGCAGCGACTCCGGGCGGATGTCGAGCCCGTGCACCGTGGTGATCACGCGCTCGTCAACTCGGGCGACGGGCGCGCGCTTGCGCAACATGCGGATCGCCCAGACCACGGCAACTGCTGCGCACGCCGCGCCGATGATCCACAGCAGCAGGCTCGAGGACTGCGCAAACAAATCGAACAGCCGCGTCAGCCAGCGCGGCGGCGTGCCCTGCGCTTGATTCGTGTCGTTCCAGCGCAGCCTGCGCACGCTCTTCTCTCCGCCGAGATTCGTATCCGCGCGCAGCTTCGCCGCCGCCGTGCGGATCTCCTCGCGGGTCAAGTACGTGCCGATGGGAGCGGCGTTGGCCGCGGCGGTGCTCGCAGTGCTCGGGGCGTTCGCGGGTGTGCCGGACGTCGCTCCCCGGGTCTCGCTCGCGAGGCCCCAGGCGAGACACAGCGCAAGGCACACCGCGAGGCACTCAGCGCGCAAATGCACGCCGAAACTCCTGCTCGATGTCCCACGCCTCGAGCTCCACGCGACGATTGACGTAGAGTCCGAACCCGCCGGCCACATAGAACGGTTCCAGGAACGCCACGGCGGCGGCGTACGCAATCGAGCACAGGAGCCCTGCCTGGGCGGCAGCCAGGCCAGCCTGCCAGCCGCCCTCGAGCTCGAAGATATGTGGCGCGAGCAGGATGCGCAGCACGAGCGCGCTCAGGCAAAAGGCCAGTTCCGCATTCATGAATGCGAGCGTCATGACCCGTGCGACTCCGCGGTGGCGCAGGGTCAGCTGTCTGACGCGGTCGCGTTGCGCGCGTCCCTTGAGTCCTTCGAGCTGCATGATGGGCAGCTTGAAGGACCGTGACGCGCTCAAGCGCAGGAGCAAAAGCGCCGGCAGATTCGGCCGCAGGATGCGGCTGCGCTCGGCCCACAGATCCGCAGGCACGGTGGGCTCACCGAAGAGCGCTCGCGACAGCGCGAACAAGACGGCGTGGTCGAGCCAGGGCTTGGCCAGCCATATGAGCACAGCGGGCAGCCAAGGTTCGAGCGGATAGGCGGCGAGGCATATCAGCAAGATGGGCACCGCGACGACGAGATAGCACGCATAAACCGAGCGCATCCTGAAGCGCAGGAGCCGAACCCCGAGGTCGCAGCCTTCCCACATGGAGCGCGGCCGGAGCGTCAGGGCGATGGCGTCAATCTGCATAAGGTCTGCGTAGAAAGAACAGGGCAACCAAAATCCAGCACGCGGCGGCGCCCGTGTATTTGGCGGTCGGCGTGATCCAGGCCGCGGACGACCAGAAAGCCTCGATGGCCGCGGCGATGACCAGCATCACGGCGGAGCCGAACACGATGATGCTCGTGTCCTTCGCGGCGAGCTCGATTGCCGCAGTGCGCGGCAGACGCCCAGGCAGGAGCACGGCGCGGCCGATCCGCAGTCCCGCCGCGCCGCAAAGCACGATGGCGGTCAGCTCGAAGGCGGAATGCGTCGCCACGAACGCCGAGAACGTGCCGCCAAAGCCCGCGGAAGCGACGTATCCCGCGATCGCGCCGCCGAACGCGCCGTTCATCGCGATGAAGTAGACGCTGCCGATACCGAGCAAGATCCCGGTCGCAAAACATTGAAAGGCGATTCCGATGTTGTTCATGATGTAGAAGCCGAACATCATCCAGTTGCTGCCGGCATCGCGCAGCCTCCCGAGCACCTCGCCGGACGGGTCGTACATCTTCTCGAATTTCGTCGCCGTGCTGGCGTCGACGATCGACAGGATCAGGTCCGGCTTGTGATACACGGCGATACCGAGAGCCAGCGCCGGTCCTAAGAACAAGAGCGCAGCGAGCGCGACGTAGCCGCGGTGCGCACGCACCGCCGCCGGGAAGCGGTTCAGCAGAACTCTCGCGATGCGCGCGATGCCGAAGTCGCTCTGCCGGTAAACGATCTGATGCGCGCGTGCAGTGACGATTGACAGCCGCTCGACGATGGCGGCCGGGAAGGCGCGCGCCTCGGCGAACGCCAGATGCTCGCAGCAAGTCCGGTAAAGCGCGAGGAAACGCTGCGGATCGAGCCGGCGTTCCGGCACCCGCAGAGCTTGCTCGAGCTCGGCCCACAGCGCCTCATGCACGGTCTGGAACTCGAGCGCCGTCATGGCGGGACGGCGCCGGTGTGCACCGCGCGATCTCCATGCAGCCAGCGCGCAATGCCCACGAGTCGAGCGGTGAGCGAGAGGTCCGCAGGCGTGTCCCGCAAGGCGGCCGAAGCCAGCTCGGCGATCTCCTCGGCGCGTTGCGGAGTGAGGCGGCCCACGCGAAACCCGAAGGCCATGATGGCGGTTTGCTGACGCCTGGACAGGGCGATCGGCGGCGGAATGGGGTCGGCGGCGGCGAGCGAGCCCGCGAGCTGCACGTCGTCGCGGTAGGCGACGACCGTGCCCCCCGCGAGGTCGCCGACGCGGCGCGAGTCGTTGCGCAACAGGATGCAGACGATGGCGAACGCGTAGCCGGCCGGCAGTGCATCGACGAACCGCAACAGATTGCGAATCAAGCAGCCCGCCGGGGTGATCGGCAGGCCGTTGGCCATGAGCACGACGAGGCCCATCATGCGCTTGCCGGGCGTTGCGGCCGCCGCGGTCAGCTCGAAGATCACGGGATAGAGCCAGTTCAGGACGAATAGAGAAATCAGCAGGCCGCCGCGGCCGAATCTCCCGCCCGCGGCGAGCGCCGTCGAGCAAATCATCAGAAATACGAAGCGGATTGCCGCATCGATCAGGAAGGCGGCGGCGCGCACCGCGAAACCGGCCGGGCGTATCGAGATCGCGATACCCTCCGGGGTCTCGGCCGTGAGGATGGTGTCGATCGCCGAGCTCAAGCCCGTATGACGATGGTGTCGGCGATGTAGTCGTGGCAGCAGCGGCGCTGCTCGCCGAAGATCATGCAGGCGTCGACGAGAGCATAGACCTTGCCCAGATAGGGCACATACATGATCGCCGTGTTGAGCAAATATCGCAGCCAGAAGATCCGCGCCAACGAGGCGCGCGATCCATCGGTGCGCGCGACCTTGATGCCCACGAGCTTCTTGCCGATGGTCTGGCCATTGCGGTAAACGAGCACCGTCATGATCACGAGCAGTACGAGAACGATGAGCGTACCCACGTAGAACCAGATTCCCGTGCTCGCCATGGCGGCCCAGAAGGTGAAGTAGTTGAAGGTCTTTGCGTGTGTGCGCATCATCCCGCTGAAGGCCGAGACATAACTCGGCGCCAAGGGCAGGCTGAATATCAGCCCATCGAGCACCACCGCGCCGAGGCGGGACAGGCGCGTGGCCTTCTCGAAGGGAGCGTCGGAGGAGGATATGTCGGCTACGACGCTCTGCGGCGGGGCATAGTTGTTCGGTGTCGACACAGCAGCGTGCTCCTTGCGACTGGACCTCGCGGCTATGATAGCGTGCCCGCCTTGCAGGCGGTTGGTTTTGCGCGGCCGGCGAGGCGCGGCCGGCGAGGCGCGGCCGGCGAGGCGCGGCCGGCGAGGCGTTCGCGCGATGCTCAACGGCGACGGTCGGGATAGGCGTCGATCTCGCCCAGCATCTCCGGCCCGCCGAGGGCCTGCATTTGCCCTAAGATCCAATCACGGCGCTGCAGGACATAGCGCGAGGGAGCCGCTGCCGAATAACGCTCGGGGTTCGGCAGCACGGCGGCGAGGGTGGCGGCATCGCTGCGCGAGAGGCGCGCGGCCGGGCAATGGAAGAAGCGTTCGGCGGCGGCCTCGGCGCCGTACGTACCGTTGCCGAACTCCGCGATATTCAAATAGACCTCGAGTATGCGCCGCTTCGGCCACAAGCCCTCGATGAGCAGCGTGAAATAGGCCTCGAGGCCCTTGCGGAAATAGCTGCGGCCGGACCACAGATAGAGGTTCTTCGCCACTTGCTGGCTGATGGTGCTGGCACCGCGCACGCGGTGGCTGTGCTGATTGAGCTCGTAGGCCTTCTCGATGGCCTCGACGTCGAACCCCCAGTGCTCCGGAAATTTCTGATCCTCCGAGGCGACCACGGCCAGCGGCAGATTGGGTGAGATCCGCGTGAGGTCCACCCACGTGTGCCGAGACACGTAATCGCGGTCGTGGGTGATCCAGGCCTCGATCCGCCTCTCCGCCATGAAGGCGCTATACGGCGGATCGACCCACCGCAACAGCGCCACCGAAAGGACCGAGAGCGCCACGAACAGCAGCACGAGCCAGGCAAGAGCGCGCCAGAGGCGGCCCAGGAGGGTCTTGCTGCGCGCCAACTGCCGGTCCGGCGGGTCGCGGCTTATTTTTTCTCGGCGCGGTGCACACGCGTCATGGTGACGGCCTCGAGCGGCACGTCGTCATGGCCATGGCGCCGGCCCGTCTTGACGGCGGCGATCTTGTCGACCACGTCCATGCCTTCGGTCACGCGCCCGAACACCGCATAACCGAAATTGCCGCGCGTGTGATCGAGGAACTCGTTGTCCTTGAGATTCACGAAGAACTGCGAGGTCGCGCTGTTGATGTCGTTGGTGCGCGCCATGGAGAGCGTGCCGCGCGTGTTCTTGATGCCGTTGTCCGCCTCGTTCTTGATGGTCGGATGGGTCTTCTTTTGGGACATGTCCTCGGTGAAGCCGCCGCCCTGGATCACGAAGCCGGGGACGATGCGGTGAAAGGTCGTGCCATCGAAAAAGCCTTCGTCGATGTACTTCAAGAAGTTGGCGACCGTGATCGGTGCTTCTTTCTCGTAGAGCTCGACAGTGAATCGACCCAGGGTTGTCTCGAAGTGAATCATGTGCGTTCCTTGAGGGGCGGTGAAAAGGTTCCCCGCGTGACGCGAGGAAGGGCGGAGTAATCGGAATGGCATTCGATGCCGGCGAAGCCGGCTCGCTCGAGGAGCTGCGCGACTGCGTGCTCTTGGGTGCTGCCGTGCTCGAGCAGCAGCCATCCGCCGTGGGTCAAGTGCCGTGGGGCCTCGGCGATGATGGCCTCGAGCGCATCGAGTCCCGCGGGTCCCGCGACGAGGGCGAGCGCAGGCTCGGCGGCGAGCGCCGCGAGCGCGGGATCGCGATCCGCGACGTAAGGCGGATTCGAGACCACCACGTCGAAGACTTCGCCGCGTACGGCGTCGAACCAGGATCCCGATCGAAAGGTCACGTTCGAAAGCGCGAGGCTGCGTGCGTTGTCGCGGGCCACACTCAAGGCATCCTTCGACACGTCGGTGCCCACGACGCGCGCGCGCGGCCGCTCGGAGGCGATGGCGAGCGCCACCGCGCCACTGCCGGTGCCGAGATCGAGCACGGCGCGCTCTTCGGATTCCGGTAGGTGCTGCAAGGCGGCCTCGACCAGCCTCTCCGTTTCAGGCCGCGGCACCAGCACGGCAGGGGTCACTTTGAGCGGCAGCGACCAAAATTCCCGCCGGCTGGTCAAGTAAGCGACCGGCGTGCCGCGCCGACGCTCTGCGAGCAGACTGCGATAGACCCGCAGGTCGTGGTCCGCGAGCAGGTCGGATCCGCGCGCAATGAGCGCAGATCGGCCGATCCCGAGCGCGCTGCTCAGCAGCACTTCGGCATCGAGATGCGGGGAATCGCTGTGCAGTTCAAGCGCGTGCACGCCCTCTCGCAACGCGCTCTCGAGCGTGCGCGAGCCGGTCGATCGATCCGCTGCGATGGGTTGGGGGCTCGTCATTCGACCTGGCTCGCGAGCTCTTCGGCCTGGTATTCCTGATTGAGCGCGGCGATCAGCTCGCCCAAATTGCCGTTCATGACGTCGTCGAGCTTGTAGAGCGTCAGGTTGATACGGTGATCGGTGACGCGCCCCTGCGGGAAGTTGTACGTGCGGATGCGCTCGGAGCGATCGCCCGATCCCACCTGAAGCTTGCGCGACTGCGCCTGGGCGCTCGCCTGTCGCGCTCTTTCATCCGCGAGGAGGCGCGCCTTCAGCAGCGACATTGCACGCGAGCGATTCTTGTGCTGCGAGCGCTCGTCCTGACATTCGACCACGATGCCGGTGGGCAGATGGGTGATGCGAATCGCCGAGTCGGTCTTGTTGACATGCTGGCCTCCCGCGCCCGAGGAGCGGTAGGTGTCGATACGCAGTTCCGCGGGATTCAACTCGACGGCTTCGACCGCCTCGAGCTCGGGCAGGATCGCGACCGTGCACGCGGAGGTGTGAATGCGTCCCTGCGCCTCGGTCGCCGGCACGCGCTGCACGCGGTGCGTGCCCGATTCGAACTTCAGCAGCGAGTAGGCGCCCCGGCCGATGATGCGGCTGATGATTTCCTTGTAGCCGCCGTGCTCGCCGGGACTCTCGGAGAGCACCTCGACCTCCCAGTGCTTCGATTCCGCATAGCGCGCATACATGCGGAACAGATCGCCCGCGAACAGCGCGGCCTCGTCGCCTCCCGTGCCGGCACGCACTTCGAGAAAGATATTGCTGTCGTCGTGAGGATCCTTGGGCACGAGCAGTCGCTGCAGAGCCTGCTCCTCGACGTCGACGCGTGCGCCGATCTCCTTGAGCTCCTCCTCCATCGCGAGCTCGCGGGCCGTCGCGAGATCTTCCTCGAGGGCGAGAAACTCGCGGTAGCGATCGACGACGGGACCCAAGCGGGAGTACTCCATGGAAAGATCCCGGAACTGGTTCTGACGCCCGATGACATCGGGCTCGGACAACAGCCGGCCGATCTCCTCGTGGCGCTCGTCGAGCTTTTGGAGCTTCCTGCGGATCGAATCCTTCATGCCGCAAATTATAGCGGCCTTCGGCTCAACTCCGGTCGCGTTCTTCGGAAAGCAGGCGCGCCAGGAGCTCTGCCAGTGCGGGATCGGCGGACTCCGATGCCCGGCGCAGTGCCTGGGTGGGGGAGTGCAGCAGCCGATTTGTGAGGGTGTTAGCGAGGTAGTCGATGACATCGTCGGTGGATTTGCCCGATTGCAGCATGCGTCGGGCCTGCTCGACGGTCTGAGCGCGGATCGCGTCAGCCTGGTGCCGCAGCGCGCGGATGGCAGGCCCCGCATCATGAGCGCGCAGCTCGGCGACGAATCGAGCCACCTCTTCGTCGAGCAGCCTCCTGGCATCGTGCGCCGCCGCCTCACGCTCGCGGCGGTTCTCTTCGACGATATGCTGTAAGTCGTCGATCGAGAACAGATACACATCGGAAAGCTCCGCCACGGCGGGCTCGATGTCGCGCGGGACCGCGAGATCGACCATGAAGATCGGGCGGTGCCGCCGCTTGCGCACCGCCACGGCGGCCGCGCTCTTGGTGATCAGCGGCTGAGGCGACGCCGTGCAGCTCACCACGATGTCGGCCTCGACGAGCTCCTTGTCCAGGCTGCTCAAGTCGACGGCGTAGCCCTTGATGTCGGCGGCGAGCGCTTGTGCCCGTGCGAGCGTGCGGTTGGCGATGACGAGCCGCTTCACGCCTGCGCTCGCGAAATGCCGGGCGGCGAGCTCGATCATCTCGCCCGCGCCGACCATGAGCGCGGTGCGCTCGCTCAGGTCCGCATACATCCGCCGCGCGAGGCCGACGGCTGCGGAGGCGAGCGAGACGGCGTTGGCGCCGATCTGCGTCTCGGAGCGGACGCGCTTTGCGGCCGAAAACGCGGCCTGAAAGAGCTTGTTGAGCGAGGGACCGGTGCTGCCGGTCGCGTGCGCCACGCGGTATGCATCCTTGAGCTGGCCCAGGATCTGGGGCTCGCCCAGCACCATGGAGTCGAGTCCCGAGGCGACCGCGAACGCGTGAGCGACGGCGAGGTGCTCCTGATGGACGTAGAGGCTCGAGGCGAGGTCCAAGCTGTTGCCGTGATGATTCTCGAGCCATTGCGACAGCTCTGCCGCGCTCGCATCCCCCGACCAGTAAACTTCCGTGCGATTGCACGTCGAGAGAATCACCACCTCGGAGACGCCGCGTTCCTGCCTCAAGGCCCGCAGCGCCCCATTGAGGCGATCTTCGTTGAACGCCACTTTCTCGCGCAACGCAAGCGGCGCGGTCTTGTGGTTGAGGCCGAGAACGTTGAATGCCATAAGCGCGCGGTGCTTCCTTAACCTATCGATTTTGGGTAAGAAACACCCCCAGATCAAGCTGGAATCCGGGGCAATGCCCCCCTCATTTGGCTATAGTGCGGGCGTGTTCTCGAAATCGATCCTCGCGATGGACGGTACATTCCATAGTCTGCCCGCTAAAGCCTGCCTGGCGCTCGGGCTGTTAGGCTGTGCCGCCTGCGTCGGACCGCCGGTCGCCCCCGTGCCCGTCGAGAAGGCGGAGGTGTTCGACACCGTCACCGGCGAGATCGCGCTCGCGCGCGGCGAGCCGCGCACGGCGGCGCTGCAGTACGCCGCCGCCGTCCAGGGCACGACCGACCTCTCGCTCATAGCACACGCGAGCGACGTGACGAGCGAGTGCCTGCAGCCCTCCTTGACCGCAGCGATCGCGGTCCGCTGGCTCTCTCTCGATCCGAAATCGCCGGAAGCGCATCGCGCCGCCGCGCATGCCGCGCTCGCGCTCGGGCGAGTCGACGAGTCCGCCAGGCAATATCGGATCGTGCTGTCGAGCTCGCCGCGCGGCACGGACGCGGAGCTCAAGCAGCTCGAGATCGACGTCGACTCGAGCGACGATGTGTTCGACGCGCGCCGGCTGCTCGATCGGTTGGCGGCGGATTTCCCGACCTCCGCCGCGGCGCTGCGCCTGCAGGGCATCGCCGCGCTGCGAGCCGACGATCCGGCGGCGGCGGTCGGCGATTTCTCGCGGGCGCTCGCGCTCATGCCGGCGGCAACGAGCGACGAGCCGGCCGATGCGGGTGAGGCGCGCCGCGAGCTGCAGCAGGGACTGTGGCGCGCGCGGATCCTTTCCGGCGACCCGCAAGAGCCGCTCGAGCAATCGCGCGCGCTCGCCCTGCGCGATGCGACGCCGGCCAATATTCTCAACTACGCGCTCCTGCTGCTCGCCGCCCATCAGGACCAGGCCGCGACCGCGCAGCTCGAGACGCTTGCGCGCGATCCGCAATCGCAGCCCGTGTCCTTGCGGCTCCTCGGGCTGGTCGAGTTTCAGAACGGCGATTTCGACGCGGCGGCCCGGCATTTCACCGATCTTCTGACCACGGGCAAATTCGTCGACGATTCCTTTTATTATCTCGGCTTGATCGCCGAGCGGCACGCGGACCTCGAGAAGGCGCTGCGTCTCTACGCGCAGGTGCAAAGCGGCGACAACGCAGCGGCCGCTCTGGTGCGCGCAAGCACCATTCTGCAGACTCACGGCGCCGCACCGGCCGCGCAGGAGATCTTGGATCATCTGATCGAGGACGAGCCCGCGCGCGCGCCCGAGGTGGTTGCGGCACGCGCCAAGATCTACTCCGATGCGGGTGATGCGCGCCAGGCGCTCGCGGTGCTCGATCGTGGGTTGGAGCAATATCCCGACAGTGTCGATTTGCGCTATGCCATTGCCACGACGGACGAGGAAGCGGGACGCGTCGGCGCCGCACTGCAGGAGCTCAATCAGATCTTGAAGCAGCGCCCGGACGATCCCGCGGCGCTGAACGCCTATGGCTATACGCTTGCCGACCACAATCGCAAGCTCGGAGAGGCGCGCGTGCTCATCGAGCGCGCTTATGCGGCGGCTCCGCGCAACGCCGCGATTCTGGACAGCCTCGGCTGGGTGCTGTACCGGCAAGGGCACGCCGACCAGGCGCTGCCTTTCTCGGTTGCGGCCTACGCCGAGGATCACGGCGCCGACATCGGCGCACATTACGGCGAGGTGCTGTGGCAGCTCGGCCGACATGCCGAGGCGGATCAGGTGTGGACCGAGGCGGCGCGCGCCGACTCCGATAATCATCTGCTGAACGAGACGCGGCGCCGCCTGCACGCTTCGACGCCCTGACATGCGTTACTGGCTCCCGGTGCTCGCGTGTGTTGCGCTGCTGGCCGGCTGCAAAACCACGCAGGTGCGCCCGACCGTCCCGCTCGCTCCATGGAATGAGCGCGTCACGGCGCTCGCGCACGCCCGCACCTGGCAGCTCGACGGTCGAGCGGCCGCGGCGCTCGGCCAGCAAGGCTGGCAGGCGAGTCTCGATTGGCGACAGAGCGGCGACTCGAGCGAGCTGCATCTCGCCGGACCCTTAGGGATCGGCGCGCTCGTGCTCAACCTGTCTCCCGACGGGCTCGCGCTCAATGGCGCGCCGCCGGGTCCCGGGGTGGCCGCACAGCTCGAAGCGCGGCTCGGGTTCGCGCTACCGCTCGAAAATCTGCGCTTCTGGCTGCTCGGCATCCCCAATCCCGACGTTCCCTTCGAGCTCACACGCAACGCGCGAGACCGCGCGCAACACCTCGCCCAAGCAGGCTGGAGCATCGACTACGATCAATACCGCCCACAGGGGGGCGATGAGCTGCCGGCGCGCATCGTGCTGAGCCGAGCGGACGCGCGCGTGCGCATTGCGGTGGATCGCTGGGAGGGTCCGCGATGACTCCGCCGAGTCCGCGGTCCTGGCCCGCGCCGGCCAAGCTGAACCTGTTCTTACACATCGTCGGCCGGCGGCGGGACGGCTATCACGAGCTGCAGACTTGCTTCCAGTTCGTCGATTTGTGCGACGAGGTGACGATCGCACCGCTCGAGGAGGGTGAGATCCGGCGCGGCGCCGGCGCTCACGGCGTCCTGCCCGAGGAGGATTTGTGCGTGCGTGCAGCGCTTGCGCTCAAGGCGGCCACGGGAACGCGCCGCGGTGCCGATATCAGCGTGCTGAAGCGCATTCCCATGGGGG
>Ga0302314_10012861_pt1 | contig 14437 bp, 12 predicted proteins | sample III_Palsa_N2_3_FD_200533 | JGI IMG/M metagenome (GOLD analysis project Ga0302314, IMG submission 200533) | Peat permafrost microbial communities from Stordalen Mire near Abisko, Sweden - III_Palsa_N2_3 | ecosystem: Environmental > Terrestrial > Soil > Palsa > Peat permafrost | place: Sweden... | reverse complement strand
AACCGGCGGAACTGGAACTGATGGCCGTCCTTGGCGAGTTCGACGGTACGGATCTTGCCCGCCCACGGATAGATGTCCTGAAACAGATGCCGGTGAATGGCGCACAGGTGCGCGAGATCGAATGTTCCGGCCGGAAGGCCGGCGGCAGCGCGTTGGGCGACGATCTCTCGCTCATGATAGTCGAGCAACGCCGCGTCGGTGATGCCAAGCTTGTTCCGCAGCACCGTCGAGCCGCGATACGTGTACGGATCGTCGTCGCTCACTCGGCGGCGAGTGTCCGCACGTTGTCGAGGATGTAGGCGAGCCGCCGCTCGTGCGTCCAGGCCTCGCGCTCGAACATCTCGAACATCGCGATCTGATCGTCGCTGAGGGGGTTGCCCTCGATCTCCTGCAACCGCATGGCGACCAACCGCCGCCGCCGCGCCTGCGCCACCTCCGCCTCGGAGAGTCGGGCTTTCTGGGACATGCGGTTTTGTAGCATGCGGGCGGGTGGCGTGCACCGGCCGACCGGCGGCAAGCGTCTGCGCGCAGGGATTCTGGTGGGGCTGGCGCATCGGCGACAAGACGGGGGGCGGCGGCAATGCGCAGACCAACGATATTGCCGTGATCTGGCCGCCCGGGCGTGGGCGGCTGGCCGTTCGGATCTGACAGCGGGCTACGCGGCGCCGGCCGTATCCTTCGCCAGAACGACGACCGCCATGGAGTGCTCGTGCCGCTGCGGCGTGGCGGCGAGGCGGTCCGCGTAGCGGGCGAACAGCGCATCCAGCACCGCCCCCCGATCCCGTCCGGGATCGAGGGCGGCCACGAGCGAGGGGCCGGTGGACGCCCGGAGGGCATTCGACCATGCGCGGCCGAGGTGCTGGTTGTCCCGTGTGACCAGGAACCGCTCCCAAAACGGGTCGGGTGCCTCGACGATCGCGGCATGTTCGAGCGTCAGCCCGGCGCAGCGGCCGGTCTCGCCGAACGGCGCTCTGATTTCGGCCAGCGAGCGATGCGCGGTCGGCAGGTTCATCCGCAGCAACTCCTGCTCGGTCAGGTGCCCGGCCGCGGCAAGGTCCGTGGCGGCGGCCCACAATTCTCCGAACAGCCATTCCCAGCCATAGGCCGCGTCGCTCCGGCCGCACGACAGCGAGACGAATTTGCCGCCGGGCCGCAGTTCGGAGGACCGCGCGGCCAGGAACCGCCGCCAGTCGTCCGCCGCCTGGCGCACGATCTGGGCGGACACCGCCGGGTCGCCGCTCAAGGCGCTGTGCAGATGGTTGGGCACCAGCGGCGGCGCCTCGCGCAGCCAGTGCAGCGTCCAGGAGTTCCAGCCGAGATGCACGCGCCCGGGCGGCAGGAGCGGGTGGAAGTAGGACCGGCCGATGACCGAGGGGAACACGCCGGAGGTTTCGGCCAGGTAACTCTCCGGACCGTCGTACAGCGCGGTGAACAGCGAGCCGAAATCGTTGGACGGCAGGTCGGTGTGGACCACCTCGACCGGACGATCCGCGCCGGCCCGGGCGCGCAGGCCCTCGATGGCCACGCGCATGGGCGCCATCGAATTGCGCCCTTGCGAAGCGCCGTAGTCGACGATCACCAGCGGTTCGCCGGCGCCGAGCGTGACCGAGGCGGCCGCCTGCGCCAGCAGCGGCAGGACCAGCCGGACCCCAGCCGCCTGCACCGCGGAGTTCTCGTTGTAGAAGCCGGCGCCCTGCATGGGCGCGATCACAGCGTCGGCGACGGTGGGCATGGCACCCCCTTCGGACCCTGGAGACGCACGGTCTCTGTTGCATCCCGGCCCGGATTGGGCGGGGGCACCGGCCTTTTTAGTCGCCTATCCGGCCAGCAGCCCGTTCACAATTGTAGGCAGCTCCGCAAAGTTCCCGGCCACGGCCACGGCGCCCTCGGCCATGGCGACCGGGCCATACCCCCACGCGGCAAATACACCCGGCACGCCGGCGCCGGTGGCGGCCAGGATGTCGTTGCGGTGGTCGCCCACCATGACCGCGCGCGCCGGCGTGGCGCCGGCCGCGGCCAGCGTCGCGCGCAGATGGGCGGGGTCGGGTTTCTTCGCCGGAAAACTGTCGCCGCCGCCGACGGCCGCGAAGAACCCGGCGAGGCCGGTGGCCGAGAGGACGGCACGCGCCATTGCCTCCGGCTTGTTGGTGCACACGGCCATCCGCCAGCCTTCCGCCGAGAGCAGCCGCAGCGCCGCCTCGGTGCCGGGGTAGGGGCGGGTGGCGACGGCGAAGTTGGCGCCGTAGTCGGCCGCATAGCTGGCGTGGGCGGCCTCGTCGGGGGTCGCGCCCCGCGCGGCGAAGGCGCGCTCGATCAGCACCCGCACGCCGTCGCCCACCATTGCCGTCACCTCCGCCAGCGTGAACGGGGCGAAGCCGCGCGTGACCATCAGCCGGTTCACCGCGGCGGCAAGATCGGGCGCGGAATCGACCAGCGTTCCGTCGAGGTCCAGGACAAGGCAGCGGGGCATCCGGCTCTCCTCCAGGCAACGTGCGCGTTGCCGAGCGAAACCAAGCGTGATCGCCAAGCCTTTGACACGCAATGCCGCGCGCCGCTAGCAGCAGAGACGCGAAGGACGAAACCATGCCCGCAACTGCCGTCATTCTCGCCGCCGGCCTCGGCACCCGCATGAAATCGGCGCTGCCGAAGGCCTGCCACCCGATCGCCGGCCAGCCGATGCTGCGCCACCTGATCGACAGCCTTTTGCCGGTGTTCGACCGCATCGTCGTGGTGGTGGGGCCGGACATGCCGCATTTGGCGGGCCTCGCGGCGCCGCATCCGGTGGTGGTGCAGCACGAGCGGCTCGGCACGGCGCACGCGGCGCTGCAGGCGGCCGGACATTTTGGCGAGGGCGACGTGGCGGTGCTGTATGCCGACAATCCCCTTGTCACTTCGGGCACGCTGCGCGCGCTGCGGGACCGCCGCGAGCGCGGCGATGTCGGGCTGGCGCTGCTGGCGATGCGGCCCGCCGACCCAGGCCGCTACGGGCGCGTGATCGGCGCGGACGGGTTCGTCGAGCGCATCGTCGAGTGGGCGGATGCGAGCGCGGCCGAGCGGGCGGTGGGCTTGTGCAACGCCGGTGTGCTGTGTGCGCCGGCCGCACGTATGGCGGCGTGGCTGCGGGCGGTGCGCAACGACAACGCCAAAGGCGAGTTCTACCTGACCGACGTGGTGGCGCTGGCGCGGGCCGACGGCGAACGCGTCGCCGCCGTGGAGGCGCCGTTCGAGGAGCTGCGCGGCATCAACTCGCGCGCCGAACTGGCGGACGCGGAGGCGGTGGTGCAGCGCCGCCTGCGCGCCGCGGCGCTGGAGGCGGGCGTGACCATGACCGCGCCGGACACCGTCTTTCTCGCCACCGACACGCGATTGGCGCCCGACGTGACAATTGGCCCGAACGTGGTGTTTGGCCTGGGCGTGACGGTGGAAACGGGCGCGGAGATCCACGCGTTCTCGCATCTGAGCGGCTGCCGGGTCGGGCCGGGGGCCATCGTCGGCCCGTTCGCGCGGCTGCGGCCGGGCGCGGATGTCGGCGCTGCCGCGCATGTCGGCAACTTCGTCGAACTGAAGAACACGGTGCTCGGCGCGGGGGCGAAGGCCAACCACCTGACCTACCTGGGCGATGCCGAGATCGGCGCGAAAACCAATGTCGGCGCCGGCACCATCACCTGCAACTACGACGGCTACGAGAAGCACCGAACCCGGATCGGCGCGGGCGTGTTCGTGGGCTCGGATTCGGTGCTGGTGGCGCCGCTGACCATCGGCGACGGGGCGTTCATTGCCGCCGGCAGCGTCATCACCGAGACCGTGGCGGCCGATGCGATGGCCTTCGGGCGGGCGCGGCAGGAAACCAAGCCGGGCCGGGCCGCGTTGTTCCATGCGGCGGCAAAGAGCCGGAAGGAGCAGCGCTGATGTGTGGCATCGTGGGCGTGGTCGGGGGCGGCGAGGCCACCCCGATCATCATGGAAACGTTGCGCCGGCTGGAATATCGCGGCTACGACAGCGCCGGCGTCGCCACCATCGTCGATGGCGTCATCGAGCGCCGCCGGGCCTCCGGCAAGCTCGACAATCTGGCGCGGGCGCTGGCGGAGTCGCCGCTGGCCGGCGCCACCGGCATCGGCCACACGCGCTGGGCGACGCATGGCGTGCCGAACGAGACCAACGCCCACCCGCACGCCACCAGCCGCGTCGCCGTGGTGCATAATGGCATCATCGAGAATCACGCCGAACTGCGCGCCGAACTGGAGCGCGAGGGCCAGGTGTTCGTCACGCAGACCGACACCGAGACGGTCGCGCAACTGCTCGACCTGCTGCTGCAGCAGGGGCACGGACCGGCGGAAGCGGCGCGGCTGGCGCTCGGGCGGCTGCATGGCGCCTACGCGCTGGCGATGGTGTTCGCCAGTGACCCCGACCTGCTGATCGGCGCCCGCCACGGGCCGCCGCTGGCCGTCGGGTTCGGCAAGAACGAGATGTTCGTCGGCTCCGACGCGCTGGCGCTGGCGCCGCTGACCCAACGTATTGCCTACCTGGAGGACGGCGACTGGGCGGTGGTGCGCCGCACCTCGGCCGAATTTTTCGATGCCGAGGGCAAGCCGGTCGAGCGGGCGATCCGCCTCACCGGCCTGACCGGCGCCGCGGTCGGCAAGGGCAATTTCCGCCATTTCATGGAAAAGGAACTGCACGAGCACCCGGCGGTGATCGGTGACACGCTGCGGCGCATGGTCAATCCCGGCACCCGCGCGGTGGCATTGCCGGAGTTGCCGTTTGACCTCGCTTCGGTGCAGCGGATCACCATCAGCGCCTGCGGCTCGGCGTTCTACGCCGGGCTCGTCGGTCGGTGGTGGCTGGAGACCGTCGCGAAAATCCCAACGGACGCGGACGTGGCCAGCGAATACCGCTACCGCAATCCACCGGTGGAGCCGGGCAGCCTCGGCCTGCTGGTGAGCCAGTCCGGCGAGACGGCGGACACGCTGGCGGCGCTGCGCTACCTCAAGGACGGCGGCGCGCAGGTGCTCTCGGTGGTGAACGTGCCGGAAAGCTCGATCGCGCGGGAGAGCGACGTCGTGCTGGACACCGTCGCAGGACCGGAGATCGGCGTTGCCAGCACCAAGGCGTTCACGGCGCAACTGGCGGTGCTGGCCTGTTTCGCGCTGGCGGCCGGGCGGGCGCGCGGCAGCCTGAGCGCCGAGCAGGAGGCGCGCGCGACAGTGTCGCTGCTGGAAGTGCCGGGCCGCGCCGCCGAGGTGCTGGACAAGGACCAGCATATCCGCCGCCTCGCCGCGCGCATCGCCGAGGCGCGCGACGTGCTGTATCTCGGTCGCGGCGCCTGCTTCCCGATCGCCATGGAAGGCGCGCTGAAACTGAAGGAAATCAGCTACATCCACGCCGAGGGCTATGCCGCCGGCGAGATGAAGCACGGCCCGATCGCGCTGATCGACCGCAGCGTGCCGGTGATCGCCATCGCTCCCTCAGGTCCGCTGTTCGAAAAAACCGCCTCCAACCTGCAGGAAGCGGCGGCGCGCGGCGGCCAGTTGATCGTGTTCAGCGACGCCGAGGGTGCCGCAAAGCTGAAGGGCATCGCCGCGGAAACAGTTGTGCTGCCGACCGTCGATCCGTTCGTGGCGCCGATCCTGTACGCGATCCCGGTGCAGTTGCTGGCGTATCATGTGGCGGTGCTGAAGGGCACCGACGTCGACCAGCCGCGGAACTTGGCGAAGTCTGTCACGGTGGAGTGAGCGGCGATATGGCGAAGCAGGCGGGCAACGCCTATTCTCTGTTTTGCGAGGGTGACGACGGAGGCGGAGGCATGAGCGTAAAAGTCACGGTGAACTTGCCGGAGGCCACGGTCGAAGCGCTTAAGGTAATCGCAGCGCGGCGCGGCACGACAATGACCGAGGCGATCCAGGAATCCATTGATATGAACAAGTTCCTTCTCGACCGCGAGGTGCAGCAGGGCAAGGTGCTGATCGAATTGGCGGACGGAAAATTCGAGCGGGTTGTGCGGCCATAGACGATCAGGCAGCAGCGGCGGTGCGGCCAAATCTGGACAAAATTTCATCAATTGCGTTTACCATCGACCGTTCCAGACTAACCAACTGCACACTTCTGACATGTGATCGTACTCCGCGAGGCGCTGAGTCGCTGAGTGGAGAGTCGAGGCGAGCACCGACATAGACCTTGCCGACGTCGAGGGAACGCCGCTTGCCCGCGGCACACCTCGGCCCGAGCCCTACGATCCTACTCGCGACCGTGAGGTCGTCCGCGCGCGCGCTGCCTATTTGATGATCGGGCTGTTGATCGGAATTGTCGCCGCAATGATCGGCGGTCTGCTGACTGGTTACCTTTCCGCCGAGGCCACCGAGAAAGTGGCGGCAGTCATCCTCTCGCCCGTTGTTGGGCTACTCGGCGCGGTACTTGGGTTCTACTACGGCGAGCAGTCTCGACGCGCCTGAACAAATCGGTCAGACGCCTGCACCGGCCGCCAGCGCCTCGCGCCAGCGGCGCAACTTCTCCTCGAACCGCATGCCGGCGTGCGCCGGGCTGGTGGATGGCAGCACGATCCTGCGAATATCCCGGAATGGCTCCGCCAGTCCCGGCGCAACGAGCCGGCCGAACAGGTCCGCCGCCTTGCTGCCGTTGCAGCAGATCAGCCCGATCCCCGGATGCGCCTCAAGGAACGCGGCAAAATCGTTCGCCACGACGCTGGCCGGCTGGATCGCCGAGTCCAGGCTTCCCGGCCGGAAGCCGCTGGCGCAGACATCCCACAGCGCGATCCGGGCTGCCGTCAGCCGCTCCAGCCGTTGCGCGTACGGCAACTCCGGCAGGGCGCCGGCCAGCGCCCCCATGATCCGCCAAAACCCGTTCTGTGGCTGGGCGTAGTACTCCCGCCGCGCCAGCGACATGGCGCCCGGCAGCGAGCCCAACAGCAGCACCCGGGCGTCGGCGGCGGCGACCGGCGGGAAGCCTGTCGATTGCATGGGCTAGTAGATGAAGGCGTAGACCGTGCCGCTGCCGGCCACGTAGAATCGCCCCTCCGCCACCAGGATGCCGGCGTTGCGCTGCAGCCCGCTCATGCTGCCGCCGCTGAACAGCGGCGTGCCGTCGGTGCCGCGATACCCGTGCAACTGGCCGTCGCCCTGCGCACCGGCGACCCAGACGATCGGGTCGGTGGTGCCGTTGGTGGTGGTGACGATCGGCGCGCCGGTGCCGTTCAACCCGGCGCACCAGGCGGTCGCGATGGGCGTGGCCTTGCTCTCCGTGACCCGCAGCATGGTCAGGTTGCCGGACTGCCCGGCGGGACAGCCCGCACCCGAACCGACGAAGGCCAGCATTGCGGCATTTGCGGTCGGGAACCATGTGGCGGCGCTGATGATCTCGTCGTTCGAAACCTGCGCCACGGCCAACTGCCCGCCAATGCCGCCGAGATCGGCGCGATCGAGCAGGTAGGCCTTGCCGTCCTTGCCGAGCGCCACCAGCCGCGCCAGCGTCGTGCCGCCCGCGGCTGGCACGTCGATCGGGATCGGCCCGGTGCCGCCGAGGTCGGTGTCGGAGTTGTCGAGGTCGTGCCAGTTGCTCGGGGTGAAGAAGTCCGCCTTCGCGAAGGAATGCGCGAGCCCCGGCTGCAGGCGGATCACCGCCTCGCCGTCGCCCCAGGGCGTGGTGTTCATGGTGTTGCCGGTGGCCACGAACATCGACTGCCCATCGTAGGCGATGCCGCTCTGTGCCCAGATGCCGCCGCCGTGCGCCCGCGTCAACCATGCGGCCGTGATCGTCGGGGTGCCGAGCGCCAGTTGCACCACCACGCCGCGATAGAGCGCGCAATCGCCCCAGTTGCCGCCATAGGTCACGTAGAGCTGGCCGTTGACGATGGTCAGGCCGCTGCGCTGGCCCTGCGCGGTGGAGGCGAACGGCTTCTTCAGCGCCACCATGGCCGTCTGGACGCCGGCCGGCCAGCCGGGCAGGATTTTGCCGTTGGCCAGCGACAGCGCGAAAATCTTGTGGTGCGGCCCGCCGGGGTCGGCGACCAGCGCGTCGAGATAGAGCGTGCCGCTGGCCTGGTCGATCACCGGCGTGCCGGTGATGCCGATCGGGTTGATGTTGCCGCAGGGCAGCGCGCTGCGCGTGACCGGCGTGCCCACCGTCCGGTGCCACACCACCTTGCCGGTCGCGGCGTTGAGCGCATAAACATCGTTCGACTCGGTGGCGACGATCACCCAGCCGGTCTTCGCGCCCGGCGGCAGCCAGTATAGCGGCTGCGCATATACCTGCCCGGTGACGGTGGCATTGAACGCCGTGTCGACATGGACGCCGGCGGCCTTTGCCCAGCCCAGCCCCGGCGTGACATACAGCCCGCTGCGGTCGGCGGAGCCGTGATAGGTCGGCACGGTCTGCGCCGGCGCACTTCCAGCCAATCCTGCGAGGCCGAGCAGAGCGAGCGCGAGCCGGGTCAGGGCGGGTCGTCCGAACATCGTTATGCCTCGTCAACTGATTGTTTCGAGCCTAGCACGGGTCAGCCGGCATGAGCAGTCGATCAAGCTGCGCGCCGTCGGGCTGACAGCGCCCGCTTCGCCGCCTATGTGTTGGCAATCCGCGTTCGGAGGACCCGCCATGCTCAACCAGGCCATCAAACTGCCGCTGAAAGACCCCAGCCTGTTCCGGCATGCCAACCACATCGACGGCAAATGGGTCGAGGCGGCGAGCGGCAACACCATCACGGTGCGCAACCCGGCGACCGGCGAGGTGGTCGGCACCGTTCCCGCGCTGTCCGCCGCCGAAACCCGCGGCGCGATCGAGGCGGCGCACCGCGCCCAGCCCGGTTGGCGCGCCCACACGGCCAAGGAGCGCGCGGCGATCCTTCGCCGCCTCAACGACCTGATGCTGGCGAATGCCGACGACCTTGCGATCATCATGACCGCCGAGCAAGGCAAGCCGCTCGCCGAGAGCCGCGGCGAGATCGCCTACGCGGCCAGCTTCATCGAGTGGTTTGCGGAAGAGGGCAAGCGCGTCTACGGCGACACCATCCCGCAGAACGCGCGCGGCCGGCGCATCATCGTGCAGAAGGAGCCGATCGGCGTTTTTGCCGCCATTACGCCGTGGAATTTCCCGGCTGCGATGATCACGCGCAAGACCGGCCCGGGCTGGGCCGCCGGCTGCACCGGCGTGGTGCGGCCCGCGAGCCAGACGCCATTCTCGGCGCTGGCCATCGCCGTGCTGGCCGAACGCGCCGGCTTTCCGCCCGGCGTCTGCAACATCATCACTGGCCCGGCCGGCGAGACCGGCGGCGAATTGTCGTCCAATCCGCTGGTGCGCAAACTCACCTTTACTGGCTCCACCGAGGTTGGCGCGAAGCTGCTGGCGCAATGCGCGCCGACGGTGAAGAAGACCAGCATGGAACTCGGCGGCAACGCGCCGTTCATCGTGTTCGACGACGCCGATCTCGATGAGGCGGTGAAGGGTGCGATCGCCAGCAAATACCGCAACACCGGCCAGACCTGCGTGTGTGCCAACCGCTTCCTGGTGCAGGACGGCGTGTATGACAGCTTTTCCGCCAAGCTGGTCGCCGCCGTCGAGCAACTGAAGGTCGGCAACGGCATGGAAACCGGCGTCACGCAAGGCCCGCTGATCAACGCCGCCGCGGTTGCGAAAGTGGAGGAACATATTGCCGACGCGCTCGCGCACGGCGCCTCCGTCGCCTCCGGCGGCAAGCGCCACGCCCTCGGCGGCAATTTCTTCCAGCCGACGGTGTTGCTGAACGTGCCGCGCGACGCCGCAATCTTCCATGAGGAGACGTTCGGCCCGGTGGCACCGCTGATCCGGTTCAAGACCGAGGCCGATGCGATCCAGCTTGCCAACGACACTGAGTTCGGCCTCGCCAGCTATTTTTACGCGCGCGATGTCGGCCGGATTTTCCGCGTCGCCGAGGCTTTGGAATACGGCATTGTCGGCATCAACGAAGGCCTGATCTCCACGGAAGTTGCGCCGTTCGGCGGCATGAAGTCGTCCGGGCTCGGCCGCGAAGGTTCCAAATACGGGATCGAGGACTATCTGGAGATCAAATATCTCTGCCTCGGCGGCATCGGCGCGTGAGCGCCGTGGGGAGAGCGACCGCGTGACCTACGATTTCGATCTGTTCGTGATCGGCGGCGGCAGCGCCGGTGTGCGCTGTGCCCGTATCGCCGCCGGCCATGGTGCCCACGTCGGCGTCGCCGAGGAGCGGTTCTGGGGCGGCACCTGCGTCAACATCGGCTGCGTGCCGAAGAAGCTGATGGTGATGGCGGCGGAGTACGGCAACGCCGCGCAGGACGCGCGCGGCTTCGGCTGGCATTGCGCCGACGGCACGCATGACTGGCGCACGCTGATCGCCAACAAGGACATCGAGATCTCCCGGCTGAACGCGATCTATCGCCGGCTGCTGGACAATGCCGGCGCCAGGATTTTCGATGCCCGCGCGGCCTTCGTGGATGCGCACACGCTGGATGTCGGCGGCGAGCGCCTGACGGCGGACAAGATCGTGATCGCGACCGGCGGCCACCCGACGCGGCCTCCGTTTCCCTGGGCCAAACACTGTATTATTTCCGACGATGCATTCTTCCTGCCGGAGCGGCCGCAGCGCGTGGTGATGCTCGGCGGCGGCTACATCGCGCTGGAATTCGCCGGCATCTTCGCCGGACTCGGCAGCGCGGTGGACCTCGTCTACCGCGGGCCGCTGCCGCTGCGCGGCTTCGACGAGGATCTGCGCACGGGCGTCGCCGAGGCGATGGAGACGCAGGGCATCCGGCTGCACCCGAACACGATTCCGGCGTCGATCGAGGCCGTCGACGGCGCCAAGCGCGTGCATCTGCGCGACGGCACGGTGATCGACGCCGACCTCGTGTTCGCGGCGATCGGGCGGGCGCCCAATCTCGCCGGCCTTGGCCTCGACCGCGCCGGCGTCGCGACCGGCGAACGGGGGGCGGTGCTGGTGAACGAACAGAACCGCACGAACCAGGAAAACATCTACGCCATCGGCGACGTCACCGACCGGCTGAACCTGACTCCGGTGGCGACGGCCGAGGGTCACGCGCTGGCCGATGCGCTGTTCGGCCCCGGCCCGCGCGTGTGGACGCTGGACCGCGTGGCGACCGCGGTGTTCTCCAGCCCGCCGATTGCGACCGTCGGCCTGACGGAGCATCAGGCGGCGCTGCGCGGCCACGCCGACATCTACCTCACGCGGTTCACCCCGATGCGCCATGCGCTGACCGGCCGGCCGCGCAAGGCGCTGATGAAACTCGTGGTCGATCAGGCAACGCAGAAGGTGCTGGGCGCGCACATGCTCGGCGACGACGCGCCGGAGATCATGCAGGGCCTGTCCATCGCCATCAATTGCGGTGCCACCAAGCAGGATTTCGACCGCACCGTCGGCATCCATCCGACAGCCGCCGAGGAGTTCGTGACCTTGCGCACCCGGACCCGCGTGTGCGAAGCGCCGACGGAGATCGAAGCCAGGCCGTTGGTCGGGCCGGAGGAGATCGGGGCAGCCGAGATGGGCGTCGGCGACTAGGCTGGCCGCCGCGCGGCCGGCCCAAACCGGTTGCTTCCGGCCGGAAAACGAAGGTATCTCGGCGGGCATGAAGCCGTGCGCGCTAACAGTTAATTTCGTTCTTCCGTCGTACGTGCCGACCCCGATCGGCGGCTACCGGATCGTCTACCAATATGCCAACTACCTCGCAGCGCGGGGTCACGACGTCTCGATATTATTTCCAAGGTTCTGCACGGATACTGCCGTTCCGCGATTCGTTGTCAGCTTCATTGGCAAGGCGTTGTGGGCGGTGCGGCTGCGCATCGCGCATCGGCCGATGGTCGACTGGCAGCCGATCCATCCGGCCGTGAAGCTTCGGCTGGTCCGCGACATCTCCGACCGCAGCCTCGCGCACGCCGACGCGGTTTTCGCGACCGCCTGGGACACCGCCGGGCCGGTGGCGCGGCTGTCGGCGTCCAGGGGCCGGAAATTCTACCTGATCCAGCACCACGAAACCTGGAGCGGTCCGGAAGCCGAGGTCAACGCGACCTGGCTGCTGCCGATGCAGAAGATCGTCATCTCGCGCTGGCTGATGGCGTTCGGCGAGCGGCTGGGCGCATCGGATATGATTCACATTCCGAACGCCATCGAGCACGAGCGTTTCAGGGTTACCACCCAGCCGGAAAACCGCGACGGCATCTGCGCCTTGTACAACCACGCACCGTACAAGGGGACGCCGGTGCTGCTTGACGTGCTCGCAGGGTTTCACGCGATCAGCCCCGCCACCCGTGTCCGCATGTTCGGCCAGGGACCCAGAGGCGCCGAACTTCCGGACTGGATCGAGTATCACAGGAACCCCGGCCAGGACGTGCTGGTGGAGCAGATCTACAACCGGAGCCTTGTCTACGTCAGTGCCAGCATCGCGGAGGGATGGGCCCTGCCGCCGGCCGAAGCCATGGCCTGTGGCTGCCTGTTCGTCGGCACCGATATCGGCGGCTTCAGAGACTATGCTGAGAATGGCGCGACTGCGCTGCTCAGCCCGTCCGGTGATCACGACGCATTGCTGCGGAATCTTTGCGCCGGCGTCGCCGACGACAACCTGCGGCGGCGGCTCGCACGGGCCGGCACGGCGAACATCGCCCGCTTCACCTGGGACTCATCCGGCCGCATGCTTGAGGACCATATTATCGGGGCGCTTGCCGCGGCGGGCGCACCCAGCCCGGCGGAGCGGCGTGTTGGCGGTTTCGGTCGGCTGGACCTGTTGGCCCGGCGGTAAATGATGCCTGCCCCGCAGCGGTCGTGGTAGCCAACGGATGAATTTCGCGACATAACCGGCGCCCCCGTTCGCACGTCCCCGCATCAAGGGGCCGGCGCAGGAGCTTGAGCGATGACGTCCACCTGGTCCCCCGACTCCTGGCGCGCCCGCCCGATCAAGCAGGTGCCCGCCTACCCGAGCCCGGAAAAGCTCGCGGCGACGGAGGCGCAGTTGCGCAGCTATCCGCCGCTGGTGTTTGCCGGCGAGGCACGGCGGCTGAAGGCGGCGCTTGCGCAGGTCGCGGACGGCCGTGCGTTCGTGCTGCAGGGCGGCGACTGCGCCGAGAGTTTTTCCGATTTCACCGCCAACATCATCCGCGACACGTTTCGCGTGCTGCTGCAGATGGCGGTGGTGCTGACCTTCGGTGCGTCGGTGCCGGTGGTGAAGATGGGCCGCATGGCCGGGCAGTACGCAAAGCCGCGCTCGTCCGACACCGAGACCATCGGCGACGAGACGCTGCCCACGTATCGCGGCGACATCATCAACGGGCCGGAGTTCACCGCCGAGGACCGCGTGCCCGATCCGCGGCGCATGGAACTCGGCTATTTCCGCTCAGCGGGCACGCTCAACCTGCTGCGCGCCTTCGCCACCGGCGGCTATGCCGACCTGCATGAGGTGCATCGCTGGAACCTGGGCTTCGTCGCGCGCTCGCCGATGGAGGCGCGGTATCGCGACCTTGCCGCCCGCATCGACGAGACGCTGGGCTTCATGGCCGCCTGCGGCATGACCAGCCAGTCGACGCCGCAGATCCGCGAGACGGATTTCTTCACCAGCCACGAGGCGCTGCTGCTGCCGTACGAGCAGGCGCTGACCCGCGTCGATTCCACGTCCGGCGACTGGTACGCGTGCTCCGCCCACTTCCTCTGGGTCGGCGACCGCACGCGCCAGCCGGACGGCGCGCATGTCGAATTCCTGCGCGGCGTCAAAAACCCGCTCGGGCTCAAGGTCGGGCCGAGCACGACGGTCGATGACCTGCTGCGCCTGATCGACACGCTGGACCCGCAGAACGAGGCCGGGCGCCTGACGCTGATCAGCCGCATGGGCGCCGAGAAAGTCGAAAAGCTGCTGCCGGCGCTGGTTCGCGCGGTGAAGCGCGAAGGGCGGCGCGTGGTGTGGCTGTGCGACGCGATGCACGGCAACACCATTTCCACCGCCAACAAGATCAAGACCCGCAACTTCGACGCCATCCTTGGCGAGGTGCGCGGCTTCTTCGACGTGCATGCGGCCGAGGGCACCTGGGCCGGCGGCGTGCATGTGGAGATGACCGGCCGCAACGTCACCGAATGCATCGGCGGCGCCCATAAGCTGACGGAGGCTGATCTCTCGCAAAGCTACGAGACCTTCTGCGACCCGCGGCTCAATGCCGAGCAGTCGCTGGAACTCGCGTTTCTGGTGGCCGAGGAGCTCAAGGCGCGGCGGCAGCCGGCGCGCGAGCTGCCGGCGGTCGCGGCGCAGTAGCCGTGGACGAGGCGGTGCCGGAGCGGAGCAGCCTGGAAGGCGACATCGCCGCCCGCACCGACGTCTATTTCAACCGCACCCGCGGCGTGGTGCAGCACTTCGGCGACAAGCGCGTCACCTACGCGGTGTTCCTGCGCCGGCCGGTGATCTCCGCGCCGCGGCTGATGCTG
>Ga0302314_10012860_pt1 | contig 14438 bp, 11 predicted proteins | sample III_Palsa_N2_3_FD_200533 | JGI IMG/M metagenome (GOLD analysis project Ga0302314, IMG submission 200533) | Peat permafrost microbial communities from Stordalen Mire near Abisko, Sweden - III_Palsa_N2_3 | ecosystem: Environmental > Terrestrial > Soil > Palsa > Peat permafrost | place: Sweden... | reverse complement strand
ACCGCCTGACCGCTGCCCAATGCGAGCTTGCGGCCCATGAGGTCGATCGCCTGGATACCGTTTGTGCCTTCATAGATCGGCGCAATGCGCGCATCGCGATAGTGCTGCGCGGCACCCGTCTCTTCGATGAAACCCATGCCGCCATGCACCTGCAGCGCGATGGATGCCACTTCGACACCGGCATCCGTCGACCATGCCTTCGCAACCGGCGTGAACAGTTCTTCGCGCAACTTCGCGGAGTCGCGTTCAGTGCCCACCGGCAGCGCCCTGGCAAGATCGGCAGCGACGGCAGTCGACAGACAAATCGCACGCGCGGCTTCGATGCGCGCCTTCATCAGCATCAGCATGCGGCGCACATCGGGATGGTCGAAGATCGGCGCGGGATATTCTCCCGTCCAGGCCGAGCGCCCCTGTTTGCGCTCCAGCGCAAAACCAAGCGCCTGCTGGTAGGCGCGTTCCGCAATGGCGACACCTTGTGTCCCCACCTGCAGCCGCGCGGCGTTCATCATCGTGAACATCTGCGCGAGGCCCTGGTTCTCGACGCCGACAAGCTCCGCGCGCGCGCCGGTGTAAGCCATTGTGCAGGTGGGTGAGCCGTGAATGCCGAGCTTGTGCTCGATGCCTGTGGGACCGACATCGTTCGCAGCACCCAGCGAACCGTCGTCGTTGACCAGCCGCTTCGAAGATAGGAACAGCGACACGCCTTTGGTGCCGTCCGGCGCGCCGGGGATGCGCGCGAGCACGAGATGGACGATGTTGTCCGCCATATCGTGATCGCCCCAGGTGATGAAAATCTTCCGCAATGCGGCGAGATCGGAACCTGCCTGCGGCTCGGTCAGGTTCATCGTGCCGGTCCATTCGCCGGAGATCAGCTTCGGCAAATAAAGGTTTTTCTGCCTCTCCGTGCCGTGGGCCGAGAGCGCTTCGATCGCGCCCTGGGTCAGCATCGGGCACAACCCGAACGCCATATTGGCGCTGTGCATCATTTCATAGACCGCGATTTCCAGCGCCTTGGGCAATCCCTGGCCGCCATGATCGGGATCGGCGGCGAGCGCATTCCAGCCGCCTTCGGCGAACGTGCGATAGGCTTCGGTGAAACCGGGCACGGCCCGCACGCGGCCGTTTTCGATGCGCGCGCCGGTCTCGTCGCCGATGCGGTTGAGAGGCGCCAGCACATCGCGCGCAAGCTTTCCGCCTGCGTCGAGAACCGCTGCCAGGGTCTCGTCATCGAAGCCGGGATAGGATTGCTGCAGGCGCTTGCCGCCGGCGATCTCGGTCAGGGCAAAGGCGATTTCGCGCAAGGGCGGGGTGAAGGTCATGCGGGTTATCCGGGTGCGGGCGACACAGAATAGCAGCTTATTGGGCCCGATTACGCCTCTGCGGTAACGATCCGGCGACATCTCGGGCCTTAAAATTGGCCGGGAAAGGAACATCATGGCCGGCGGCACGGATTGGTTGCGGGAATTGGCGCGGTGGCTGCCGCCGGGCGCATTGCGTCCGTTCGGCCGGCCGGTCGCGCTGTTCTTCCACGGCGTTGCGCCGGAGATCGACGACCCGCGAATCCAGATCAACCAGCATGATGCACGCGCCTTCCGCGGCACCGCAAAAGCCCTGAAAGAGAATTTTCAGGTTTTGCCGCTGGTCGCGCTGAACGAGGCGCTCAGCCATCCCGAGCAACACGAGCGCTCGGTCTTTCTGATGTCCGATGACGGCTATGCGAACACGTTGACCGTGGCGGCCGATATCCTCGAAGAGTTGGAACTGCCCTGGACCCTGTTCGCGAGCACCCATCACATCGATACCGGCGCATATAATCCCATGACCCTGGCGCGCATCTTCTTTTTCTATGCGCCGTCTGGCCGCTACGAGATTCCCAATTTCGCTGCGCCGATCGAACTCGCAGATGAACTGCAACGCCTGATCCTTGCGGGACCGTCGCTCGCAAGGCTCAAGGCGATGGATGCGGCGCGGGCGAATCAATCGGTCGCCGCAATGATGGCGGCTTTCCCGGACTCCGAACGAACGGCATTGCTCGCACGATTTGCATCCGAGAAATTCCTGACCTGGCAGGATGTGAGAATGCTCGCCAAACGCGGCGCCGAGATCGGCGCGCATGCGCATGTTCACTGGCCCATGCATTCTGCGCAATCGGAAGATTATCTGATCGAGCAGGCGCGCGTGCCGCGCAAAGAAATCATCGCCGCAGTCGGGTCCTGCCGCGCGTTCGCGTATCCGTTCGGAAATGTGGGTGATATCTCGCCGCAAGCCTGGCAAGCAGTGCGAGACGCGGGTTACGACAGCGCCTTCACCACGCTTTCGGGCTCGCTGGATGCCAGCGTCAATCGCTGGCTGCTGCCGCGCTATGGTCTGGGCGCGCGTGACGCGCATCTGGGGGCGCTGTTGCCTTTGTTGCGCGCCGGCAATTCACGTTTGACGCGCTGGCAGAAGCGGATGGCGGCTTAACCATCGCCGAAGCGGCAGCGGGCGATTTCCGGTGCCACGCGTTAACACTTCGTCTGTCCCAATGTGAACCTCACCCCTGTCTCGCAACGGTACGGCCTGAATTGGTAAATTTCCTTCACCATTCGTGATGCCGAAAAATTCGTAGCAGGACGGCGCGAAACGACACTTCGCCGTTCAATTCTGAGACACCCAACCGCAGCGCATGTGGCGCGTCCGATGCAGTTTCCAACTCGCGATACGGATTTATCGAGGGTTGGACTTGAGCGCCCATCCGAAGCTGGCCGAAAGGCCCGTCTGGACTGAGCCGCAAGGTGCGTCGAACGAGCACGGTGCGGACAATCTGCTTGTTTTCGCCGAAGTGCGGCCCACCATTACACGCCCTGACGAGGCGTTCGGGCTCTCGCACAATCCAGTCGAGCAATTTCTCAAGCGCGGATTCGATCTCGCGATCGCGCTGCCGCTGTTCGTTCTTCTTGCGCCGCTGATGCTCGCGATCGCGGTCCTGATCCGGCTCGACAGTGCCGGCCCCGCACTGTTCCGCCAAAAACGTCTCGGCCAGGGCGGCAAACCATTCGAGATCGTCAAGTTCCGCACCATGACCGTCCTGGAAGACGGGGACAACGTCACGCAGGTGCGCAAGGGCGACGCGCGCGTCACGCGGGTGGGACGCTGGCTGCGCCGCTCGAGCCTCGACGAGCTGCCGCAATTTTTCAATGTGATCGCGGGCGACATGTCGCTCGTGGGACCGCGCCCACATGCGATCGCGCATGATCGCCTCTACGCGACCTTGATCGAAAATTACGAGCTTCGCCAGCTTGTGAAGCCCGGCATCACGGGCTGGGCGCAAGTCAACGGTCGTCGCGGCGAGACGCCTGCCGTCGAAGACATGCGCGACCGTGTGACGCTCGACATCTGGTATGCGCGCCGCGCGAGCTTCGCGCTCGATCTCAAAATCCTGCTGCGCACGCCGTTCGAAGTTTTCCGCCAGAGGAACGCCTATTGATGGGCGCGACCTCGACACCGGCTACGACCACTTTCGCGCCGCGGGCTCCGCGCGTTCGGCTCAAGCCTTATCGCGAGGTTGTGGTTGGCGGCCTGAAGACGGCGTGCCTGTCGCGGGCGCAGATGATGGCGCTGATGGTCAAGGATTGCCTTGCCGCGCGCGAAGATTCGCGCAGGCGCCCGAAGCTCGTTTTCGCCTCCAACGGGCATGTCGTTTCGCTGGCGGCATCCGATGCCGAGTTCCGCCGTCTCAACGAATTCGCCGACATGATCCATGCCGACGGGCAGCCGGTCGTGCTGGCCTCGAAGCTCACGCGCGCGCCGATCCCGGAGCGCAGCGCCACGACGGATTTTTTCCATGATGCGGCGATCGCCGCGCGCGAAAACGGCCTCACATTTTTCATACTGGGCGCGACCGAGGACGTGAATGCGAATTGCGCAGCGACGATGCGGGAGATGTACCCCGGACTCACGATCATCGGGCGCCGCAATGGCTATTTCTCCCGCGACGAGGAAGCGGCGATCTGCGCCGAGATCAACGCCTCGGGCGCCGATGTCGTGTGGGTGGGGTTGGGCGTGCCGCTGGAGCATTCCTTCTGCGTTCGCAACAAACACCGGCTGAAGGCCGGCTGGATCGTGACGGCCGGCGGCTGCTTCAATTACGTCACCGGCGACTACACGCGCGCGCCGGACTGGATGCAGCGCCTGGGTCTCGAATGGCTGCACCGGCTGTGCCGTGAGCCGCGCCGGCTTTTCCGGCGCTATGCGATCACCAATCCGCACGCCTTGTTCCTGCTGTTAACCCGGACGGCCGCCGCAAAAGCTGGCCCGATCGTTGCTGATATCGGCTCACAAGGAAGCCTGTTGCAACCCAAAGCCGGTTAAATGCCCGCCATCGCCGACATCGGAAGCGTCACGATCCCGGAACGGGAAGCGTCAACGCGGAAACTCGGCCGCATGGCGATGCGCTACGGCATCTCGGCCAGCGGCCCCATCAGCGTGTCCGGCGCCCATTTCATCGCATCGATGATCTTCCTCCATGTGCTGACGCGCGCAGAGTTCGGGCTGTTCGCATTTCTTCTGGTGATCGTTCCGCTGTGCATGAGCGTCTCCGGCGCACTGCTGAGCACTTCGATGGCGACGGCGATCACGGGTTCCAGGGCGCTTTGCGAAGACCAGATCGGCACGCATCTGAAGCTCAATCTCCTGTTCTCCGCACTCGCAGCCATGGCGGTCTTTGGGATGATGTGCACCATCCGCGCGCCGCTTATGCTGGCCGCACTCCTTGGTCTCTATGGCGGCGCGATGACTTTGCGCTGGTTCGGCCGGAGCTATTCCTACCTGACGAACAAGCCGATGCGCGCGGTTGCGTCCGATATCGCCTACAGCACGCTGCTCATGATCGGGCTGGCGGCGCTCGTCGCGGGTCACGCGTTGAATGCAATTCATTCCGCCGAAGCGCTCCTTGCGGCGTCCGTATTGTCGCTTCTGGTGTTCGGCCCCGACTTTCTCGGGCGGCTGTTCTGGCCCGGCAAAGCGGGATCGCTGACCGCCTATGGCCGTATCTGGCAGGACATCACGCGCTGGACATTGCTGGGCGTCATGCTGACGGAAATGACGGCCAACGCGCATGCCTATCTTGTGACGCTCGTGGCCGGTCCTGCCGCGTTCGCGCTCTTGGCTCTCGGCGCGCTCCTGATGCGCCCGGTTTCGCTGGTTTTGACGGCGTTGCCCGACATGGAGCGCCCCGTCATGGCGCGGGCGATCGTGGCCGGAGATATGGCACGTGCTTTCCGATCCGTTAAGGAATTTAGAACGGCGGCCGGTGCAGTCTGGCTGCTGACGCTTTTGCTGGCGGGCGCGCTGTTGCTGTGGTTTCCGCATCTCATCCTCAAGCAGGGTTATGACGAGACCCAGGCGATCATCGTGGTCGCGATCTGGGGCGCGATCCAGGCCGTGCGCACCTTGCGCACGCCGGAAGCCGTCCTGCTGCAGGCCGCGCGCGAATACCGCCCGCTTGCCAAGGTCGGCATGTGGTCGAGCATCGCTTCGCTGGCGGCCACGCTCGTGTTGCTTCTTCTTGCCGGACCTGTCGCGTCGCTGGGCGGCGTTCTCATCGGCGAATTGCTGATGACGACGCGCATTTTCTCGCTGTCGCGCAAATGGAAGCTGGCCCATGGTTGATGTGACCATCGCTATCCCGACCTTCCGCAGGCCACGCGGGCTCGAGCGTCTTCTGGCCGCAATCGAGAAGTTGGAGACGACCGCGAACGTGTCGGTACTGGTCGCCGACAACGATGCCGAACGGGGCGACGGCGCAGCCGTGTGCGAGCGCCTGCGCACAGGCGACTATCGCTGGCCTCTGGAGTGGATCATCGTCCGCCAGCGCGGCATCGCGCAGACGCGCAACGCCCTGATCGAACACGTGCTCGCAAAGTCCCACGCCGAATTTATCGCGATGGTCGACGATGACGAGTGGCCGCACCGGCAATGGCTCGATACGTTCCTCTGCGCACAAAAGGAGACGGGGGCGGATGTACTTTACGGCGCCGTTGTTCGCGAATATGAGCGCCGGCCGGGACTCTGGGCGGCCCATTGCCCGGGTGTTGCGTCCACGCGGATCACATCGGAATCGAACGATACGATGCCCGGCGCCGGAAACGTGCTGCTGCGCCGCACCTGCCTTGAGGAGCTACCCAAACCCTGCTTCGACCCCGCATTCGCGCTGACGGGTGGCGAGGACAAGGATCTCTTCACGCGGCTCAAGAAACAGGCTTGTCGATTTGCGGGCGTCGATGACGCCATCTGCACTGAGCTTGTTCCGGCCTCGCGCGCCAATTTGCGCTGGGCTTTGCAGCGTGCCTATCGCATCGGCAACTCCGATATGCGGGTCGCGCTCAAACATGAATCGGTCATCGCTGCGATGTCGCGTGAGGCGGTGAAGATTGCGGGCGCAGTCCTGCTGTTTCCGTTTCTTTTTCTGCTTTCGCTGCCTTTCGCCACGCGCCGTGCGGAGCCTCTGTGCAAGCTCTATCGTGCCGGGGGCAAAATCGCTGCGATATTCGGACGTCATTTCAACGAATATGCGGTCGTCCATGGCGATTGACGGCACAATCGGCGTCGTGCGCCCCGATACGCAATCCGTCCCCTGGTTCGCGGAGGCGGCTTTCGGCGCATTCCTGCTGCTGATCTTTGTCGGGCTTACACCCTTCGCGATTCGCGACCCCGTCGTGCTCGCAGCACAGGAAAGTGGATTCTCCGGTGCGGGCGATATGCTGCGCGAGATCTGCTATGTCGCGGTATTCGGCCTGATCAGCTTCGCGGCGTTGCAAAGGCGCGGAATGTCGGCCGTCGCCATCGTTCCGCCTGTCCTGGCCGTCCTTCTCGCATGGTGCCTGCTGAGCGCGTTGTGGTCGCCGGAGGCCGGCGTTACGACGCGTCGCGCGGTGTTGGCAATTGTCGTCGTATTGTCCGCCATGCTCGGTGTCGCTACGGTCGGAACCGAGCGGGCACTCAAACTCTGGCGTTATGTTCTGGCCGGCGTGTTGATCGTCAATTGGCTCTCCATTCCGCTCATTCCGCAAGCCGTGCATCTGCAAGGTGAGATCGACCCGTCGCTGATCGGAGATTGGCGTGGGCTTTATTTTCACAAAAACATCGCGGGCGCCGTCGCGGCCATCAGTGCGATTGTGTTTCTGTTTACGTTCTTCCGGAACCGCCGTGTCATCGATGCAGTCCTGTTGGTCGCCGCCGTCGGGTTCCTGATCATGACGCATTCGAAAGCGTCGATCGGATTGTTGCCCGTTGCCGTCGCCATCGGTCTTGTCTATCGCGTGGCATGGCAACGCGGCATCGACAAGCTGATCACCACCCTCATTGTCGCGCTTGCGGGCGTTCTGGCTGTCGCGATTGTCATCGGCGACTACCACCACATTGCGCGCGTTCTGGGCGACCCGGCCCGATTCACAGGTCGTAGCGCGATCTGGCAGGCCGAAATCGCCTATATCCGCGACCATCCGCTTCTGGGCTCCGGCTTCGGCTCTTTTGCCGATACGGGGTCCCTTTCGCCGCTCTACCATTATGTCGGTGCGGCGTGGGTGCAAAACGTCTCGCATGGCCACAACGCATATCTGCAATTGTTCGTCACAATCGGCGGCATTGGCTTCGCGCTTGCGATGTGGAGCCTCGTTATAACGCCCGCCTTTGCATTTTGGCGGGGAAATGCCGCGCAGATAGACTCGATGTCGCTGCTGTTCACGATTTTCGTATTCATACTGCTGCACAATGGTCTCGAATCCGACTTTCTAGAGGGAGACGGCGCCGCCTGGGTCGCGTTTGTCCTGGTGCTCGCGATGCTGCGGCTATCGCGCTCCATCCATACAGACGTCACGGTGGAAGCGCCGTGACGGAACCGCAAACACCCTTTTTCTCGGTCGTGATTCCGGTTTACAACCGAGCCGATGTTTTTTCGATGGCGCTGCAATCGGTACTCGATCAGACTGAGCAGGATTTCGAAGTCATCGTCGTGGACGATGGCTCGCGCGACGATCCCAAAGCTGCGATCGACCGCTATTCGGATGCGCGTATCCGTTTCATTCGTCAGGACAACAAAGGCGGCGGCGCCGCGCGCAACACGGGCATCGATCTCGCACGCGGCCGCTTTATCGCATTCCTCGATTCGGACGACTGGTTCCTGCCGCGCCATCTGGCGACGATGCGGCAATTGCTGGAAGGTACCGCGGGTGTCGCGGGATACGCGAAAGCGATCGTGGACCGCGGCAAGGGTCGCACATTCATCAAGCCGCCACGCGCGATCAGACCCGGCGAACACATGGCGACATATCTTCTGTGCGACCGCGGCTTTGTGCCGACCACCACGCTCGTCGTCGGCGCGGCCATGGCGAGGCAGGTGCGCTACAGCGAGGCGCTGCCTTATGCACAGGATACGGATTTCGCAATCCGGCTGTTTCTCGCGGGCTGCAAATTTGTCATGTCCGAAGAGCCGGCTGCCGTGTGGCGCGATGCCTTCAATCCCAATCGCTCGTCGGCAGGCCGCAAGGGTGCGTATCTGATAGGGTGGCTCGAGATTTTACGGCCGCAAATTCCCGACGAGGCGTATCGCGGCGGGCGTGGATGGACCGTCGCCAAAGGCGTGGTGACGACCAATTTCTTCGGGGCGCTGATTCTCTATCTGGGGGCCGTCATCCGCGGATGCTATCGGCCGAAACTGGCAGCCATCGTATTTTTGCAGATATTCCTTTCGGATCGGCTCTATCGCTGGATCGCCGATACGTTTGTAGCCAGACACCGGGGAGCAGTCTGGACGCGCACCGACGAAATTGCAGCGCAGCCGCACAGCGCCGTGCGGTAAGCGGAATGCCCACGCGTCGATCCCTTCTCGGACTGTTCGCTCTCTCGGGTACGGCGGGAGCATTCGCCACGCCGTCCTTCGCCGGATTGCTGCGCGCGAGTTTCGTGGACGATCAGTCGGCGCCGCTTCGCGCGATCGCGGCCCAGCGCGGCATCGTTTACGGCTCGGCCGTGGGCTCCTACGAATTGCGCGATCCGGAATTCGCCGCAAGTCTCGCACGGGAAGCGGGCATTCTTGTCGCCGAATATGAAATGAAGCGTGGCGTGATCGAAGAGGTGCGCGGCCGCTACGATTTTTCCGGTATCGATACGCTGATGGCATTTGCGCAGGCGCATGGCATGGCGTTCCGTGCGCACACGCTCGTATGGCACCATCGCAATCCCGGCTGGCTCGACGCGGCCGTGCTGGCCGAGCGGGATCCCGCTTTGCAAACGGGATACATCGACGCCGTGATGCGGCACTGCAAAGGCCGGATCAAATCCTGGGACGTCGTCAACGAGGCGATATCGCCGGAAGACGGCCGGAGCGACAATCTCAGAAATACACTTTGGCTGCAGGCGTTCGGTCCCGGCTACATCGACGCGGCGTTTCATGCAGCGCGCGCGGCCGATCCTACGGCGCAACTCGTCTATAACGACTGGGGCTGCGAAAACAGCGGCGACAAACACGACCGGTTCCGCGCGGCGACACTCGATTTTCTGGAACGGGCTCTTGCCCGCGGCGTGCCGATCGACGGGCTCGGACTGCAAGGCCATTTGCAGGCGTTCGGTCCGCCGATCGATCAGAAGAAGCTGCGCGATTTCCTGAGCAAAGTGCAGCAGATGGGTCTGAAGATTCTTATCACAGAGCACGATGTGGACGATTCCGGCGGACCGTCGGATATCGCTACGCGCGATCAGGCCGTGGCGAATGCAAGCCGGCGTTTTCTCGAAGTCGTGCTGGACAACAGCGCGACGGAGGCGGTGTTGACCTGGGGATTGTCTGACCGTTTCCTCAAGCCGTCCGGCTGGCGCGAAACGCTGACCGGATACAGCCCGCGTGCCTTGCCGCTCGACGCGGATATGCAGCGCACGCCGATGTGGCACGCGATGGCGCGAGTCCTCGCAACCGGGTGAGTCTATCCTTCAGCCGCCGGAATGGGCAAACGACCAGTAAAGGTCGCGCGCTTTGCGGTAGAACCGTCCCGGCTGCAATGCACGGTCGTCGATGCGGGTCACGGACTGCACCTTGCCGTAGTTCCCGCTGGTGAAGATTTCGTCCGCCTGCTCGAAATCGCGATAGGTCAAGGTCGTCTCCAGAACCGTCACGCCGTCGTCGCGCAACAGCGTGATCACGCGCTGGCGTGTGATGCCGTTCAGGAAGGTGTCGTTGGGCGCCGGCGTGAACACGACGCCGTCCTTGGCAAGGAAGACGTTCGAGCTCGCCGTTTCCGCAATATTGCCGAGCATGTCGCGCAGCAGCGCATTGTCGAATCCGCGCGATTTCGCTTCGAGGGCCGCGCGCGCGTTGTTGGGATAGAGACAGGCGGCCTTCGCGTTGGTCGGCATGCATTCCATAGTGGGGCGGCGAAAGGGCGACAGCGTGATCGACAAGCCCCCCGTTTCGGCCGGCATCGACAGCTCGTAAAGCGAGAGGCACCAGCACGTCGAATCGGGATCCGGCGCGATGGCCGAACTGCCGTTTCGCTCGGCCCAGTACATCGGCTTGATGTAAAGCTCGGCTTTGCGGTCGAAGCGCGCGAGGCCCTGTTTGACGAGATCGGCCCACATCTCTTCCGACACGACGGGATTGAGGAACATGGCCGTCGCCGATCTGTTGACGCGCTCGAGATGGCGGTCGAGATCGGGTGTTGTTCCCTCGAATGCGCGGGCGCCGTCGAACACGGTCGACGCAAGCCATGTCGCATGGCTGCGAGGGCCCAGGATCGCGACATTGCCTTCGTGCCAGGCGCCTTCGAAAAATGTCCAGGTTTTGGACCAACCGTCCCAGCCGACAACCATGCGATCTCTCCGCGTTTGAGCTGCGACTATAAAGGTATTTCGATCAGATTGGGGCCGTTGCTCATGAATCCGTGCCGTAACGCCATTGCAAATTCGTCAAGCGACGTGGCGCGACGTGCGGGGATTCCAAGGCTCTTCGCGAGAGAGACCCAATCGATATCCGGCCGGCCGATATCGAGCATGTCGAGTGCGCGCGGACCGGGATTGCCGCCCATACCGGCAAGCTCGCCTTTCAAGATCGCATAGGCGCGATTGGCGAAGACGACAGTCGTGATGTTCAGGTTCTCGCGGGCGGCGGTCCACAGCGCCTGCAACGTGTACATGCCGCTGCCGTCCGCTTCGAGGCACAGCACAGGCCGATCCGGACACGCGACGGCCGCGCCGACCGCCATGGGCAGCCCGATCCCGATGGAGCCACCCGTGTTCACAAGCCAGTCGTGCGGCGGCGTACCTTTCGTCGCGGCCATCATGTTGCGGCCCGAGGTGACGGACTCGTCGACCACGATGGCGTTTTCGGGCAGGAGTGCCGCGACCGTCGCAGCAAGCCCGGCCAGGGTAATTTCGCCGTTCGGCAGGGCAGGGCGCTCGGAGACCTGCAGGTGGGGCTCTGCCTTGTTTGCATGCAACGCGTCGGCGAGAGCGGCGAGCGCGCCTGTGCAATCCTCGTCGATGCCTGCGAGCGTTTGAATCTCGCAATCTTCGCGGGCAAGAAGGCTCGGGCGGGTCGGGTGTCCAAAGAATGCTGCCGGAGGCGTCGCGCCCAGCAAAATCAATTGCTCGAATTCGCGCAACACTTCGATCGCATCGCCGGTCACATACGGAATTCGCGTCACGCCCGGCAGGCCCGCGCCGCGCGAGATGCGCGTGAAGGCAAAAGGCGCAAGCAGTTTCGCGTTCGTAACTGCGGAAATTTTCGCCGCCGTGAGCAGCGTGGCGCCTTCCGTCAAATGCGCGCCGAGGACGATGGCTGTTCGCTTGCCGTTGCGCAGTGCAATCGCCGCATCATCGATCCGCGATTGCTCGACGGCGGGCGCCGGCGGGCTCGCAGGAACGGCCGCGACACGCCCGCCTTCGCCCCATGCGGCGTCGGCCGGCAGAATAAGCGTCGCGATCCGGCCCGGCGCCGTGCGCGCCGCGGCGATCGCTTCGGCGCAATCTTGCCCGACATCGCTCGCCGCGGCCGTTGTGCGCAGCCAGCGCGAATAAGGTCTCGCGATGGCCTCGATGTCGGAGGTCAGCGGGGCATCATATTGGCGATGGAACGTCGCGTGCTCTCCGACAATGTTAACCATCGGTACGTGCGCCCGGCCCGCATTGTGCATGTTCGCCAGAGCGTTCGAGAGCCCTGGCCCAAGATGGAACAATGTGCTCGCAGGCCGTCCCGCCATCCGGGCGTAGCCATCGGCGGCGCCGGATACGACGCCTTCGAACAGGCACGGAACGCCGCGCATCTGGGGCACCTGGTCGAGCGCCGCGACGAAATGCATTTCCGACGTTCCCGGATTCATGAAGCAGGTATCGACGCCACCTTGCATCAAGGTGCGGATCAGGCTTTCAGCGCCGTTCACGATAACCGTTCCACTTTTGGCACAGCCTCCGGGCTCCGCGATTCGTTTTCACAAACAAGTAGTAATCAATTCCCACGACACTCGGTACGGGGTGATCTTCGAAAGGAGCAGTCCGCTCTCGGGTTCTGACCGGTCTGCGGCTCACAATCATGCGCGACGAGACCATTTCGATCCATGCCGGTTATGATTCGGACCCGACGACGAAATCCGTCGCGGTTCCGATCTACCAGACCGTTGCTTACGAATTCGATAGCGCGGACCATGGCGCGGCGCTCTTCAACCTCGAAACCCCCGGCAACATCTACAGCCGCCTGAGCAACCCCACGACCGCCGTGTTGGAGGAGCGTCTCGCCGCGCTGGAACTCGGCTGCGGCGCGCTGTGCGTGGGTTCGGGCATGGCGGCGGTCCACTATGCCATCGCCAATCTCGTCGAAGCAGGCACCAATATCGTCACCCTGCCGCAGCTCTATGGCGCGACGGTCACCCTGTTCGAGCATGTCTTCCGCAAGCAGGGCGTCGATGTGCGTTTCGCCGCGAGCGACAATGCCGCCGATGTCGAGAAGCTGATCGACGAGAACACCCGCGCGGTCTATTGCGAAAGCATCGGGAATCCGGCCGGCAACATTGCGGACATCGAAGCGCTTGCGGAAGTCGCCCATCGCAACGGCGTGCCGCTGATCGTCGACAACACCATCGCCACGCCGATCCTGCTGAAGCCCATCCGCTATGGCGCCGATATCGTTGTCCATTCGCTGACGAAGTTCATCGGCGGTCACGGCACGACAATGGGCGGCGCGATCGTGGATAGCGGCAAATTCCCCTGGACGGAGCACCGCAAGCGTTTTGCGATGTTGACTGCGCCGGAGCCCGCCTATCACGGCGTGATCTATACCGAGCAATATGGAGACAGTGCCTATATCGCGCGCTGTCGCACAGTGTGCCAGCGCAACACCGGCTCGGTGCTTTCGCCACTCAGCGCGTTCCTGCTGCTGCAGGGCATCGAAACGCTGCCGCTGCGCATGGAACGGCATGTCAAGAATGCAACGCGCGTCGCGGGCTATCTGGGTACGCATCCCAGCGTCGAATGGTGCCAATATCTCGCCGACGTGAACGATCCCTGTCATGCGCTGGCCAAGAAATATCTCGGCGGCCGCGGCGGCTCATTCCTGACTTTCGGACTCAAAGGCGGCTTCGAAGCCGGGCGGAAATTCTACGACGCACTGAAGCTCATCAAACGTCTGGTCAATATCGGCGACGCGAAATCCGTCGCCTGCCATCCCGCTTCGACCACGCACCGGCAATTGACGCCCGCCGAGCTGGAGCGCGCGGGTGTGAAGCCCGAAATGATCCGTCTCAGCGTCGGCATCGAGCATATGGACGATATCATCGAGGATTTGTCGCAGGCGCTTGAAGCCGCGGTCCCTTTCCAGACCGAGTCCGTCATGCCGCCGCGCCTTGTGGCGGCAGGGTTCTGAATCATGCCCGTGGTGACCGACCGTGGACTGTGGGGTCGTTATGCGCCGGGCCGCGGGTTCGATCGCCCACTCCGCATCGGGCTCGTCAACAATATGCCGGACTCGGCGCTTGAAAGCACCGAACGACAGTTTCGCGCCGTGCTCGCCGCTGCCGCGACCGACCGGCAGATCGATTTGAGCCTCTATGCGCTGCCCGGCGTTCCGCGGGGTGAAGCGGGAGAGCATCATCTGCTCGACCAACGCTATCGCGATTTCTCCGAGCTGCGGCATGCACAACTCGATGGTTTGATCGTCACCGGCACCGAACCGAAGCTGTCTGATCTGCGCGAGGAACCCTATTGGGGCGCGATGACGCAATTGTTCGACTGGATCGCGCAAGACGGTCCGCCCACGATTTTTTCGTGCCTGGCGTCGCATGCCGCCGTGCTGCACTTCGACGGCATCGAGCGCCGGCGCCTGCCGGAAAAGCGCTTCGGTGTGTTCGAGCATGGCGTAGTCTGCACGCATGAACTGACCCAGACGCTGGCTCCCGTCGTCAGAATCGCCCATTCGCGCTGGA
>Ga0302314_10012859_pt1 | contig 14438 bp, 13 predicted proteins | sample III_Palsa_N2_3_FD_200533 | JGI IMG/M metagenome (GOLD analysis project Ga0302314, IMG submission 200533) | Peat permafrost microbial communities from Stordalen Mire near Abisko, Sweden - III_Palsa_N2_3 | ecosystem: Environmental > Terrestrial > Soil > Palsa > Peat permafrost | place: Sweden... | reverse complement strand
ACATTCCAAAGCGAAGCGCGCTCGGGCGCCGCCGGTTCCACCAGCAATTGCAGTACCGACTGGGTCAGCGCCAGATTGCCGGCCGCCAACACCACCAGCACGCGTTCGCCAGGCTGCTCGAACACGGTCATCTTGCGAAACGTGCTGACATGGTCGACACCCGCATTGGTACGGGTGTCCGAGAGAAACACCAGGCCCTCGCGGACGCTCATCGCTACACAGTAAGTCATAAATCGATTCGGTAAAAAAGCGGCTGGCCATAGACAAAACCCCGCTGCAGCCTGAAGCGCTGCAACGGGGTCCAAGGGTTCCGGTGCTGCATGGCGCCGGTAGTGTATCCCAAATTGCCGGCCTTTCCGCCGCCGCCCTACGCGCCCAATCCGAGCGCATCCAACTGCACCCAACGGCTCACTGATTCGTGATTCGGTCCACCGCGACCGTCACCGCTAATTCCTCGCTACCGCCGCCGACCCGCATCCCACGCACCGGCGCCGCCGTCTCATAGTCGCGACCGACGGCGACCCGGCAGTATTTTTCGCTGGCAAAACACGCGTGCGAAACATCGACCGAAACCCAGCCCGAGCCATCCAGCCAAACGTCGACCCACGCGTGGCTGGCCACGTCCTGCACGTCGCCTGCGTCCAGATAGCCGCTGACATAACGGGCCGGCAGGCCACGCGCGCGGCAGCACGCGAGCATCAGATGCGCGTGATCCTGGCATACCCCGTGGCCCAGCTCGAGCGCCTCGACTGCGGTACTGGTCACCTCGGTGATGCCGGTCCGGTACGCGACCCGCGAGCCGATCACGCTCGCCAGCTGGATCAAGTCCCCGGGTGTTGCCAGCGGCCCACACTCCTGCCCGAGCGCGTCGAGCGCCGCATTGGGCGTCGACAGACGCGTCTGACACGTAAAGTGCGGCAGCGGAATCGGCCCGGCCCCTTCCAGCAGCCGGCCGTCCTGCAAGGGCACGGTTTCAATTTCACCCTCGACCAGCAGGACGATTTCGCGGTGCGGGCGCGTCAGCACCAGCGTATGCAAGGGATTGCCATAGGTATCGTAGGACAACACCAGTTTGTTCGGCGCGTCGATGTTCCAGCGAATAACGAATTGCGACGGCGTATTCGACGGCGTCTGCCTTATTTGCTGGATCGAATACTGAACATGCGTCCCGTAGTGATAAATCGTTTCATGACGAATAGAAAAGCGCATGGAAAACTCCAGTCAGGCAACCGGCAACAACAAAAAGGTTTCGCTTACGCGGTTACCGAGCTCATACACGCGGGCAAGAAATTGCGTCAGATACGCGTGCAGGCCGCCCTCGAGAATCTGCGGAATATCGGCATACTGAAGCTCGGCGCGCAGCTTGCCGGCCTCGCGCTCACAGCCGTGCGAATAGTCGTTGCGCAGCTTCTTCAAGTTGTCGCACACGCCGTCGAGCGCCGCGAGCAAGGAACGCGGCATGCTGCGATTAAGCATCAGCAAATCGATCACGCGATCCGACGTCACCACGTCACGATAGACCTTGCGATAGATTTCCAGCGCCGACACCGAACTGAGAATCGACGTCCAATAATAAAAATCTTCGAGTTGCGCCGACGAATCGGACAAATCGCGTGGCTCGCGTTCGGCGTCGAGGAAACGCACGTCGAGGATACGCGCGGTATTGTCGGCGCGTTCCAGGAAGGTGCCCAAACGGGTGAAGAAATACGCATCGTCGTGGTAAGCGGTGCCTGTCGTCACCCCGCGCGACAAATGCGAGCGGTATTTGACCCACTCGAAGAGCGAGCCCGGATCGATGGCCAGCAGATCGTCCTTAAGCAATTGCGTGAACTCGAGCCAGGTCGAATTGACGGTTTCCCACGCTTCGGTGGTCAAGGTCCCGCGCACTGCGCGCGCGTTCTCGCGCGCCGCCTGCAAAAAGCAGTAAATGCTCGATGGATTGCGCGGATCGGAAACCAAAAAGCGCAGCACGCTTTCCTGCGTCAGCGGTTCGCCGCGTTCCAGGAACGCGGGTTCCAATTCGGAAATTCGCAATACCGCTCGCAGGCTGCGGTTCTCCTGGTTGTGGCTTTGCGGCAGCAAGCGCGCCTGCATCGTGACGTCGAGCATGCGGGCGGTATTCTCGGCACGCTCCATGTAGCGTGCCATCCAGAACAAGTGGTCGGCTGTGCGGCTTAGCATGCGGCCTCCCGGCAGGGAACGTTCAGAGGATAGTTGTTCATTTCTCGATCACCCAGGTGTCTTTGGTGCCGCCGCCTTGCGAGGAATTGACCACTAGCGAGCCTTCACGCAAAGCCACTCGCGTCAAGCCGCCCGCCACCATCGAAACGCTCTTCCCGGACAGCACGAAAGGCCGCAAATCGATATGGCGCGGCGCGATGCCCGATTCGACGAAGGTCGGACACGAGGACAACGCCAGCGTCGGCTGGGCAATATACCCGTGGGGGCGCGCGATCAACCGGGCACGAAACGACTCGATTTCTTCCTTGGTCGACGCCGGTCCGACCAGCATGCCGTAGCCGCCGGCACCGTGCACTTCCTTCACCACCAGCTCGGGCAGGTGCGCCAGCACATAGCTCAAGTCCTCGGGTTTGCGGCACTGATAGGTCGGCACGTTATTCAGAATCGGTTGTTCGCCCAGATAGAACTGGATCATGTCCGGCACGAACGGGTAGATCGACTTGTCGTCCGCCACGCCGGTGCCCAGCGCATTGGCCAGCACCACGCGGCCGGCCCGATAAACCGTCAGCAGGCCCGGAACGCCGAGCGCCGAATCATTGCGAAACGCGAGCGGATCAAGAAAATCGTCGTCCAGCCGCCGATAGATCACGTCCACGCGCTGCGGCCCGTGCGTGGTGCGCATGAACACGCTGTTGTCGTCGACGAATAGATCCTTGCCTTCGACCAGCTCGACGCCCATTTGTTGGGCGAGGAACGCATGCTCGAAGTAGGCCGAGTTGTACATGCCCGGCGTAAGCACCACCACGGTCGGATTATCCACGCCGGGCGGCGCGGCGGAGCGCAGCGATTCGAGCAGCAGGTCGGGATAGTGCGCCACGGGCGCGATGCGGTTCTGGACGAATAATTCGGGGAAAAGCCGCATCGTCATCTTGCGGTTTTCCAGCATGTACGACACCCCCGACGGCACGCGCAGGTTGTCCTCCAGCACGTAAAACGCACCGTTGTCGTCGTCGCCCGCTCGCACCATGTCGATGCCGGCAATGTGCGCGTAGATGTCGCGCGGCACATCCACCCCCTGCATTTCAGGGCGGTACTGCGCGTTGGTGTAGATCTGCTCAGCCGGAATCACCCCGGCACGGATGATGTTTTGCTGGTGATAGACGTCGTGCAAAAACATGTTGAGCGCCTTGACCCGCTGGCGCAAACCGTTTTGCAGCATCTGCCACTCGTCCGGCGGAATGATGCGGGGAATCAGATCGAATGGGATCAGCCGCTCGGTGCCGGACAGATCGCCGTCGACCGCGAAGGTGATGCCCACGCGCCGGAAAACCAGGTCGGCTTCCGCACGTTTGCGCGCCATGGTCTCGCTCGGTTGCCGGGAGAGCCACTGACAAAAGCGATCGTAATGGGCACGGACGTCGCCCGACTCACGCTGCATCTCGTTATACGACCGCATGGGAACCATTGAGCCTCCTGAACGTATAACGCTGTTGATTCGGTTTTTCTCTAGCAAGTGTCGTACCGGCGCTGATCTGGCGGCCCTAAGCCGCTGACGAGCAAGACTATTCTCGCCCATGCCCGCGTCGCAGACCAATAGCTATTTGCACCGTGGCAGTGCCCTGCCCTCGCCCGATCCCGCCACGGCGCACTAAGCCAGCACATTCCCGTACCCCGCCGCGTACTGGGCAGTCAAGCGAGTCGCCGCTTCGCCTCGTGCCTCGTGCCTCGCGCTTTGTCTCATATTAAGAGCACATCCATCGTACTACGCCCCAAAAAGATCGAGCCAAGAAAATGCCCCCTGGCACACGCTTTGCTCTTCTCCTTGCAAGCCGCCCGCCCGGCGGCCACCCAAGCAGGATTTGCCCCATTTTCGGTCGACCTTGCTTGTATACAACGAATGTATGCACCATCTTTGCTAACTGATGCCCCAAACCCATGCCCCAAACCGTCTCGTCCGCTGAACTCGCCGAACGCCTGATCGACGCGGTCATGGCCGGGCGACTTGCCCCGGGTACACGCCTGGGCGAGCAGCAACTCGCCGACTTGTTCGAGGTATCGCGCACCATCGTGCGCGAGGCGCTCACGCGGCTGACCGTGCGTGGCGTGGTGGAAGTGAATGCGCGGCGCGGCTGGTTTGTCGTCACGCCCTCGCCCAACGACGCGCGCGAAGCGTTCGAGGCGCGCCGTGTGATCGAAACCGGCCTGCTGCTGGAAGCGGCCCATGCGCTCACGCCGGCCAATCTGCGCAAACTGCGCAGCCACCTGTCGCGTGAGCGACACGCCATCGACACCGAAGACGCCGCGCAACGCAGCTGGTTGCTCGGCGATTTTCACGTATGCCTGGCCGAATGCCTCGGCAACGGCCACTTGGCCGACATCCTGCGCGACCTGACCACCCGTACCCAGCTGATTTCGATGCTCTATCAATCCAGCCATGAGGCCAGCCATTCGTGCGATGAACACGTCGAGATCGTCGATGCGCTCGAACGCGGCGATATTGACGGCGCGGTGCGGCTGATGCGCGAGCACCTGCAACACATCGCCTCAGAACTCCAGTTAGCTGCGCCCACCGATCCGCTGGACGCCATGCGCAACACGCTGGCCCCCGTGCCAGCCGCGGTCTCGCGCCGACGACAGGCCGGCCGAGGCCCGGGTATTCCCCATCTTCCCGCCCCACCCTCCACGACTGCTAAAGAGAGAAACCCATGAAACTGCACCGTCTGATCACCACCTTGTTTGCCGTGGCCGCGCTGGGCGCGGCATCGTTTGCACACGCCGACGCACTTGACGACATCATCGCCTCCAAGACGCTGAAGGTCGCAGTGCCGCAGGATTTCCCACCGTTCGGCTCGGTCGGGCCCGACCTGCGCCCGGTCGGCTACGACATCGACACCGCGAAATACCTGGCGCAAAAACTCAACGTGGTGCTCGAATTGGTGCCCGTGACCAGTGCCAACCGAATTCCCTACCTCACCACGCGCAAGGTCGACTTGGTGATTTCCAGCCTTGGCGAAAATCCGGAGCGCGATAAGGTGATCGATTTTTCTGTGCCCTATGCGCCGTTCTATAACGGCGTATTCGGGCCGGCCAGCGAGAAGGTCAGCAAAGTTGAAGACTTGGCCGGCAAGACCGTCGGTGTTACTCGTGGCGCGATCGAAGATATCGAGCTGAGCAAGATCGCCCCGCCCACCACCGTCATCAAGCGTTACGAAGACAACAACAGCACCATCAGCGCGTTCCTCTCGGGCCAGGTCGAGTTGATTGCTTCGGGCAACGTCGTGGCAGCCGCGATTCTCGCCAAGAACCCGCCGAAGAAGCCGGAGCCGAAATTCCTGATCAAGGACTCGCCATGCGAGATCGGCTTGAACAAGGACGAGCCGCGCCTGAAAGCCAAGATCAATGCGCTGATCGAGCAAGGCAAGAAGGACGGCTCCTTCGATCGTATTTCGCAAACCTGGCTGAACGCCAAGCTGCCGGCCAATCTGTAGAGCGTTCCATGCGATATCACTTCAATTTCGGCGATGTGCTGGCCTACTACCCGCTTCTGCTCAAGGGCGCGCTCCTGACTCTCGAGCTGATCGCGATCGGCGGGGTATGCGGCATTGCGCTGGGCATCTTCGGTGCGTGGGCTCGCAGTTACGGCCCGCGGCCTTTGAAAATGGCGGTCGGCGCCTATGTCGAAATCGTGCGCAACACGCCGTTCCTGGTCCAGCTGTTCTTTATCTTCTTCGGCTTGCCCAGCGCCGGCATTCAGCTCACCGAACTGGAAGCGGCTTCGCTAGCCATGGTGTTCAATCTGGGCGCCTATAGCACCGAGATCATCCGTGCCGGTGTGGACGCTGTGCCGCGCGGCCAGATCGAAGCCGGCATGTGCCTGGCGATGACGCGGCTGCAAGTGTTTCGTCATGTCGTGTTGCGCCCGGCGCTGCAAAAAATCTGGCCCGCGCTATCGAGTCAGGTTGTGATCGTGATGCTCGGGTCGGCCGCGTGTTCGCAGATCGCGGTGGAAGACCTGACCTTCGCGGCCAACTTCATTCAGTCGCGCGATTTCCGCGCCTTCGAGGCGTATTTCATCGCGACGGGCATCTACCTGGTGCTCGCCATTTTCGTGCGGCAAGTGATGCGGCAAATCGGCATACAGTTATTTCCGCGCAAGGTGAAACGATGAGCGACTTTACTCTCTGGGACATCGCCCGCGGCCTGTTGCTTTCGGCACGCTGGACGATTGCGCTATCGCTGGTCGCGTTTATCGGCGGCGGCGTGGTCGGCTTGCTGGTCCTGCTGTTGCGCACCGGGCGCGGCCACGCGCTACCGGTCGCAGCCCGCACTTACATCGAACTGTTTCAGGGCACGCCGCTGTTGATGCAGTTGTTCATCGCATTTTTCGGTTTGTCGCTGCTCGGTGTCGACACCACGCCATGGGGCGCCGCCGGCCTCGCATTGACTCTGTGGGCCAGCGCGTTCCTCGCCGAAATCTGGCGCGGTTGCGTCGACGCGGTGCCGCGCGGCCAGTGGGAAGCCTCGTCGTCGCTGGCAATGGGCTATTTGCAGCAAATGCGCCATGTCGTGTTGCCGCAAGCGATGCGCATTGCGATTGCGCCCACCGTCGGCTTTTCGGTGCAAGTGATCAAGGGTACGGCGCTGGCCTCCATCATCGGCTTCATGGAGATTTCCAAGGCCGGGACGATCATCACCAATGCCACCTTCAAGCCTTTCACTGTCTACGCGATGGTAGCGGCGCTCTATTTCATCTTGTGCTGGCCGCTCTCGCGTCTGGCCAAACACCTCGAGAGGAAGCTCAATGCCGCTCATCGTCATTGATAACGTACACAAGCATTTCGGCGCCAATCATGTGCTCAAGGGCGTGAGCCTCTCGATCGAGGCCGGCGAAGTGATCGCCGTGATCGGCAAGAGCGGCTCCGGAAAAAGCACTTTGCTGCGCTGCGTGAATGGTCTGGAAACCATCAGCGAGGGCAGCATCACGGTCGACGAGGTGCCGGTCAGCACGCACGAAACGCATTTGCGTGAACTGCGCCTCAAGGTCGGCATGATCTTCCAGCAGTTCAATTTGTTCCCGCATCTCTCAGCTGGGCGCAACGTGATGCTGTCGCAGCAAGTGGTCAAGAAGACCGCGACCGATGAAGCCGAGCGGATCGCTCGCGACATGCTGGGACGCGTCGGTCTCGCCGAAAAATTCGACGCCATGCCCGATCAGCTCTCGGGTGGGCAGCAGCAGCGCGTGGCCATCGCGCGGGCGCTGGCGATGCAGCCGCGTGCGTTGCTGTGCGACGAGATCACCTCGGCGCTCGACCCGGAACTGGTCAATGAAGTGCTTGCTGTGGTGCGCGCGCTGGCCGATGCCGGCATGACGCTCATGATGGTCACGCACGAGATGCGCTTCGCGCGCGAAGTCTGCGACCGGGTGATCTTCATGCATCAGGGTAAAGTACACGAGACGGGCGCGCCCGACGAGTTTTTCAGCCGCCCGAAAACCCCCGAACTGCAGCAATTTCTCGGCATGGTCGCGGCCTGATTCTGCATAACCTGTTTTACGGAGTCGCTCGATGCGCTTTGGAACTCGTTTGATACAGCAAGCCGACGATTTGGCGCGCTTCACCCAGGACGACAGCCGCCTGACGCGTACCTATCTGACGCCGCAACACCGTCAGGCCGGCGACTACCTGCTCGCGCTGATGCGCGACGCGGGCATGCAGGCCGACTACGATGCACTGGGCAATGTGGTGGGCCGCTATGCCGGCCTCACGCCTGAGGCGAGCGTCATCATGTCCGGCTCGCACCTCGATAGCGTAGTCGACGCGGGCAAGTACGATGGCCTATTCGGCATCCTCAGCGCGATCGCGTGTGTCCATGATCTCAATGCGCGCGGCGTGCGCCTGCCGCACGCGATCGAGGTAATCGGCTTTGGCGATGAGGAAGGTGTGCGCTTCAATGTCACGATGGTCGGGTCGGCTGCGATGAGCGGGCACTTCGACCCGGCGTGGCTGGAGACGGCCGACGACACGGGTCTGTCGATGCGCGAGGCGATCGGCCGTTTCGGCGGCCACGCCGATGGTTGGGCAACACTGCAACGCGACTTCAGTCGCGTTGCCTGCTTTGTCGAAAGTCATATCGAACAGGGTCCGGTGCTGCTCGACGCCGGACTACCGGTGGGTGTGGTCACGGCGATTGCCGGCTGCACCCGTGTCAAGGTCAGCATCACTGGTCTGGCGGGACACGCAGGCACGGTGCCCATGGCCGGGCGCCGCGACGCACTCGCCGCCGCCGCCGAAATGGCGCTGGCAGTCGAGCAGTTGGCGCAAGCGCGCGCGCCGAACATTGTCGGCACCGTCGGCAAGTTCAGCGTCGCCGGCGGCGGCGCCGTGAATGTGATCCCCGGCCAAGTGGAGTTCTCGATCGACCTGCGCTCAGGCGACGACGCGCAACGCCTGGATGCACTCCAGGCATTGCACGACAACCTCGCCGGCATTGCGCAGCGCCGGCGCGTGGAATTCACCTGGGCGCCCTACTACGCGCTCACCGCGTCGCCATGCGCACCGTCGCTGCAACAACGCATGGCCGACGCCATCGCCGCGCATAGCGTAAGCGTCAAACATTTGCCTAGCGGGGCTGGCCATGACGCGATGCAGTTCGCCGCGGTTACCCCGACCGCGATGCTGTTCGTGCGCTGCGGCAATGGCGGCATCAGCCACAACCCGCTCGAAACCATGACCGAGGAAGATGCGGAGGTCGCCACCTCGGTGCTACTGCATTTCATTGAACATTTTGCCCGGCCTTAAGCCTGGACAAGTCTTACCTTAACAAAAGCCTTACCTTAGCGAGTCTGCATGACTGCCCAACCCGTATTGTCACCCGCGTACCATGAACTCGATCGTTGGATCTATCAGCACTTCGATGCACAAACCCGCTTTCTGCAAGCACTGGTCCAAATTCCGACCGATACGCCGCCCGGCAACAACGCACCGCATGCCGAACGCACCGCGGCATTGCTCGGCGAGTTCGGCTTGAATGCCGAAGTCCATCCGGTGCCTGCGGCCGAAGTCCTGGCTGCAGGCATGCAAAGCATTACCAACCTGATCGTGCGGCGCCATTTCGGCGCCGGCCCCACCATCGCGCTCAACGCGCACGGCGATGTCGTGCCGCCGGGCGACGGCTGGCGGCACCCGCCTTACGACGCAACGATAGAGGCCGGCAAGCTCTACGGTCGGGCTGCCGCCGTCAGCAAGAGCGACTTCGCAACCTATACCTTTGCGCTGCGCGCGCTGGAATCCTTGCACACGCCACTGGCGGGCACGGTGGAACTGCACTTCACCTATGACGAGGAATTCGGTGGCGAACTCGGGCCCGGCTGGCTGCTGCGCGCAGGGCTGACGCGCCCCGACTACGTGATCGCCGCTGGTTTCTCCTATGAAGTCGTCACGGCGCACAACGGCTGCTTGCAAATGGAAGTGACCGTGCATGGCAAGATGGCTCACGCGGCAATTCCCGCCAGCGGCATCGACGCGTTGCAAGGCGCGGTCGGCATTCTGAACGCGCTGTACGCGCAGAATGCGCGTTACCGCGAGCAGCGCTCGCAGGTTCCCGGTATCGACCACCCCTATCTGAATGTCGGCTGGATCGCCGGAGGTACGAACACCAACGTAGTGCCCGGGAAAGTCACGTTCAAGCTCGACCGGCGCATGATCCCGGAAGAAGACCCGCAAGCGGTGGAAGCCGGCTTGCGCGCGCTGATCGAAACGGCCGCGGCCCAAGTTCCCGGGCTCGAGGTCGAGATCAAACGTTTGCTATTGGCGCGCGCGATGACCCCGACACCGGCCATCGCGCCTTTGGTCGAGGCATTGCAGCGGCATGGGCTAGCGGTGCTGGGCGAACCGCTGGCTGCGCGCGGCACGCCGCTTTACACCGACGCGCGCCTCTATGCGCAAGCCGGTGCGGCTGCGGTGCTGTACGGGGCGGGCCCACGCACCGTGCTCGAATCGAACGCCAAGCGCGCCGACGAACATCTGGTGCTCGAAGACTTGCGGCGCGCCACCAAAGTGGTGGCGCGCACGCTCTACGATGTGTTGCAGGCACCCGCCGCGGTAGCCATTTTGTAACGACGGTGCACTCGACCGGACGACGCCCGGCGCTCCGGTGACTGGTCATAAGTCATAGCTTCCACTACAGTGGGCAGTGTCTCGGACCGGAGATTCGCGTTATGCCCGCCTCATCGTTGGGAAAAATTCAGCATTTCGTCGTGCTAATGCTGGAAAACCGCTCGTTCGACCACTTGCTGGGGAGCCTGCAGTCGGTCGATCCCCGTGTGGTGGGCAAACCCGCCGCGGCGACCGCCTGGTCGAAATCCGCCAGAACGCAGTTCAATACCGCCAGCGGTGTGCGAACCCCGGCGAAGCGCTACACGATGTCGTTCGATCCGGGACATGAATTCGACGACATCCAAATTCAACTTTACGGCCTGTACTCGGGGGCGGACCGCTTGCCTAATCGGCCGGTCACGCCGGCCCCGATGTCGGGTTTCGTCAGCAGCGCGCGGGCAGCAGCGCCCACGGTGGAAGAGGCCGATCGCGTGATGGAATATTACAGGCCGGCCCAGATACCTGTGCTGGCAACGCTGGCGCGAGAATTCGCCATCTGTAACTTCTGGCATGCGTCGCTACCGGGCCCGACTTGGCCGAACCGTTTTTTCGTCCACGCCGCCAGTTCCGGCGGCCTGACCGCCAGTCCGAGCGAAGCGCAAATTCTCGGCGGCTATTCGTTTCAGAACCAGACGATATTCGAGCGGCTGGGCATCGAACGATGGCGCGTGTATCACGACGGCCTGCCCCAGTGCGCGGGAATCGACAGTCTGCGTAAGGAGTACGTAGATCCGTTGACGAAAAATTTTCGTCATATGTCGGAGTTCATCTCCGACGTCAACGCGCGCGATCTGCCCGCCTACACCTTCATCGAGCCGGCTTACGATACTGGCCACGACTGCATAAACGGTAACTCGATGCACCCGCTCAACGATATTCGCGAGGGTGAAAAGCTGATCAAGCTGGTCTATGACACGCTGCGCAATTCGGCGTTATGGCCCGAGACGATGCTGGTCGTCACCTGCGACGAACATGGCGGTTTCTACGATCATGTGCCGCCTCCCGCCGCCGTTGCACCGGGCGACGAAGCGCGCTATGCCACACCCGGCGTCGACTTCGGTTTCGACTTGCTGGGCGTGCGCGTTCCCGCGGTGATCGTGACCGCTTACACGCAAAGGGGCACGGTGATCGGCACGACACCCGACGATCCCGGCACCCGCTTCGATCACACCTCGATTCTGGCCACGCTCGAAGCGCGGTTCGGGCTCGTTGCCCTGACCGAACGCGACCGGACGGCCAATACGCTGGCGGCGGCGATCAATCAGAATGCGCCGCGCCTATCCGAGGAGGAAGCGCCGAGCACGCTCCCCACGACCGCGGACTATGGTTTTTTCACGCGCTTGATGCGCTTGTTCGAGAGCCCACCAGTCGCCCACAGCTTCGCCGCGCCGCTGACGTCCAACCAGCACGCCTTCCTCGCGCTGGCAATGGCCTGCGATATCGAAGGCAGCACCGATCCCACCTACCCCGAGACGGTCCATCTGAGGCGTCGGACGATCTATACGGTCGCGGAGGCAGCGGCTTATATCAGCGAAGTCGAAAATCGCATACGCGATCGCCGACGCCGGCCACCCGCTTGATCGTCTGCTTGATCGTCTGGTTAGCTATCCGCTTAGTCACCCGCTCAGCTACCCGCTAGTCACCCGCTTAGTTATCCGCTTGATCACCCGCATTGACGCTCCCGCACGGGTCGGCCTTACGCGGGATTTTTTCTTCCCCGCAATAAGATAGAATGCTTCGGACAAGTTGGATACCCTGTAACGATCCGCCCGGAACCGGTGATCTTGTGCCGCGAGACAGGAATCCCCGGCAAGCGGGCAGCCCGTGGAGCAGATAATTAGAAACGCCCAACCTCTGGACTCGCAGCCTCCCTACTCCACGGAAAATTCCAAGCCAGGGATGACGGTGGATTCGCCAGTTCAAAAGACAAAAAAACCGCTGCTATCGCTCGTCGTCCCTTTTTACAATGAGAGCCTGGCGGTCGCCAATTTCTTCCTGGAAATCGCCCCGGTACTCGCGGATCTCGATCGTTTCGATTTCGAAATCGTTTGCATCAACGATGGCAGTTCCGACGACACCTTGGAACAATTGATCGCCATGGTTGAACAGGACCCACGCACGCGGGTAATCGATCTGTCGAGAAATTTCGGCAAGGAAGCTGCCTTGACCGCGGGGCTGAACGAGGCGTTGGGCGATGCGGTCATTCCGATCGATGCCGATCTTCAAGATCCGCCCGAATTGATCCCGCGCCTGATCGAACAGTGGCTCAACGGCTATGAAGTCGTACTGGCCAAGCGCACCAACCGGGGCACCGACTCCTACCTTAAGCGCAAAACCGCCCAGTTGTTCTACCGTGTGCACAACGCCGTGGCGGATATCGCTTTGCCCGAGAACGTGGGCGATTTTCGCCTGATCGATCGCCAAGTACTCGAAGCACTCAAGCAGTTGCCGGAAACTCGGCGCTTCATGAAAGGCTTGTTTGCCTGGTTAGGCTACAAGACCACGACGGTCGAATACGTCCGGGCTCCTCGCAGCGCGGGAAGCTCGAAATTTTCCGGCTGGAAATTGTGGAATTTCGCCATTGAAGGGATAACGAGTTTCAGCACGGTGCCATTGCGCTGCTGGACCTATTGCGGCCTCGTCATTTCATTGCTCTCCTTCATCTACGGCCTGGTGACCATTATCAAAACGCTGATACGCGGCATCGACATGCCGGGCTATGCGTCATTACTCACAGTCATCCTGTTTCTTGGCGGCATTCAATTGATCGGCATCGGCGTTCTGGGCGAATACATTGGCCGGGTCTATCTGGAGTCCAAAGGACGTCCGATCTATCTGATTCGCCGTCAATATGGCAACGCAAAGCATTAACGGCCGGACACTGATGCCTAGCGTCCAACGTTTCTTAATCTATGTGGCGGTCGGAGCCACCGGAACCGCATGCCAATATGCAGTGCTGGTCCTGCTGGTTCAAAGCGGTCTCGCGCGACCGGTGTTGGCTTCGTCGGTTGGCGCGTGCATGGGCGCCATCGTCAACTACGGATTGAATTACCGGATCACGTTCAAAAGCCGAGCCGGAATATTGCAGACGGCAGGCCGCTTCGCATCGATCGCCATCGCCGGTATCGGACTTAATGCGATCCTGATGCACTTGATGACCGTGACGCTCGCGTTCAACTATCTGTTAGCACAGGCGTTCTCTACCGCGCTCGTCTTGGTGCTGACCTATTCTGCCAATCTGCTATGGACCTTCGGATCGAAGCGGGCTAGCACTGAACGATGATGCGCAACACGGCGCACGCTCACGAACAGCAACGCAGCAAAAACCAGCGGGCCCAATCCGATGTTCCAGGAATAAGCGACGTCATTTCCAAACAACGGATACAGGAACGCGACCATCAATATAGGGCGCTCCCACCGCAACCAGCCATCTCGCAGGCCTTTTGCGGTGAGCAATGCAACCGGTATGCCTAGCCATACCGCATCGTAATTGTAGATGTACGGGCTGATCATGAAGGTGCCCGCGACCAGCGCCGCCGCCCGCACTTCCAGTTCATGCGAATTGCGCCACACCCAAGCCGTTACGCTGGCGGCAACGATCGCCCCGCAACCCTGAACCAGGTAAGCCGGCGTGATCGCGACATGCATTTCGCGCAGTGCCGCGAACGGGCTCGCCATTTGTTGCCAGGGCAGCACGCCGTTTGCCAGATCACTGCTGGCGTCACTCATCCCGTGCAGAAATGCCGGGACAACCGCCACGCCGAATACCGCGATCGACAGCCCGGTGAACAACGCTGCGGTGACGGCTGCGGCAATGAATGTGGTCCACATTTCAGCGCACACGAGCACGAGCGGAAATAGGACTGCCAAATGCGGCTTGATCGACAGCATGCCGATACAAACACCCGCCAGCACCGGTCGTTTTTTTTGCATGAACAAGAACGCCCCAAGTGCAAAAATGGCGGTCATGCTCCCGTTTTGCCCTTGTATCGCATTGAGCCAGAGACCGGGAAACGCGAGTATCCACACCATCGCATCGGCCATCGGCAGTACCCTGCGCAACAACCTGACAAAAATCGTCGTCGTGACAAGCGCGAAAATCGG